>JAEEGH010001540.1_pt1 | contig 65929 bp, 34 predicted proteins | sample 9134181 | NCBI WGS metagenome assembly JAEEGH01 (sample SAMN16246544, study PRJNA631951) | gut metagenome | biome: gut microbiome; feature: rumen; material: DP-attached | host: Bos | place: Iran: Karaj | collected 2018-10
CTTCTTGACGAGAGCCTGTTGTTCGGGGTTAGTCACGTTGCGCTGGTTCACAGCGACACCAATCATGAAGTAATCTTTGTAGACATCCTTCAGACCGATGTTTGCTTTTGGGCTCTGTGCCCATGCTGTACCACTCATGGCGAGGAGCACAGCCATTGCAATAGTCTTCATTTGTTTCATTGTGTTATTGGTTTAAGGGGTTAATAAAAACTTTCTTTCCATTCTGTATGTAGAGGCCCGGACGCAGGGCGTTACCCTTGACGCGACGGCCCTGGAGGTCGTATGTTTCGGTAGATGGTGACTGGTGACTGTTGGTTGGTGACTGGTGGATGGCGTCTATGCCCGTCTGCTCCTTCTGCAGGGCGCGGTGGCGTAGGGCCGAGCGCACGGCGTACCATGCCTTCTTCTTGCCTAAGCCAGAGTCGTAGAGTAGGGGGCTGGAGCTGCTACGCCACGAGTCGTTGTCCTTCGCGCCCCAGATGACCATATAGGGACAGTTGTCGTTGTTGAGGACGATGTCGGTGATGACGCGGTACAGGCGTGCCTGCTCCTCGAGGTTGGCCGTTGTCGTTGAGGGGATGCCCAGATCGAGTTCGGTGACAACGCACTTCAGCCCATCCTCAGCAAAGCTGCTGAAGGTACGTGCCAGCTTCACGGAGTCCACCTGGCCCATGGTGAAGTGACACTGCAGCCCGACGCCGTCGATGGGGATGTTACGCTGCTGCAAGTGTTTCGCCAGGTTGCGGAAGGCCACGGCCTTCGCCTGTCCCTGCTGCTCCACACCGTAGTCGTTCAGATAGAGCACCACCGAGGGGTCGGCCTGACGGGCGTAGACAAAGGCCGAGTCGATATAGTCGTCACCGATGGCCAGCTGCCATACCGAGGGACGCAGCTTGTAACCGTCGGGGTTAGAAAAGACGACTGACTGGTCATCGTCGAGACACTCGTTGACGACATCCCACTCCGTCACCTTGCCCTTGAAGTGCTTCATGACGGTGGTGATGTGGGTCTTCATGATGTTCAGAGCCTGTTGTCGTGTCCAGTTCTTGTCGTTCTTCTTGCCTTTGTCGCCACTCAGCCATTCAGGCTGCTGACTATGCCAGACGAGACAGTGGCCACGGACGGCCATATTGTGTTTTTGGGCATGACTGACGAGTTGGTCGGCGCCGCCCCAGCTGAAGCTTCCCTGCGACGGCTGGAGGACCTCCATCTTCATCTCGTTCTCGGCCACCAGCATATTGAACTGACGGCCACACTCGTCACGCTCATTGTCTAAGCCTTTGTATGTGGACATGGCAATGCCAATCTGCTTGTCGTTCTTCTCGGTGTAGTAGCGCAGGGTGTGCGTGTCGGTATTGTCGTTGATGCCGTCGTCATAGTAGGCACCCATGGTCGACTCCGGAATCTCTGGATCTTCCGGATTCTCCGGGTCGTCTGGATCGTCTGAATCTTCCAGCGACACGAGCCGTGCCACCACTTTGTAGCCGTTGCCGTCAGTAATCTCTTCAAGTGTCCATGTCCCCTTGTCGGGTTTCTGCAGACGGAATGTCCAGTCGCCGGTCTTGGCTTTGGCGGTGAGCAAGGTCAGCTCGGTACCTACCTCAGCGGCAAAACCGCTGAGCGCAGCGATGGCGATGACGGGCTGGGCGTTGCTCGTCTGGAAATCCTCAGTGGTAGTGCTGTATTTCACGTTGCCTGCCACGGCCAGCTGGTCGTAGCTGTCGGCCGATGCCACCTTGAAACGCAGCACCGAGGCGGGATGGACGGTGAGATGGGCATTCTTCGTAGTGGTCACGTAATTCTTTAGCGTCAGTGTGCCGGGTGTTTCGTCGCCGGGCTCGATAGTGCCGTAGTTGTCGACACTGCCGCCGATGCTGCCCGTGCCGCCGAGGATGCCTTTATCGAAGACGAAGACGATGGCCTCGTTCTCGTTGCTCTTGGCACCAGTGCCACCATTCAGCTTCTTCGACTCGGCTTCAGCCCTGTCGTTGTTCACCAGCAGGCGTCCGCCGACGATGCGGAGGGCACCCGTCAGGTTGTTTTTGTTGCCCGTGATGCGATAGGTTCCCGTTCCTTCCTTGATAAGTCCAAGGATTGTAGCGTCTTTGCCTGGGGCGATGGTGCCTGCCAGCGTGGCATCACCGTTCAGGTTACCCACGAGGTAGTACGATGTGCGATTGTCCTTCATATAGCCGCGCAGGGTGGAGCCTTCCTCCATCTCCAGCTCACCCAGACGGAAACCGCCAGCATTGGTGCTGTTAGCCTCGTTACAGAGCACGGCGCCCTTATGTACCGTCACCTTGCAGTTCTGCATGGCGTTGTTCAGCTTGCCGCTATTAATACTTTCCTCGATATTGCCAGGTAAAAACGTCTTGCCGCCATGAGCCAGCACGATGCCGTAGAAACCAGCAGAGGAGGAGTTCTCCTTGAAAGGGTAGATATGGGCGTCGCCCTTGAAGTTCGTCCAGTTGGCCCATGACGAGCCGTTCTTGGTGCCCAGATAGCAACGCTCGCCGCCGGCATAGAGATTGATGGTGCCCTTGCCGCTGACGGTCGAGGTGATATAACAGTAGCGTGCTAGCTGTACGTCGACGGCCTTACCTGCAGCTACGGTGATGGCCTTGTCGTAGGTGACGTAGTTGTCGGAATTATTGTTGCCGTTGCCTCCTCGGGTGTCAATGACGGTGTTTTGCGCCGTCAGTGTCATCGCTACAGTCAATAGCAGGGATATGAAAGTTATTTTCTTCATTTCTGAGTTTTTGCGTGCAAAGGTATAAAAAAATGCGGCACATGCCGTTTTTGCATGTGTCGCATTGTTTTCTGTATGTCTCATTCACTCGGCTGCGAAACGGTATGTCGCGCCTGGCAGTGCCTCTATGTCGTATTCGTAGACTTTGGGCAGTGTCAGCAGTTTCATCTCCTTCAGCTCGGGCGACTGTAGCGGCTCGCGAATCTGTGCCGGGGCGAAGAGCGGGTTGGGGCAGCTGCCCTCAGCCGTCTTCAGCGTGGCACCCTTCGGACCCTTGGCCAGACGCAATGGCACATACGAACGCAGACGGAGCACGCCGCCGATGGTCGAGCGCACCACAGCGGAACGAAGTTTAGCATCGTTCCATTCCTCGTCTACCACGAATCCGCCACGGGCCCTCAGTCCCTTGACAGCCCCCTGGCTCCACTCATCGGGCAGGGCGGGCAACAGGTGGACGGCGCCGTCGTGACTCTGGACGAGCATCTCGCAGATACCGGCGGAGACACCGAAGTTGCCGTCAATCTGGAACGGCGGATGGGCGTCAAAAAGGTTCGGATAGGTGCGGCCGTCAGGATGCTGACGGGCAGAACGGTCGTCGGGCAGCAGGTGCAGCATGTTCTTAATGATGGTAAAGGCGTGGTTGCCATCAAGCATACGTGCCCAGAAGTTGGTCTTCCAGCCGAGACTCCAGCCTGTTGCCATGTCGCCACGCTGGTTCAGCGTGTTGGCGGCAGCGGTGAAGAGGTCGCGATGGCTGAAGGGCGACACCTGGTTCGAGGGGTACAGACCGTAGAGCTGCGAGATATGACGGTGCTGGTCCTTCGGGTCGTCGCCGTCAATCATCCACTCCTGTAGCTGTCCGTGGCGGCCAATCTGCATCGGGGCGATATTTGCCAGCGAGAAGCGCAACTGTTCGGCAAACAGACTGTCACAACCCAGCACCTTGGCTGCCTGGAGTGTCTGCGACAGCACGTCGAAGGCTATCTGGTTGTCCATCGTCGAACCAGCGCAGACATTGGTGTGCTTCCCCATCGGGCCGTGCTCCGGCGACACCGTCGGTACGGTGACCAGCCAGCCGGCGGCCTGCTTGATCTCGCCGTTCGAGGGATAGATCTGCATATAGTCGAGCAGGAATTCGGCGGCGCCCTTCATCACGGGGTAGTACTCTTTCAAGAAATCCTTGTCACCGGTGTAGAGGTAGTGCTGCCAGAGGTGTGTCGTCAGCCAGGCACCGCCCGTGGGGAACATTCCCCAAGGCGTACCGTCGATAGGACCGGCGACACGCCAGAGGTCGGTATTGTGGTGGGCCACCCAGCCGCGACAGTGGTACATCGTCTTGGCTGTCTCGGCGCCCGTCTCGCTAAGGTCCTTCACCATCGAGAACAGGGGTTCCTGCGTCTCAGCGAGGTTGCCGATGAGAGCAGGCCAGTAGTTCATCTCGGCATTGATATTGATGGTGTACTTCGAGTCCCATGGAGCGTTCACACTATTGTTCCATACACCCTGCAAGTTAGCGGCCTGACCACCGGGCTGCGAGCTACTAATCAGCAGGTAGCGGCCATACTGCATCATCAGCGCAACCATGTCAAGATCGCTGGGATCTTTCTCAAAGGCGGCTACGCGCTTATCGGTTTCCAAGGTAGAGTTAGCCGACTTCGGCAATGTCAGCTGCACACGGTTATACTGCTCCTGATACTTGGCGATATGACGCATCAGTAGCTGCTTATACGACTTTCCGTGCGCCGTGGACAAACGCTCGTTGACCTTCTTCATGGCATTGCCGCTGACATCGTGGTAGTTCACGAAGTTGGTAGCTGCCGCAATGTGTAGGGTAGCCGTCGTGGCGTTTTCTACGGTTATCGTCTTTTTGTCATTGCTAACCACTTGACCGTCTGTCTCCACACACACTGAGCAATCTGCCTTCAGCCCTGGCTGAATGCCCTCATGCTCCACGCCATCGACAGTCATAAACATCTGTGCATCATGCAAGCCGTTCTGCCAGCCAGAGATACTGCCAATCAGCGGTTCATGATTAGTTTTCTGCAACGGAGAGGTGAGCTCTAAATTGAACGACAGTGCGCCTTTCTTGTCGGCCTTCAACTGAACGACAATCACACTATCAGCCTGCGAGGCAAAGACGGTGCGCTCGTACTTCACACCATTATATATATAAGAGGTGGTGGCGGTGGCATCGCCGAGGTTCAGCGCACGCTGGTAGGCGGTGACGTCCTTGTGGCCGAGCTGCAGCTTCAGACTGCCAAGCGGCAGGAAACGCATACCGTGGGGGCCGGGGATGAAGTTCTGGTCGATGAGCTTGGCGGCATCGTTCTCCTTGCCCTCGAAGATGAGGCGGCGCACCTCGGACAGCACGCCCAACGACTTCGTGGAGTTGTTGTTGTGGGGCTGTCCGCTCCAGAACGTCTCCTCGTTGAGCTGGATCTCCTCCGTGTCGGTGCCGCCATAGATCATGGCGCCGAGGGCTGAGTTACCTACAGGCAGGGCCTCCAGCCAGTGACTGGCAGGTTTGGCGTACCATAGACGGTGCTGCTGGGCAGCGACAAAAGAGCAAACAAGGCTCAAGATGCAGATAATGGTTAGTCGTTTCATCATAAGTTATGGTTTTTGTTGCAAAGTTACGAAATTATTTGGATAGTTCCGCATTTTTTTGTTACTTTGCAACAAAAATAATATTAAAAACCTAAAAATGAAAAGATTTTTTGTACTTGTAGCCCTTGCGGCTACCCTCACAGCCTCGGCGCAGATAGCTACCCGTATCGAGACCTTCCCCATCAGTAGCGTCCGACTTGGCGACAGCCAGTTCCTGAAGAACCAGCAGCTGGACATCAGCTACCTCCTCGGTCTTGATGCCGACCGTCTGCTGGCACCTTACCTGAAAGGAGCCGGACTGACGCCGAAGGCCGAGAACTACACCAACTGGGAGAACACCGGACTCGACGGTCACATCGGCGGCCACTACGTGTCGGCGCTGAGCTATATGCTGGCTGCCACGGGCAACAAGGAGATTGAGGCGCGCCTCGACTACGTGCTCAACGAGCTGAAACGTTGTCAGGACGCTGCCGGCAACGGCTATTTGGGCGGTGTTCCCGACCCGAAGAAGATCTGGGGCGAGATTGCCGAGGGCAATATCCGCGCCAACTCCTTCGGACTGAACGACCGCTGGGTGCCGCTGTACAATATCCACAAGATTTATGCCGGTCTGCGTGATGCCTACCTCATAGCCGGACGTCAGAGTGCCCGCGAGATGCTGGTGAAGCTGACCGACTGGATGATCGATGAGGTGAAGAGTCTCAGCGAAGAGCAGATACAGCAGATGCTCATCTCGGAGCAGGGCGGCCTGAACGAGACCTTCGCCGACGTGGCTGCTATCACCGGCGACAAGAAGTTCCTGACGCTGGCCCACCAGTTCAGCGACAAGCGTATGCTGGAGCCCCTGCTCAAGGGCGAGGATAACCTCACGGGTAAGCACGCCAACACGCAGATACCGAAGGTCATCGGCTACAAGCGCATTGCCGACCTCGAGGGTCTGCAGGACTGGGACCGCGCTGCGAAGTTCTTCTGGGACGTGGTCATCGGCCAGCGCAGCGTTTCCATTGGCGGCAACTCCATGCGCGAGCACTTCAACCCGACGAACGACTTCAGCGGACTCCTGGAGAGCGAGCAGGGCCCGGAGAGCTGTAACACCTATAATATGCTGCGTCTGACGAAGATGCTCTACCAGACCAGTGCCGACAAGAGCTACATCGACTACTACGAGCAGGCACTCTACAACCATATCCTCTCAATCCTGAACCCCGTGCAGGGCGGTTTCGTCTACTTCACGCCGATGCGCTCCGGCCACTACCGCGTCTACTCACAGCCGCAGACGTCGATGTGGTGCTGTGTGGGTACGGGACTGGAGAACCCCGCCCGCTATGGTGAGATGATCTACGCCCACGAGGGCAACGACCTGCTGGTGAACCTCTTCATCCCCTCGACGCTGACATGGGACGACCTGACCGTCACCCAGAAGAACCGCTTCCCGCAGGAGCCGTCGACCACGCTGACCTTGAAGCTGAAGAAGGCCAAGACGTTCGCGCTGAAGGTGCGACTGCCGAAGTGGACGGAGGCTATGACGGTGGCCGTCAACGGACAGGCCGTTGACTACAAGAGTCAGGGCGGCTATGCCGTCGTCAGCCGCAAGTGGCAGGACGGCGATGTCGTACGCGTGGAGCTGCCGATGCACCTGACCGCCATCACCACCCCCGACGGCAAACCGCAGTACTCGTTCCTCTACGGCCCCATTGTGCTCGCCGCCAAGACGGGTACCGACCGCCAAGACGGTATGTATGCTGACGACAGCCGCGGCGGCCACATTGCCAACGGCCCGAAGATTCCCGCCACGCAGATGCCCGCCATCATCGGTTCCGCCGATGAGATACTCTCTCACCTGCAGCCCGTCGACGGCCGTCCCATGACGTTCAAGCTCACTGGTGTTACCCTGCCGCAGTTCGAGGGCATGACGCTCCAACCATTCTACCAGCTTTACGAGTGCCGCTACCAGATTTACTTCCCCCTCTTCTCGCAGCAGGAGTGGACGGCGAAGCAGCAGGAGCTGGCCGCCGAGGAGCAGGCACGCATGGCCCTGGAGGCACAGACGGTCGACAAGGTCTACTTTGGTGAGCAACAGTCGGAGAGCGACCACTTCTTCAGTGGTAACGGCTCGTGGAACGGCAGCGACGAGGGCATCCACTGGCGTCGCACACGCTCGACCATCAGCTATCAGGTGAAGACCGACGAGGCTAAGACGCTCCGGCTGAAGGGCTTTGCCGACCGTGAGCGCGTCGTCATCACCATCGACGGCAAGGCACTTGGCACCGTCGCCCTCGACCGTCAGGGTCTTGCCACGCTGACACTCCCTGCCGACGTGAAGGGTACGGTCACGCTGACCATTGCCGCCGAGCAGGGCCGTCAGACGCCGCGTCTCAGCGAGGTGCGCCTTTGCAAATAATACACAATAGACTTAAATACTACTGATATGAAAGAGAACCAACACGACATGAACCGCCGCGAGTTCCTGCGGCGCTTGGGACTGGGCATGGGCTCGGCCGTCGCTCTGATGGCTATGGAGCCCCTGAATGTCCTGGCACAAAAGGAGAAGGGAAAGGGTGCGGACAACCGCATGACCTACCGTGTGCAGCACGGCTCCGGCGAGCAGATCTCGCTGCTGGGCTTCGGCATGATGCGTCTGCCGAACAACCAGGAACAGGTGAACGAGCTGGTGGACTACGCCATCGAGCACGGCGTGAACTACTTCGACACCGCCCCGATGTATATGGGTGGACAGTCGGAGGTGCTCATGGGCAACGCCCTGTCGCGCCACCCGCGTGAAAAATACTTCGTCGCCACGAAGATGTCGAACCAGAACCGCCGCACGTGGGCCTTCGAGGAGTCGAAGTCGATGTACGAACGGTCGATGGAGAAGCTGAAGGTCGACTATATCGACTACTACTTGCTCCACAGCATCGGCGGCGGCATGGACTCGCTGAAGGGCCGCTTCCTGGACAACGGCGTCCTCGACTTCCTGCTGAAGGAGCGCGAGGCGGGGCGCATCAAGCACCTCGGCTTCTCGTACCACGGTGACGTGCGCGATTTCGACTGGCTGCTCGACCACAATGACGAGTACCACTGGGACTTCGTGCAGATACAGATGAACTTCCTCGACTGGCGCCATGCCTCCATGCGCGGTGGACGCCGCTCCGATGCCGATGCCGAGTACCTGTATGACAAACTCGACAAGCTCGGCATCCAGTGTGTCATCATGGAACCCCTGCGCGGCGGTGCCTTCGGACGCATGGCACAGGAGCTGACGGACCAGCTGAAGGCCGTCCGCCCCGACGACAGTACGGCTCGCTGGGCCTTCCGTTGGGTGGGCTCCTATCCGAACGTCCTCACCACGCTCAGCGGCATGAACCGTATGGACCATCTGGAAGAGAACGTCAAGACCTTCTCGCCGCTGGAGGCGTGTACCGAGGCCGAAAACAAGCTGCTGGCCGACATCGCCGACCAGATGTCCGGCTTCCCCACCATCCCCTGTACCACCTGCGAGTACTGTATGCCCTGTCCCTATGGCGTGGACATCCCCGGCAACTTCGCCTACTACAACGAGGCCGTCAACAACCACATCCTGCCGCTGCCCGACAAGAGCGCGGCCGACTACGCCGACCGTAAGCAGGCCTTCACCGACGGTTTCAAGAAGGCGCTGCCCGACCAGCAGAAGTGGGCGTACCAGTGTCAGGACTGTGAGGTCTGCCTGTCGAAATGTCCGCAGCAGATACGCATCCCGAACCAGTTAGCACGTATCGTAGAAACACTAAGAGGCCCACGCAAGTGAGCCTCAGAGAGGTGACCTTTTCGTCGCTAAAGACCACCTTTTCGCCAAATAAGGTTACCTTTTCGTCGCTAAAGGTCACCTTTAGAAACGTAAAGGTCATCTTTTCACCGCTAAAGGTGACCTTTTCGTGTATATATATAGTTGTTATATGCAGAAATTATGCCACACTTCCCCATTCGCTATCATACTATGCGCACGCGTACACGTACGCGCATAGTATAGTTGTCATATACTAAAATTATCCCGCTTATCTCGCTTATCCCACACCTGAACTGTTTGCAGGTAATGTGAGATAAGCGGGATAAGCGGGATGTTTTTCTGTTTAGCTACTATATATAGTACACAAAAAGAACCGTCCCCTTTGTGTAGTTTTAGTTGATCAGGAAAATCTTGGTCTGACCCTGGTAGGTGGCCTTGACGGTGGCGCGGCCCTCGACGATGGGACTTACCTCGACCTTCACGCCAGGCACATCGGACTTAGCCTCGAGTTTCGTGCCAGCCTTCAGTGGACCGTAGACTTGATAGCGGATCTGGTCGGCGTAGCCGTTCTGGTTGGTGAAGCGGATAGGCGTTGTGGGGATGTTCAGCTTCTGGCCGTCGGCGGTGATGGTGACCTGGGGAACAGCGGGAACCTCATAATCCAGGCCCTTCGAGAAGCCGATGCCGTGGAGGTCGAAGAGACCCTGTGGACGCTGCGGCTGCTGGGGACCACGACCGCCGAAACCGGGACGGCCTTGCTGCTGGGGCTGCTGCACCTCGGGACCCTCGGCCACGAGGTAGATGGCGTGCTTACCTGTCAGTCCTTCAACGGCGGGAACCTTGGCACCAAAGGTAGCGCCCTTTCTCTGGTCGTTGGCTGGCACATTGATAGTAGCAATCTCCTGACCCTTCCAAGGATCGTCGAGCTTGACATGAATCTTGAAAGCCCCCTTGCCGCTGGACGTCAGGTTGACATAGATATTCGTGCCGTCGCCCTGCTTCGTACCATTGAAAGCCTTGCAGCCCTTGGTGTCCTTGGCCAGACCGCCGAAACCGAAGTACTTGAAGCCGATGATGCCGCCGTTCTGGATACCGGCGAGATCCATGGAGTTGTTCCACACGTCGTGGTTGTCCTGCATCCAGTTGTTGGCATTGGGACCGTAGACGAAGCAGGCGTAGCCAGCGCTATAGTAAGCGTAGGGCGGCAGACCGAAGATCTGGAAGCCCTCGCTGGTCACCTCGGCACCGGTGTAGGTATTGCCGTCGCTGGCGGCAGCCGTCCACACATTATCCTTGACGAAGGGGTCGTAACCGGTAATCTTCACCACACCGCCCTTGGCGACGGGCTTCTTGTCCCACGTGATCTTCACGGGAGCGACCATCGTCTGACGGGCATTGCCGAAGCCGCGTGGCGGACGGTGGTAGAACACGTACCACTGGCCGTTGATCTCCTGCAGCGAGCCGTGGGTGTTGTGGCCGAAGTTGGTGGTGATGAGCTTGGAGCCGTCCTCATTCAGCACGACGCCACGCGAGTCGACCAGCACACCGCCCGAACGCCAGGGGCCGAGGGGCGTGTCGCCGAAGGCATAGCGCAGGGCCGAGTTCGTGTTGCCCAGACCGTACTCCTTGCCGGAGTAGCCGGAGAACACCATCACGTACTTGTTGCCCACCTGACGGATGCTGGAGGCCTCGAAGAAGTTGAAGTCCTTCGGGTCCTGACCTTTGTACAGGGCTTTGTACTCGCTGCCCTCGCGGTCGAGCAGACGGCCGTCGGCGCTGACGGCGGGGATGAACGGGTCGATGGGCTCCGTACCCTCGCGCTTCGAATACATGGTCTTCTGGTCGAGTTCAACAGCGGTAGAATGTTGGAAGCCGTAGAACACGTAGGCACGATAGCCGATGTTGTAGTCCTTGTCCTTCTTGTCGGTGATGTTCTCGATGAACACCGAGGGGTCGAAGTCGATCAGCGAGCCGGGCAGACACTGGCGGCCGTCCTCGGTGAGGTTGATGGGCGTGAACGGACCATTGGGGCGGTCGCCCTTACACACCATCGGCGTACGGCGCCAGCCGCGGCTGTGGGGGTAGAGGTAGTAGACTTTCTTACCGGTAGCCTTGTCCTTCACCTCGACGAGGTCAGGGGCATACATCGTGTCCCACTGGCCGTCGACGAACCACGAGAAGATGGGGCCCTCATCGCGCCACTGCGACAGGTCCTCGACTGGTGCCGACCACATACGGATGTCGGGACCGCAGTAGGCGGAGTAGTTCACGTCGTGCGAGCCGATGATGTAGGCACGCAGTTTGCCGGGGTTGTCGGGATCCTCGAACACGCGGGGCTCGCCGTCGGGCACATGCTCCCACAGGGGGAGGTAGGGGTTCTGTGCGTTCACCGACAGGGCGGCGAACAGGGCACAGCCAAGAATGAGTGATTTCTTCATTGTCTCTTTATTTTAATGGTTAAATCAAGTTCATTTTTTCAACCACGAATTTCACGAATTTATCGAATTATTGCTGCGCGCTGTCCTTTATTCCTAACGAATTTCACGAAGGGCTGGCGCAACATAATTCGTTAAATTCGTCACAAATAGGAAAGTGTGCGCAGCCATTCGTTTAATTCGTGAAATTCGTGGTTGTTTTATTCATAAGTTGTAATTCTTAAATCTTAACTGTTAACTCCTGTCCATCGTAGTTGACCGTCTGCTGCTTGCCGTCGGGCAGGACGACGGTGAACTGGCGTGCTTTGAGCATACCGGGGTACTCGCCCTGACGCTGGCCGATGGTGAGGGTGCGCGTCTTGTCGTTCCACTTGAAGGTGATGGTGCTGTAGGCACCCTTCTCGTAGTTGTAGCTGTCGCCCTCGTCCTCATAGAGCGTGAAGCTGCCGTCGGCACCGGGATAGACGCGGAGCTCGAGGTTCTCCCATGTCTTCTCGCCGACGTACTGCATCTCCGGACCGAGGGGCAGGATGCTGCCGGCACGGACGAACATCGGCACACGGTCGAACGAGGTCTCCAGCGTCACGTCCTTGCCGCCCTGATATCGCTGACCCGTCCAGAAATCGTACCACGTGGCACCCTTCGGCAGGTATTTCGTGGCGGTCTTCGTGGCGGTGAAGTCGATGGCACCGACGGCGGAACCGTCGGATGCATTCTGGCGGTCCCAGCCCGTCATGGCGTTGGTACGGATGACCTTCTCCTCGGTGTACTGGGCCTTGACGATGGGGCAGGCGAGGATGCTACGGCCGAACATGAACTCGTCGGCCATGTTCCACACACGCTTGTCGGCGGCGAAGTCGGCGAACAGCGGACGCATATAGCTGTCGTTGGCAGACGTCACCTGCCAGGCGGTGCTATATAAATAAGGTATCAGGCGGTAGCGCAGGCGAATCTGCTTCTCGATGGCGTCGTAGACGGGTTCGCCCTTCTGGCCGAACTGCCAGATCTCGCGGGGTGCGTCGGCACCGTGGCTGCGGAAGACGGGGCAGAACAGACCGTACTGCATCCAGCGCACGTAGAGCTCCTGGAACTGTGGGTTCTTTGGGGCGGAGCCGCTGCCCTTGGTGTTGTACGAGCCGCAGAAGAAGCCGCCGATGTCGGTGTTGAAGTTGGGGTTACCGGTCAGCGTGAAGCTCAGTCCGCAGGGCACCTGTTTGCGCAGCATATCCCACGACGAGTTCACGTCGCCGCTCCACATATTCGAGCCATAGTGCTGCTGGCCGGCGTAGCTGGAGCGCGTCATGATGAAAACGCGCTTTTCGTTCCTCGTTCCTCGTTCCTCGTTCCTCGTAGCACGCTGCGCCTCATAGATGCCACGCACCGTTGCCAAGGGGAAGGCGTTGCGCTGTGAGCGCCATGTGCCGCCGTAGACCTTGTGCTCGTAGTCGCTCTCACGCGGATTGAAGAAGTCGGGGTCTGTGGAATCCATCCACCAGGCGTCACAGCCGTAGTCGTAGAGTGTCTTCAGGTACTTCCAGTAGATGGCGCGGGCCTCGGGGTGGAAGGCGTCGTAGACTTTTACACCTGAGGGATACTTCATAATAGGCGGCCAGACGTGCGAGATGCCGCTCTGCGGCCATGTCTCGAAGGGCATGAGCAGACCCTTCTCGTTCAGCTCGCGGAACTGCTGGGTCATGGGACCGAAGCTGGCCCAGATGGAGATCATGAAGTGGGCGTGCTTCTTGTGCACGTTGTCAATCATCTGCTTGCCGTTGGCAAAGTCCTCGGCGAGGAAGTCCATGGCGTTCCACAGGTAGTTGGAGCCCCAGTACTGCCAGTCCTGGATGATGCCGTCAAGGGGCACCTGCAGCGCACGGTACTGGTCGACGATGCCCTCGGTCTCGCGGGCGGTCTTATAGCGCTCCTTCGACTGCCAGTAGCCGTAGGTCCACAGCGGGAACATCGGCACGTCGCCCGAGAGGTAGCGCATCTGGGCTATCACGCCGTCGGCCGAGCCGCCGTACATGAAGTAGTAGTCCACGCCCTGGCCGGCCTCGGAGGTAAACGTCATGCCCTTGGCATTATCCTCGAAGAGGGTGGGGGAGTAGTTCTCCCAGTAGAGGCCCCAGCCCTTGATGGATTGCAGCACGTTCTGGAAGTCCTCGAGGTTCGACTGCTCCATGCGCTTCTTCTCGCCGCGGCGGTTCATCTTACCGTTCTGGATGGTGCCCAGACCGTAGATGGCCTCGTCCTTGTCCAGCTGGAACGTCTGGCTGACCTCCCACTCGTCAATATTCTTACGAATGAGACTCCAGCCCTGCTCCTTCAGGAGCACCTTGCCTTTCTTCGTCATAAACGTTAGGCTCTTCATCCCGGGGTCCATCTTTACCGTCAGCTCGCTGCTGCTCCAGGTGTTACCATTGTGGGTGACAGCCACGTCTCCGGGCTTCGCCGTGATGACCAGCGTCTTCGTCGGCTGGCCTTTCACCACATGGACGATGCTGGGAGTCATAAACTCCACCGTCACGTCCTGGGCCCATACGGCAGCCGCTGCCAGCAGGGCCACCATCATTGAAATACCTCTTTTAATCATAAAATTTATAGTTTTAGTTTATTTTGTTACAAGTTTCTTGCCGTCACGGATAGTGATGCCGCGACGTGGTTGGGTGACACGGCGACCCTGAAGGTCGTAGGCCCCCTTCCGACCTCCCCGAGGGGAGGTGTTTATGGAGGAGATGGCGCTGGGGGTGGTACCTTTCTTATAAATGGTATAAACGCCACCGGGCTCGGTCTGAACGTCGTACTCGTAGACCTTCTTCACCGTGAGCGACGGTTTCGTCGTCAGCGACGGCACCAGCAGGGGCTCCTTGATGTCGGCGGGCGCATAGAGCGCGTTCGGACAGTCGCCCTCGGCAGGGGTAAGCCCCTCGCCCTCGAGTTCCACATAGGAGCGCAGACGGAGCACGCCGCCGATGGTCGAGCGCACCACAGCAGAACGAAGTTTTGCCTCGTTCCACTCCATGTCGACCTCGAAGCCGCCGCGGGCACGCAGACCGCTGATGCTACCTTCCTTCCAGCTGGCAGGCAGGGCGGGCAGCAGGTGGACGGCGCCGTCATGGCTCTGCAGCAGCATCTCGGCGATGCCTGCCGTAGCACCGAAGTTTCCGTCAATCTGGAATGGCGGATGGGCATCGAAGAGGTTGGGATAGGTGCGGCCGTTGGGATACTGGCCAGTGGCGTCGTCGGACGGCAACAGCTTGAGCATGTTCTTCAGGATGGTCAGGGCATGGTTGCCGTCGAGCATTCGTGCCCAGAAGCAGATCTTCCAGCCGAGGCTCCAGCCCGTGGCGGCATCGCCGCGGTCGGTCAGCGTCTGCTTGGCGGCGGCGTAGAGCTCGTTGTAGTTGAAGGGCGAGATCTGGTTCGAGGGGAACAGTCCGTAGAGGTGGGAGATGTGACGGTGCTGGAACTCGCTGCCGTCGGCATCGATGAGCCACTCGAGCAGCTGCTTGCGGCTGCCAATCTGCATCGGAGGTACCTTGGCAAGGGTCTCGCGCATCTTGTTGATGGTCTCCTCGTACGCCGCCTTTTCAGACTCATCGGTGGAACCGATGAGCACCGTGGCGGCGTTCAGCGTGTTCGACAGGGCGTCGAAGACAATCTGGTTGTCCATAGTACAGCCGGCGGTGACGGGTGTCGACTTGCCGGAAGGTCCCTGCTCGGGACTGACGGAGGGTACGACGACGAGCCAGTCGGACTTCTCCTTTGCTGCAATGTTCTTGGCAAAGTTACAACCCTCGGGGATGGGCTGCATATAGTCGAGGTAGAAGTCGGCTGTGCCCTTGATGACGGGGTACCACTCGCGCAGGAAGTCCACGTCGCCCGTGTAGAGGTAGTGCTGCCACAGGTGGGTGGCGAGCCAGGCGCCGCCGTTGGGATACATGCCCCAGGTGGGGCCGTCGATGGGACCGGCGATGCGCCAGAGGTCGGTGTTATGGTGGGCCACCCAGCCGCCACACTTATACATGGTCTTGGCGGTCTTGGCGCCCGTCTCGCTGAGGTCGCGAATCATCGAGAAGAACGGGACGTTGGTCTCCGTGAGGTTGCACACCTCCGAGGGCCAGTAGTTCATCTCGGCATTGATGTTGATGGTATACTTCGAGTCCCATGCTCCCGAGGAGTTATGCTCCTTGTTCCACAGTCCCTGCAGGTTGGCTGCCTGACCGCCGGGCTGGCTCGAGGAGATGAGCAGGTAGCGGCCGTAGTTGAACAGTAGGGCCACCATGCCCCAATCGGTGCTGTTAGAGAACTTGTCCAAACGCTGGTTCGTAGGCAGCTGGCTGTTCGTGGCCGATGATGGCAGCCACAGCTTGACGCGTTTGAACTGCTGCTGATAGGCCTCGACATGACGGCTGAGCAGCTCGTCGTAGCTATGCTGACGAGCGGCTGTCAGGTGTGCCAGCGACTTCACAGCGCCATCGCCATTGGTGTTTGCGTAGTTGATGTAGTTCGTGGCCGCCGTGATAAAGATGGTGGCCGTCGTGTAGTCCTTGACCGTCACCTTGCCTTGAAGGCCATAGGTTACTTGGCCGTCGCTCTCCACCCAGTAGCGTAGGACGGCCTTCAGTTTTGAGGCGACACCCTCATGGCTGACGCCGGAGATGGTGACACGCCAGCCGTCATCGTTCTTTGAAGCCGTCTTGGAGAACTCCGTGGAATGGCTGATGGAGAATGTGCTCAGCGTGTCGGCCTCCAGACGGATGACGATGACGCTGTCGGGCATCGAGGCGAAGGTGGTACGGCGGTAGTGGTGGCCGTCCTGCTCGAAGGTGACCGTCGACAGGGCCGTCTCCAGGTCCAGCTCGCGACGGTAGTTGGTCGCCTTGTTGGCGCTGATGCCTGTGTGGGTCATCTTCAGACTACCCAGCGTCAGGTACATCTGGCCGTGAGGACCCTTGATGAACTGCTGGTCGATAAGCGAGGCTGCCTGCGACTCCTGCCCGTTGAAGATGTAGTCGCGCACTTTCTTCAGGTTCGAGTATGCCGAGGTGCTGTTGTTGTTATGAGGCCCGCCGCTCCAGAAGGAGTCCTCGTTCAGCTGGATCTCGTCTACCTGTGGTCCGCCGAAGACCATGCCGCCGAGGCGGCCGTTGCCGATGGGCAGGGCTTCGAGCCAAATCTTGGCGGGTTTGTCGTACCACAGACGTGCGGTGTTGTCGTCTTGCGCAGCCACGCTACCGCAACAGAGCAGGCAGGCGATGGCAAGGAGTGCTTTTTTCTTCATGTGAAGGATGGTTGTTTAGTTATTTCAAAATCTTACGGCCACCGACAATCTTGACGGATTTCCTGCCGCTGGTGCCGTGGACACGCTGGCCGCGGAGGTCATAGACGGGCTGATCCTGCTTCTGAGTGTCATTTCTCGTCTCGCTCACCGCCGTCGGTAATTCCATGAAACGCCAACTGTCGAAGTCGAACAGGGAGCTGCCTGAGCCGGAGAACGTGAAGAAGAGATCCTTAACGCCCGTGAGCACCGATTTCAGCTGACACGTCACCTCCGTCCATTCGCCGTCAGTCGACTCGATGACCACTTCGCCCCTGATGGTGCCGGTCTTTGCCGTGCGTATCCTCAGAATGCCCTTGCCGTTGGAGCGCACCCTCGCCGTGAACGTCTGGGTGCCGTTGGTGCCGAAGTCCACGTTGCGTACCTTGATATAGTCGCTACCGCTGATGTTCGTCACGTAACAGCCGTTATAGTCGCCTTCGCACTTCACACCCTGGCACTGGTTGATGGTCTCGGCTTCCTGGAGCTCATAGGGGTTCAGCGTCTGCAGAGGCTTCACGCCTGTAGTGGTGAACTTGATGGCGGGGATGGTGCCGTCCTCGTTGGGGGTGAACTCTTCGATGCAGGTGGAACGCTTGTAGCCACCGCCATTCGGCAGTTTGCCGTTGTGGTAGAACATATAGTGGTGCCCCTTGTACTCCACGCTACCTCCATGGATGGTGAAGCTGTTGTCTGCCTGCCCCAGGATCTTGCCCTGATATGTCCATGGTCCCGTCGGCTTGTCGGCCGTTGAGTAGGCCCAGTGCTCGGGCACGCCGCCGGCGGCATACTCCAGATAATACTTGCCGTTACGCTTATAGAGCCACGATGCCTCCTCGAAGTTCGGGTCGCCGTTCGTACCCTTGTGGGGGCCGAAGGCAGCCTCGTTTTTCACGTTCACCGACACTTCGCTGCCCGTGAACGACGTCATGTTCTTGTTCAGCTTGACGTACCACAGGTTGTTGTTGCCGTAATAGAGGTATGCCTGTCCGTTGTCGTCGATGAACACCGTCGGGTCAATCTTGAACCAGCCCTTCACCAGCGGCTTGCCGATGGGGTCTTTGTAGGGACCGGCGGGGTTGTCAGCCACGGCGACGCCGATGCCTGGGTAGGCCTCGCCCTTGATGGTGGCCGTGACATACCAGTACCACTTGCCGTTACGCTCTATGCACTGCGAGGCCCAGCAATCGTTGTCTGTCTTAGCCCACTTGGAGAACGTCTCGCCCGTCATCGGCGTGCCACGGTACGTCCAGTTCGCCATGTCGACAGTGGAGTAGAGCAGCCAGTCCTTCATGGTGAAGTAGCCGTTCAGGGTCTTGTCCTCGTCGTGGTCGACGAAAAGATACAATGTATCACCGTGCACGTAAGGTGCCGGGTCGGGGGTGTAGCGGTCGCAGATGATGGGGTTCTGCGCCCCTGCCGTTATGGCTGTCAGCCACAAGAGTGCTGACAGCCAACGGCACGGTAGTCTTCTTAACATATTAGGTATAACAGATTACAACTGGTACTCGAGCATGACCATCGAATAGGGCTGCAGATCCATGCTGAACTTCTTCTTGGCCTTGATGGTCTCGGTCTTGGGAGCGATGGGCTGCTGGTCGTAGTTGTTCTCGTCGTTAGGCTGACCCGTGAGGATGGTCTTCGTGGCGGTGCTCTTCAGACCGAAGCGGCTGAGATTGATGTTGGCCTTCTTGGTTTTATCGCCGGCGTTCACCAGCTTCACGTACAGCTTGCGCGTCTTCACGTTCAGCACGACGCTCTGTCCCTGCAGGAAGCCGCTCTCCTGATCCTTGGGCAGGCCCTGCCAGCGGGGAGCTGCATCGGGGTTGTCTATCTGCACACAGTCACCATAGTAATACTGTCCGCTGGACAGACCGAAGAGCTGCTGCACATAATAGCTGCAGGTCAGGAAGGGACGCTCGTTGTCGAAGTAGATAAGGTCAGGATTCCAGTTCGTGTTGGTCTTACGGGCGAAGAGCGGAGCGTACGAGGTCATGGACACGATGTCGCCGTTGGCCTCGACGTGCAGCAGGTACAGACCCTCGGCCAGGGCGTCGATGAGCTTCTTGTCCTTGGCGGCATACTCGCCAAGATAGACCTTCGTCTTGCGGTCGCGGGGGTAGTAGTTGTATTGGCGGCTGCTGAGGAAGTAGGCGTTGGGCTCGTAGTAATGCTCGTCGATGATGGGCATGGCCAGCTCGTCGGCCAGCTTCCAACCATTCTCCAGGTCGCTGTTTCCGGGGTGAGAGCCGGGACCGGCGGTACCGACAATGACAATCTCGGGATGAGCCTTTGTCACACGCTCATAGATATACTTGAAACGCTCGTTGAACTCCGGTGAGATACGCTCCTCGTTGCCCAGGCCTAAGTACTTCAGGTTGAAAGGCTTCGGGTGGCCGGCGTCGGCACGCATCTTGGCCCATTTAGACTTGGCGGGGTCGCCGTTGGCCCACTCAATGAGGTCGATAGCCTCGGCTACCCACTCGTCCATCTCGCTCATGGGAACGACGTCCTGAGCCTGACCCTTCATGCCCCAGCCGCCGTTGGTACCCTGGCAGCTGACGCCGCAGGGCAGGATGGGCAGCGGCTCCATGCCGAGGTCCTCACAGAACTGGAAGTACTCAAAGTAGCCCAGTCCCACGCTCTGGTGGTAGCCCCACGTGTTCTTCAGCTGACGGCGCTGCTCCTTCGGACCGATGGTGGTCTTCCAGCGATAAGTGTTCCAGAAGCCGTCGCCACCGCCGTGCACCACGCAGCCGCCGGGGAAGCGCATGAACTTCGGGTGCAAGTCGGCCAGTGCCTGTGCCAGGTCCTTACGCAGACCATGACCCTTATAAGTGTCCTGAGGCATCAGCGACACCTGGTCGATGTCGAGATCGCCCTGGTTGAGCACCAATATCTGAAGGCAGGCGTTCTTGCAGTCCTCTGCGGCCGTGAGTACGGCGCTGTATTTCTTCCAGCTGGCGTCGTTGGCATTGATGTATGCCTCAGCCAGCACCTTCGGGTCCTTGCCCCAGCCCTGAGGCTCGCCGAGCACGACGCGGACGTTCTTGGCGTCGCCGATGTTGCGGAGGAATACCGAGAAGTCATAGCTGGCGCCAGCCTTCACGCTGATGCCGTCGAAGCCGTCGTTCTGCAGACCAAAACCTTTCCAGCCCTGGTAGTCGTAGAACTCCTTGACACGCTCAGTGTGCAGACGCAGGTAGTTGGCGTTGTTGGGATGGAGGGGGTTGTCCATGCGTACCTGAATGGTGCCCAAGGAGTGTCCCGGGCGTACCTGCTTCCACGCTGTGCCGGGGCCCCAGCCGTCGCGCTCGGCAGGACTGAACTCGAACGAGCCGTTCTGCAGCAGCTCGGCATAGAGGCCGCCGTCGGCACTCGATGAGATGTCCTCGAAGAAGATGCCGATGAGTTCGTCACTAATGGCTTTACCGCCCTTCGGGGCGTTCATGGCTTTCTGGGCTGCGCTCGCGCCCATGGTGGCAGCCAGTAATATAGCTGCCAGCGTTGTTCGTTTATTCATGTGTGTAATTTTATTGTTTTGGGTTTATTTTCTGCAAAGGTACAAAAAATCTCCTATAATTAGCATTTCGGATGGTAAAAAAAGTAAATATGTGACATATTGAAAAATCGGTGAGACATCAGGTAGTGTCGTTCCAAGACTTTTTGACTACCTTTGCAGCGATAATGACAAAAACCTAACCGATATGAAACAGCTATTACTTTCAACCCTGTTGTTTTTTGGTGGCGCCTTGACAGCCATGTCGCAGCCCGTCTGCAATGGTAACGGTATGGTCACCTTCCAGTATAAGAACGATTCTGCCCGCCAGGTGATGGTCGATGTGCAGTTTGCCGGTCGTAAGGAGATGACCCGCGACGCGGCCACGGGACTTTGGACCGTCACCCTCGGTCCCGCCGCCCCCGATATGTATCCGTACTGCTTCATCGTCGATGGCGTCAGCGTTATGGACCCGGCGAACCCGCTGTACTTCCCCAACGAGGGCTTTAAGAACAGTCTGCTCGAGATTAAGAGTCCTGACGGCGCGCTGCCTCACGACATCAAGGATGTTCCCCATGGCCGCATCGAGTACATTCACTACTACTCCAAGAGCCTTGGCGGCACGAACACCGCCATTGTCTATCTGCCGCCCAGCTACAACGCGATGGGTATGCAGTTCAACCCGGGCGACCAGAAGAAGTACCCCGTGTTCTACCTCATCAGCGGTACGACCGACACGGAGGAGGTTTATTACAAGGTGGGCCGTGTGAACTACATCCTCGACAACCTCCTGGCCGACAAGCAGGCCAAGGAGATGATTGTGGTGCTGCCCTACGGCAATCCTTCGAAGCTGCTGCTGCCGAAGCCTGCTGCTGAGGGCGCTCCCTCGGGTGCTCCGCAGACACGTTTCGGTGGTGACGTGTTCAGCAAGGATCTCATTAACGACCTGATGCCCTATATCGAGAAGAACTACCGCACCATCAACAACCGCGACAACCGTGCTATCGGTGGCTTCTCGCGTGGTGGCAACCAGGCGCTGTTCAACGGTCTGTCGAACCTCGACAAGTTCTCCTATCTGTGCAGCTACAGCTCGTTTACATCGACAGACATCCCCGAAGTCTACGACAATGCTGCCGAGACGAACAAGAAGATCAACCTCTTCTGGCTCGGCGTAGGCACCGACGACTTCCTCTATGGCAACGCCCGTGACTATATGGAATTCCTCGACCAGAAGGGTATCCGCAGCGTTAAGGAGTTTACCAACGACAAGTTCGGCCATACTTGGATGAACGCCAAGTACTTCCTGGCCAAGACCCTGCCGTTGCTGTTCAACAAGAAGGCCTCCGAGGAAGCCATGAAGAACGGACAGCCTGCTCCCGCCAAGACCGGTCAGGAACAGCAGTTCACGGCTGGCGTCATGGCCCGTCTCTTCCCGCGTCCCATCATCTCGCCGGAATATACCGAGAAGGGCATCATCTTCCGCATGAAGGCACCCGAGGCCAAGAAGGTGGAGTTGGAGTGCGAAATGCTGCCTGAGAATGTTGCCATGGTACGCGACAGCGATGGCGTCTGGACGGCAGAACTCGAGGAGTACCTCTTTGAGACATTCAAGTACTGCTTCATCGTCGACGGCACGCCTGTCGCCGATCCCAGCAATATGTACCTCTCGCCCGACCGCGGCTTTAAGTACAGCATTGCCGACAATCCCCATTCTCCCTTCAACTTCGCTTCTCAGGGTGACATCGAGCATGGCCGTGTAGGCTACGACCTCGAGCGCCAGGAGGCTTGGTACACCTCGCCGATGCCCCAGCAGGGCTTCACAATGCCGGTGTTCATCCAGCTGGTCCCCGGTGAGGGCGACACGATGGAGAGCTGGTTCAAACTGGGCGGTGCCGATGCCATCACCGACCGTTTGGTGGCAGATGGCAATGCCAAGCCCTGTATCATCACCACCAGTTCGATGGATTTCATGGGCGGTGGCGGTCAGCAGAGACCGGGCTTCCGCGTCAACACGCTCCGTGCTGACGACTATCCCACGTGGTCGCTGCGTCGTCGTGCTTTGGTGAAGCTGTTGTTCGACATCAAGAAACAGCCCGATTCCCAGATGCCCGGTGGCTTCGGCGGTGGTAATCGTCCTGGTGGTAACCGTGGTGGCGGCTTTGGCGGCGGTCGTCCCGGTGGCTTTGGCGGTGGCGGCGGCTTCGGTGGCGGCGGTCAGTTCCCTGGCGGTGGTGGCTTCTAACATCAAATCAACACTATAAACTCAACAATTAAAGATGAAAAAGACCATGTTGGCGGTCCTTACCGCCATGTTGACCCTGACCTCAGCGTCGGCACAAACCAAGTATCCGTTCCAGGACACCTCACTCTCGCGTCGTGAGCGTGTGGAGAACCTCATCTCACTGCTCACTCCCGAGGAGAAGGTGGGACTGATGATGAACAAGTCCGTTTCCATCGACCGCCTCGGCATCCCGTCATACAACTGGTGGAGCGAGGCATGCCACGGCGTGCGCCAGGGCGACTATACTGTCTATCCGCAGCCTATCGGTATGGCTGCTGCCTTCAATGCACAGCTTGTTTACGATGTCTTCTCGCAGGTCAGCGACGAGGCCCGTGCCAACTGGAACCGCTCTGACCATAACGTGTTTAACGTGAAGATGGGTGCCACCTATTATCCAGGTAACCCTGAGCTGACGTTCTGGTGTCCGAACGTGAACATCTTCCGTGACCCGCGATGGGGACGTGGACAGGAGACCTGCGGCGAGGACCCCTACCTGAACGCTGTCCTTGGCGTGCAGACCGTCCTCGGTATGCAGGGCAACGACCCGAACTACTTCAAGACGCACGCCTGTGCCAAGCACTATGCCGTTCATAGCGGTCCGGAGCCCCTGCGCCATTCCTACGACGCCAGGGTTAACCCGCGCGACCTGTGGGAGACCTATCTGCCGGCTTTCAAGGCACTGGTGAAGAAAGGTAACGTCCGTGAGGTGATGTGCGCCTATAACCGCTTCGAGGGCGTTCCCTGCTGCACCAGCGACCGTCTGCTCATCAACATCCTGCGCGACAAGTGGGACTATGATGGTATCGTCTTGACCGACTGCGACGCCATCAATAACTTCTATAACAGAGGCCAACACGAGACACATAAGGATCCGCTTAGTGCCAGTGTCGACGCCGTCCTTAACGGTACTGATCTGGAGTGTGGTAAGGTGTTCATGGTGCTCACCGAGGCTCTGGAGAAGGGACTCATCAATGAGGCTACCCTCGACGGTCACCTGCGTAAGACGCTTATGGGCCGCTTCGAACTGGGTATGTTCGACCCTGCTGAGAACCTGCCATGGGCTAATATCCCGGCTTCGACCATCAGCTGTGAAAAACATGACGAGCTGGCCACACAGGCTGCACGCGAGTCGATGGTGCTGCTGGAGAACAAGGGTGTTCTCCCGCTGTCTAAGAGCATCAAGACGCTGGCTGTCGTCGGCCCGAACGCTGCCGATGTGGAGCTACTGAACGGAAACTACGGTGGCACGCCGACCAAGGAGCACCAGCACGCGCTGCTCGAAGGTATCAAGAACGCTGTCCCCGGCGCCAAGGTCATCTACAACAAGGCCTGTGAGCTGAACGACGACTACGAGACCGTCCACCACCTGCAGGACTTCAACGGTGGCAAGGGTGTGCAGGTGGAGTTCTGGAACAACAAGGAACTCCAGGGCGCTCCCGACAAGACCGGCTACTACAACGAACTGAACTTCTCGACCTTCGGTGCCTGGGGCTTTGCCGAGGGTATCAACAACGACAACCTCTCCGTCCGTGTCAGCGGTAAGTACACCGCAACGTTCACGGGTGAGATGAAATACACGCTGACGACCGACAATGGCTATAAGCTGATTGTCAACGGCGACACCATCGAGACGGCACTGGGCGGTGGCAACCGTCGTGGCGGCTTCGGCTTCGGACGCCGTGGTGCCGACTACAAGTCGTTCCACGTCGAGCAGGGTAAGGACTATGACGTCGTTATCGAGTATAGCCGTGGCAACGGCAACTTCGCCATGCTTCGCGGCGACATCTGCGAGCGTAAGCAGGTGGACTACACACCGCTGGCCAACGAGGTGAAGGCGGCTGACGCTATCGTCGTCATCGGCGGCATCTCCGCACGTATGGAGGGTGAGGGCGGCGATAAGCAGACCATCGAACTGCCGGCCTGCCAGCAGCGTCTCATTAAGGCCATGCACGCTACGGGCCGTCCCGTCATCGTCGTCAACTGCTCTGGATCTGCCATTGCTTTTGGTGCTCTGGAAGGCCAGTACGACGCCTTGCTGCAGGCTTGGTATCCCGGTCAGGGTGGTGCGAAGGCTCTGGCAGAGGTGCTCTTCGGTGACTATAACCCCGGCGGCAAGCTGCCCGTGACGTTCTACCGCTCGAACGACGACCTGCCTGACTTCCTCGACTATAATATGGAGAACCGTACGTACCGTTACTTCAAGGGTGTGCCGCAGTATGCTTTCGGCTACGGACTGTCGTATACGACCTTCAGCGTTGGCCAGGCTAAGCTCTCTGCCAAGTCGGCTAAGGCCAAGAAGACAGGCAAGCCTTTCTGCACACTCACTGTTCCTGTGACGAACACAGGCAAGCGTGAGGGTACCGAGACCATACAGGTCTATGTCAAGGCCCTTGACGATGCCGGTGCGCCCATCAAGTCGCTGAAGGGCTTCCAGAAACTCAGCCTGGCTGCCGGACAGACGGCCGCCGCTACCATCGCCCTCGACGGCGAGGCCTTCGAGTTCTACGATGAGGCTATCGACGAGCTCTCAGTCAAGCCCGGCCGCTACCAGATTCTCTACGGCACGTCGTCGCGTGACGAGGACCTGAAGACGCTGGACTTCACAGTGAAATAATCTATTATCACCATAATGAAAAAGAAAATTGTAACGTTAGGAGTGCTGTTGGCCACCCTGCTCCCCGGAGCGAAGGCCGACGTTGATCCGAACTTCTACATCTATCTCTGTTTCGGACAGTCGAACATGGAGGGCAATGCCCAGCCAGAGTCTGTGGACAAGACTGGCGTTCCTGAGCGTTTCCAGATGTTGGCCTGCGTCAACTTCAATAGTCCGAAACGTACGATGGGACAGTGGTATAAGGCCGTTCCGCCCCTGGTCCGTGAAAGCACGGGACTGGGTATGGCCGACTGGTTCGGACGTACCATGGTGCAGAGCCTGCCCGAGAATATCAAGATTGGTGTGGTGGACGTTGCCATTGGCGGCACCAAGATTGAAGGTTTCATGCAGGAGGAAGTCAAGAAATACATCGCCTCGATGAATCCGTCGACGGAGAGCTGGCTTATCAACTATTTCAAAGCCTACAACAATGACCCGTTCCAGCGTCTGGTCGATATGGCAAAGATTGCCCAGAAGTCAGGTGTCATTAGGGGCATTCTGCTACATCAGGGTTGTTCGAACAACGGTGATCAGAGCTGGCCTCAGAAGGTGAAGAAGATCTATGACCGACTGATAGACTCTCTTAGTCTGAATGCCGCCGAGGTACCCCTCTTCGTGGGCGAGCTTGTAAGTCAGGCCGCTGGTGGTGCATGCTATGGACATAATACGATTATTAATACAGTCCCCAAGGTGATTCCCAACTCCTATGTCATATCTTCGAAGGACTGTCCGCAAGGCGCCCAGAAGGACAACCTGCACTTCAGCGCTCTGGGCTATCGCATGATGGGTTATCGCTATGCCGTTTCTGCCCTTGCTACGATGGGACTCAAGCCTCCTTATTTCTCTTTCAGTGAGGGCGCATTGACAGCCAACGTCAACAGCACTTATACCTCGAGCAACAAGACTATGAAGGCTGCGAAAGCTGGTGGTATGGTGACGTGGAACTATGCCGAAGGTGCTGACTGGTCGGACTACAAGTATCTTGTCATTAAACTGAAGAAGAATACGTGCGATGGCGAGGTGATGATTAGTAACCTGTCGCCTAGCAAGATCGCCTTCAGGGAGGCTTTCGGCGATAAGACGACGTTTGTCGTCGACCTTCAGAATGCGAAAAACGGCTCTGTGAAATTAGATCCTGCAAAGGTGGGTAAGGTGCAGTTCCGTGCTGCCAAGGCTGGTGATTTGACTTTCGACGATGTGTTCCTCTCCAATGACGAGGCTTATGCTCCGACGGCTATCCATAGCGTGAACATTGACAGTCCGTTCCAGGCACCGCTTTATTCGCTTGACGGACGGCTGGCACTGCCCGATGCTCTGAAACCTGGCATCTACATCCGTAGTGGTAAGAAGATAGTCATCAGGTAATAATAAAAAGAAGGTCACTTAATCGTGACCTTCTTTCCGTTTTGGATGTATATTCCTTTCTTCTTAGTAACCTTTTCAACCTTCCTACCGCTGAGGTCGTATGTCTGATTATTGGCGGTGCGCTGTCTGGTGACTGCGTTGATGTCGGTGGGCACCTCCTTGGAGAACTGCCACCAGTCGAAGTAGGTGCTGCTGTCAGCCTCGGTGAAGACGAAGAAGAGGTAGTCGTAGAGGCCTTTGAGCACCGTGGGGACGGTAACGGTATATTCTTTCCAGGCTTTGTAGTCGAAGGAGACGGAGGCCAGGGCTTTACCGTTCTTGGCTGCGCGTACCTCCAAAGTGCCCTTGCCCCTGACGCGGGCGGTGAACGAGCGGGCGCCCTCGTCGCCGAAGTCAGCTAGACGCACCATCGTCCAAGCGCCAGCCTTCATCTTGATCTGCAAGTTCTCTGACGCATCGTTTTTGTTGTCGTTGATGGAGGTGACGCTTTTCGTATTGGTGAAGTCCTCGTAGTTGACGCCGCCGCTGGTAGCCATTGTCTCGGCTTCCTGCTGTTGGTAGGGGTCAAAGTTCTTAATGGCCGGTACACCTTTGTTATCTAGCGCGACGGGGTCGATCTTCTGCGTGCTTTCGTTGACCGTGGCCAAGTTGACACAGAGCGAGCGGAAGTTAGAGGCAGAGCTGGCTACCTCGGGGGCTTTACCGTCCTTCATCGCCTTCAGCAGCGCACCGGAGTGGTAGATGTGGTAGTAGGTGCCCTGGAATTTCTGCAAGTGTGAGTGGTTGTTGTCTGAGGTGCCTGGGTGGGGGCCGTAGACGCCTTTGTACTCCCATGAGTCGGGATTTGTGGGGTCATCGGTGACCATATAGCACATTGTTCCAGTATTCGGGGCACCGACGGTGATGTTGTGTTGTTTCTTGTAGGTGTTCCATGCGCTGTTATCGCGTGGCTTGAAAGATGAACAGTAGGTGTAGACGAACTTGCCGTCCATGATGTTCAGTTCGCTGGCCTCGAAGTGGTAGGGGGCGGGCAGCTTGTAGGCCTTGCCGTCAATCTCGGTCATGTTCTTCTTTAGCTTCGCGATGCAGGCATTGCCAGGCTGCAGATTGTTGCCGCCCTGGGGGTCGCCGCCGCCAAAACCAATCCATGTCTCGCCGTTATCCAGAACGACGACACCCGGGTCGAAGCACCAGTTACAGGGTGCCACGCCAGGAGAGTTGCCCTGAATCATGGCGCTGGTGCGAGGCGACTTGAAGGGACCTAAGGGTGAGCTACCCTTCATGACGCCGATGTTGCTGGCGCCGTTGGCGAAGTAGATGAAGAACTCGGGTTGCCCGTTGTCGTTTATGCGCCAGGTGGCTGACGGTGCCCAGGAGTTGCCGCTCCAGCTACATACCTTCTTCACGTCTATCGTACCGTGGAAAGTCCAGTTTACCATGTCATCGGTAGAGAAGACAACGATTGACCTGATGGCCGAGTAGGGGTTGCTTCCCTTCTTACCGCTGGCCACGAACTGTTGGGAGTCGTTTGAGCCGTAGACGTAGAGCCGTCCATTGTACTCAAATGCCGTGGGGTCGGCACAGAAGACGTTCGAACTGATGGGATTGCTGTAGCTAACAGGTTTGTAGCTTGTGGCGGGGGCGGTCTGGGCTGATGCCTGGATGGTGAGCGTCAGCAGACTGCTAGTGATAATCGTTTGTAGAATGTTCATAATGGTTTGTAGGTTTTGAGTGCAAAGTTACACTTTTTCTGCGTTGTCCAGCTGTTTTTCGTGGCAGAATTGCGCCATCTTACCTTTTTTATAATAAGAATGAGACGTGTAGAAAAGCAGAAGCGCCGTGGAATGACTACCTTTGCGGAAAAACTTAGACTATGGTGATTAGAAAATACACAATGATGCTGGTGGCGCTACTGTGGTGTGGCGTCGCCAGCGCGCGACCGATGGTGTCGCCCAACGGAAAACTGTCGGTGGAAACGAAGAACGGACAGTTCGTCATAAGTTACCAGGGACAGCAGGTGCTACAGATGCAGGATGGCGAGGCGGCGCTGCCCTTCAAGGCCCCGAAAGCCAAGAAGGTGAAGGCCGACTACACGATGCTTGCCGGCAAGCGCAGCCACTGCACGAACGTGGCCAACGAGTATAGGGTGGGGCAGATGACCCTGCGTCTCTACAACGATGGCCTGGCCTACCGCTATGAGTCGCCTGTCAAGGAACAGGCGGCCTACGTTATTCCCGTTGGTATGAAACGCTGGATCATGCAATGGACTGACGGTGCCGAGAACTTCTACCCCCTTACAACGACCCACAAGGTGCAGGCGCAGCGGTCTTATAGTGCCGTGTCGAAGGATGCCGACGGCAACTGCGTCCGATGGAGCTTCCCGGCCTTGCTGGAACTGAAAGAGGGCGTCTTCGCCCTGCTGACAGAGGCGAATATCGAGAAAGGCCAGAGTGCCTCGTCGATGTATAACGACGGTGAGGTGTACCGGGTGGCGCCTGATGAGACTATTGCAGGCGAAACCTGCAGTCACTCGCCGTGGCGACTGATTATCCTCGGCACATTGGCCGATGTAGTGGAGTCGACACTGGTGACCGATGTCAGCGAGCCCTGTAAGGTCGAGGACACGAGCTGGATAAAGCCTGGCGTCGTCTCATGGGTCTACTGGGCTTACAACCACGGGTCTGACGACTATAACATCATCAAGAAATACACCGACCTTGCCGCAACGCTGAAGCTGCCCTATGTGTTGATTGATGCCGAGTGGGACCGCATGAAGGATGGCAAGACCGTTGAGGATGCCGTGGCGTATGCCAAGTCGCAGGGCGTCAAACCGATGATCTGGTACAACTCCAGCGTAGGTTGGGTCGATGGAGCTCCGACACCTAAGTTCCGCCTGAACAAGCCCGAGGACCGTGAGAAGGAGTTCGCCTGGTGCGAGAAGATTGGCGTTGCCGGTGTGAAGATTGACTTCTTCAGCGGTGAGAACCAGAAGAACATGGACTACTGCATCGACCTCATGGAGAGTGCTGCTCGTCACCATCTGCTGGTGAACTTCCACGGTGCCACGGTGCCCCGCGGCTGGCAGCGCACCTACCCGAACCTGCTCTCAACGGAGGGCGTCTATGGTGCCGAGTGGTACAACAACGTGCCGACATTCACCGACAAGGCTGCCTGTCACAATGCCACGCTGCCCTTCACACGCAACGTTGTCGGCCCAATGGACTACACGCCGTGTGCCTTCAGCGACTCACAGCATCCACATATTACGAGCCATGCCCATGAGCTGGCGCTGACGGCCCTCTTTGAGAGTGGTTTGCAGCACCTGGCCGACCGTCCAGAAAGCTTCCTCGCACAGCCTCAGCAGGTAAAGGACTACCTGTCGAAGCTGCCTGCCGCATGGGACGAGACACGCTTCGTCAGTGGCTACCCCGGCGAGAGCTGTGTGATAGCCCGTCGCAGCGGCGCAACGTGGTATGTGGCCGGTATCAATGGTACTGATAGCGAGAAGACCCTTAGTGTGCCCCTTGGTTTTGTCAAGGGGAAACATACCGCCACCCTCTTCGCCGACGGTGAGCCTTGGGCTATCAGCACCGTCAGCCAACTGCCAACGGAGATTCCCTGTAAGGCCCGTGGCGGTTTTGTTATGGTGATTGAGTAAGAAGATTGAACAGGATAGACCAAAAGAAATCCCCGGTGGTTATTGCCACTGGGGATTACTTTTGTAGTTTCTATAATAACTATAGATTAGTGTGCGCGGAAATTCCACTTTGAGTTGTCGCTGTTGAAGTCCCACTCGGCAAGTGTCGGCGTAGAATCGGCGATGCTGTAGAGGACAAAGCGCTTGTTGATGTCTTCCTCACCGGGGATGCGCTTCGGCATGATGCGGAAGGTGCCGTCGGTGCACTGCTCGATGCGCCAGAGCTGCTCGTCGGCGCCGCTGAACGATGGGGTAGTGGTCAGCTCCTTGTTGGCAGTAGCTGTCAGGGCGCGGTCGGTGCCCTCAATGACAATCTTGAAGTAAGGAGCGCTCAGGTAACCGCCGGCCTCGTTGACAGGCGTGATGGTCCAGCGCTGGTGGGGACGGAACATATAGTCGCCGCAACGTACTGCGATGTCGCCTTCGGGCCATGTGCCCTTCACCTGCTCCAGCGTCTGGTTCTCCACGGGCTTGGGAGGCTCAGCGTTCTGCTGCGGACGGCCGAAGCCGCCAAAGCCGCCACGACGGGCAACGTTCATGCGGACGAAGTCGACGGCCAGCTCCAGGGCATAGCCGCGGCGCTCCGACTCAATCTCGAAGGTGCCGCCCTTGAACTTCTCGCCAGCAACGGGCCAGTCGTTCTTCCACAACAGGGGATGGACGGCGAGGACGGAGCTGCCGCCCTGGTCGAAGTCGGCCTCCCAGTGGAACGATGCCACTTCTACACCCTCGTCGATGATGGTGCGTCCGAAGTGACCGGCACCCGTCTTGCGGTCGCCGGCGGCAACGACCATCTTACCGCCGCCGTGGTACATGTCGCGCCCCACATTATCAATATAGGGGCCTTCAACACTCTTCGAACGGCCAACCACGATGTTATAGGTCGAGTTCACACCGTCGCAGCAGGTGCCGTGGGTGCCAAGCAGGTAGTACCAGCCATTACGGTAGATGAGGTCTGTGGCCTCACAGTCGATGGCAATGTCCTTCTCCTTGTTGCCAGCCTTGCGGAAGCCCGTCGTGGGGTCGAGCTCAATGAGGCGGATGGTGCCGAAATAGGTGCCGTAGCTGACCCACAGACGCCCCGTCGTGGGGTCAAGCAGCACACCAGGGTCAATGGCGTCCTGATCTTCCATGCCGTCGGAGAAACAGACCTCCACAGCCTCTGTCCACTTGAAGTCGGGCGACTTCGGGTCGAGGGTCTTGTTCCACATCGTCAGGATACGGCCGGCATGACCGCCGCCGAGACCGCCACCGGTGGCACCATAGATGCAGAGGTAACGGTCGCCAATCTTAATCATGTCGGGGGCTGCACCACCGCCTGGGCGCTCGGCACCACTGTGCCACGACCAACCGTCGTCGCTGATGATGCCACCGCCACCGGTGCCGAAGGTATACCACTTGCCGTCGCACTCGGCGAGGGTCGAGGGGTCATGGATGTTGGGTTGTCCTATTTGTGCGTTTGCGGCTGAGGCCAGTGCCAGTACCGCAAGGATGCTATGTAGTCTTTTCATAGTTTATTTACTGTTAGTTGTAATGGAATAATTAGTTACAGGGTTGCCTTTCTCGTCGATGAAGCGGACGCAGAAATCGCTCATGCCCGGGCCGTTGATGATGGCACCACGCAGGATGTTGCGGCCTTTCTTCAGGGTCAGACGCTGAGAGACGGCGTCGTCCTTCACCATACGGCGGTCGCCGCTGAGCAGCAGCGTCTCCTCGCCGTTCAGCCACCACATGGAGGCAGAGTTGGAACCGACGGCCAGACGGACGTCCTTGATCTCCTCGGGACAGTCGATGATGGTGACGGCCCAGAAGAGGACACCATAGACCTTCTCGCCCCACTTCTCGGCGAAGCGGAACAGCTTGACGTTCATGTTCTCGCTGTCCAGGGCGCGCCATGTCAGCGTCTGCTTGACAGTCTTCACCTGCGGACCTTCGGGCTGCTGCTGGGCGCCACGGCCAAAGCCTGCGGGAGCCTGCTCTTGCTTGAAGACAGCCGTCACCTTCTGGCCATTCTTCGGCACGATGGTCTGCTGACCCTTGAAGTACTCGCGGTAGAAGTGCTCACGGAGGTAGGTGTCGGTGAAGACGGTATTGCCACTATTGGGCTTGTCGATGGGCTCTAGAAGCAGCCAACGGCGGATGAAGCCGTTCTCGTCGGGCTGTGCCGTCGGGGTGGTGACGGCCGAGAAGTACTTCGGACGGTTCTTGAAGCGGACATAGTCCACGCTGAGGGCGCCATCCCCCTCGTTGGTGATGACGAGATCGGTCACGCCACTAGGAACGAAGTCTAGGGCAGCGGTCTGTGTGAGCCACTGGTTACGCTGGTCGCGACGGAAGCGTGCCATCATGGGGTTGGCAGCAGCACCGCCGGCAGGCTCCTCGGGCTTCACTGTCAACTTGATACGTGCAAGAACCTTGCCCGTGGCACTCTTCTCACGCACGCAGAGCTCGGTGTTGTCGGCGGCCTTGACGCTCATAATGAGGTAGCCGTCGCTGATGACACTGAAGTCCACATCGTTATACTTGAGCCAACTTCCCTTCGTGGGCAGGGTGGCCATATAGCTGCGGAAGGTGTTGACGGTGTCGATAAGTTCGGTGGTCACACCCTCGCTGGCGCTGCTGTATCGGTCAATCTCAATCTTCTCGGTAGCCTTGTTGATACCTACACCGCGCAGGGTCTGCTTCACTTCCTGGATGGTGCCGTCGGCATTGAAGTAGAGCTTCTCAATGCAGGCTGAACGGCGCTTGTCGTCACTGGGCGAGAAGTAGTTGTGATGATAGAACAGGTACCACTGACCCTTGTAGTTGATAATGCTGTGGTGGTTGGTCCAGCAACCGTTGGGCTGCTCGGCCATGATGAGGCCCTTGTACTCGTAGGGTCCCATGGGGTTCTTACTCATGGCATAGCCAAGGACCTCGGTCTTCTCCCTGACATACGGATAGGTCAGGTAGTACCAACCGTTGGCCTCGAAGGCGAATGGACCTTCGGCCTGGCGGTTGGGCAGGCCCTTGAGACAGTTGACACCAACCATCTCCATCTCGCGGTTACCCCACTTGACGGTTTCCTTGGGGTTGTCGTCGGCGAGCTCCTTCATATTGGGCTTGAGCTTGGCGCAACGGCCGTTGCCCCAGAAGATATAAGCATTGCCATCGGAGGCCTGGAGCACGCATGGGTCGATGCCGTTGATGCCCTTGATGGGCTCTGGCTCAGGAATGAACGGGCCCTCAGGACGGTCGGCTATGGCTACACCGACGGCAAAGCCACCACCGGCTTGCGGAGCTGACGGGAAGTAGAAATAGTACTTTCCGTTCTTCTCGACACAGTCTGGTGCCCACATTGAGTAGGAGTTAGGACGCACCCAGGGCACTTTGTTCTGGGTGACAATCACGCCGTGGTCTGTCCAGTCGGTGAGGTTCTCTGACGAGAAGACGTGGTAGTCCTCCATGCAGAACCAGTCCTGACGCTGTCCTACGGGAGGCTTGATGTCGTGTGACGGGTAGAGATAGACCTTGCCATTGAAGACGCGCGCCGTAGGATCGGCGGTGAACTGGTCTCTGATGATGGGATTCTGTGCCGAGGCCATCAGTGGCACGGCGAGCAGAAAGAGAGCTAAGGTTTTTTTCATCTTGTTTGTTTTTAGTTTTTGGGATTGTCGTGCAAAGATAATAAAATATATAGATGTACGCAAGACTTTGACTATGCCGTTTGTCTATTGTGACGTTCAGAAAAGCTTCTGCAACATTTAGGAAAACATAGCCGCCGTATTGTGCGTACCTTTGTAGACAAAATGAACCAATAACTCCTTTTCAATGAAACATGTATTATTATCTTTGTCAATGACTCTCTGCTGTTTCTCATTCTCGACAGCACAGAACCTGCCCTATCAGAATCCGAATCTTAGTGCCCGTGAACGTGCCGTAGACTTGTGTTCGCGTCTGACGCTTGAGGAGAAAGCCATGCTGATGCTCGATGAGAGTCCGGCCATTCCACGTCTCGGCATCAAGAAGTTCTTCTGGTGGAGCGAAGCTCTCCACGGCGCCGCCAATCAGGGCAACGTTACTGTTTTTCCTGAACCAGTGGCGATGGCCGCATCATTCAACCCTGACCTGTTATTCAAGTGCTTCGATGTGGCCTCTACGGAGTTTCGAGCTCAGTATAACGAACGTATGCTGCGTGGCTCCGGCGAGGACGAGAAGTTTCATAGCCTCTCCGTCTGGACGCCAAACGTCAATATCTTCCGTGATCCGCGATGGGGCAGGGGACAGGAGACCTACGGCGAGGACCCCTACCTGACATCGGTCATGGGAACGCAGGTCGTGAAGGGCCTACAGGGACCAGAGGATGCGAAGTACCGCAAGCTATGGGCCTGTGCCAAGCACTATGCCGTACACAGCGGCCCGGAGTATACCCGTCATTCGGCCAACCTGACGAACGTGTCGCCCCGTGATATGTGGGAGACCTATATGCCGGCGTTCAAGACGCTTGTGCAGGATGCAAAGGTGCGCGAGGTGATGTGTGCCTACCAGCGCCTTGATGATGATCCTTGCTGTGGCTCACAGCGTCTGTTGCAGACCATCCTCCGCGACGAGTGGGGCTTCCAGTACCTCGTGGTCAGCGACTGTGGTGCCGTCTCCGACTTCTATGAGTCGCACAAGTCTTCGTCCGATCCCGTCCATGCCTCGGCAAAGGCAACGATTGCCGGTACCGACGTGGAGTGTGGCTATGGCTACGCCTACCGTAGCATTCCTGAGGCTGTGAAGCGCGGTTTTATCACCGAGGCTGAGGTCGACAAGCACGTCATCCGTCTGTTGGAAGGCCGTTTTGACTTGGGTGAGATGGACGACCCGTCGCTGGTCGAGTGGTCGAAGATTCCCTATTCTGCCATGTCTACCAAGGCGTCTGCCAACCTGTCACTCGACATGGCCCGCCAGACCATTGTCCTCCTACAGAACAAGAACAACGTCCTACCCCTGCAGAAAGGTAAGGAGAAGATTGCCGTCATCGGTCCTAATGCTGACAACACTCCGATGATGTGGGGTAATTATAACGGTCAGCCCAACCACACCATCACTATTCTCGACGGCATCAAGGCTAAGCAAAAGAAATTGTTCTATGCACAGGGCTGTGACCTGACTTACGACCGGGTTATGGATTGTCTCATGGGGTCACAGTGTGCCATCGATGGTAAGAAAGGCCTGAAGGGTACGTTCTGGAACAACCGCAATATGGAGGGGAAGCCCGTCACCACGCAGTACTACACCCAGCCCCTGGCTGTGACCACCTTTGGAATGCACAATTTCGCCCCAGGCGTACAGCTTGAAGGTTTCTCAGCGAAGTACGAGACCGTCTTCACCCCCAAGGAGGCAGGTGAGTATGTGGTGAACGTGGATGGCTGCGGACAGTTTGAACTCTTTATCGACGGTGAGCGGAAGTTCCGTCACCGCATCTGGCGTACCACCCCTAATCGTGTGGCCATTCAGGCTGAGAAGGGTAAGAGCTATATAATAGAGGTACGCTTCGCGCACGTACCTACTTATGATGCCAACCTCGCTATTAACGTCGCCAAGGAACTGCCCATCGACTACAATCAGACCATTGCCCAGCTGAAGGGTATCGACAAGGTCGTCTTCGTGGGTGGCATCTCACCAGCGCTTGAGGGCGAGGAGATGCCCGTCGACATCGATGGCTTCAAGGGTGGCGATCGCACGCACATCGAGTTGCCAAAGGTGCAGCGTGACTTCCTTAAGGCGCTCAAAGACGCTGGTAAGACCGTCATCTTCGTCAATTGCTCCGGCTCTTGCATCGCCCTGCTACCGGAAACAGAGACCTGCGACGCCATCGTCCAGGCTTGGTATCCCGGTCAGGAGGGTGGCACTGCCGTTGCCGACGTACTCTTCGGCGACTATAACCCCAATGGTAAGCTGCCCGTCACGTTCTACAAGTCGAGCTCTCAGCTGCCCGATTACGAGGACTACTCGATGAAGGGGCGTACCTACCGTTATTTCGATGATGCCCTGTTCCCCTTCGGCTATGGTCTGTCGTACACGCAGTTCGAAATGGGAAATCCAGTAGTTAAACCTTGTGAGGGTAGCGTTGGTGAGAATCAGCCTGCATACGAAATCAAGGTACCAGTCAAGAACGTTGGAGGTCGTGCTGGTGGCACTACCGTACAGGTCTATGTCAGGAATCTGCAGGATCCCGATGGACCGCTGAAGTCTTTGCGCGCTTTCCAGCGGACGGCAAACATCAAGCCTGGTGAGACGTGTCAAGTTGCTACGGAACTCACCCGAAAATCGTTCGAATTTTGGGACTCGGAAACCAACACAATGCGTGTGAAATCTGGCAAGTATGAGCTCCTTATTGGTACGAGTTCGAAGGCTGAAGACCTGAAATCTATTGAAGTAAACCTATAATTTGTCGATATGAGACAAAAGAGAACTTTCGTGAGACAAACAGAAAAGTCTCTCTCGTATAGAATGTCTACTTTTGTCGCGAAAAACCGTAAACTCTTTTATTATTAATCAAAAACAATCAATGAAAGCATGAGAAACTTTGATTTCATGAAGCGATCATTAGGAATGGTTTTCCTATTCTTGATGGTGTCCATTCAGGGAGCCTGGGCTCAAACAGTCAGGGGTACCGTGAATGATGAGGCTGGTGAACCGGTTATTGGTGCAAGCGTGCAAGTGCAAGGTACCAAAGCAGGTGCTGTCACCGACCTCAATGGTGGTTTCAGTGTGCAGGCATCCAGCAATGCCACACTGATTATCTCTTATGTAGGCTTTGTCACTGAGAAAGTCAATGTACAGGGCCGTAACGACATCAAAATCACTCTGAAGGAAGATGTCACCACGCTGAACGATGTGGTGGTCATCGGTTATGGTGTCCAGAAGAAAAAGCTGGTCACCGGTGCAACGGTTCAGGTGAAAGGTGAGGAAATCGCCAAGATGAACACGACGAATGCTCTTGAAGCTATGCAGTCGAGCTCGCCTGGTGTGCAGATTACCCAGAGCTCTTCACAGCCTGGTAAGGGTTACAAGGTTTACATCCGTGGTATCGGTACTACCGGTAACTCTTCGCCTCTTTATGTGATTGACGGCGTGGCTGGAGGTAGTCTTGACGACATTAACCCCGCTGATATTGAGAGCATCGACGTGCTGAAGGATGCTGCATCGGCAGCCATCTATGGTGCTCGTGCTGCCAACGGCGTTATCCTCGTGACCACGAAGCAGGGTAAGGCTGGCAAGATTGAGATTAACTACAATGGTGCTATGGGTTGGTCAAACGCTTACAAGCGTCCGCAGCTGCTCAATGCCCAGCAGTTCATGACCATCATGGACGAGTATACCTTTAATACTTCGGGTCAGAAGATGGATTGGTCAGGTTTTGCACCTCAAGATATTCTTACTAAGGTGAACAGCGGTTGGTCAGGCACTGACTGGTGGGGCGCTTTTGAGAACAAGAATGCCCAGCAGCAGAACCATTCTGTAACATTGACCGGCGGTACTGACCGTTCGAAGTTCGCTATGTCTTACACCTATACTGGTAACGAAGGTATCATGGGTGCAGACCAGGCATCTTACTATAAGCGTCATACCATCCGTCTCAACAGCGACCACGTGCTCTTGAAGGTGAAGGATTTCGATGCTATCACCATCGGTGAGAACGTCTCTATCAGCTATACCAAGAACCACGACCTGGCTGAGGATGGTATGTATTGGAGCTATATCCACAGCTTGCTCCAGACTTCTCCGTTTATGCCTCAGTACGCTTATAATGGCGACACATATTATTATCAGGATTTTTCTGGTAATGTTAAATATGGTCAGGGTTGGAACTCTTCTTTGTTCAGCAACCCCTGGGAGAACCTCTCGACGGGTGGCTTCAACTCTTTGGCAGAGAGCCGCAGTGTCAATAGCAGAGCTACTGCATACACCATTATTCAGCCTATCAAGGGTCTGAGATTCCGCTCTCAGTTTAACTATAACTGGAATTCTGGTGCCTACCGTAACTATGGTGAGCCGAGGTCTTCTGGTTATGGTAATGCCACGTCAGTTGTCTATACGAATAGTCAGAACTCTTGGTTGAATACTGACTGGTCTGTTGAAAATACCCTTACGTACGATCTTCCTGTTATGAATGGTCACAAGTTCAGCGCCATGGTTGGTCAGAGCTTCCAGAGCACCGCTTGGAGCTTTAATCTCTCTGGATCAAACAAGGTTACTTATGGTGAGCAGCTCGCAACGTTGAAGGGTTGGGATTCTGCATGGCTGTCTAACATCAAGGTGCTGAATGTTACGGATGTCACTTTGACAGGTAAGCCCAACGATGAGGAGTATCTCGCTTCTTGGTTCGGCCGTGTGACTTGGGACTGGAATGAGACCTATATGGCTACGGTAACCATGCGTTATGATGGTTCAAGTATCTTTACGGATGGTAAGCGTTGGGGCTTCTTCCCCTCTGTATCTGCCGGTTGGGTTGTCAGCAATGAGAAATTCATGGAGGACACCAAGAGCTGGATGGACTTCTTGAAGATTCGTGCAAGCTGGGGACAGAACGGTAACAAAGATATCAACAAGTACCAGTATCTGGCAACAATCGCTTTGTCAGGCGAGGCTTTTGACAGTGGTTACAAGTTCGCTTCCGACATGGAAACTTCCGTTGCCGGCACTCCTAAGACTGGTGCGTATGCAAACATCGTTCCTAACCCCGACCTTACGTGGGAAACTTCTGAGCAGCTCGACCTCGGTTTCGATGCTCGTTTCCTCAACAGCCGTTTAGGTTTGACGTTTGACTGGTATAAGAAGACTACTAAGGACTGGCTGATCGGTGGTAACCTGCTCGCCGTCTATGGTACCAACCCTGCTGCCATCAATGGTGGTGACGTTCAGAATACAGGTATTGAAATCGCTCTCACCTGGAACGATAAGATTGGCAAGGACCTGAGCTACAACGTCGGTGTGAACTTTGCAACCAACAAGAACAAGGTTACCCGTATTGCTAACGACAACCACTATATCAATGGTCCCAGCGGCGTCCTTTCACAGGGTACGGAGTACATCTACCGTGCTGAGGAAGGCAAGCCCATCGGTTACTTCTATGGTATGTCATACAGCGGCATCTGGCAGAATCAGGATCAGATTGATGCTGCACGTAAGGCAGGTAAGGCCGTTCTTGACAACGCACAGCCTGGTGACATGATTTGGGACGACTGGAATGGTGATGGCAAGATTACGTTTGCAGAAGGTAAAGACGCTGACGGTAATGATATTTGCGACCGCCATGAGATTGGTAATCCTAACCCGGATGTCATGCTGGGTATCAACCTTGGTCTGAGTTATAAGGGCTTTGACTTGGCTGTAAGCGGTGCCGGTGCATTCGGTCAGCAGATTATGCGTTCTTACCGTTCGTTCAGTGACGCTCCCTACCAGAACTATGATACCTCAATCCTGAATCGTTGGGTGGGTGAAGGTTCATCAAACAGCCAGCCGCGTATTTCAAGTACAGGTAGTGAGAACGTGAACTGGGTATCTACCCGTTATATGGAGGATGCCGACTACTTTAAGATCAAGACCGTCACACTCGGTTACGACTTCAAGAACCTCTGGAAGTCTTGTCCGTTCCAGCAACTCCGTCTCTATGTTCAGGCTCAGAACCTCTACACCTTCACCGGTTACTCCGGTCTCGATCCTGAGATTGGTAATACTGCTGGTGGCGAAGGCTGGGCTTCTGGTATTGACCTTGGCCTTTACCCGCCATCTCGTACATATTTGATTGGTGCAAGTATTAAATTCTAATTCGACAAAAAGTTATGAAGAAATATATTTTATCAGCATTAGCCGTTTCGTCAGCAGTTTTGTTTACTTCTTGTAACGATATGCTGGACACTGACCCGCGTGTGACAGAGTTGACAGCGGCTACATTCCCAGGTAAACCTGCAGATGTTGAGGCATTGAATGCTGCTACCTATAGTATCATGAACACGTTAGGTGGCGGAGATCAAAGTGGTTTGTTAAATAATCCTTTCTATTGGTGGTCACTCATGTCTGACGACTGCTACGGCAGTGGTGGCTTGCAGGACAACGTGGCTAAGTCACTCCATCATTTTACGACGGCGAGTGCTAACCAGTACGAACAGGACTTCATCCTGCTCTATGGTGGTATTTCCCGTGCTAACAACCAGATTGAGACCATTGATAATGTTGATTGGACAGGCAATACTGCTCAGCGCAATCAGCTGCTCGGTGAGGGCTACTTCATGCGTGGTCTCTATTATATGTGGCTCACCCAGTTGTACGGCGATGTACCTCTGATTATTTCTACCACGATTACTGATGAGATGCAGCAGGAGGTAAGTGCTGAAGAGGCTGTCTTCCCCCAGATCCTTTCAGACTTTGTCTCTGCCAAGAATCTCTTGAAGGCAGAAAGAGCCAATGGCTCTGGTCATGCAGACAAGTTCGCTGCCGAAGCGTTCATTGCACGTGCATGGATGTTCTGGGCTGGCTTCTATAAGAAAGTTAGTGAACTTGCCAATGGTGATGCAACGATTACTCTTGTTGAACAGGAGGGTTGCAACGGTGGTTCTCTTTCGAAGGCCGATGTTATCGCTTGTCTGAAAGACATCGTTTCCAATGGTGGATACAAACTTTGCGAGGACTTCCGTTCTCTCTGGCAGTACTCTAACAGTCTTCTCTGGGATGAGGCACATGATGGTAAAGGCCATGCATACGAGTTCATCGCAGACATGGACCGTAAGAATTGTTTCGACCAACCTGGTATGGGTAATGGTAACACTGAGGAAATTTTCCAGATCCAGTTTATGAATGCCTCTAAGTGGGCCATCGGTGGTACCTATAACAACCCGCGTATGTATTCAAACTACCTCTCTTGCTTCTGGGGACTTCGTAATGGTGCTTCCAATGATAATGGTAAGCGTGACAAGACCTATCCGTTCAACCAGGGTTGGGGTCAGGGTACTCCTTCCGTCAATCTCTGGGAAGACTGGACAGCTGCTGAGACTGCTGGTGGTTATACGGACATCCGTAAACTCGGTAGCTTGATCGACCTCGACCATGAGCTCGCTTCTTATACCTATGAGAAGGATGACTGTGAGGAGTCTGGCTATGCTGTCAAGAAGTACGCCGATGTAAACCTTGATGCTTGCGCTGCCGACAACGATTCATGGTGGTCCAAGTGCCCGGGCTATTCCTCCAGTTCGCTTGACAACAAGCAGCAGGGTGACCACTTTGAGGATTATTACCTGATGCGTTACGCTGACGTGCTGCTGATGCTGACCGAACTTACGGGTGAAGCACAGTACATGAACCAGGTTCAGAAGCGTGCTGGTGTGCCTCAGACAGCTTATTCTCTGAAGGCTGTTCAGGACGAGCGTCGCTGGGAGTTTGCATTGGAGGGTCTGCGTTTCAACGATATGCGCCGCTGGTCTGGTAAGGATTCTGGCGAAGGCTCATACGCAGCCAAGGCTCTTCAGGCTCAAAGTGGTAAGTCTATTACCGTTAAGGGCAAAAAGAATGCTATGAATATGGCTCATATGACCTGTTCTTGGGCTAAGCGTTATGCAGCAACTAATGGCTTCTTGCCTAAGCCTCAGGCTCAGATTACTCTGATGAATGGTAAGATGCAGCAGAACCCAGGATGGGATTTAGCTGATCCGGACACACAATATAAAGTTCTTTACTAATATTTAAAATGGATTCAAAATGAAAAAGATATTATTTTTGCTAATTGCAGCAGTAGGTGCTTTCGCTGCTTGTGATCCTGTTCATGAGGATAACAGCAATGGCGGTCACATCACTGTTGACGAGCTTAAGGCGATGTCCACAGTTACTGTTGACAAGGTAGTCAAGATTGGTGAGCAGAAAAGCTATACGGCCACCCAAGGAACGCCCATTGCCTTGATGGAGAATATAGACGTTACTGACTGCGAGGCTCTCATAATTTATTTTGATGCAGAGACCATTGCTGACACATGTTGGAGAATATCTTTCTCTGGTGAAAACTTTGAGAAGATTCAGAAAAAGTCATCATTCTTGAGACACGAACTTGGTGCTGAGGTTACTAACGGTATCCTGCCGAAAATCGTTGTAAAACACATCGAAAACACCGAAACTAACACAATCGCCATCAAAGCCATTTATAAGTGTTATGGTCCTAAGGTGGCTTCTGGCAAAGAGGGAGAATTCGGCAATGTTATTACCTGTCAGACCTCTGCTCCTGTCAATGCAAAGTGGGATTTCGCCGGCAAGGAATTGATTGGAAACTATGCAACGAAGAAAATGAAGGTTAATTGGAATGAGAACGGTGATTATATTACCACTGATTATGTCGTTAAGCTCACTGGACTTTGTCATGACGGTACACAACTCGTTGCTGAATTCCCCGTAAAACTTGATAAGATCTCCAACCCACTTGTGAAGTACTATATTTATGGTGATCCTAATAGGGCTGAAGATGAAGAACCGCAGCCATCATTCAAGCCAGGCGCCTGGACTGGAGCAACTTTGCGTTTCAGTTCTACAGAAGCTCAACATTTCCCAACGATTGCTGATGAGATTTACTTCGGTCTTAAGACTCTGATTCTTGATGTATCAGACGCTGATGGTGCTTCGATGTTAGTCAATAATGGTTGGTGGAGTAACACCTATTATGATAATATTGTGCTTAATGACGGTGCCAATGAAATTCCAATTACCCAACAGATGGCCGACGAGTGCGCTAAGGGTGGTGAAGGAAGAGACCTTCAGTTTATTATTAAATCAGGAGATCCCACTGTCAACAGCGTTTACTATGAGGAATAATAAGTTCTTATATGTATAATATTAAAACTTCCGTTATAATGAAAAAGTTAATGAATTATAGTAAGCTCGTAATCCCCACGCTTATTGCATCAAGTCTGTTTGTGGCTTGTAGTGAGGAGATTAGCGAAACTACATGCGATACCCAATATACAGCAAACACCAGTAGTATCAAGACTGCCGGTCAGGCTGTAGATTTGGGACTCCCCAGTGGTACCAAATGGGCTAATATGAATGTTGGAGCTACCTCTGAATCTGACAATGGTATTCTCTTCGTTTGGGGTGATGTTACCGGAACCCAGGTTTTGGCCAGCAATCTTACATCCTACACAGATGTAACAGAACAAACATCAGTATCTAAGCTGTTTGATTTGTATAAGAATGCAGCTGAGAGTATTGGTGAAATTCCCGACACGGCGAATATTTCCAAGCTCTCTGAGCCTAAGCTTATAGACTTATCGGGTATTGGAGAAACGCCGAAGAGGGACGCCATTATCTCGTTCGTGCAGGCGAAGTTTAATGATCTCGTAAGTCAGTCTTACACAGGATTACTTGAGGCATCACTCACCAATGATGAGTTTGAGTGCATCTTTGACTGGGATGGTTCTAAGCTCATTGAGAGATTGCCGAAACTTAAAGACGTGATGAAACTTGATAAAGATCCTACTTTCCAGGATACCTTGGACTATTACCAGACGTTTGACGATGCCTTGCTGACCACTTTGGTTATAGACCAGATTGTTTCTACAGAAGCCAAGTATTATGCCTCTGCTTTAGCAAACAATTCTGCTGAGATAAAGGATAAGTTTGGTGAAGTGATGCGTAAGGACTATACTGGTGGTGATATTGGAAATGCTCCGAAAGACTGGCTTGATGAGAAGAAGAGGAATAGCTTAACCTTCGTTCCTGCCTATAGCATTATTTCAGATGCAAACCATGATCCCGCCACTGCAAATTGGGGCGGCAAATGGAGAATGCCCTCCACAGCAGATTTCGTTGAGTTGCTTGTTTATTGCGATTGGGAATTTACTGGTAATGGATATAAGGTAACCAGCAAAGCCGAAGGTAATAAAAATAGCATCTTCTTGCCGGCAGCAGGTTATCGATACGGAAATCAGTGGTATGGTAATGGAAATGCTGGCTATTATGCTACTGGCGAGATTACCGGTGTTTACCACTTCCCATCAATGGCAGAGCAGGTTAATGGCTCAAAGGGAGAAGTTACTGGTGCTGAAAACATGCCTAACATGTTGATTTTCCAGCATGGCCTGTATAATTCTCTCGATATCTACAACAATCTGAGTTCCAGTTTCGGTATTTCTATCCGACCTGTAACAGATTAGTGTTTGATGTAAGTGCTTTATGACTATATTTATATGATGGAAGTAGAGCACAAGATAATTAATCATAGGCTGACTCAATTCAATTGAGTCAGCCTTTTAACACAAAAAGATGACAGCAAAAAGCAAACTCACGGGGGCTCTTTTCTATGTAAGCCTATTAGCTTTCATTTCGTTTGCCGTATATATATTATACATCAACCAAGAGGTATTTTATACTGCACATGACCGTTCCGAGTTCCTTTTCGGAGCACCGTTCTTTCATACGCTGATGCAGAAGCCCTTCGGTTTGATGCAGTATGTGGGAGCTTGGCTCACACAACTCTTCTATCACCCGGCTTTAGGTGCTGGGGCCTTGGCCGTCATTTGGCTGCTCATCTTCTTTGTAGGTGTAAAAGCATTCCGGCTGCAGGGCAGTGCTTCTGCGCTGATGCTCCTGCCTGTAGCCTGTCTGCTTACTTCGGTTGTAGATTTGGGCTATTGGGTCTATACCTCTATAATCAGAGGCTATTGGTTCTCGCAGTCGGTAGGCTATCTCGTCATGCTGCTGTTGCTGTGGACAGCACGCCAGACCCCGCGTAAATGGCATCTTGTCTGGTATTTGCTGGGCTTTTGCCTCTATCCGGTGCTGGGATGGTTTGCCTTGCTTTTTGTTCTCTGCCTGCTGGTTGCCGAAAGAATTACTTGGCGCGAGATTCTGGGCATTGTCGTGCTCGTCTTTACTGCCAGTATTTGGCATAATCAGTTCTATTCGAATCTGAAGATCGATGATGTCGTACTGGCTGGCTTCCCTCGTTTTATAACACCAAGCGACTGCACCGAGCGCCTCTCCATCCCGTTCTGGGCTCTGGGTGCAGTCTCTGTTGGACTCACAGGGACAGCGTTCCTGATCTCTCGCTTCACTTCTATCAGGAAAGCCATCCCCATGATTCCGGTGTTGTGTACCGCTGCTGGCATCGTCTTTACTTCGTCGCTCATGTTCCAAAATCAGAACTATATCGACGAGATGCGCATGGTGCGCTATGCTTCCGACGACAATTGGAAAGAGGTTCTCAAAATGTCAGAAGAGAACCAGAAACCTACCACTACGATGGTCTTTCTCAAGAATATTGCCCTGATGAATGAAGGCGGCTTGTTCAAACGCTCGTTCAAACTGGGTAACAGTATCACAGACATCTACAACCCCGATACGCTTCATGTTTCCCTTCTGGACATTGCATCTCCGTTAGTTTATTACAACTATGGTGTGATGAATGAAGCTATCCGTCTGAATTTTGAAAATGCCATACAGGCAGGCTTCTCGCCCTTCTATCTGAAAGTGCTAGCCCGTTGTGCTTTGGCTTGTGGAGATAAGGAATTGGTGGAACGCTATACGACCCAGTTGCATCACCATCTTTTTTACGACAAATGGCAGCCGACTCCAGTCTCAGCAAAAATCAAGGAACTGCAGAAATGCTATCCCGATGAGATAACCGGTGTTGATAGAAGCGACAGCTATCTTGTCAACTATATCAGCCTTTGGTCCGATTCTGTCAGCAAAGTGGCTTCTGAGCAGGCGTTGTTCTATGCCATGTTGCGCTGCGACTCACGTCGTTTCTGGGCATCGCTGCGCGACTTTGTGAAGTCGCACATGGACGAGGATTTCCCCTTGCACGCACAGGAGGCGTATATCTTGTTTATGGACAAGGCACCTGAAAAGAAGCGCATCATGCTCCCAGTCAGTCAGACCGTTTACGACCGCTACATCCAGTTCTGGGATACCCTGAAAAAACTGGCGAAGCCCGGTGCGACTCTTAAGGATGTAGGCGAGCAGATGCGTAAGGAATGGGGAGACACCTATTGGTGGTACAATATCTTTGGAACAAAAGTTCCTGTTATAAGCGGTAATATCGGTCATGAAGTACATTCATAAGAATAATATGAAAAGACATATCCACTTTTATACCCTACTACTGGCAGCAACCCTGTTGCTCTTGTCATCGTGTGTAAATCATCCCGATGTGCCCTCTTCAAGTAAAGAGGCCAAGTACCTGCCAGCTATTTTCCCCGACTATTGCAATGTCACGGTGCCTTACAATATTGCGCCACTCAATTTCATGCTCCCAGGTGACCAGTACGAAGCGTGTGTGGCACGTATCAGCACGCCAGACGGTCAGCAGCAGACCTACGGTGATGGCGTGAAGGTGCAGATACCCGAATCAGAGTGGCACGAGATGCTTAATGCTTCGAAGGGTAAGAGTCTCAAGGTAGAGGTCTGGGGGCAGAAAGCGGGTGAGTGGCTGTCATTCACCCCGTTTGAAATACGTGTTGCCAAGGAACCCATCGACGAATATGTGTCGTATCGCCTTATTGAACCCTCTTATGTGGCATGGACCTTTATGGAGATAGCCCAGCGCAACCTCACCTCGTTTGAAGAGACACAGATCTTCAACAACGAGATTACCATGAATGACAGAACAATTGGCCAGTGCATCAACTGTCATAGTTATCAGAACTATAAGACCGACAATATGCTCTTTCACGTACGTCTCGCCAATTCCGGTACTGTTATCGTGAACGATGGTAAGGTCTCGAGGGTCAATATGAAGCGCGACTATACCATCTCCTCGGGTGTCTATCCGTCATGGCATCCCACTGCCAAGCTCGTCGCCTTCTCCACTAACAGGACTCGACAGGGATTCCATACGCTCAATCCCAACAAAATCGAGGTTTACGATGAGGCCAGCGACTTGATTTTATACGACGTGGAGACCGATTCGGTGCAGGTTGTCAGCAATGATTCAACGCTTTTGGAGGTGTATCCTACCTGGTCGCCTGATGGCAAATACCTTTATTATTGTAAGTCTGTTCCGCTTCCTGAAGAGATGCGCGACAAGGATATCAGAACGACTTATCCAAAAGTGCAATACAACCTCTATCGGCGTTCGTTCAATCTGGCAACGCATGGCTTTGGCGAGGAGGAACTGGTGTATGATGCAGCATCGAAAGATAAGAGTGTGACCTTGCCACGCGTCAGCCCCGATGGGCGCTATTTGCTCTTTGCCATAGGACAGTACGGTTGCTTCCATATCAGGCATAATGATGGCGACATTGTCTGTATGCCTCTTGATCAGGAACTTCCACTGACCCAGAACATCGACCTCACTAATGTGAACAGCGAAGGCCGCCCGGACAGCTATCCAAGCTGGTCGAGCAACGGACATTGGATCATGGTGGCCAGTCGTCGAGAGGATGGCAACTACTGTCGTGTCTATTTCTCCTATTTCCATGATGGAAAGGTGGAAAAGGCCTTTCTCATGCCGCAGGAAGATCCGGAATACAATACGTTCCTCTTGAAGAGTTACAATCGTCCTGAGTTCATGGTTGAACCAGTCAAGATCAGTGTCGACGAGTTCAGCAAGGTGTTTGATAAGTAGGGAATTAGAGAAGTTAAGAAGTTAGAGAAGATGAAGTGTTTACATCTTTTATATACGCTCTTGTTCGGTGTGGCCGTCCTCCTCTTTTTCGGACTTGCCTATCCGCACCATCTGCATTATCAGGAGCAGTACCAGCTTTTCCTCTTCGACAGCACTTACGTGTGGGAGATTGTTAAGCTGCCGGGGGGCGTGGCCGACTTGCTGGGACGCTTCTGCACACAGTTTTTCCTTTTTGCCTGGGTGGGAGCTTTTGTCATTGCACTTCTGCTCTCTGTGATTCAGCTTCTAATACTCCGCCTGCTCAATTCTCAATTCTCAATTGTCAATTCTCAATTGGCCTACGGCCTTACCTTTGTCCCTTCGTTTCTGCTCTGGCTCTTCCTGCTTGATGAGAATGCGCTGTTAGGTGGTGTCTGGGCAGTCTTGCTCACGCTTCTCGCTATTTGGGGCTATGTGATGGCACCAAGCGGTTGGTTGCGTCGTATTCTGATTCTTGTCACTTTACCCGTACTCTATTGGATAGCCTTAGGAGGAAGTCATTACCATCGCTACCCGACAGTAATACCATATCTGCTCTATGCTGCATGGCTGTCTGCTGTCATCCTCCCACTTGTGGTCCGTTCCTTCAAGTTTCAAGTTTCAAGTTTCAAGTTTCTGGTTCCAAGTTTCAAGGTGCAGGGCTTAACGTTCCTCTTGGTGGCAGTTGTTATGGGTGTCATCGTCTGGAAGAACGCCAATTTCAAGGCAGAAAAGGTGATGAAGTACGATTTTATGGCCTGTCATCAGCAATGGAACCGTATCTTTGAGACTATCTGTCTAGAGAAACCTAACAACCAGATAGGCGTGACGGTACAGAATCTTGCCTTGGCGATGCAGGGTAAGCTACTGGACCGTCTGTTCGACTTTAATCAGAACGGCATCCAAGGTCTTCTGCCTGATGTGAAGGAAGATGCTACCAGTCCTTTGCCTACCGCCGAGGCGTTCTATCAGCTGGGTATGATCAATGTCGCCCAGCGCACGGTATTCGAGGCTCAGGAAGCCACCCTCGACTTCCAGAAAAGTGGCCGGTGCTACAAACGACTGGCACAGACCAACCTCATCAATGGCCAGTATGAAGTGGCCTGTAAATACCTTATGGCCCTGCAGAAGACCCTTTTCTATCGTGACTGGGCCAATGAGACACTCCCGCTGCTGGGAAATGAAAAGGCCATCGCCAGTCACCCGGAATACGGCCGTCTGCGCCAGTGGGCCTATAAGGACGACAATTACTTCAGCGACCATGTGACGCCAGAGATGCTCGAAAACCTCTATTCCTGCAACCCAGACAATCGCATGGCCTACCAATACCTTTTGGCTTACTATATGCTGACGGGCGACCGTGAACGCTTTAATCAATTCATGTCCACTAAGCAATGAAAAAGATTCTCTATCTTATAATAGGACTAATGGGCCTGATGGGATGCACCGAGACCGTCAGCGATGCGAAGCAGGAGACCGCACAGCCCCAGATATACCCCGACTACCTCGGAGTCACCATACCCGTCAATATCGCCCCGCTCAACTTCGGCATGGCCGACGAGGAGTCCTTGCTGGTTGATGCCGTTATGACCGACAGCCACGGACAAAGCCTGCACAGCCAGGGCGAGGAGTCGGTAGACTTCGATATTGACGACTGGCATCAGCTGCTTGCCCAGAACGTCGGAGACTCGCTCACCGTCACTGTGTCGGCCAAGTATGAAGACGGCTGGCACACCTATCGCCCTTTCTCCATCTACGTCAGTCCTGACAGTATCGACTACGGTCTCTGCTACCGTCTGATAGCGCCAGGCTACGAGGTGTGGAGCAAGATGGGTATCTACGAGCGCGACCTCTCATCGTTCGATGAGCGTGCGTTGATTGAGAATACCCAGTTCGAGGGCTGCGTCAACTGTCACAGCTTCAACCGCGGCAACCCTGCTGACATGAGCCTGCATATCCGTGGTCCGCATGGAGCCACCTTGCTGCGTCACAACGATAGTCCTCTCATCGCTTATAACACCAAGACCGATCAGACCCTCGGACTATGCGTCTATCCCTACTGGCATCCCTCTGGCCGCTATATCGCCTATTCGACCAACACCACGCGTCAGCTCTTCCACAGTGCCGACCCCAACCGCATTGAGGTGTTCGATGAAGCCTCCGACATTCAGGTCTACGATGTCGAGAAGAACGAACTTATTCTCTCGCCCCTTGTCAAGCAGGACTCCGTCTACGAGACCTTTCCCGTTTTCTCGGCCGACGGTCGTTCGCTCTACTTCTGCGCCGCACGCGCCCTCCCCGAGGCCAATCAATCTGAGCAATCTTCAGTCCTGCTCGATTCCATCCGCTATAACCTCTGCCGCATCGATTTCGACCCTGCCACAGGAACCTTCGGCGACCATATAGAAACTATCATTGATGCCGCTTCCCAGCAAAAGTCAATATCCTTCCCCCGGCCATCCTACGACGGACGTTTCCTTTGCTACACGCTCTCCGATTATGGACAGTTCAGCATCTGGCACCATGAAGCCGACCTCTATCTGCTCGACCTCGCTACAGGAGAAAGCCACACCATGACAGGGGCCAACTCCGACGACACAGAGTCGTTCCACAATTGGAGCTCCAACTCGCGTTGGCTCGTGCTCAGCTCTCGCCGCGATGATGGGCTCTTCACGCGTCCCTATTTCTGTCATGTCGATGACCATGGCGTGGTCACCAAGGCTTTTATGCTGCCGCAACGCAATCCGCGCCGTTTCTATCGCGATCGTTTCCTGTCTTTCAACGTGCCTGAGTTCATCATCGCTCCCACTCGTTTCGACGGGCGTAAGGCCAGTCGTATCATCAACAACGAAAGGCGCAAAAACTTCGGCGTGCGTTAAGTCCCCGCCTTGTGACTATTTCTTAAAGCTTTTGCAACAAATACGCAAGAGCCTTTCCGCGTTTCTTAGTACCTTTGCACCATCAAAAACTTAAAACCCATAAATCTCATGACAAAAAAGATTCTTACCACCATGATGCTCGCCATCCTTGGCGTGTTGTCTGTGCAAGCCAATAACCAGTTGAAGAGTCCCGACGGACGATTGATGGTTGACTTCATCTTTGCTGGCGGACGGCCCTACTACCAGGTGTTTTACAACGGGAGCATCTATGTGGAACCCTCGCCGCTGGGTGTGGTGACGAATATCGGCGACTATACCAGCGAGCTGGAGCTGAAGGAGGTGAAGACCGGTGAAGTGAAGGAGAGCTACTCCCTGCGTAACATCAAGCGCAGCCATGTCAACTACGTGGCCAACGAGATGACTGTCAGTCTGGCCAAGAAAGGTCAGCAGGTGATGGACATCACCTTCCGTGCGAGCAACCGCGACGTGGCGTTCCGTTATACGCTTTACCCCCAGAAGGAGACGCGCAGCTGTATCATCGAGCGCGAGGCAACGACCTATAAGTTGCCTGCCGGCACCACCTCGTTCTGTGCACCACAGGCTAAGCCAATGACAGGCTTTGCCCGTACGGCACCGAGTTACGAGACCCGCTATGGCATTGACGAGCCGATAGGCCGTAACGGCTGGGGTAACGGCTACACCTTCCCCTGCCTGTTCCGCACGACAGAGGGTTGGATGCTCATCTCCGAGACCGGTACTGACGGTTACTACGTGGGCTGTCGTCTGCTGGGCGAGGCCAACGGCCAGTACAAGATAGGATTCCCGCAGCAGGAGGAGAACAACGGCTACGGTCCGACGACGGTGCAGATGGCACTGCCGGGCAACACCCCTTGGCGCACCATCACCCTGGGTACGATGAGCAACATCATCGAGACGACCGTTCCTTGGGACCTTGTGCAGCCGAAGTACAAGGCCAGCCGTAACTATGAGTATGGCAAGGGCTCGTGGTCGTGGATCATTGGCATGGATGGCAGCTGTAACTTCGACGAACAGAAGCGCTATATCGACTTCTCGGCAGCCATGGGCTACCGTTCGGTGCTCGTCGATGCCCTGTGGGACAAGCAGATAGGCTACGACCGCATTGCCGAGTTGGCTCGCTACGGCAAGACGAAGGGCGTGGGGCTGTACCTCTGGTATAACAGTAATGGTGCCTGGAACGATGCCCCGCAGTCCCCGAAGGGTATCATGGATAACACGGCCCGCCGCCGTCAGGACATGAAATGGATGCAGGAGAACGGTATCCTTGGCATCAAGGTCGACTTCTTTGGCGGCGACAAGCAGACGACGATGAAGCTCTACGAGGACATCCTCACCGATGCCAACGACTACGGACTGCTGGTCATCTTCCACGGCTGTACGCTGCCTCGTGGCTGGGAGCGTATGTATCCGAACTATGCCGCCTCGGAGGCTGTTCTCGCCAGCGAGAACCTGCACTTCGGACAGGGTTTCTGCAATAACGAGGCCCGCGACTGTGGCGCGATGTATCCCTATACGCGCAATGTCGTCGGCTCGATGGACTTCGGCGGCTCGGCGCTCAACAAGTTCTACGATGCCAGTAACACACGTGGCACACGCCGTGTCACCTCCGACATCTATGCCCTGGCTACGGCAGTGCTCTTCCAGAGCGCCGTCCAGCACTTTGCCCTGGCACCCAACAACCTGACTGATGCCCCGGAATGGGCTATCGACTTCCTGAAGAAGGTGCCTACGACCTGGGACGACGTGCGTTTCGTCAGTGGCACCCCCGGCCGATATGTCGTGCTGGCCCGCCGCTCTGGCGACCGCTGGTATGTGGCCGGCATCAATGCCATCGGCAAGCCTTTGGAGCTGACGCTGACCCTGCCCATGCTGAATGAGGGTGACGCCCAGCTCTATCTGAACAATCAGCTCTCGACGATTAAGATCTCGAAGAAGCGTACCGTGAAGGTCAACATTCCTGACAACGGTGGCATCGTCATCTGTCAGTAAACAGTAACGGAAAAGAATCGAACAATGAGTATGAAAAAGATATTGTTGACTGTCATCGTCCTAGCCCAATGGTGTGTCCTCCGTGCCGCCGAGCCTTTCGTGACGTTCACGGCTGATGCTGACGCGCTGCCCGTCAAGGGTGCCGTCATCAGCTTCAGCGACGACGATGACGAGGGCGTGAAGATTGCCATCCGTAACCTGCAGACCGATATGGAACAGGTGTTCGGAAAGGCGTCACAGCAGGGGACGACCACTATCCTCATTGGCACACTGGGCCGTAACAAGGAGATTGACCGTCTGAAGCTGAAGGACCTGAAAGGCAAGCGCGAGAAGTTTATCATCACCACCGTCGGCGATCGTTTGGTGATAGCCGGCAGCGACCGTCGCGGCACCATCTATGGCGTCTACGAGTTGAGCCGTCAGCTGGGCGTGTCGCCATGGGCCTGGTGGGCCGACGCACCTGTCGAGAAGCGTGCTGAGGCTTTTGTCAAGCGTGGCACCTATACCGGCGGCGAGCCTGCCGTGGAGTTCCGTGGACTGTTCCTCAACGACGAAGCTCCCTGCCTCACCACGTGGGTGAAGAACACCTTTGGCACGAACTACGGCGACCACCGTTTCTACGAGCGTGTCTTCGAGCTGATCCTGCGTCTGAAGGGAAATTTCCTGTGGCCGGCCATGTGGGGATGGGCGTTCTATGCCGACGACCCAGAGAACGGCAAGACAGCCGACCGCATGGGCGTCATCATGGGTACCTCGCACCACGAGCCGATGGCCCGTAACCATCAGGAGTATGCCCGCCACCGTCAGGAGTGGGGCGCCTGGAACTACCAGACGAACCAGACGAAGCTCGACCAGTTCTTCCGCGAGGGCATCGAGCGCATGAAGGATACCGAGGACATCGTGACCATCGGTATGCGTGGCGACGGCGACGAGGCGATGAGCGAGACCGCCGATACGAAGCTCATGGAGCGTATCATCACGAACCAGCGCCAGATTATCAAGGAGGTCACTGGCCGTCCCGCCGAGAAGACCACTCAGGTGTGGGCCTTATATAAAGAGGTACAGGACTACTACGATGCAGGCCTCCGCGTGCCCGACGACGTGATGATTCTCATCAGCGACGACAACTGGGGCGACATTCGCCGTGTGCCCAACGCTCAGGAACGTATGCGCAAGGGCGGCTGGGGTATCTATTACCATGTGGACTACGTCGGTGCGCCGCGTAACTCTAAGTGGCTCAACGTCACGCAGACACAGCAGATGTTCGAGCAGCTGTCGCTGGCCTACGACCACGGCATCCAGCGTATGTGGATCCTGAACGTCGGCGACCTGAAGCCTATGGAGTACCCCATCCAGCTGTTCATGGACATGGCATGGAATCCCAAGGAGTACACCCAACAGACTGTCACCGACCATACCCGTGCTTTCTTTGCCAGTGCGCTCGGCGGTTCTGCCGCCGAGGAAGCTGCCTCCATCTACAACCGCAACTGCCAGTACATGGCCCGCGTGACGCCGGAGATGCTTGACGCGCGTACCTATAATGTTGAGACGGGTGAGTGGCGTCAGGTGGCTGATGACTACCAGCGTCTGGAGCTCCGTGCCCTGCGTCTCTATGAGCAGGTGCCCGCCGAGGCCCGCGACTTCTACCGTCAGTTGGTGCTCTTCCCTGTTCAGGCGATGGCCAACCTCTACGATATGTACTATGCGCAGGCCATGAACCAGTACCTGGCAGGCAAGAATAATCCCGATGCCAACGAGTGGGCTGACCGTGTGGCACAGTGCTTCCGCCGCGACTCCCTGCTCTGCGCTGCCTACAATACTGACATCGCTGGTGGCAAGTGGAACGGCATGATGATCCAGAAGCACATCGGCTACCGGTCGTGGAACGACAACTTCCGTGCCGATACCCAGCCGCGCACCACCGCTGTACCCGTTTCCGCCAACGGTGGCGGCTACACCTTCAGCTATTCTCTCTCCTCTCTCCACTCTCCTCTCTCCTCTAAAACTGCTGGCTACGTCTCCATCGAGGCCGAGCACTTCTACGAGGCTAAGGCTGGTGCTACGACACAGTGGACGGTCTATCCCTACTACGGCCGCACCCGCAGCGCCGTGGCTCTGACGCCATACACACAGCCCGTTGGCGACGCCTCGCTGACCTACCGCTTCTCGCTGCCGAAAGATGTCGGTCAGGTGAAGGTCTACGTCGTCACGAAGTCGACACTCGACTACCTGAATGTCGGCGGTCATGAGTATGTTGTCAGCATCGATGGTGCTAACCCGCAGACCGTCAATATGAACAAGACGCTCGTCGACCGTCAGCCCTATATGTACTCGGAGTTCTATCCCACCATCGCCCGCCGTGTCATTGAGAAAACGGTCGAGTTGCCGGTGGCACAGAAAGAGGACGGGCTGCACAGCCTGACGTTGCAGCCTAAGCATCCGGGCATTGTCTTCGAGAAGATTGTCATCGACTTTGGCGGCTATCAGCCCTCGTACCTCTATATGGACGAGTCGCCCTGTCAGCGCTAATAACAGAAAAGCCTCCCAACCGGGAGGCTTTTCTGTTAAGTTGTTCGTTCTTCTACAGAAATCGTTAAACAACGTCTTTGATTTATCAAACATCGTCGTCGTTTTATCAAACGTCGCCGTAGTTTTATCAAACGTCGTCGACGTTTTAACTTATACGCCGTCCCTGGAACACTTTAACGCCGTCCTCAAAAACTTTTAGACCGGCGTCCCAAGTTTTTTCCTTTACCTGTTGCGGCAACCGCACAGCATGAATTATTTTACCAGGTTTCCTAGGATGTCGCGAGTCAGTTCCTTGGTGATGGTACGTGTGGCGGCGCTGGTGGCGTTCTTCACCACCTTCTCTTTGGCGCTGGTGCGCGACTTCGACTTCTTGCCGCTCACCTTCTCGCTGACCCACGTGCCGAGAATGGTGGCGATAGTCGAGGTGACAGCTGTCAGCACAGCTTTCCACACCTTCGACATGATGCCGGGCTTCTTCTTGGCCCCCTTGTCGTCCCCCGTGGGGGACACATCAGTCTTCTTGCTGGGCGTTGTCTCCCCTTCGGTGGTCGGTAGGGAGGCCTCTTTCGTCAGCTGCTCGTAGGCACTCTCGCGGTCTACCGGCGTGTCGTACTTGCCGTAGACGCGGCTCTGCTTGATGATGTCCATACGCTGACCCTCGGTGACGGCACCAATCTGACTCAATGGGAACAGTACCTTCGCACGCTCCACCACGTTCGGGGCACCTTTCTCGTCAAGGAAGCTGACGAGGGCCTCGCCCGTCTCCAGCTGCATGATAGCCTCGTCGGTCTTGAATGCAGGGTTGGCGCGGAACGTGTCGGCAGCCGTCTTCACGGCCTTCTGGTCTTTCGGGGTGTAAGCGCGCAGGGCGTGTTGCACGCGGTTACCCAGCTGTCCGAGGATGTTCTCCGGAATATCCGTCGGGCTCTGCGTGATGAAGTAGATACCGACGCCCTTCGAGCGGACGAGTCGGATGACCTGCTCAATCTTGTCGAGCAGCGCCTTCGACGTGTCGTTGAACAGCATATGGGCCTCATCGAAGAAGAACACGAGTTTCGGCAATTCCAGGTCGCCCACTTCGGGCAGGGTAGAGTAGAGCTCGGAGAGCAACCATAGCAGGAACGTGGAGTAGAGCTTCGGCTGCATCATCAGCTTGTCGGCAGCCAGCACACTCATCACGCCTTTGCCGCCTTCGGTCTGCAACAGGTCGTAGATATCGAACGACGGCTCGCCAAAGAACTGGTTGGCTCCTTGGTTCTCCAGCTGTAGCAGGGCACGCTGGATGGCGCCGACGCTGGCGCTGCTGACGTTGCCGTAGGTTGTGGTGTACTCCTTAGCGTGCTGTGACACGTAGTCGAGCATCGACCGGAGGTCTTTCAGGTCTAGAATCAGCAGACCGCGCTCGTCAGCCACGCGGAACACAATGTTCAGCACGCCGTCCTGCGTCTCGTTCAGACCCAGCAGACGTGACAGTAGCAGTGGCCCCATCTGGCTGATAGTGGCACGCATGGGGTGTCCCTGTTCACCGTAGACGTCGTAGAAGCGGACGGGGCAGGCTTGGAACTCAGGATTCTCAATACCGAACTCCGGCAGGCGCTTTTCAATGAAGCCGCTCATCTTTCCGACCTGCGAGATGCCGCTGAGGTCGCCTTTCATATCGGCCATAAAGCAAGGCACACCGGCCTGACAGAATGTCTCGGCCATGACCTGCAGCGTGACCGTCTTACCTGTTCCCGTGGCACCGGCTATGAGTCCGTGGCGGTTAGCCATCTTACCTGTGATGCTGAGTGCGCCGTTGGCGCAGTGGGCAATGTACAGCCCCCGTTCTTTGTCTAACATAATCTTTAGTTCGGTTTTAGGTTTTGTTTGGCAAAGTTACGCATTTTTCCGTGTTCCGCCAAACCTTTTGCCGTTTTTCTGCATTCCTCGTTCCTCCTTCCTCGTTCCTCCTTCCTCGTTCTTTGCTTACCAAAGCGGCAGAGCCGAGCGCCTCGTCTCTCTTACTCCTTCACCACGTAGAACGTCGTCCATCGGTACAGGTTGCAGCCCACGAAGTTGCCCAGCACCTCGGCGACGTAGACCACCAGCACCTCCGGCCGCAGTAGCTGTTCGGCTGGCGACACCAGGAAGTAGAAGGCGTCAGCGATGGAGTGGGCAAAGCCGCAAAGGATGAAGACGGGTACGCCCAGCAGTAGTGTCAGCATCTTTCCCTTGCGGGCAAACTCCACCGCCGTTGTCATGATGAAGCCGCAGCCGATGGCCAGCAGGAAACAGGCCCACGGCCCCTTTGTCAGGCGTCCGGCCAGGATGTTCGCTGCCGGTTCCACGCAGTCGGGCTGCGCATAGCCTATCATCCATGCTGTCAGCAGACAGCCCACGATATTGCCCAACAGCACCACCGCCAGCATCGACCAGTCGCCATGTCGGCGTATGAAACCCGCTGTTCCCGTATAGAGTTTCAGTCCGTAATACACCACCGTGGTCAGTCCGAAGGCAAACAGCACGGCGCCAGCCACGCCACCTACGCGCAGGTTCACCACACAGCCTATCGAAATACAGATACCGGCCAGTATCGCCGTTGGGAACACATCCCTCATCAGTTTCTTCATTCTTCTTGATTGTTGATTGTTTGACTTAAGTTGCAGGGGAAGACCAGCTTACCGTACGGTCGTGAAGGGCTCGCTGAGAGTAAACGTCTTCTCATAACCCTTGGTCTTGACCGTGTAGCTGTTGCCGACCTTGAAGGCCGGGCTGCTGACGAGGCTGGCGCTGCGCTTCAAGGAGAAGGGTATGGTGACGCTGTCGATGAGCGTGCCGCTGGCGTCATAGATGCTGATGGGCTCGTCTTTCTCGACGTTAAGACCAATGAGCAGCGCCGTCGACTGACGAGCCGTAGCGTTGGTGGGCACGGAAGGCATCTCGCCCATACCGCCGCCAACGGAGAAGACGGTGCCGCCCTCAACGACGAGCGGAGCGAAGTCGCAGTCCAGTCCCTCCTCAGGCGAGCCCACCTGACTCCAGGCGTAGACGGTGCCGCCGCGGATGATAATCGCAGGGTCGCTGTCCTGCTGGTTGTTACCGCCGAAGGGCATGAAGAACCCGCCCTTGGGGTTCGAGTCGACGGCATCGTTGCCCTTGCTGCGGGCAGTGACATGGGCGCCATTGAACTCGATGGTGGCGTTGGCGTTGATGGCATCGTCAGTCGTAACCACATCCACCGTGCCGCCATTGAAGACGATGCCCTCCTTGCCCTCGATGCCCTCGGCACCGGCGGTCTGGGTCCTGACGGTCACGCAGCCGCTGTTGATAGTAATCTTACCCTTCGAGGCGATACCCTTTGTGGACGCTACGTACTTATGCTTGCCAGCGAAGCCGCCTATGCCTTCGCCGTCAATGCTGTCGTTGCCGAACGATGGGAAGCCGCCGCCAAAGGCGCCGAAGTCGGGCATCTGGAAACCGCCTGCCTTGATGCTGTCGTTGCCAAACGGCGGGAATCCGCCGCCGAAGTCGGGCATCTGGAAGCCTCCCTGCCGGATGCTGTCGTTACCAAACTGCGGGAAACCGCCGCCGAAGCCGCCGAAGTCCGGCATTTCTCCTCCGAAGTCCGGCATCCCGAAGCCGAAGGGCTTCTCGCCCAGGTTGTCGCCCGATGTTGTGACGTTCAGCGTCAGCTCCTCAATGGTGATGTCCTTCTTGGTCTTGATGCCGCGGCAGCCGTCGCCGGTAGCGACGATGTTCAGCGTGCCCTTACCCGAGAGCAGCAGCTTGTCCTTGGCCCAGATGGTGGCCGCCTTGTTGCTGGCGGTGTCCTGACAGGCGGTGATGGTGAGCGTGTTCACGGTGCCCTTGGTGGCTACCACCTCCACTTTCTTCTTGTTCTTCAGACACAGCGGCGCACCCTCCTGACTGGTCAGTGTCAGCCCGTCGAGTTGCACCTTCGCCTTGCCGGCAGTCTTCAGGTCGAGCCGTCCGTCGGTGCTCTGGCCCGTCAGTCGCAGGGTGAGCTTACGGCCCGTCAGTCGGCTGTCGATGCTCACCTTGGCACCCTCCACGCTGACGTCCACGCTGTCCTTCACCTTCTGTTCTACCTTTGCTGTCTTACCTTTATAACGGATGGTAATGTCCTGCGCATAACACGTGCTGCCCATCACGAGCAGCAGCATCCATAACAGTATTTTCCTCATGATTTTGATTAATATATTTGTTCGTTAGACGGACAAAACCCGAAAAGGTTCAATTGGCCGCACGAAAAAAGTGTCGTCTCTGTTTGGAAGGATACAAAAATCCGCATAAGCGATGAACTTATGCGGATTATCTATAGTATAGTCAGGGAATTACTTCACCTCCTCGAATGAGACATTCATTGATTTACAACTACTTGCGTGAGCCTGGTGTTTCAATGTCGCAAAATGCTTATAAGCATCCGTGTAGCAAACATCTAATAACCATCGGCAAAGGTACACATTTCTTCCCAAACTGAGATAATAAAACCCATAAAAATGCGAGCAAGAGAGAGGTTTGTTATAGTAACCAACATGGTCCATAATTTCCTTGGCAGTCCTTGGTATACTACAATATTGAATATTGTTTTTTGTACGCTCGACAATTGTTTGTATGGTATGCGTACAACTCTGCTTTTTTCTTTGCCAAGAGGAGAAAGGGGGAAAAGCCCGTCATGTCAGGGATTTAGACGGGATGTAGCAGGGAACGAAAGGTAGGGTAACAGGCTATAACGACCTTCATGCTGCAAAAACATAAAAAAACTACGGAATAAGAACCATATTAAAAGAAAAAACAGTATATTTGCAAAATGAATCGACATTTTCTCATATTGTTCAGCTTTTTGCTCCTGTCTGTCCCGATGTTCGCAGAGGGCGGTTTGCCCATCATAGAGATCAAGGCAGACAGGACGATGATTTATCCTCAGCGAATGGAACTGACGGGGGAAGAGTCGCTGATGGATGTCCTCCAGATGGTGCCAGAGCTGGTGATTGCAGGTTATGAGGATGTCATCGACAGTTATAACCTCCGTATCGACAATTGTCCGATGAACGGTGACACGAGGTTGATTCTGAGTCAGATGAAAGCCAAGGACATCGCCAAGATTCAGGTTTGCGACAATACGGGTGTTGCGAAGGGAACCATTGGAATGGGCAGGGTGCTGGATATCAACATGAAAATGCCTGAAAGTTTGAAAGGCTTCGTGGAAGGACAGGGAGACTTTGGGAAAGAAGTTGCTGGTATTGGATCTGTGAACGCATTATACGGCAGTCAGCATACTGATCTCTATGCTAATGCTTCCTATCGTCATCAGGATGGGAATGAGGAATATCTGACGCTTCACATGACGAACCGGTTTGATGACAGAAACAAGCTGTTGACCTATTTCACCCAGCAATATCTTGACCATCCTTCTACGACGTCACGTAAGGTCATGGGCAGGGCGAGATACTTCCACACCTTCAATGAACAGGGTACGGAACTTCTCATCGTGGGCGGTTATCAGTATGCCAGTGATCTGGCTCTATCTAATAAGCTGCAATTGTATATCGTTGAGCTGAATACGCCTTTGCTGACCAAGCGGCTGTCGATGATGCTGGGTGCTGAGGGGGATTTCCTGATGACCAGACAAAAGGATATGGACAGGAGCTGGGATGTCTTCAATAATGATATCTATCTGCAGTTCACCTATGCCTTGCCTCAGTGGAAGCTGACAGTTGGTAATCGTGTGATGTTCTATAACTATAAATTAGTGGATGCTGGAATCAGTCAAAAGCATTCGGACACCCGCGACAATGCGAATGCCTGCGTCATCTATGTACCAGACAATCGGAATCAGATCCAGTTGGGCTATTATCGCAAATACTATAATCCTTCCTATCAATCCCTCTTTATGAACGCCAATACGCTTTCTGATGAGGAATGGGCGATGACGAAGGGACAGCTGGTGGAAAGGACTATTAACCAGATGAAGCTGGCATACGCCTATAGCAGGCAGAAGCTGACTGTGCAGACGGAGGCGAGTTATTATGCCGTTGAAGATGGCGAGAATTTTACTGTACTGGGGGCATCGGCTTATTGGAAAGCAAATGGCTTGAGTCTGGCAGGTGGATCAAATCTGTATACGGCTAAGAGTGGAACATACGCTTCAATCCGGTTTGCTCCGACTGCTTATCTCCCTCATGATTGGCAGATAGGCATGCAGGTGGTATATTATACCAGAAAGACGCCAAGACGTGAGGCAACTGGCGTACCTGTGTATGGATGCTTGTCACTGAACAAGCAATTTGGCAGGAAATGGAATTTGGGTGTTGACTGGCATGATATGTTTGATGCATTCTGTAGTGAGGCAAAGGTAAACAGACATGCTGCCAATATGAGGTTGCAGTATAGATTCTAACGATAACAAGAAAGTGAGTATGACAAGTATTGAATTGGATATGATACAGACTGCCGGCATAGGTGCATTAGCCCTCCTCGTCGGTATGGTTTTAACACGAAAGGTAGCTTTCCTTCAGAAATTCTGTGTGCCGTCGCCAGTAAGCGGTGGTATCATCTTTTCATTGATAACCCTGATGCTATATGGTTGGTTCCATGTTGAGGTGTCGTTCGATGGTACATTGAAGGATGTCTTTATGCTGGCATTCTTTACCAGCGTTGGTTTCCAAAGTGACCTGAAGGTCATCAAGCAAGGTGGCAAACTATTGGTGATCATGCTGACCCTGTTGGTTGTCATTATAGCTTTGCAGAACCTGATGCCAATGGGCATTACCCGACTCATGGGTGTTGACCCTTTGATAGGTATGGCTGCTGGTAGCATATCCATGACAGGTGGACATGGTACAGCAGGCGGATTTGCAAGTGTTCTCGAATGCATGGGTCTGCATGGCGCCGGAACCATCGGTATGGCGGCTGCAACGTTTGGCCTGATAGCTGGTTCCATGATTGGCGGTCCGTTGGCAGAGCGGATTATCCGCAAGAAACTGACGCACGAACAGATGCAAGCACCAGATGAAGAGATTGACCCAGCAATGGCTGGTATCGAGAGTGACGAGGCATCGCCAACAGGTCGTACAAAGCGTGTCAGCACGAACGAGCAGGAGTTCCAACAGTATGCGAAAGCTTCATATTGCATTCTTCTGGTTATGGGTGGTGGTACCGTATTGAGTTGGGTGTTCGCAAAGACAGGTATCACGTTTCCAACCTATTTTGGGGCCTTGATCTTGGCTGCCATCATTCGTAACACCTTAGGATTTGTCAGTTACAAAGATGGCGGTAAATGGGAGAAAGCCGAGAAGTTGCTTGATATGGAGCGGATTATCAGTGTGGGTAACATCTGCCTGTCTCTGTTCCTCGGAATGGCCATGATATCCCTGAAGCTTTGGGAGCTTCAAAGCCTGGCTCTTCCACTGATCGTCATCCTAGTATCTCAGGTACTGATGATGGCACTCTTTGCATACATGGTGGCGTTCCCCCTCTTAGGTCGCGATTATGACGCTGCCGTCCTGTGTGCAGGTATGTGTGGCTTCGGCCTTGGTGCAACTCCCAACGCGATGGCCAACATGAGTGCTGTATGTTATAAATACCGCTATACAGTCAAGCCTTTCCTCATCGTCCCCATCATTGGTGCGATGTTCGCTGATCTGATAAACACAGGAATGATCACCCTCTTCCTTAACATCTTGTAAGATCATGCTGCCAAGGTAATCAGAAAAAAAATCGTGCAACCCAAGTGAGCTGCACGATTTTTATAAATATAAGTGAATTCTTACTTGACCTCCTCAAAAATAATTGTGATTGAAAATCAGTAAGATACAGCAACGTGTCGCAAATATATCCCAATTTTTTAATAGTAGATAGTGCGTAGCAATAAGCATCCATAAGTATCGTTTTTCGGCTTATAGTCATTTAGATTGTTTAACTGTGAAGTTCGCAATTAGTATCATGTATGTCATCCTTCATGTGTGTCAGGCTGAAGTGTTAAATTTTGGATTTTTATTTTCAACACTATTTGGTTATGGTTTTTATTGTGTAATTTTGCACTCCGTAAAAAGATTGTTATGATAACATTAACGTTTCCTTGGTTGGTTGCATTGGTAGTGCTACTATTTCTCGCTATCTTTGTATTGATGGCTCGTTTCAAGTCGCCAATGCGAAAGTGGCTATGCTTTGGACTTTCATTTATATCCATCGCATACCTATTATATATTATGATGTGGCATCCAAATGGGGCAGGTCAACCTCTTGACTGGTATCTATTAGGTGGGGTAGGTGTCCTGGCTGCTTTGGTGTTAGCAGGTGTAGGGTTTATGGACTTGGTTAAGCCTATAACCAATACTGCACCTATGGAGAATCAAGTAAATCCTGCTGTTCTTGTTACAAATGAAAACAAGCAAACGGATACAGACGCAGTCAATGACGATGCTGTCTGCGTTAATGCTGAAAATACTGATGTTATTAAAGCTAATGACGTAAACACAGATGTTGGTAACAAAGAAATTACTGGCTGTAAAGAAGAGGCCTCGGCAAATGTGACAGAAGCGGAAGAAATAGATGATGTTGGGGATGAAACTGATAATGAGCTCAAGGATGACGCTAAAGATGATAACAAAGACGCATTGACTGAAGAAGAAAGAATGCAAAGGGAAGAACTTATTGGGAAAGTGATGCCCTGGTTTTTAGCTCAGTTAAATCAATATGGTGTGGAAGAGAGAAATGCCATAAAAGTCTGTGCGATAGACTTCGTGAATGAAGGTAAATTTTCTCCGCCGACAGTTGTTGTTCAAAATAATAAGCTATATAGCCATAATCGCATCATTGAGATTTGTAGTGCTCTTTATTTGATAGGGGAAGACAACAAAGCTTGTGTCCATTTCATTAAAGAGGTTTTTGCGGATCCATTTGCGAATACAGAGGAAAGTACAATTGTGAAAAAGTTAAGTGGTCCAGACAAAATGCTTGAAATCATTGATACCTATTGGGAAGCTCAGGGTATAAAAGTGGAAAAAACAAGGCTTTTCCCAAAAAAGTAAGTAAATTCTTTGGTGATTCGAAAATTATTCGTACCTTTACACCACTAGAACCCGCCAAGCCTCTCCACGATGCTCAAATGTGCGGGTCGTTTTATTTTTTTACGATGAGCAACAGAATCCCAAGACCAGGGGACTCTGATCTGTACTGAGATTACAGTATGGCATCGGTAACGTAATGGATGTCCAAAACTTAGAGAAGAATCAACGAAACAAAATCATAAAAGAGTTATGCGACCAAGGAGCAGGATTCAGTCAACTGGCCCGAATAACGGGCATCAGTTACGGGATTATTCAAAGAGTAGTAACAGATCAGAGTCCCCTGATCTACTATTCATATACGGCTAAACATTATTCTGTCTAAGCTGAAAAGGAGTCATGCCGAAGTGTTCCTTTACATACTTGCCAAAAAAAGAAGTGTTGGGGAAGCCCAGTTTTGTGCTGACCTGCTTGATACTGAGGTCGGTTGACTTGAGGTAGTAGCGGATGTCCTCCAATACATGCTCGCGAATCCATTCATTGGCCGTCTTGCCCGAGCTGGACTTGCAGACGGCTGACAGATATTTAGGGGTGATACAGAGTTCGGAGGCATACCACTCAACGGGACGATGTTTCACTGGCGTACTCCCTAGCAGACCGAGGAACTGCTGAAAGAGGCTGTTAGCGGGGCGGGGCTTTTCCTGGCTGTCATCACTGCCGCTCATGGTCTCTAAGTGTTCGCAGAGGCAGAGGAACGCACCCCTCAGGAACGACTGTAGCACTTCGCCCTTGACACGTCGTTCCTTCTTACTATATAAAAAGATGTATAGCGTGTCGTAAAAGGAGGACAGCAGGCTTGTGTCCTCTTCGTCGATGGTGACAACGTGCTCTTTCTCGACATAGAAAGTCTGAGTCCACACCTTCATTCTTTCGCGCAGGAAGCTCTGCAGCATCCTGCCACTGACGAAGATGGCTTTGAACTCGAAGTCGGGTGAGAGCATGAAGTTTGTCAGCGACGTGTTTGGCGGACATACCAGCATCTGCCCAACGGCAAGTATCGTCGCCTTTCCGTTGAGTTGCATCTGTGCCTTGCCCTGTGTACACAGCACCACTGCGTTCATCTCAAGACGCACAGGGTTAGGCTCTGCCAACAGCTTAGCATTGGTCACAAGGATGATGTCATCGTCGGAATAGCCCACAGAATAGTCGGCTGCTATCTGTTCGGCGTTGACGATCTTTACGATGTTGAGTTCCATTTCGTCCATGTCGATATCCAATTTTGAGTAATCTGGGTGCAAAGATAGCGATAAATATCGAGAAACCATGTTTTTTCTCACGGTTTGTATGTTCTGTTTTGCTTGTTGGGGTAAGATGGGATATAATGACGGCAAAATAGAACACGGCAGAATGGAATAATATGCCTACTTTTGCAGCCGATTTATCAAAAATAAATTAAAAGATGAAGATAAGAATGATGTTGGTGCTGCTCATGGCATTGGTAGTGTGCAGCTCCTGTAGCGAAAAGA
>JAEEGH010001541.1_pt1 | contig 65925 bp, 69 predicted proteins | sample 9134181 | NCBI WGS metagenome assembly JAEEGH01 (sample SAMN16246544, study PRJNA631951) | gut metagenome | biome: gut microbiome; feature: rumen; material: DP-attached | host: Bos | place: Iran: Karaj | collected 2018-10
TTATGTGTCTTTTCCGGAAGCATAGTGGGTTATTTTGTTTTCGAACTGTTGAATGTGTTAAGTGATAGTTTTCTTGGTTAATATCCAAGAAAGAAGTAAAGATAATATACAGGAAAAGAGACAATGTTATTTAAGAGCATAATAGTAAAAGATAGGACCGGTAAAGAAATTGAGCTTCGCAATGCCGTTGTTCAGGATGCTGAGGCTCTTATAGAGTATCTAAAAAAGACTAACGCCGAGTCTCCGTATCTTATTTGTGAGCCGGAAGAGATTACATTAAGCCTTGAGCAGGAAAAAGAGATCATAATAGGAAAAGAAAAATCTGAAAGAGAACTTCTTCTGCTTGCTTTCGAGAACGGCAGACATATAGGAAATGTTTCTCTTATGAGTGTTGGAACATCCATAAGATATAAACACCGGTGCTGTATCGCAATCGCATTGTACAAGAAATACCATGGAAGAGGTATTGGGCGCCAAATGCTCAATACAATATTGGATGTTGCAAAGAAGAACGGATATACTCAGGCAGAACTTGAGGTGGTGACGGAAAACTCCGGCGCCGTTCACTTGTACGAGAGCCTTGGTTTCCATAAGTATGGTCAGCTTCCAAACAGCATGAGATATAAAGACGGACAAACAGTTGATTCTTTTCTGATGGTCAAAGAGTTGTAGTAAAGAATATCAGCAGTTATTGAAACTATTATCGGGGAATAAACATGGATGAAGGAAAAAAGATTCTGTTATCATCATTTTGGTCTTCAAAAGGATGGTCTGAGACTGAGATAACTGACGAGGAGTTTGAGCTTTGTAAGAAACAGGGCTACATGTTTGATCCGCCTGTGGATGTTACGCATGAAGAGTTTTTCAGCAAGTTGGACGATGTACTGGATAAAGTGGATCCAAAAGATGTGGCAAATGCTTTTCTTTTCAGTCTTTCTACAAGGGAACTGGAATACAGATCGGCTCTTGGAAGTTATTGGTACGCGGTTTCAATACCTGAAAAAATCAAAAAAGAAAATCCCTATTTATGCGGATGGAGCCGTTGGAGTGATTTCCAGTTAAAGAGAAGCAGCGGCTATAATGTTTTGAATTTTGAGCGCTATAAATGGGGCGGTGTCAGACATACGAAGCCTAAATATGCACTGTTTGATCTGGAACAATTCTTACTACTCCCAAAGGTTACGCCCAAAGATGAAGATATCAGGATACTAAAAGAAATATTGTCTTGTGTTTCAGAATTGAAGCCAAGTGATAAAGTCGGGGCGCTTCAGAAAACAATTACATCAAAGAAGATATTCAGTTCTAACAAATCCGAGGTTCAGATTATGTTGGATATCCTTGGTATTTGCGGCGTGTTATCTTCTGCTGATCATCCTTGTTATGCAGATAAGTTCGCTCCATGTGACGGATCCAGAGATCCTGTCGAATCAAAGAATGACTATGCGTACCCTGTAAACAGATGGTATGCGAAAGATGGTATCAATCTTAACCGGCTAAAGATAGTTTTCGATGGATACGATTTTCTGTAAGAGAATTCATATTTCTCTATATAATAAAGGCTGTTAGTTCATTTTATGAACAGAATAAACGACAAAGTAAGATTGATTGAATATGAACAATACCAAATGGAATGAGAAGAAAAAATGAGAGTGATAATAGAAACAGAAAGATTGATTATTAGAAATCTTAGACCTGGTGATGAACATGCGGTATTTGCTTGGGCAGGTGATCCGGATGTTGCAAAATATATGATATATCCACAGTATAATTCGGAAGCAGATGGAATCGAATGGTTAAAGGACAGGCAGCTGAAAGCTGATGATCCCAACGACTATGACCTGGGATTTGTTTTGAAAGAAACCGGAGAACTGATCGGTGGTGGCGGATTGGTATACCATCCTGATATCGACGTATGGAGAATAGGATACAATCTAAGGAAAGATGCTTGGGGAAACGGCTACGTGATGGAAGCATTAACTGCAATCATGGATGAAATCAGGAAAACAAGAAAGATTCGAGCAATAGAAGGCCTGTTTGCTGTGGAAAACTATAAAAGTCAGCGTGTTATGGAAAAACTGGGGATGACCTTCGTTGAAGATACTGAGTACGAGAAATTCGATGGGAGTGCTCATTTCCTTGCAAAGAAATATAGGCGTGTATTTGAATGAGTTTTTAGAAAACTGATTTATGAACCACCTTTATATAACGTAGGATTAGAGCATTAAATTAGCAGATAAGGGGGATACATATGGATAATGCCGGTAATAACACCCGTAAGAGCAAAACAGTCCGATCTATTGCCAGGTTCCTGATCCTTACTCCACTAATCACGACTGTTCTCGGCTTGTCATTATTCATTGTATTTAGGTTAGCTGCGGAAGGAGTTTTTGATCCGCCAAAAATACCTTTTGAACTCGCCGTGATCCTAATCAATGCGGGAGACATATTGTTGCTTTTTTCCCTGACTGCCGGCATTCCTATGTCTGTGGTTGGCATGGTCCTTGCAATAAAACAGAAGGTGAAAGTCTTTATCGTTCTCAGCGTGATAATCATCATTCTTATACTGTTTATTTATTTGGCGATCATAGCATTCTTTGCTTTAAATGAAGGGTTGTTCGCTAGAACACATGGAACGTACCTGGGGTGAGGAACACGGAATGACCGTACCATGACCGCTCCGATCCGGATACGAAGAACTATAATCCAGTAAAGCTTAGTCGCGTAAATCAGGAATAAAATAGACTAAAAGGATGACTAAGAGCGTAATCCTCGCCGCCGTTTTTGTTTTCTTTGTTTCTGCCCTGTGTTAAAATTTCTTTACAGTTGGAAAATACGGGCAGAGCCTGTTTTATTGACATCGAGGAGGAGCTTTTTATGAAGAAGATCGTTGCTTTGATTCTGGTTTGTGCAATGTCTTTTGCACTTTTTGGATGCGGAAAGAAAGAGGAGAGAAAGGGCGGCAGTGACAAGCCGAAGACTGAAGCTCAGGACGACGATAAAGGCGGCGCTGACGCAGCTGCAGCAGCTGAGGACGATGTTAAATTCACTAAGCAGGGCAACAATGTCGTATTCACTGTTGATGCAGGATTGGATCTGAAGCAGGATGCATGGCTCGGTTTCATCCCCGGCACCAAGGGATTTACAAAAGAAGGCGAAGCTGATGAGGTCGATGTTTTGTATGCCTATATCGCTAACGGTGATAAGAAATCCAGCGAAGATTATATTTTCGAATTCGATGAAGATCAGTTCGGAGGCCTGGAAGATGGCGATTACATCATGGTTCTCTGCGACAGTGACGATGAAGCGGTAGGCAAGGTTCTTCTTTATATTCCTGCCAAGATTGCCGGAAACACAGTCGAACTCGCTTACGACAAGATCGTTATCAACAAATAAGATTTTAAGTTATGGGGAAATATGCTGACAAATAAGGACATATTACGTATTGCTATGGAACAGTCCGCAGCTGACATTGGCTGCAAGGCTGAGGATTTTCTATCAGACAAGAACGTGATAGTCCCGCTGAAACTATGTCCTAATGCAAAGCGATATTACAAGCTTCCGATAGGTGCCAACTTCATTTCCTACGGAAGCAATGTCGTTGCCGCTGCAACGGATGAGACAGCAGATATCGTGGCTGAATACATTTCGAAGTTTGAGTTCTATCACTGCTTTGAGACTCCCAATATGCACTGGCTGAATGAGAGATTGTCCCCTTTAGGTCTGACCACATGCTTTATGGCCGAATACTATCTTCCTGATGTAAACAGGCTTACTGAGCAGCCTTGTGAATATGATATGAAGGTGCTCGAAAAAGGCCAGTTCGACAATCTCTATCTGCCTGAATGGCCCAATGCATTATGCAGCGACAGAAAGCACCTTGATGTGCTTGCAGTAGGCGCATACGACGGCGGGAAGCTCATTGGTCTTGCCGGCTGTTCAGCCGATGCGGATGAGATGTGGCAGATAGGCGTTGACGTTCTCCCTGAGTACAGAAGAAAGGGCATTGCATCCGCCCTGACATCGGAGCTCGCATTAGAGATCCTTGAACGCGGCAAGGTGCCGTTCTATTGCACCGCCTGGTCCAACATCAGATCAGTAAGAAACGCTGTCAAAAGCGGCCTCATTCCGGCCTGGGCAGAGATGACCGTAAAGCCGGTGGAAACAGTAAAAGAGATGAACAAATAACCGGAGACGATACACATGCCGCAGATAACACTGACAAAAGACTTCATGGAAGAATCCTTCATGCAATTTCTGGGTGATATTTTCAAGCACCCGGAGATCTTAAGTGTCTGTGTGAAGAAGATCGTTATTACCCGTGATACGTTGAATGAGAATGGCAGAAAGGCCTTTGAAGCAGGTTTTCACGATGTTTACAGCGATGCCGATATTGCTGTAAAGGTGCGTCTTCCCAAGGACGGCTCTGTTACGCCTGAAGAATATCTGAAGAGAATAGACAGGTTTGGAATATCTGAGGATACGGCTCTCGGCTGGATGTTTGTGCCTGAGAATAATATATGCAGGGCAGTTCTTAAGAATGGCCTCAGGTATGACCTTGAATTCGGGTTTGTTCTCGACGGTGATGAACCTGTTGATCTGGGCCCATATGAAGGTGAAGACAACAATCCTGACTGGCCGCTCGAGAATATTAACCGCTTTTGGTTTATCGAGATCCAGGCGCTGGGCAAGCTTTACCGCAGAGACCATCTTATCAGCTCGCATCTGGCCAATATGAATTGCAACGAGACACTGGTCATGCAGATGATCATGCGCGACAGGAAATATTCCACGAACCATCACAGATACGGATATTCAGAGCAGCTCGATTATGTGGAAGACCTGGGGAAGGTCCCATATGAGACTGAAGATCAGGTTTTTAACCGCATCGCCGATCATATTTACGCGGCGGCTCTGGCTTACGACAGGCTCGCAAAGCATTTCTATCCGCAGTATAAGGACCGGAGCGGGGATCTTCTCGCGATCTGGGATGCGTATGAGGCGAATAGAGTAAAGGGATAGGAAATCAAATATTCGAGTTTATAATGGGGTTATAATACCGGAACAATTATGTAGGGGGGATACATAGGATGCCTGGAGATAAGAAGGTTTTTCAGTCACGCAGGGTCAATAACAGGGCATTTGCTTTTTTTGGCATGCTTATTTGTACGGCTATCCTTACCTTTTTCCTGGTCAGGGAAATTCTCGATGTAATCTATGTTGATCCGCAGCTGTATTATTTTTTGGAAATTATCATTCCGGTTCTGAACGGCATAGCGGCAGGCATTCTGGTTGTTGTTTTTGACAAGCAGGTCACTATTGAGATCGATGATGAGTCATTAACATATACAAAAGGCAACATTGTTGAGAAATATTCACTTGATTCTTTTGCCGGAACCAATGTCATAAATAACTACATGAATGGCGGATATGTTAATTCAGAAAGACTTCTGAAGTTTATCAGATCAGACGGAATCATCAGGCAGATAAATGTTCCTTTCAAGGAAGAAGAGTTTTCTGATATTGTTGCGCTTATTGTTAAGCATAAAAGAGCGAATGCTGATACTGAAGAAGTTACAAACGGGATCAGGGATTCATTTGACGGCGGTAAAAGGTTTGAGATACCTAAGGATGAATATACTGAGAGTTTTACACGCGCCGGCCGTATCAAGGGAATAATAGGCATAATTGTCACGGTTATAGCGGTCGTGGTATGTATAGTTGCGTACCTGAAGCTGCCTCAATTTGTATTTATTGCAGTTGCCATTATTTTCGGATTTTTGGGACCGGCATTGGCTGCCATCATTTATTTCTACGGAAGAACAGAAACAAAACAGGCACTCTCTGATACTCCGTCCTTTGTAATATTTGAACCTTTTTGCCTTACCTTCGGGGACAAAAGATACGATGCTTCTGAGATCAGTAAAATAGTTGCCTCTCCGGATACATATGAATCGATCCGGAGTACCACCGTGGGGTTCAGAACGGTTGTTATTACAGACAGAAATGATAATAAGCACAAATATTGCTTTGGCAGAACACCCAAAGACAATAAGAAAATGGTTTTCGAGGGCTATCCGGAACTGGTTGGCCAGCTTGACTCATGGTGCTTTGCAAACCATATAGAATTCAGACTTGACTTAGGTTAGCAAAACATCAAAAATCGACCAAAATGCCATGAAAGCCTTATATTTAGGGCTTTTTTGCATTTTTATGCCTAGTTTTTCACACAATTTTTTTGGCGTTTTGATGCTGAAATGAAGACTATTTGAAAACCTGTGAGTCTAACCTTTATGCAGAAACAAAAGGGCACGGCAATGGTGCCCCGGCAACAAAAAACACAAAGGGGAAAGAACAATGAGTATGAAATACTGGTATTACACTGGAAGCGATAACGCAGGCAGTAGTTATACTGATTTCACTTCAAATAATAACGGATCTGCCGGCAGTTATACGGATTTCTCAGGATTCGGCAACAGCTATGCGGACAGAAACAGCGAGAGCTTCCGAAATGGCTACAACGACTATTCCGGTTTTGGAAGCGGCTATACAGACTTTACCCAGCCTGCACAGAGCGCTCCCGCTTCAGGCTACACAGGATATTCAGCAGGAACTTACGCTGCATCCACTGGTTATGCAGCATCAGGTTATGCTGCTAACGCGGGCTATGCTGCAGCCGGCACAAGCGCACCCGTAATCAACAGGACTGTAAGACAGGCGCCCACATTCGTAAAGGCCGGCGTTGACGGCACGAAGAAAAAGAAGGGCGCGGGCAAGCTCGTTATCGGTGCTTTCGCGGCTATCGCGGTAATGCTCGGAGCAGCATTGGGCGCCAAGTACTTCATGTCCAACGGCGACAATTTCATATCAAAGATCTTCTCTGACCTGGGAAGCAAGGCGACTGCAGTCCCTTCCGAGATCCCTCTCGGCCAGGAAGGCTTTGCTAAATACACGACTCCGACTAAGCCCGACAAGTCTTCCAAGGCTCAAAAGGGTGCTGCTAATGGTGCCGCAAACGGTGCAGGTGCTGCAGCAGGCGCTGCGGACGGCGAACACAGGGACGTTTACGATATCGCGGACAAGATCCTTTCTCAGATCAAGTGCGACAACGATATCGATACCGCAAGAGCGATCTTCACCTGGGTTCACTCGCACGTTTACTATCAGACTGTAGGTCACAGCCAGACTTACGAGGAGGCTGCGCTCATGGGCTTCACAAAGAAGACCGGCGACTGCTATGTTTACTTCTCTTGCTCGAAAATGCTCCTCGACCGCGCTGAGATCCCTAACCTGATGGTCAAGAGATACCCTGTCAAGAAGAGCGCCCACTTCTGGAACCTCGTTCAGCTTGACGGCCAGTGGTATCACTGCGACGCCACAGTATATAAGGATCACCCGTCCATGTACTTCATGCTCACGGATGAAGAGATCGACGACAAGTACCATCAGTTCGACAAGTCGCTTTATCCGGAGCGCGCCTCGAACAGCAGCTCTTACCCGGATGACGTGGTATACCAGCCTGGTGAGTACGGCGGTGATGTCGATTTCGAAAACTATGGTGATATAGATTACAACCCGTTCACCGGCCAGGCCGAAGGCCCTGCCCGTGATCAGGATGTTGATTACGAAGACTTTTACTCCGACGACTTTTGATTTTCCCAGATTGGCCCGGCTGCTGACATGCCGGGCCTGATCATTTATGGATGTTTCTGTGCGTTTTAACGCGCGTTTAATGCCCTTTCCCAAGGCTCCGGGAGTTGATCTCCGGGGCCTGTCTTTTATCATTAAACCGAAAAGATATATTGAAAAACGATAAAAAACTATTGAAATTCATTTTCGGGGATGTTAATATGAGCTCATCCGGAGAATATGTTTTGGAGAGGTAAGGACACATGACATCCGACATTAATAAGATCAACGAACAGATCAATGACTTAGAGTACAAGATCAACAAAGGCAGGTCAGAGATCAAAACTGCACGTGTCTCCATGTTCAGATATTTCTGGCCGTTCCTGGTGCTCTCGATCGCCGGAGGTTTATTTGCATATATTTATTCGTTCGTATACTTTTTCTCAACACCACCGGACGAAAGAGTTGTCTCACAGCCTACCGTTAATGGCGCGTTATTAGCTGTCATGATTATCATCGTCGTGGCCGGCATCGTCTTTGCCAGGCATATGGCTGACAAGAAAAACTGTAAACTGCAGCAGGCAGAAGACGACCAGCTGTTATTTATAAAAAAGCTCGACACACAGCTTGCCGATCTTCAGTACAGAAAAATGGAGCTCATGACGAATGAGCGTGAAGGGGGAGCTGAATCGGAGGCTGATGCGCCAGTTGCTGAGGCCGTTGCTGATGAAGCCGTTGTCGCTACGCCTGTTGCGGAAGCCGTTTCCGTTACGCCCGCTGAGACAGCAGCCGAAGAGACCGCCGCACCTGCGGTCAATCCGTTTGTGCCACAGTACAACAGCGCTGCTGAGATCGACGAAGAACTCAAGAACCTCATAGCCAGAAGAAATGCCATCATTTATGCAAAGCCGATCATCAGGCGCAATGCTTTCTCGTATTTCTGGCCGTTCCTGATCCTCTCTTTTGCGGCATATCAAGCGGCACAGCAAGCGATAATGGTATTCGGTCCCGCTTTGCCCTGGGGACAGGTTTTGGATTCATATTACATGTACTATCTGATTCCCGGCAGCGCCTTTGTACTGATCCATATTTTCGCCGGCATCTATGCCAGAAAAAAGAGAGACGAACAAAACCGTAAGGCCAACGAGGCCGATGTCGCCAGAAACATTGAAGACGCCAGACTGCGTGAGCGCATCTCCGAGCTGCAGTACAAGAAAAAACAATGCTTAAAGTAATCCCGGGATAAATTTTGGGGGCATTTTCGAGTCATATCTAAAAAGGATTTGACCTAAATGTTATAATCCCCATATGAGAAACAGATTCAAAAGCGCGCTTATATCTATACTCGCAACAGCCCTCCTCGCATCCTGCGCAAATGAGCCGGGTGTGACTGAGACGACGGCTTTACCGGAGACCAGCCCTGCCTCCGAAGCCGCTGAAATGACGCTCGAAGAGCCTTTGGCCGAAGAAGGCTTATCAGGCCCGCTTTTCCCCGAATTCAAATACGATTATGAGATCTCCAAAGCTAGCGTGCAGCACAGGGTCAGAACTGTAACTTTCTACCGCGACGGCAACCCGATCTCCGGCAAATTCACGGTGCCTGAAGGCGACGGACCTTTCAAGACGATAATCATCTCCGGCGGCCTTTATACGAACCTCGGCAGATATTCCGCAAAGGCCCAGCGCTACGCTGATTACGGCTATGCCGTCGTCGAGTTCAAGTTCCAGAACGGCACCGCGCCGAAGCCCTACAAGGACCCAAAATATCTTGGCGACTTCATCTACGAGCAGGTCCTCGACCTCTACGCCGTAATGGATGAGGTCAAGCTTTTCCCCGAAGTCGACACTAACAATATCTATCTTTACGGCCACAGCATGGGCGGCCTCGTTTGTTCCTACGCCGGCACGATGCGCCAGAACGAGATCAAGGGCCTGATCCTGAACGACCCGAGCTATTACGCCTGCAAGATCATGAGATTCGAGAACGAGAAAACCATCAGAACCGACATCTACCCCCTGATCTCCCGCTGCTATGTCCCGGTCGTCATCATCTCCGGCACAAAAGCTTTTGCTGCCGATCCGAACAAGGACTTCGACCAGGCGATCGCGTCGCTCCCTTACTGCGATTACATCGTTCTTGACGGCGCCGATCACCACATGGACGGCGAAGCCGGCAACCAGGTCGTCGACCGCTCCGTCGAAGTAATGAAGAAGTGGGACGAAGAGGGGAAGTAATTAATCTGGCAGTGTTGTTTTGACCGCTCTACGTACTAATTTTCGAAAACGGTTCTTGAGTCTGTTTCACTTTTTGTATCACGGAAATTGGAAAATCAGTGACAAAAAGTTGAAATCAGGGCTCATTTCAACTTTTTGTACAACGGAAATCGAAAAAACGGTGACAAAAAGTTAAACAGCTCTGTTTTCGCTAAAACAGTCAACCAAACAGGTACTTCCCTCAATGTTGAAGGCGTTTGGGTACCTGTTTTGTCAACAACATCCACTACACGCCTTTAATTTGCAATTCTCGCCATCCGCAGCGACGCACAAGAATAATCCCCAATTCTTCAAAACGTACATAGAGATTACACATCGCGCCAATATAATCAGGGCAATAGGGACAATGTTAATGGGGACATTGTCATTGGGGAAAACACAAAGTCAAGCAAACATTGGAAAAGCGGGGGACTGCCATGCAGGGCGGTCCCCAAAGTAAACACAAGCATGGCCGTCGATGGGGGCGGATTTCACACATCTAACGGGGAAAACAGGAAGGGAGCACACGATGAAGAGTTACTATAAAAAGCTCGCGGTATCAGCACTTGCAGCAACCATGATTCTACCGATCGCGGCTTGCAATAAGAAGGAAGAAGATGTCCCGGAGATCAAGAGCGGTATGGAGATAACGGCCGGTACGCCGTGGTATGAGGCGAAGCATATTACGGTTGATTCGGGCATAGACAGGACGAGGGCTGTCAGTTACCATTCATCGTTATTTGCGGGTGCTGACGATAAATATATTTTTGTGAAGACATTTGGCGAGTATGCGCATCCCGACAGTATATATATAAGCGATGGTGATCTGATCAATAACGTCTCGATGGTGGACAGGACGTCCGGTGAGATGGTGAAAATTATAGATGTAACAAAGCTTTTCGATTACGAAGACTTCTGGATTCAGGATACATATTACAGGAACGGTATCCTGGAATTTGTGTTGAGTGTCTGGGAAAAGGATTCGGATAAACAGCTCTATAAACTTGTCGAGTACGATCCCGTAAATGAGAAGATCCTGGATGAGCGTGACGTCGAGGCGGGTTACACACAAAGACGTATTATGGATCTTGGCAAATACAGGTGTGATCTGTGTTTTAACACAACTATGGACGGATTGTGCTTCTATACTCTCGACATAACGACCGGCAGCGGAAACGGCAAAAATGTTAAGAGAGTCGAGATAAAGGAAGAAGGCAGATCCGTATATGATATCTCGCTTATGTTGCCTTTGGACAAAAAGACGGTTTTGTTTCCTGCTAATGCGGACAAAGAGGCTGTGTTCTACAAAGTGGATCTTGAATCGGGCAAGCTCTCCAAGGCTGATCCCAAAGAATATTCATGGATCAACCCCTCAGCAGCTTCATTTTCAATCAACGGTTCCGACGGAAATGTTTACTATTCACAGGGTACGGGCATAGCGAGGTTTAATCTGGATAAGAAGCATATTGAGGAATCGTTGAATTACAGCTGGTGCAACACAAAAAAATCGCTTGCACATTATGAAGTCAGTGATGTATCAGGTGATTCGGTCCTCTTGTGGAACAGTGCTATTCCGAACGGGGAATTCGGCGCTCCGTCATTCGAAGAACCGTTAGAGATGGAGTTCGTAAGTTTAAAGAAGGCTGCCAATCCCCATGCGGGAAAGAAGGTGTTGGAACTTTATGCTCCGTACGGCTGGATCGATGATGTTATTTTCGATAAGATCACAGAGTTTAACAGCACGAATGGCAAGTACTATATCGTTGTCACTGACAGGTATACAAACAATTACGATGTGGCTTATTCCGAGGATCCGGATGAATCGAGCTACAACGTGTTAAATGCCTCATCCCGGCTCGGCAATAAGCTCGCGATGGACATCATCAACGGCAAGGGCCCGGATATTTATTTCGATGCTTTCACGATGCCGTTCAATTACAAGGAGCATCTGGCCGACCTGACTCCTTATGTTGGAGAGCTCTCGAAAGATAAATATTTCGAGAACGTGGTAGACCTCTCTAAGGAGGACGGAAAGCTCTATCTGATGCCGCTTGCCGTGTGCGCTGAAGGAATTCTGACTGATGCTGAAAATGCCGGAAAATCCGGTGTGGGCTTTACGACTGAAGAATATGCGAAATTCTTAAAAGAGACGCTTAACGGCGTAGATGTTGTGGAAGGTGTCTCTCAGCCTTATTACTTCGTAACGCTTTTTAACAACATGAGGGACAGGTTTATAAAGAACGGCAAGGCCGATTTCACAAGTGAGGACTTCAAGGCTATAGCTGAATTCGTCAAGGAAAACGTGCCTGAGAAAGCTCCCAACATGGAGATCGTCATGGACGAAGACGAGCAGATGAACAATCCTTACTACGACGACGGTTATCTCAAGCATCCGGAATCTCATTCAACTGCAGCAGGTTACTATACTTATTTCGCGTCGATGGAAAGAATAAGCGAGAATGCTGTCCTGCTGGGCCTCCCCACATCAGACGGCAGCGGTCCTGCCGCAGGAAGGATATTAACTTTTGCCATATCCGCACACTCGGCAGATCCTGATGCATGCGGTGAGTTCTTAAAGATGCTCCTTACAGATGAGACACAGGCCCGCCTTGCAAAGAACGGCTATCTGTCTCTTAACCGCGAAATATTCCGCGAGACCGGATATCAGGCAGCAGATTACTTCAACACAGTCAGCGTGAGTGCTCATTTTGAAGAAGGCGGGCATCCCTCCAAAAACAGGGTCACATTCACCAAAAAGCACATCGACCAACTCGAACAGACACTTCTCAACTGCACCACTATGAAAGATACCGATCCCGACATTGAAAAGATCCTTGTGGAAGAGATGCCCGCCTACTTCACTGGCCAGAAGAGCTTTAAAGAGACCGCTAAGATCGCGCAGGACAGGGTGCAGAAGGTGCTGGACGAGAGAAGGTAGACTGGGGTGGCTGGTGCTCGGCTTGAGCCGGGGTTTTCGCCGGTTCTGTGTCTGAGTGGCGGAATGAACGGCAGAATGAACGGCACTGCCGCTCACTTTGCCGTCCATTTGGCCCGAAAATGCCGTTATGAACGGCGGATTGAACGGCGCCGCCGCCCACTTTGCCGTCCATTTGACCCAAAAATGCCGTTTTGAACGGCGGATTGAACGGCGCCGCCGCCTGTTTTGCCGTTCGTTTTCAAACTCCAGGCAAAACTTCAGGCGCCGCCTGGAATTCCGCCCGGAAAACAGCCCAAAAACGCCCAAAATCCAGGCAAAACTTCAGGCGCCGCCTGGAATTCCGCCTGGAAAACAGCTCAAAAACACCCAAACTTCAGGCAAAACTTCAGGCGCCGCCTGGAATTCCGCCTAGAATTCCGCCTCTCACACAGTAATCAGAATGTATCAAAAGGATTTTACCTGAGGTGCTATAATTACCTCATGAACAGACGAATCAAGAACGTAATTACAGCAATGCTCTCAATGACCCTTCTCGCATCCTGCGCCATGCAGCCGGGTGAGACGGGGCAGGTGCAGACTGAGACTCCGGAAGTCACGCAAGCGAAGACGGAAACAACAGTCACTGAGACAGAGGCCCAAGCCGAGCCGGCTCAGACGCTCAAAGCTGCTCCGCAGTTTCCGGAATTCAACGCCGATTATTCGACGTCCGATCCTTCGATCGGCTACAAGGTCAGGAACCTCACATTCTACAGGGACGGCAATCCGATAACTGCAAGGATCACTTATCCTGAGGGAAGCGGTCCTTATAAGACGATAATCATGTCGAACGGATTATATGCATATTTCGGCAGGTACGCTGCACTTGCGCAGAGGTATACCACCTACGGCTATGCGGTAATAGAGTTCCAGTTCCAGAACGGCACGGCGCCTTCGCCTTACAGGGATCCGAAGTGGCTGGGCGACTTCATTTACGAGCAGGTGCTGGACCTTTATGCAGTTCTGGACGGCGCGAAAGAACTGCCGGATGTTGATAACGATAATATCTATCTTTTCGGGCACAGCATGGGAGGCCTTGTAACGTCTTATGTCGGCACGATGCGCCAGACCGAGATCAAGGGCTTGATCCTGCTTGATCCGAGCTATTATGCCTGCAAGATAATGAAGTTCGAAAATGAGAAAACGATAAGGACTGATATCTACGCCCTTATCTCAAGATGCTACATTCCGGTAGTGATCATATCGGGTACAAAAGCATTTGCGTGCGAGCCGAATAAGACGGCCGATCAGGCAAGGATATCGCTGCCTTATTCCGAGTACTATGTCATCGAAGGAGCCACGCATTCCTTCAACGGACAGTATGGCGACCAGGTCGTCGATATATCCTCGGAAGTCCTTAAAAAATGGGCTGAAGAGGGCAGATAACGCCACAAAATTGCAAAATAAGTCTTACAGTTTTACCCCCGCTTTGACGCAAAAATGATGCCGGCAGGGGGTATTATCATACCCAGTGAAAGCGTCCCGGCTTTGCCCAATGTGAATATCGGAACGCGGACACTGGGGGATAATACAACGGAATATTCTGGTCTTGACGTTCTACTAACCTTTCAGAACGGTGTATTCCTTATTGGCTTTTTTCCGTCGTACTATCTCCTATACATAAAAAAGGAGAACATATATGAGAAAAGTTTTAATAGCAGCATTGTCAACTGCGGTATTATTCGGCATGGCCGGATGTGCAGGCCAGGAAGGCGCTTCTTCCGACACACCTGATACATCCATCATCCTTACTGAAGAACAGGTCGATAAGCCGTTAGCAGGTGACCAGAATGAGGTAGGAGATAACCTCAATCCTACAGACGTCATCGCGTCCGAGAACCCTTCTGAGGACCTTACCGGAAATCCCCCGGCTGATCCTTCAGACAAGACTTCGGACAGCAAGCCTGCTGACAGCGGCGAACCTGCTGAGACCAATGCAGTACCGGGTACATGGCAGACCAATTCGATCAGCACTGAAGAAGGAACCGCCGGCCCCGCATACTACATTCAGTTTACTTCTTCTGACATCAAGTACGGTCACATGAAGGACGGTGCATTTGTCGAGGAATATTCTGATAAGATCTCGCATCTCGAAAAGACTGTCGATGGCAAGTTTTTAGTCCAGGCAGAGTCCAAGAGCGGCGTCAAGTATACATTCAAGACCAGCGAAAGTGACGTCAACACAATGGAGTACTACGGTACATGGACAGAGGCTGAATTCGCATCAACATATTCTGCTTCGGGCTCTATCACTAAGACACCTGCTTAAGGCAGAAACAACAAAGCAAGCTTAGACACCTGAATACTAGCCCTTGGAGGCCGCCTTATTAAGTTAAGGCGGCCTCTGTGGCTTTTATAGCAGAAAAATCCGACTCAAGCCTCACTTGAATTCCACATTGAATCTTCAACTCCCGCTCGCTAAAATATTGGTGTGAATTCCTCTATTCTATGGCTGAAGGGAGGGATATCACATGGCAAAGATCACATACTACCTGATACGTGAGAGAAGACTGGGCAAGGCCCAGGAAGATGGCTATTTTCTTTACGATAACGGCGAGTGGATTGCAGATGAGAGGAATGTAATACTTGATCACCTCATGGGCTTTGATCCCAGCGATGACAGCTTCTACGGTTTTGGAAATGCTCAGATAATGGATGAGATGGAAGAGATCACTGAAGATAAAGCGAAAAGATATATGCAATGAAGGCTTTTTAGCTTAAGCAGCAGGAGGGACGAATATGAGTATCGGGAGCAATATCAGATCGTTAAGAGAAGAACGGGGTTTTACGCAAGAACAGGTGGCCGATAAGATCGGCATTACTTTCCAGGCTGTATCTTCATGGGAAAGAGATGAGTATAAGCCGGACATCGATAAGATCATGAAGCTGGCTGAACTTTTCGACGTATCGGTATCAGCACTGGTCGAAGAGCGCCAAGGTGTATTTAAGACCAAGGATGCGATCTACAACTGGGAGCACATGAAGACTTATGTGAAGACCACAGCAAAGAACCTGGGGCTCACGAATACACTTAAGGCAGTCAATTTCGCGACTGAGGCTCACAAGGGCCAGATGCGCAAGCGCTCGACGACGCCTTACATTTACCACCCACTGAATCTCGCCTGTCACGCTTTATCCATGAATATTAAAGATGATGCAATTATCGCCGCATGCCTTCTACATGACGTTGTAGAGGACTGCGGCGTTACTTATGAGGAATTACCCGTAAATGACGAGACGAAGGAACTGGTGCGCCTTCTGACGTGTTCTAAGACCACTCCGGAGAACAGGAGCGAAGTCCTGAAGGAATACTACGGCCTGATCGCCACAAATCCCAAGGCGGCCCTCATCAAGTGCATCGACCGCACGAACAATATCACGACCATGTCAGGGGGCCTTTCAAGAGAACGGATCTACCGCATGATCAAGGAAACCGAAGAATACTATCCCAGGCTGATCGAAGTCCTCAAAGCTGAGGTCGAATACAGCAACGCGGCGTGGCTTTTGAAGTACCAGATGGAGAGCCTCCTGGATGTGTATAAGAGGCTGATGTGAGCGGGCTTTTTAAATGTCGCTTTCCATTCGACAATAGCGGGCTGGATCTCCGCTATAATCCTGCTATCAACAAACCACAAAAGTGAATAAGGAGGATATGTATGTACGGTGCAATTACAGGCGACATTATCGGAAGTCAGTTCGAGTTCGACAAAGGCAATAAGAGCAGGGAGTTTGAGCTCTTCGGCAAGAGGTGCAAGTATACCGATGATACGGTTATGACCATAGCTGTTGCGGAAGCACTCATGGATGCCGGCAGGGATGCTGACGAGAAGACTATTAAGGATAAGCTGATCAGCTCCCTCAAGAAATGGGGCCAGAGATACCCTTATGCAGGTTACGGCAACAGATTCAAAGCGTGGGTATTAAGCGATAAATCTGAGCCCTATGGAAGCTATGGCAACGGTTCGGCGATGAGAGTGTCGGCGGCCGGCTGGCTTTATGATTCCATCGAGCGCACGAGGGAAGTCGCGAGGTGGACTGCTGAGATCACGCACAACCATCCTGAAGGCATAAAAGGTGCGGAGTCTGCAGCGGCAGCGATATTCATGGCAAGGCATGGCGCTGCTCTCAAAGACATCTCAGAATACATCGAAAATGAATTCGGCTACGATCTCTCAAGGACCTTGGATGAGATACGTCCCGGTTACCACCATGTTGAAGACTGCATGCAGACTATGCCTGAAGCATTCACATGTTTCCTGGAGGCTTCGTCCTACGAGGAGTGCATACGCAATATCATGTATATCGGAGGCGACACGGATACACTTGCAGCCATCGCGGGGGCTATCGCCGAAGCTTATTGGGGCATGCCTGAAGATCTGATCTGCAAGGCAAATGAATATCTGACTGATGATATAAAAAATGTCATCACTAGGTTCGAAAAAGAGATCGCGTAAGAGAGAATTTTTTCTCCGGTTTTTGGGACACATTTTTCTTCCCTCATTGATTCTTCAATGCCTGCCCTCTAAAATATAAATATCAGTCCGCACTCTTGATTTGAAGGAGGTAAAGATATGATAAACGAAGGTAATTTCCGAGAGAATATGGACAGCCTGATCAACGATCCCGATTCCTGGTCGAAGGAAGATTACTACAATGCTTTCGTCGAACTGACCGAGCGTTATCTTAATGAGATGCTCAACGCTCTGAATTACGAGAATGCGATCATGGAGAAGTTCGGAGAAGAAGACGGCGAGTATGTGATCGAAGAGATCAACGCAAGACCTGAGATCCAGAAACTCGATATGCGGCTCGAAGATATGACTGACAAGAAGGAGATCATAAAGACTCTTGCAGAATACATCGAATGTCAGTTTGGTGCTGTCATCGGATCGCGTAATGTGCTTGATGAATTCCCTTTCTTTGAAGATACCGGCGATGAAGATGACGACGGTAATGATGAGACCGGTGAGGGAAATTCGCAATAAAATTTTAAGACTCATTTTTTGCGATTTTTTGTGGAAAAATCCTGCGTAAGGATATATAATAAGGCTACGTTTGACATGAAAACGACATTAGCGATCCTTTTTTAAAAACTAAGCAGTCCGATTGGCCATCGGACTGCTTTTTTTATGCTTGATTTTGCTTATTTTCCGTACGCTTCATCAGCTTCTTTGTAGTATTGGGAGAGCTTGTCTTTCAAAGAGCGCGGCCTTAACACAACGGCCTCTTTGCCGAATCTTCTGAAGTAATCTTCGAGCTGCATTTCGGGCCAGTCAAAATAATATTTGTCGCCGTCTGTCTTCGTGACCGCAGGACGGTTTTAATTTCTTATTCACCATAAACTTCCTTGGCGGTATTAAAGATAATTAGTGAAGAACTGACAGATCTTGTCGAAAGGGATCACATCGAGGTTATCGTAAAGGTCTGTGTGGACCGCGCCGGGGATGATCATGATTTCCTTGTTGTCAGTATATTTGCTGCCTTTGATCATGTTGGCGTAGGCGTCTTTTGAGAAGTAGCATGAGTGGGCCTTTTCGCCATGGATGATGAGCACGGCACTCCTGATCTCATTCGAATACTTGAGGATCGGCTGGTTCATGAAGGATTCGCATCCTGTTACGTTCCAGCCTTCATTGGAGTTAAGTGATCTCGCGTGATAAGCCCTGTCCTTGTAGTACCCACTGTAGTCTTTTACAAAAAAAGGTGCATCATCAGGAACGGGCAAGGGGAGGCATCCGCCGGCACGCTTATAGGAGCCGTTCTTCAGGTCCTCAAGGCGCTGAGCGCACAAGGCCTGTTTCTTCGCATAACGCTGTTCTTCAGAATCTTCAGAATCGAAGTAACCGTTTGCATTAACGCGCGTCATATCGTACATGGTCGACGTGACGGTTGCCTTGATCCTCGTATCGAGCGCTGCGGTGTTAAGCGCCATGCCGCCCCAGCCGCAGATACCGATTATTCCTATGCGTTCAGGATCAACCCTGTCGTTCAGGGACAGGTAATCCACTGCCGCCATGAAGTCTTCTGTATTGATGTCGGGAGATGCCATATATCTGGGCTCGCCGGCGCTCTCGCCTGTGAAAGAAGGATCAAACGCGATAGTGAGAAAACCCATCTCTGCCATCGTCTGTGCATAGAGTCCGGAGCACTGTTCCTTGACCGCGCCGAAAGGACCTGACACTGCTATCGCAGGAAGTTTTCCTTCCTTATCTTTCGGCACATACATGTCAGCTGCGAGCGTGATGCCGTAGCGGTTGATGAATGTAACTTTGCTGTGGTCGACTTTGTCACTTTTCGGGAAAGTCTTATCCCATTCCTGAGTAAGTTCTAATACTGCTTTCTGCATTGTCTGATTCTCCTTTATTTAATCTCAAGTGTTACCGTTACATCTCCATTGGAAAGGAGTTCTTTTATCTTGTCCTCAGGCAGATCGATCTTGCCGAGTCTCGTGTAGGACCATGAATTGGAGCCATAGAAGATGACCATCTGATCGCCTGAATAAAGAACGATATCACCAGGCGCAGTGGTCGTCTGATTGTCGCTCCTTGTTATTTTCTGACCGATGGGGCCGACCTGTTCGAATCCGCCGTACTTCGACATGCTGATCTTAAGGCCGCTTGCGGCAAGCTTCTGCAGCTCTTTTACCGACGCATTGTCTTCCCAAATGACCGGTACTTCCGTGCCTGATATCTTAAGTACCATTGTGCTTTCTCCTTTTTGCAGACCAAGACTGCCGATCCATGACTTCAATTCGTCCTCAGTGACGCTGCTTCCGAATCTTTTTCCTTCGAGCCAGCTGCCGCTTCCTGCATTCTTCGCAAGGTCTTTGCCGCTGCTGCCGATGCCGCTTGAACCTGATGTGCAGAAGGGAATGACCGCAGCGGTGCCGAAGTCGTAACTCTCGACAAATGTATCCATGATCCTCGGCTCCTGACCGAACCAGATCGGATAGCCGATGAAGATCGTTTTATACCCGTCAAGCGTGATCTTACTGCTGCTGATCTCAGGCCTTGCGGACTTGTCATTCTGTTCTTTGGTGCACCTGCTGTTCTTGTCAGTCCAGTCGCGGTCGGCATCGGTATAAGGCTCTTTTGCCTCTATCTCATAGAGGTCTGCACCAGTGATCGAGACGATCTTATCTGCAACACTTTTTGTCGTTCCCGTGCACGAAAAGACGACGACGAGAGTGTCTGACTTAGCGTCGGGTTTTGTTGCTTCAGAAGTTGCTTCGCTTGTGACCTCTGTGGGCGTGGCAGCCTCGGTGGTCGTGGCGGCTTCCGTGACCGTGCTGCCTGAGGTGGTATCAGAAGCGCTTTCAGAAGGCGCCGCGCCGCACGATACTGCTGCCAACGCCATCGCTGTCACACATAATGCGCTGAGTATTTTCCTGATCATGTAATACCTCCTACTGATGCTTTTTCCTCTTTGCGCCGCTGTCGTCGCAATCGTCCCATGAGAGTATGCCGGTCTTCTGCGCAATCTCGTAACGACCTATTTTGTAGTCGAGTTTCTCGAGTGCGATGTCATACTTTTTGCGTGCCTCAAGGATCGTCTCCCTTGCTTCCTTCAGGAGATTCGCCCTGGCATCGATCGTCGTATCACCCTCCTGGAAAAGCTTCACATATTCGATGAGCATCTCCACGGGCATCCCGGCATCCCTGAAACAGATCGCGTTCTCTACCCAATCGATGTCCTGATCCCTGTAATCCCTGATGCCGCCGGCGGTCCTTGTGACCGGCGGAATAACGCCGACGCGCTCGTAGTAGCGCAGAGTATCGGCCGTGATGTTGTACTTCTCGCACACCTCTTTAATAGTCATGGTGGGTACCTCCAACCGCTTATTTGTCTAGCTGATAGTTTAATTCTACAACTTGGAGTTGACTCCAGGTCAAGGGAGGTTTTCGAGCAAGTTTGATCATTGGTGCGCGAAAATCCCGCGACGGACTAAAATGTGTTTTTGCAAAATTAGTCCGTTGGAGAACCACAATTACATTTAACATACCCCTTGGGGGTATGCGGCGCATGCCTGCTAAATAAGCAAAATTAAGGCTGCTCCATAACGGAACAGCCTTGCAAAAGAAAAGTATCTACACCCTTACAGCCATTTGGAAGCCCAGTCTTTCAGTTCTTCGACTGAGGCGCTTGCTTTGAGGCGCTCGCCGGCGCTGACTTTCGCGCCTTTGGCGAGGGCGGCAATGTTCTCACCGGATGAGCCGATGCCGCTGGAGCCTGATGTTGCAAACGGGATGATCGTCTTGCCGGAAAAATCGTAGCTTTCTGCAAACGTGTCAATGATCGAAGGCTCTCTGTACCACCACACCGGGAAGCCGATAAATACTGCGTCGTAGGCAGACATATCTTCAACTTTAGAAGCGATCGCGGGGCGGGAGGAGCGGTCTTTCATCTCAACGGAGCTCCTGCTTAGAGGGTTCATCCAGTTGAGGTCAGCTTTTGTATAAAGCTCTTCAGGAACGATCTCGAAGAGGTCGCCGCCGGTTGCTTCAGCAAGATTTGCAGCGAGCTTTTTTGTAACTCCGCTCGCGGAGAAATATGCAACTAATACTTTAGTCATCAGCCGAGCTCCTTTCTTAAGGCCTTTGCGAATTCGCGCGCTGCCTTGAGGTCTGATTCATTCGGGCGGCCCTTGTTCATGCCCTTGAATTCGCCTTTGCAGTGGAATTCCTTATCGAGAACGGGGATGCCTCTGGTGGCTGCTACGGATCTTACTTTCTTGTAAGTCGAGTTCATCATGGCGGCCGTTCCGAAGTTAACGATCTTACCGACCATTGCTTTATTAAGACCTGCAACAAAGTCTCTTACTTCAGGTGCGATCGTGAATGCGTAGTAGGAGTTGCCGAGCAAAAGCACATCTACTTTCTCCATGATGGGCGCACTGAGGGGGAGGGCTTCGACGCCGAGTTCATTTGCGATCGCCTCTGCAAGGCGCTTTGTGTTGCCTGTCTGTGTGTAATATCTGACTGCGTATGTCATGTAGATATCTCCTTGGATAATTACAAAAGTTTCTCTATTGATTCTGTTAATGTCTCAGGCTTGGCTGTGGAAGCGAACCTCTCAGCGACCTCGCCGTTCCTGTCTATAAGGAACTTCGCAAAATTCCACTCGATGCGGCCCGGTTTCTGCTGCTTAAGATACTGATAGAGAGGGGCAGCATCTTTGCCGTTTACCTTGATCTTCTCGAAACGGCGGAACTTGGTGTTGTACTTCAATGTGCAGAAGCTGTCGATCGCCTCAGCGTCTCCCGGTGCCTGGAATGCGAACTGGTTGCAGGGGAAATCAAGGATCTCAAATCCCTGGTCCTTGTACTTCTCATAAAGGCTCTCAAGGCCTTCGTACTGGGGCGTTAAGCCGCACTTGGTCGCGGTGTTAACGATCAGGAGCACCTTGCCCTTAAATTCGGATAAAGAAGCGCTGTTTCCTTTGTTATCTTTTACTGTAAATTCGTATACGCTCATGTGTTGCCTTTCTTAGGGGTTACTTATTGCATTTAGCATTTTCCATGTTGCTCAAGGCTTTGTATGTAAGGATATAAAGCATCTTGAATTCTTCTTCGTTAAGGCCTACGCAGGATGCGATGCAGGGCGGGATCTTAAGAGCCTCGTCCTTTATGGCTTCGCCCTTGTCTGTAAGGTTCAGGATGAGGAGACGCTCATCTTCGGGATCTCTCTGTCTTGTGAGATATCCGATGCTCTCGAGCTTCTTGAGTACGGGCGTCAATGTACCGTAATCAAGGTGGAGCTTTTGGGCAAGATCTCTTGAAGATACGCTCTCATGTTCCCACATGACCATCATGACGATGTACTGAGTGTAGGTAAGCCCGAGCTTTTTAAGGGAGGGAGTATATTGGCTTACAAGTTCCTTGGAGCATGCGTAGAGGGGGAAGCACACCTGGTTCTCAAGCTTTAATGTGTCGTACTTTTTAGATCTCTTCATGTCAGTCTGCCTCATTCCTGTCCTGTAATCACTTTTGCACAATTCACTTGTGTCAAAGTGATTATCTGATGAAATGCCGGCGTTGTCAAGAGGGCTTTTGGGGAGGGGGCGAAAAGAAGGAGAAGAGACAGTTCTTTCAGATTCCCCAAATATCAGGTTGTTTTGAAAATCTCCAAAAGGTATATTTTAAATAAGTTCAGATCAAGGGCAGCTTTCGGCTTAAAGGGAGAGCATATATGAACAGAGAAGAAAGGAATGCGAAAGCAATAGCCAGAGCTATAAGAAGTATCGGAGGATACGGAAAAGCTAAGGTTATCGCCGTGTGCGTCGCGATCGTTGCAGTGTGCATTGCTGCTGTGGTCCTGGTCTTCAAGATCAATTCCTCAAAGGCCAATAAGGGCCCCGGTCCCCAGGAAGTCGACGCCGTCTCAACACTCGAGAAGGTCGTAAAGAACAGTTCCCTCTCAACATACGAAGTCATATATAACGGTGTCGCAACCGTCTATAACGCCGACAAGCCCGGAGAAGTCGACTACTACGTGGCATACACCGCCACGGTCAATGCAGGCTTTGACCTCAAGAATATCGAGATAACAAAAGATGACGATAAGAAAGAGATCGTTATAAGTCTTCCGGAGATCGAAATTTTCGAACCCAAGATAAAGATTGAAGAAATGGATTACATAGTCGTCGGCAAGAAGGTCAAGACAGAGACGATCTCTGCCGACGCATACAAGATCTGCAAGCAGGATGTCTCCGAGAGAGCCAGGAAACAGGCAGAGATCTATAAGTACGCCAAGGAGAACGGCGAGAGGCTGGTAAAGGGTCTCGTCATGCCGTTCGTCGACAAGCTCGAAGAGAAATACACCGTCAGATTCGTATGGAGGGACAAGAGATGAAGAAGATCATGAATTGTGTCCTGGCATTTTCCCTCCTCCTTACGATGGCCGGCTGCAACACAGAGAAAAAAGATAAAGAGAAGAAGCCTGAGTCGACGATCGAGATCAACGAGATGCGTGAGATCGCAGAGCTTGCCACGGTCGACTGCTATTTCCATAACGTTGCAAAATCTGACAGGGAGCTCAATCCCGAATGGTACGAATTCTGGGAGAAGAAGAACATGCGCTTCTGGGTCGAGTACGAAGGCATCGTTACGATCGGCATCGACGTCTCCAAACTGAAGGTCGAAGTCAGCGAAGATAACGTCGTAACCATCACGCTGCCCGAAGCGGAAGTCCAGGACGTAATCGTCAGCGAGGAATCGCTTACTGCGGATTCATTCTATTTCGATCCGAAGGCGAAAAAGCCTAGCCCCGAAGAGCAGACAGAAGCCTTCAAGCAGGCCCAGAACGAGATGAAGAACGCCGCCGAGAAGAACCAGGCTCTGCTCGCCAACGCACGCTCCAACGCCAAGGAGCTTATCAAGAACTATATCAAGACCGTCGGCGAAGCAGTCGGTGTGGAATACACAATCGTGTGGAAATATCCTGAGGATCTCGGCAAGGTCAGCGTGACTGAGAAGCCGGAAGAGACGATGGCAGGGTGAGGGGAATGATATGAGATCCGTTAAAGAATTTATTTCTGTGATCCTGATCGCAGCGCTAACGCTTGCAGCTGCCTCATGCGGCAAGGCGCCTGAGAAGGGTAAGACACAAAGCAGTCTCCATGAAAAGCCTGAAGAAAAAGTTGTGACACAAAGCAGTCTCCATGGAAAGCCTGGAGAAAATGTTGTGACACAAAGCACGCTCAGCGCAGAAGAACAGCTGAATAAAGAGAAACTGGAAAAAAGCGAAGTGTTCTACGTTATGGTAGGCACTGATTACGATGGTAAGACGATCCGTCTCAGAAGTTTCAAGGGCGTAAGAGAAGAAAATGTAGCCTGGGTGGATCGTACAAGGGACGGCGTCACGTATAAGTACAAGACTTGCGGTGATGTCAATGCAGCCTGGTGGGAGCATGATCCGAATGATTACGAATACGGCGATATCTTCATTGCAAACGGCATCGAGCCAGAGGTAAGAGAGGAAGGAAGTTTCTACGGAACGTCACGTGAGCGTTACTTCACAAGCGATGCCAAGCTCGAAAAACTCGGCAACTGCAAAACCATCATGACCTTAAAGATACTCGAGATCGAAGATGTCGATTATGACGGCGGCGGCCACTGGAGCGTTCACCTGCTGGACCCTGAACAGGAAAAAGAATACGGCTATTATTACGGCTTCAGCGCAAATGCGATTTTTGGTGTAAATCTGGAGGGATGTGAAAAAGGCGATCTTTGCATCTTCGCCTTTATAGGTGATATTCCGATCGAAGTTGTGGAGAAGGTGGAGTAAGAAGAGACCGGGTAAGTGTGTAAGGTGACACATATCCGTGTCACGCCTCATCATCTCCAAGTTCGTCTTCATAAAGCGAAGTAATGAGCTTAAGCAAAGCAATCCTTTGCTTCTTGCTCAGCTGTTCTTTCTTGATCTTGCCGTGTTCGACAAGTATCGGCAGTCCGTCCAGGTCGATAACCATGTCTGTCTTGTCGTTAGTCTTACCGGGTACGATCTCTAACGTGTCCGGAACTATCTCAAGGTGAAAACCAAAGCCGTGAAGGTAATTGATCAGAGTAGATACCTTAATATCGTTTACGCCGCTTTCCATTCTGTAAATAACGGATCTCTTAGTATTCAGCTTCTTGCAAAGGTTTATGACAGAGATCGTCTCTTTTCTCTTCGAAGCAGCAGTACCGAGAAGATCGGCATAAGCCTGCATTCTCCACATATAATCGTCGTTATTAGTATGTTCAACATCAGGTGTCATAGAAAACCTCCTCAAATTAATGTCATCAGTTATGCTATCATTCTGTTACTGAAATGATAGCACGTGTGTAGACATTGTGCAAGAGGGTGAGCATGAAGGGAATGCAGAGGAGTAAGGATGGCTTGTTAAAAGAAAAACATTAGAGTAGTCTATATTATTCTTTCCTAATATCCTCTTTAAAGCGGAAAACAGATGAGATTTTTGCCAGCTATATTGTGTTTGCTGTTCCTTTTTTGGTTTCATCTTAGGGAACGATGATTTATTGGTAATACTACTAGTATATGCATGCTGATGCATTATAAAATACAATACTATTTGTTCAAGATAGGAAATTATAAAAGCATATTTGTAACTTAGCCCGTTGTTTAGAACATGATTTCTACCTATTATTTTTTGAAAATCAGTTATATATGATCTAACAAGTGATAATTTACCATTATATATTTTTTGTGCAGCTTTCTCTACATCGATCTCAAGCCCCCCAAAGGTGGACATATGTATAAAGTCTGAGGTCTCTGATATATCCTTCAAATCAGACTTCGTAATAGATTCAACATCATTTAGCGATATTGTAATAACTGTTCCGGGTTTAGTACCCAAAAAACTCATAAACTCATTGCTATAACATGCATCATATAAAAATTTAGTAATACCACGATACCCATTTCTTTCGCATTTAACTCGTTCAAATGTGCTGAATGAACCAGAATCATACCCGTCTATGTGAGTTACGGGTTTTACCCAATCCAATTCCATAGAGTTTTCATAGTATAAGTAAAATAATTTTCTATGATAATTCTTCTTATTATCTGGTTCAAATAATTGGAGAAACTGAACAAATTCTCCCGTTTGTCTGGCAAAGTCAAATTTAAAACAAATCGAATACGGTAGCTGAACATGAGCATTGGGAAGACGTTTCATGAATTCTAAGGTTTCACACCAATATCCTTCAACAGCAAAATAATCATCTTGAATAAAGTATAAAGCAAACCATATGCACTTATCCTTCTCTTCAGAATATGAAGGGTTTTCAGGAGGATACTCCCAAAGTCTTTCACTTCTTGATAAGCCCAGCAGATTAAAGGCAGTTGTTTTTCCACAGCCGTTTTTTCCGACTATTAAATCTATATCCATAATATTTTTGCCATAAATACTTGAATAAGAATTTGAGCCATTTCGTGTGATATGAAGCTGTCCTGACTGAGGATTATAATCAACATAAAATTTTCTACTAAGTGTAATTCCATAATTACTTACTGTTCTTCCAACTTTTCCAATATATAAATAAATTAATTCCATGATTTTGCTATACCTCAATCATATAAATATCGAGCAAAAACTCTCACTCCCCCACAAACTCTCCCAGCGCATTTCCTGCAAAATGCCATGCGCCGAACAGGCAGAGCTGGCGTGTTTTTTCGGCAAGTAACTTGTTGTCATCGTAGAGCTTCTGCGCTGCAAGGCTTGCGCCGCCGGTGGCAACAGCTAATCCGACTGCGCCCAGTGTTTTCGCGACCTTGTTGGGATCGTCGATAGTGGGAATAAATCCAAGGACCGGACCGACTGCTTCATCATAACTGTCGAGGAACGCCTTGTAGCGGGCGTTGTCCTTGATGTAGATCGTGTCGGTCGTGATGAGTGCGTAGCGGGAGTTGACGCCGTAGCAGATGCCCCAGCGCTCGTACTTGATGTCGATGAAGCAGCCCAGGGAAGTGGTGTCCTTGATGTCGCCGACGAAGAGGACTTTGGAGTGGATGGGGCCGGTCTTGCGCTTGACGTCCCAGGTCTTTTCTTCCCAGGCTTCGATGTCGTTTTCGGCGATGTTGCCGGAAGCTACCAGGATCTTAACTACTTCATCTAAAATCGGTTTGTCTTTGCATACAAGGATCAGTTTTGTGTCTGACATATGAGTACTCCTTTTCGGGCGGGTGGATCAATCAGAGCGGGCGCGGGGAACTTGCAGAGACGCCTCACGCCACATCATGTATCTTCGCGATCAATGCCTGAACTTCCCTCTGGATCTTCTCGAGTTTCTGGCACTGCTCGGAGCGGTCGGCTCTAGTTGTTCGAAGCTCTGAGATATTGTCTTCGACGGACTTAATGGACTGCTCCATGGGGGCTGCGATAGCCTGTTTTACGTAGTCTGCGGCGTAGTCTTCAAGGCCCGTGGCAGCTGCGTTGAACTCAGATCTAATGTTTTGGCGGTTGTTCTTCATGGCTTCGAGCTTTAACTGCTCGTCGTAGTCTTCCTTGAACTGGAGGACCAATTCCAATCCGACGCCGACCATGCCGAAGATCGAAGAGGATCTGTTTGCGACTTTGGATGCGACCTGTCCTGCTTTTCCGGCTTTGCCGATCAATTTGGTGCCGGTGTTCATGGAGTGAAGGGACGTTCTTAAGAAGTTCTGCGTGTTGTCCGTGAGCCTTATCGCCTTGTAGGAAGAATCAGCAAGAGAGAGCATCTCGGGGATGCCGGACTTAACGAGAGTGCCGACAAGTATGTCGCCTTTCTTCTCAAGGTCTGTTGCGGTGACGAAGACTTTCTTTACTGCGTCAGGGAGGTTGTCGTACTTGTCGACGAGCCTGATCTTAAGGTTCTGCGTGAACTCGGTGGATTCCATATCGGTGAAGCTCTGACCGAGCTCAAGGAAACATGAATGAACGTGGTCGTCAGCCGTGACTCTGGTCTTTTCAATAAGGTCTTCAGCGTTCTTGCCGTACTGTGCGATCTTCTCTTCGAGCTCGTCTTTGGCAAGGCCCGAATCAACGAGTGCTGCTGCATCAAGGCCGTATTCTCTTATCTTTGCAGCGGAATCTGCGAAGATGTCAGAGACGTCTCTTTGCATTCTTGTGCGCGCGTCGATAAGCATGTGGCGCTGCTGCTTTAAGTTCTCTTCGAGAGCGTCGATGTCGGCATCTTCAGAGCCCGGAGTGAGGGCGGAGATCGTCTTGTCGAGCTCGTTGTCGAGCACATAAAGGTCAGTCGTGAGCTTGGCCGTAAGAGTCTTCTCTGCGACGTAAGTATTGAGCGTGTCGATGAATTCCGTGTAGCCGGAACGCGCCAGGAGCTCGTCAGCGAGCTCAGGATCGCTCTCACGCTCTTCGACACTATCCAGATAGGACTGGGCATCAAGGAAGGAGAGGTGGAGCTCCTCGGGGCTGTAGGGGGCAAGTACTGCGCGGAGATCTTCTCTTATTATGTCCTGCTGCTCTTTGGTGTTGCCCTTGGCCGCGCGCTCCATCTTGTTTACAACGAGGATCATCTCGCCGGCCTTGTCCTTATCGATCGCAAGGCGCCTGAAATGGTCAGCCATATATGAATCGAACAGTTCATTCGTGATCACGAAAACAAGTATATCCGCAGCCGCGATAGCCTTATAGGATATCTCGTCATGGTCAGGGCGGAGGGATGTGTGAACGCCTGGAGTGTCAACGATCTCAAGGCCGTTCCACTCATAGGTGTGGGTCTCCTGGGTCGTGATTTTCGCGCCCGTGGCGATCGTATCGTCGCCCGTGAGCATCTTGATAATGGAAGACTTTCCTGCAGAATACTGACCGGCGAAAACGATCTTCACCTTGTCCGACTTCGCGGTGCTCAGCACGTCATTATTGCCTGCATCCGAGAGTGCTCTTAGGGCCTTCTCCTGCAGTGCTTCCTTGGCGCGGGATAACTCAGCTATCTGGAACATAACTATCCTCCTATTCTGTAAGGCATGAACTGCTCCAAGAGCCTCAGCCTGTTAAGTAATCTGATGTCTTCTTTATTGGTCTTAAGGGTGACGGCTCTGTCTTCTCCGCCTTCTTCGGCTTCTCCGCCTTCGCCGCATACGACGTCCTCTTCTGCGACGATACCGCCCAGGATGTCTGATACATACTTCGGCGTGTCATCAGTCGTGGTCACGCTGATAATGTCTTCAGCGATGAAGTCTGAGAGTTTGGTCCGGAAGTCTGCGGGTGTTGCGTTTGCGGCGTTTTCAGACAGCAGCGTGCACACACCGGGGATCCTTGCCGCGGTGGTGATGTTGTCCATATATTCTGCGGCCTTCTCTTCGCCGAAGACTGCAGTGGCGATCTTCGTGGTGAATGTCATGTTAAGCTGGCGGAGTTCTGTTCTGAGTGAATCGGCCAGGTCGTTCTGCGTCGTGGCGAGCGATTCGATGACATCTTCGATCTTCGCGAGCTCATCCAAAACCAGGTCGATCTTGCCCTTGATGAGTCTGTCCAAGTTCTTCTCGAGCTGCGTCCAGATGCTGTCGCATGTGGCATTTACGGACTCTGTAAGTTCCTTCTCAAGGCGCGCACGCGCTTTGGCGAGCTTGTCACCTCTGGACTCCAGGAACAGAAGGCCGATACCGCCTGCAAGGCCTATTCCTGCTGCGACCCAGCCGACGGGGCCTGCCGCGAGCTCAACGCCTGTAAGCGAGAGAATAGCTGCCGCCACGGTTCCGCCGCCGCCCAGAAGAAGGCTCGTCCAGCCGACGATCCTTTTGGCGTCGATCAGGGCAGGGGTGAGGAACGTCCTCTGCACGGAATCTATGGAGACATAGCGGAGCTCGCTCTCCATCTCGCGGATCGTCTCGGCGATTATGCCGTCGACCTCAGCTTCCATCTCGTCCAGGAGATCCTTGCAGCGCTCCTCGATATTCTTACTCGCGATGACATCGCCCCAGGCTATGTCCGCCATCTTGTCGTTATAGTGGTCTTCGGCAAAGATCGCGATCTCCGTGCGGAGCTCAGTCTTAAGGCGCATCATGAAGGACTCGATGCGCTTCCTGCCGTCTTTTACGAATATATCCTTGCGCTTCTCAAGTGAGCGCTTCTTGTCCGACACGATCCTGCCCTGCGATTCGTTGATGCGGCTCTGGAGATCGAGCTCGGCGAGGGATTCGATCATGGGATTTGCGATGATGTCGGCAAAAGTCTTGACCCTTATGTACTTGCCTCTGACCTGGACCTCTTCGCAGATCAGGGATTTGAGGTCGTCGATGCGGCTGATCCTGGTCCAGAGATCTTGTTGTTCCGTGTCGCCGGCTTTGGCGCACTTCACGGCTTCGTAGGCTGCTTTCAGGTGCGTAGCAACGAATGGAACATTGTTCCAATCCTGTCCGAAAGGCTCAGCAAACCTGCAGAACTGCTTCCTGATCTCCTCTATGCGCTCATCGTCAAACGCGCGGTTCATGTCGCGCTCGATGAGCTTCATGCTCTTGCTGCCATCTATGGAAACCTTCACGTTCATGATTATGATGACCGGCTTGCCCAGGTCCTTGACCTGCCTGAAACAGTCGGCTTCCACCGCCTGCGGCGCATCGTCCGTCAGCAGGAACACAATGAGGTCCGCCGTCTTCGCGGCATCGAAGGCCAGACGTGTATCTTCCTCGCCCTCAAACGCGCCAATACCGGGCACATCCGTCACCGCGAGCCCGTTCCACTCATACCGTCTGATGTCTCTGGTCGTGCGCTGCGCGCCCATTCCGATCGCGGAACCGTCGCCCTCAGTCAGCACCTCCATCAGCGTCGATTTTCCCGCCATGGTGCGCCCGAAAAGCGTGACCGAGAACTTCTCCAGGTCATCTTTCAGCGCATTTAAATCTTCTGTAAAGGAAATTCTTAAGGAATCCACGGACTCCTGAATATCTGTGAGCTGCCCCTCGAGCTCCTCGCCCAAACCGATAACCTCGCAAGGCGACGCCTTATATTCGATAGCAGTCTCACGGATCGTATCTTCAGCCTCTACCAGGATCTTGTCGAGCGCAGACGCCTCATCAGCCGCGAGTTCATAGCCGCTTTTCGCCGCTTCATAGCATTCCTTTAATGCTTTGGTAAGATCAGTCTCTGGCATGCTGTACACCCCTTAAAGGACTACGTAATCAAATAAACAAATAGATTTGATAGGGTAATTATAACAGACTAAAAAGATCTTATATAAATACTCTTTTCTAAATATTCACACTATGAAAACACAATAGAAATTGAAAGCAATTAATATAATAGTTATCAAGGGTGTTTAGTTTGTGTTAAGAAATTGATGTTTAGCATTCTTTCTCTGGTATAATTCGCGACTGGGAGGAATCATGTTTTTGCTCAATACAAATCATAAGCGCAACGTTACCACTGAATTCGCATCATTATGCGTTGTGATCAGCATGGCTATTTCAGCATTTTGTTTTCCCAGTGACGTTAATAATGTGAAAGAAGATACAAATATCGATTCTTCAGAAACTGGTGAAATTGAAAGGTTTGCTTCTGATTGCGTAATAACCATATCCAGAACTTCCGATGAGGAAAACCCAACTGAAACATTTACTGAAGCTGCAGACGCCGAAAATGCAGATTCTGATGAAAGTTCAACCGACGGAAACGAGGATGATACTTTACCTCAGGATCCCAAGGAATTTGATTATCTGTTCGAATCTGAACCGGTAGTAACAAAGATTTCATTTGAGAAAAAAGATACTATAAATACTCGCGAAGATGACAAAGCTATTATTGGACACATAAAAGTTGACATAACTGATGTGGACAGTTTTGACCTATCAGGCATATCTTTTCTGAGCGAAGATCCCAAAGTTGCAAAAATAGATTTTAACTACAGCATGGGATTTGAAGATTTGTATTACAAGTTAACCCCATTATCAGGTGGAGAAACGCAAATCTATGCTCAAACAGAGGATGGCTCGATTTGTTCTGAACACATAAAAGTTGTTGTAAAAAAGAACGAAGTTGAAGCTATAAAAATACAAAAGAGTGTCACGTTGGAACGTGGTGAGAGTCTGTATTTGGAACCTGAGCTTACACCTAAGAAGCCTCGCAACAATACATTGACTTGGACTTCCAGTGATGAGTCTGTTGTTACCGTAACCAAATTAGGCGTGATTGAGGCTGTGGGATACGGAAAAGCTAAGATAACTGCGACTTCATCGAATGGTATCAGTGCTAGTTGTAATGTAACTGTTTCTATAAAAGAAAGAAAAATGAATCTGTATTATGACTCGTACATAGAGTCTAATAATCATGTAGGAAATGAATGGTATCACTCTGCGACGGTAAACGGTGAATATTATGGTGAGAGCAAAGACGAGGAAGTTACTCTTAAAGTTGGAGACAAGCTGAAGTATTATTGTGCATCTGAAGAGGATGATAGTATACCTGACAAGGGCAGCAAAACAGTAAACCATACTGTTACGGAAAAGGACCTAATAAACGGGTTTACTGTAAAAGTAGATGTTTATGTTAAGGAAAATCGAGGCCGTTATAAAGGCAACAAAGCCCATATTGTTTACCAGTTTATTTACAAACCTGCAGATGAGTGATGAATAAAGAATAGTTCTTCTATTCCTGCCCATACACATCGCTCCGATGTGCGATTGAGATTGCAACTATAACAAGTTCTTTATCCTTGATCTCCACGAGCAAACGGTAGTCACCGATGCGGTAGCGCCAGTAGCCTTTCAGGTTTGCCGAAAGGGCTTTGCCTGAGGCTCTAGGATCGTCGCAGTTTTCGAGATGCTTTCTGATCCACTTGACCAGGATCACCTGAATGGAGCGGTCAAGCTTTTTGAACTGTTTCTCGAAGTTTTCCGTTAATACCAATTTGTATTTCACAGGTCAAGCTCCGCCCATAATTCACCAGCAGGTCTGGTCTTAAGAGTACCGGCTTTTTTCCTGCTCTCGTAGTCTTCGATCATGTGCAGATCGTATTCATCCTCGAGCTTCTCAAAAACAAGTCTCTTCATCAAAGAAGATACACCACAGCCATATATGGAAGCCGCCTTATTAAGCAGCTCCTGTTCCGCATCGCTTACCCTGACACTGATAATGGCGCTCATATTACTACCTCCTGTTGATGTAATACAAATGTCATACATATAGTAACACCTCCAATAGCAAAGTACAATGTCGCGGCTGACCGCTGTAACCGCAGTCTATACCGCAGCAAATACTTTGTGGGGATGAATTTACTCAAATTGAATTTTATGGCCTGAAAATGAGACTTTTTGGCAAAAATTGAGACTGGTCTCAAGTTATAAAACTATCAACCACTTATGAAGTAGTGATATTCAAGATATATAAGGGGAGTTAAGAGAACAACTATTTTCTAAATGCTCATAGCATCTTCAATAAACCTCACCGGAATGTAGCACGAATCGAAATGGAAATTCCCACCAACGTGATCCCAGTGCCCATGCGTATTAACGACCTTCACAGGCTTATCGGTCAGGGTCTTCACATAAGCGCTAAGATCGCCGAAGCCGTTCATCGTGGCAATCAGGAGAGCGCATTCATCGCCCTCTGCGAAATTGTCCCAAAAATTGCCTCAAGTATTTTCAAGTCCGTTTCAGGTTGGGCCCGGATAATGAACTCAAATCCAAACGGAAGAAAGGAAAGATGCATATGGAAAAAGATTTGAACAAGAATGCAGACATCGCAGAAGAGGCAGCAGCCGTTAATGCTGCGGCAGATAGCAGCAAGGAGGCAGCCGTTAAGGTGGCCGTTGCAGGACCTCAGTTAACAGATTCAGACATTTCTCAACAGATGCTCCCCCAAAAGAAGACAAGAGGCACAGCAGCAAAGATCGTAGTTCTGGCGCTTTGCTGCTCTCTTGTCGGAAGTGCGGCAGGCGCAGGCGGTGTGATCGCCGTTGACCGCTTTCTTATCGGTCGGAACATGCAGATAGTAAATACACAGGAAGCAGGTCCGAAAATGCCTGCACCCGATATCGGGAATGATGCCGCACAGGCTCAGCCGGCCGGAACTTCTGATCAGGACAAGCTTAAGGTCATTGAAGACAGAGGAACTCCGGATAAAAGATTTTCGGGCCGTTCGGAAGGCAGGACGAATATGCCTTCCGGCGGGACACGCAGCAACAAGCCTTCAGGATCCTCGCGCAGTAACAGGCCTTCAGGATCTTCCCGCAGCAACGGTTCCGGCGGCAATAATCAGACCCGTAAAACTGCAGAAAAAACACCGGATCAAACGACCCAGGACCAGGCACCTGCAGAGCAGTAAGTGCTTTAAGGAGCTGCTTCATCACGAGGCAGCTCCTTTTTTCGATGTCCGGAAAACGCGGAAATATCGCTCCTTACTTAAACGTCTCCCTCGTCACCTCAACCACTTTCGAAGTGTCTCTGTCGGAGACGAAGTAGAGCTTGAAGTTGTCGAGATCGTAGACGCAGGACCACTCTGTCTTGATGTCGTCGTAATCCTGGCTCGCATCCATGAGGAGGGTCATTGCTTCGCTTGAATTGAGCACGCCTTTCTTGTCGCTTAAGCGTTTAACGATCGTGTCGTAACGGCTGCATTGACTGTGTTTTTCGGAGGACAGCCAGAAATTCGTGACCTGTTTGGATTCAACAATAACGAGCTTGCCGTCGACCCATTCGGCGACGACGGATCTGCCGGTTTTATCGGTGATGAAGATGTGAAAAGATCTGCCGACCATGGTCTTCATGTCGTAAGACTTGAGGAGAGCAACCGCTTCATCAACCGTCGTGCATTTATCGAGGATCGCTCTCTGGGCGACGGTCAGATAGATGCCTGTTCTTCCTGTGTTTTGGCTCATGTCGTCGTAACCGAGGCTCAGCATTGAGACGCCAAGGCCGGCCTCGTTTATTCCGTCGGATATGAGATAAGGCGCAGCTCTCAAGAACGCCCTGCTGTAAAGAGAGCCGGGCTCTCTGACCTTGCTTGTGCCAGCCATTCCTATTACCGCGAGGTCGGTGACCGCGATCGACGCGTAACCGTTTTCGGGCTCTGAGTAGAAGATCAGTGCATCAGTGCCCGTGTGGTCGTAGTTGCGCCCGAAGAGGTGATTGCCATTAGGGTCCACGCATGCGAACGAGCTGCATGCGAATTCCGAGATATCCAGGTTGATCGGCAGGTTCCAGAACATGTTTTCCGAGACCCATCTGGCGAGCGAATTCTCATCGTAAGTGCCGTCTTTGAGGATCTTTTCGAGTTTGTAATCGCAGTCGATGCGCATGGTATAGATGCCGGGCGCTCTTTCCTTAAGCGAGAGCATCGTGGAGATATCTTTGCGCACCATTATTGCAATGACTATCGCCGCAACGAGTATCAGTGCGACAGTGCCGAGCACGAGATGACGGGCCTTAAATCTTATGCCCAGGAGCGCGTAGGCGAGGATTATCAGCATGGGGATCGCGGCAAGCCACCCGGCCGCGGTCAGGATGTTATAGAGCCTCACGTCCACGACCTCAAACTCATAGGCAGTAACGGATTCCAGGTTGGTCTTGTAGCCTTCGTCACTTGCGGCTTCTTCGTATATCTCAATGGCAAAGTCGAGCTTCTCCATAGTAAGATTGGAGCCCTCCGGAATGCCGTCTTCCTTAAGTTTTTTGAGCTTAATGAGCTTCTCTTCGTAATCTTTGTCGTAATGGTCAGCAATCGCCTTGCCTGTGCCCTCCGGAGTCGCCTTAACGATAACGGTCATGTGGCCGTTGGCGCTGCTGTAAGACGAACTGTTGACGCTGGAATCGGACTTATAGCCCCTCACCGGGATCGTGATAAAAGAATCGTCACCATAGTCGATCTGATAGCAGTACAGATCCTGCCCGCCCTCGAAAAGATTCTCCGTATCAAGCTTTACCGAATAACTCTTGCCGATATCTGCCGCATCGATCAGCCCGGCATCCTTATACTCCGCACGGCTTATATTCTGCCTGATCAAGGTGGCCGTTATGGCAGTTGCAAGTCCTGCCACAGCGAGTATGGATGTTAATAAAATTACTGTCTTACGGGCTTTCTTCATCAATAGATCAACCTGCTTTTTATTTTTTAAATATAAACCTGAGGTGTATCGTTTATATATTTTTTTCGGAAAATAAACACCCTGCAGGGCCTTGCGGCGGTGCAGGGTGCTGGTGTCAGTAATTATTGTTTCCGGCCGGAATTTAAGGTTTGGAAACCAACGGCGGAATCTCGTTCTCTTCAGTCTCGATCGGAGTGCTGGTAACGATAACATCTGTGTTATCGAACTCGATGATGTCCATATCCAAAAGTGTGTATGTTTCCTTAGTCTTCATTTAGTTTTACCTCTTTCTTGTTTTACTCTTGGGTATTTGGTTTTATCAGAACGATCTGTTGAAATCGTAAAGTGCACTTACGAGACGCTTCAGATCATCGTTGTAGACTGCATCGCCTTCAGGCTGACTGAGAACGAGTCTGATGTACTGTGTAGGGCAGTACATTGTCTGGCCTAAGAACTGGTTGTTCTCATCGAAGAAAGTGACGCCGTAGCGGGACGATATAGAGTTTGCAGGGATGTTCTCGATCTTAACTGAAACATAATCGCCGTTAACAGTCTTTTCCAGCACTTTGTTGCCATACTTGATCGTCAAGCCCTCTACGTCTTCAGGGTGGAAGTAGAGTTTAAGAGTGATCGTTGTGTTAAGGATAAGGCTGACCATTGCAGGTTCTGCGTAGGTCTGCAGGTCTTGCTCCAGAGGAATATCTGTGTAATCCTTGATGGCTACCTCACGCTCAGAAGCGGGCAGGACTGAATTTGCAAGAGTTTCAGGCTTGTATTTGAAGTATTTCTGTGCGGAAGCGCCGTAGTTCAGCATCGCCTTGGTGATGTTCTTATCCCTGTCAGTATAATTGCTGTGAGTCAGGATATAGTTGGCATATTCCATAATAGTGTAGGAATATGTGCTTCCGTCAGGGAATCCGTTAGCAGTGTAGAACTGCGCGGTGATAGTATCCGACATCTGCTTGGCTACAACGCTGCAGCGGAAGATCTTCGCGCCGCTGCCGCTGGGGCCATCCGTAGCTTCACTGACCTTAACTATCTGTTCCTGGCCGTTAACCGTAAACTTGATGTAGTTATCGGGATCAAGATAGTTCTCGTCGATCTTAAACCAGAAGTTAACACCAATATCACCTGCAAGGCTTAAATTGTAACCATAGAGGTGTGCGCCTGTTCCGATATCGATCATGCCTTCGCCGTTGGGATCAAGGTCTCCTACGAACTGGTCAGCGATATATTCATATTTCGTTTTGTAATCATCAAGGTATTGCTGCAATACATGGATCTTTGTGTCGCTGTTGATATTGGAGTAACCGGGATCGAAATTTAAGGCTACATTAGCAGGAGCAGGATACAGATAGATATCTTCCATATAGAGTCCTTCATAGAACGCACGGTAACCGACATAAGTAACTGTACTTGGGATGGTTACAGACTTGATCATTTCGCTTTCAAAGCACAGGTCGTCATCGATCGAGGTAAAACCACTGAGGAATGTGATCGAATTAAGGCTTGGGCATCCGCCTAAAGCATTATATTCGAGCGTGACGCCCGAAGGAATTGCAATCGAACGTATAAGCTGACCGGAGAATGCCCAGCCGCCAATATATGAAAGGTTGGCGGGCAATGTGATCGACTCGAGCGAACCATAGTGATTTTCATAATCGACAAAGAATGCTCCACCTTCAATGGAGGTAAGTGAGGAAGGCAGATTTACTTCGGTAAGGCTTATGCATTCGTAGAATGTGTTAGGCGCAATACTTGTTATTCCCTCGCAAATAGTAACTGATTCGACACCACTTTGAGAGAAAGTATATTCTTCCCAAGTCTCTATGCTTCCGGGAATAGTTACTGACTGAAGATCGCTACAACCGGCGAATGCTTTGTATTCAATTGTTGTTATTTTGTCGTGAAGATCGATTGCTTTAAGCCAGCTGCAATTCATAAAGGCTTCCCTGCTGATTGTTGTTACAGTCGAAGGGATGTTGACCGATTTAATAGCGGATTCCTCGAAAGCATTTGCTTTAATAGTAGTTAATCCTTCAGGAAGGACAATTCCCTCAAGGTTGTTTGTCCAATAGAAAGCTTTTGATCCGATACTTTTAACAGTGTCAGAGAGTGTGACTTTAGTAAGCGAGCCAAATCCGCCTGCGAAAGCAAAATCACCGATAGAGGTAACTCCGCTCTCAACGACTACTTTCTTTATTTTTGAATTTAATTCGTACCACGGCTGGCTCTGAGCTTCATAATCATACATCGGACCTGTACCGGAAATGAGCATGGTGCCGTCACCGTCAACGATCCAGGTAAGATTCTCGCCACAAGAACCCTTTCCGAAAATATTAGATAATATATTAAGATTTAAGTTTCCGAATTTTGCTACATAAGCATCGTAGTATCTTCCGGGAACGATGCACGTAGTGCCCTTATCCGCAATAAAGTCATTTGCAGATGCTCCCCAGGTAAGCTTGGCAGGATCGACAAAAGCATTTACTGTCGCAAGCTTGCTGCAGCCAGCGAATGCTCCGGCAGCGATTGATTTAACAGAATCATCGATTGTTATTTCAGTCATTTCAGAACAGCCATAGAATGCGTTAGCTTCAATGGTCTCGAGTTTATCACCGAATTGAACCCAGTGAAGTTCTTTGCATCCGCTGAAAGTATCTTCAGGAATTACCGTAATAAGTTCGGGGCATGTAAATGAATAGAGCGTACTGTTTTTGAATATTCCCTTGCCAAAAGTCTTTACACTCTCGTACATATAAACATCGTGCAGGTTAGGGCATTCTTTAAATGCACCTTCGCCAACGCTTGTAATACTATGTGAGAAATAGACATAATTCAGTCTTCCGCATCCTGCAAACATTTCCTTACTGACGTATGTTAATTTATCAGGAAGAGTAATAGATTTAATACCGCATTTTGAGAATGCAGCCTCACCTACTGAAGTTAATTCAGAAGGTAAGTGGATAGTCTGAACACTTGTATCAGCGTAGAATGCTTTGTCACCGATAGAGGTTATTGAATCCGGCAATGTGCCGCTTTTGAAATTTTCGTTGCCTTCGAATGCATGTTTACCGATGCTCTTTAAAGATGATGACGGGTAGTAAGCATCCGACAAAGCAAGAATCTGTGCGAAAGAATAATCTCCTATATGTGTGACGCCTTCTTCAATTCTGACAAAATGAATAGTATATTCATAATCTTTCCAAGGTCTGTCATCTTTACTGTGAAAGTCAGGCATTGCACCCTCACCGGAGATCTTGAGTGTATATTTGCCGTCGAATTCCCATCTCAATCCGCCTTCGAGAGTACCGGAACTTACTATTGATATTTCATGAGTGGGATCGTCCTCACCGACATCGGATGTGCCGCTTCCGCTTGATGAACCGCCGTTATCATCACCCTGAGTATCACCCTGGGTATCACCCTGAGTATCACCCTGAGTATCATCACCGGCTGAACCATTAGCTTTGGCAACGCTGCGTGTACGGACTGTATCATTTACTTTGACTGTGCCGTCTTCCTGGTCATTATCTTCATTCTGGCCGGCACCGTCTGTCTGACCTTCGTCTTCGTTCTGACCGGCATTTTCATCCTGACCAGCGCCATCTGTCTGATCTTTATCTTCATTCTGACCAGCACCGTCTGTCTGACCGGCCTGTTCTTCCTTGGCAGGCTCTTCCTTTACAGGTTCTTCCTGCTTGGGCTCTTCTTCGGTCTGCACAGTCTGATTAGAATCACCTGCAGACGTATCAACAGGATCAGCCATAACTGTTCCCGTGTATGTAAGCATAATCGCTAATGAAACAACAAGTGAGAGCACAGTGCTCCAGGTTTTCTTCTTCTTCATAGTAAAACCTCTTTACAAAATAATAGGCTCCAAATCCCCTCCACACGAAAAGGGGAAACTCCTTTATATATATTAATAAGTTAAAATCGACTTTTAAAGTCCTTTGCCGATATGTAATTTATTTGTCTAACAAATACGGAAAATTAGCACAATTTTGTAACAATAACCACGGTTCGGTAACAATCCGGCAACGGAAAAACCCGGCAAGCCATCCGCTCAGCCGGGTTTTGTGTTAAGTTTTTCTCTAAATTATTTGACCTTTCGCCTTGCCTTTTCAGCCCTCAGCGGGTGCTCCTTATACAACGTCTCTTAACGGGAGACTGATCAGGACAGAGTACGCGTTGTCGCCCGTCGGCTTTTTGCTTACGAAATATGTCAAATAGAAAGATGACTCAAGGTCACCCTCACCGCTTGTCATGAGCGAAGTCCGCCCGCATGCAGTCTTGAGCGCCTCGCAGCCGGCGTTATAGATCAGCTGCATCCTGTCTTTATCTTCGGCGATTATCGAGATATCCACACGGCTCCCCTCGCCTAAAGACCCGTCGGGATTGCGGTCGAGAACGACCAGAATATCACGGATCCCTTCGGAGCCGTTAAGCGCGACCGGATCCCAGAAATAGGTGCAGATGTTAAACGAATCGTCTTTAAAGATCGTGTCATTAGGATAAATGGTGAATTTATCCGGGAAATTCTCCAGCGTAACACTGCGCGTCGCATTGGTGATCTTCAGGATGTTCTCAGTGATCTCAACGAAATTCTTACCCTGGAACGATACGAAAACCGTGCCTTCCTCATTCTCTTCCTCAAGTTCAGGCGTTGCTGCCTTAGTAGTTCCTGAAGCCGAAGTTCCTGCTGAAGTGTTTGCCGAAGTTTCAGTGCCTGCCGTCGCCTCAGTGGTCTCTTCAGTAGTCGCTTCTGAGGTAGCTTCAGTTTCCGTTGTCGTTGTGACTTCTTCAGCAGTGGTCTCGTCAGTAGTTTCTCTCGGACCGTCCGGCTTTACCGTAAAGCCGTCGCACGAGCAGGCACCCAGCGCCATTGCTCCTGCCAGTATCAGTCCTGCGATCTTTTTAAATCTCATATTCCATCCCTCCTTAAGCGTGCCATTAAAGTTCCGGCCACGCCTGATATTTTACCATTACAGTATGGCAAAGCAGAATGGGTGAGAAGAAATCAGTTGGCAGGGTGCTTTTGTCACTCAGCGTCCGGCTTGAATTTGGGTCACTCAAAGCTGGTTTAGACTTGTTACTCAGCGTCCGGCGCGAACTCCGTCACCGTGATGACATCGTCGCTCATAAGATCAGGCTTATCCGTGATCTTCTTGAGGTAACAGTCAAAGAATGCCAGAAAGCTCTTGCATGTATATTTGTGCGCCGTGTCAGCATCGAGTTTTCCCGCCGTGAAGCCCGGCTTCAAGGCATATTTCATGTCCGAGAAACCCATATGGCTCATGTCGCGGAAAAGCACCTTATAAGCGGGCTTTGTGTGGTTGATGTAGCCCTTGGTGACGACATTTTCGTTTGCTTTGCAGGACAGCTGCATAAAAGGCTTATTCATGGTCATGCCTTTGTGGTCTCCGAAAAGCCCGCCGTCGATATTGATCCCGCACGTATATTCAGGATCCGTAAGGCAGACCTTATATGCCGTCGCGCCGCCATGCGAGTGGCCGGAGATACCGATGCCGTTTGTAAGATCAATGATGCCCGCAAATTCCTTTTTCGCGTGCTCCACGGCAATATCCGTATCGGTTATCCATTCATCGACGCGCGAACCGATGAATGTGCAGTATTTGCTCTGAAACTGCTCGAAAAGTTCGGCCAGCTCAGCAGGCGTCCCCTTGGATTTTGTGAGCTTATAAGCAGCCAGAACGCCGCCCAGAAACGGGTGATACATCTTGTTTGCCAAAGACTTGTCAACAATCGTGTAAGTGCCGTCATCGTAATCCGTGCCTGCGCCCTCAAACGGGTGCCCGACCGAGAGCACGACATAGCCGTGCGACGCCAGATCTGTCAGGAGGAACGAATTGCCCTCAACATAGCTGAAATACCCGTGATTAAACACGATCAGCGGGAACTTTTTATCCTCAATAAACGGCGCATCTTTATAGCAATACGCATCATTCTCCCCGGACGCCTCCATCTTGTCGTAATTAAGCGGGATCTTGAAGGCTTTCTTAATTCCTTCGGCCTCACTCCGCGACATGGACTTCGCCCTTGCAAGGCCTTCAGTCCGGCTCTTGTTGAAAGGGTAGTAGACCCTTGCCGGCACGTGACGCATCGCGCCGTTCTTATCGAGTACATCCTTTCTCGTGTTGTAGACCGTGAAAGTCCTTGTGCCCACTGCGTATTCGCCTGTTGGAACCGGTTTGTTGTTCATCTTATCTCTCCCTTATCTCTTCCTTTTTCTGCCGCTCGGGTAGATATGGTAGTTGTTGGGCTTGCTGGGGGTGACGGGGGTGTCATCTTCGATTTCTTTTTTATCCGCGTCCCCGCCGAAAAGCATGATTATCGTCGTCGCCAGAATATCGAACATCGCTCCCGGCCTGCATTCTGTCTGCATCGGCGCCTTGCCGTAGCACGCCGTGAGAATGCAGTTCGTCTCAATGCCCACATAAGCCGACGAAATGAACTGATAAAGCTCCATCGGATCGTGCCTTGGCTCAAGCTTTTTCTCCGCGCTCGCCTTGAAAAGGTAAGGGAAGATGACCTTCGCCAGGTGATCCATATTGCCCTTGCCCTTAACGTTTCCAATGATCTTCCCGGCGCGCTCCGGCTCATTTATCGCCAGCACAGTCAGGTCGAAATTTATCTTCTGGATATCCATCAGATGCGCTTCCATCGCCTCTGCAAGAACTCTGCAGATCCTTCTGGTTATTACTTCGAACGAAGCCGTCTGGTCGGCCACAGCCGCATCCAGCTTGTCCGTTATGTCGTAGTCACGGCGCATGTTCGTGATCATGTCGGTCAGGATCTCGTCGAGGTCTTTATAGAACCTGTAAATGCCGCCCTGCGAGAGCCCCGTCTCCGCAATGACGTCAGAGATCGTGACCATCTCGACAGGCTTTCTCAGGCACACCTGATAGCATGACTCGACTATCATCCTGCGCTTGTTGTCAAAGTATTCCTGTGTGACTTTAGGCATGTTGTTTGCTCCTCTCATAAAAATGAAAGTGGTTTCATTTTAAAACTGGCTGGGCGGGGTTGTCAATAGGGGAAGTGTATCTGAAACCCGTGTTTTTTATGCGTTTCAGATACAGCTGGCTTTGTGATACATGGCCGTGACTCCCATGTGTGCAATTGTTGGCCAAAAAAGTGCCCAACAGTTGCACAAAAACGCGATTTTATGCAATTGTTGCCCCTTTTTTAAGGCAACAATTGCACATCTGTCTTTTGAGTCTTAAGGCGACGTGTAATTTTCGAGGTTTCAGATATAGTTGCGCTGAAGACGCTTGAGCAAAAACTGAAGTGTATAATTATTGCCCTTAAAAATGCCCAATAATTATACAAAAACGGCTTTTTGTATAATTTTAGCCCCATTTTTGCATCAATAATTATACAGCGGCAGTCGGGCCATGAAGCCACGTGTAATTTTCCTTCAAAAAATCGCGAAAAATTACACAAAAAAGCGATTTTGTGTAATTTTCGAGGTTTTTTAAGCCAAAAATTACACGCCGGGCTTACAGTGGCTGGGGCCGGGGGCAAAAATCAGGGGCCAAGGCCAGGGGCAAAAAAAGGGAGCCGAGACCAGCCTTACAGCAGCCAAGCCCAAAGCAAAAAAGACTGCCCTCAAAAAAAAGAGCAGCCCGGAAAATACAATATTAACAACGCCTTACTTACTTTTATACATGCCGCCGATCTTGCCGACCGCGATGATGTTGCCGGTGTTGCCGTCCTTGTCGGTGTCGAGAGCCTTGATGAATTCAGGGGTCTTGGGGTTGATGGATCTGACGCTGCCCTTGACTTTTTCGACGGGGTTCTTGAGCGCGAAAACATAGGTATTGTAGACATGCGTGTCGCCCGGCGCGGGAGACATTCCGGCGTAATACTTGGTGCCAGCAAAGCCCAGCGGGAGCGATGTCTCAGTGATGTCGCCCTGCACCCAGTGAAGGACATAATGAGTGTTCATGTCGACCATGTAGATCGCGTAGCATGAAGCGCCCTCGACAGGTTCCCAGCTGAGGTCGGGAGAGAGGTTGCCGTCGACGGTGTTGGCGGTGTTCTCGTTCCAGTAGCCGCCGGTGAGGCTGTTTGTCGTGACTGCAAAAGCCTTATATTCGCTGACGAATTCGTCGCCGCTGTTGTCGGGCGCGGCAGTAGTTGTGGTCACTTCAGACGAAGGTGTCTCAGATGAAGACGGTGCTGCCGTGGGTTCTGTGCCGCAGCCAGCAAGCGATGCGAGTGACAAGGCGAGCGCGCCGCAGAGAATCAATGATGCAAACTTTTTCATAAATTTACCCCCTGTTATTTACCTGTATCCGTAATACAACTCTGGTGATGTATACGGAGCTTTGATCGTGCCGTAAGCGATGACGTTTCCGACGGAGCCGTCTGATGCTGTATTTACATAGTCGAAGAAGGACTGGATGTCGCCGGATCTCGCGTCAACGCTGAAGGTTCCTGCCTTGGGATCCGACTTCAAAGCGATCACGTGGATCTCATATGTGTGCGTGCCGGCAGGGTAAGGTCCCGTGTAGACCGAAGGGTCGGTGAATTCGCCTTCTTTGAGTTCTGTTTTGTCAACTACAGTATACCAATAGAGCCAGCGCTGTGTGGTGATGTCGATCATGACGATGGCGTATTTGGCTGCGCCCTCGACGGGCTTCCACGAGAGGGCGGGCGAGAGGTTGCCTTCCTTAAGGCCGCATTCGGTCTTCCATTCGCCGTCCTTGTTAAGGCTCGTTGTTGTGAGTTCGAAAACCGGCAGGTTGTCCATATAGACCTTGGAAGCTGCCGCTTCATTGCCAGTTGCCTGATCGAATTCCTGTTCTTTGACGGGCACTGCTTCCGTGCCGAAGATCAAAGTAACTGTGCCGTCTGCGGTCGCAAGATCGATCTTTAATTCGCCTGAATTTGTGACTGATCCGCCTGTTACTGAAGCCTTGCTCTCGACGGTGCCGGAAGCGCCTGCGAACACGGTCTTTACGTTCGTTCCGACCGTCTCGAAAAAGCGCTCTGTGGAAGTGTTTTTCGAATTGGAAAGATTGAACGAGAACAGTCCCATTTTCTTTAAGAAACGGATATAAACTGTGCCTGTCTCACCTGCAGGGATCTCGTCACCAAAAAGCGTTTTGAGCTGGGCCTCAGCCAACGATTCTGCCTTCCAGCTGGAGCCGGGAAGCTTTGTGGTATCGACTTCGCAGGACTTAAGGGTCTCAAGGTGGATGTCCCACTGGCCGGTGGTCTTGTTGAGCGAGGCATTGACCTCTTTGGAGACCTTCTGCGTGAGGAGACCGTCAATCATGCTGACCTGGTAATGGTAGGTTACGGAGTCGGAATCAGAGTAATCGGATTCATTGCTCTTGTCGTTGGAATGAGAATCAATAGTGACCGTCTGAACGCCTTCTTTTGCAGCGATCAGGTCAGCGCTGTATGAATTTGCGGGTTCGCTGCTGCAGGAAGACAGCAGGATTCCTGATACCAGGAACACAGCAACTGCGCAACTTCTGAACTTGTGGTCAGGCATAAAAAAGACTCCTCCCCGGATCAAAATATTCAATAATATTTTACTTTGACGCAGTTGGTCCAGGTAGAAAAAATGGCACAGATTATGGGAATATCAGCACGATTAGTGTCTTATCACTTGCCCCTGTATAATGACGGCGTCTTGCCTGTCACGTGCTTGAAGATCTTCGCGAAATACCCTGCATCAGGGTATCCGACGCGCGATGCGACCTCATTGATCGGGAGTTCGGTATTAGTCAGCATGGCCTTTGCAAGGTCGATCCTTAATGTCAGAAGATAATCGTGGCAGGTCATGGAAGCCTGCTTCATGAAAAGGTCATTGAGCTTATTCTTATTTATCGCAAACTTTTTGGTGATGGTATCGACTGAGATCTGCTCGTCGATGTGCTCGTTCAGATACTCAGTGATGGCGGAAAATTCGTCCTGTTCGGGCGACTCTTCGATGCCGGGAGCGACTTCAATGAATGAATACACGATGCAGTAGAGAAGCTCGATCAGATAAGATCTGGAGCGGCAGGGCCAGAAGCCGTCTTTCTGGCCGTGGAGTTCTTTTTCGGCAGCGGTGAACAATTCCTTAAGACGCTTCAAACCATTTAGCGGAAGTTCGATCACATGGTCGCAGACGTCGGAACTGACAGTCGCATATCTGATGAGGAGATAATCCTGATAGATCGAAGTGCCCCAGGTCTCATTGAATTCACCGGAATCAATGCGTTCGTAAGTGAATTCTTCGCGGATAACCGTGGGGTTGAAGAACAGGATGCAGACCTTGATGCTCTGCAGGATCTTGTAATCGAGGACGTCTTTTTGGGAAAGGCCTATAAGGGCGGGCGCTTTGACAACACGTGTATGGCCTTCGCTTGATATCTCGATCGCACCTTTTTCGAGGATTATCAGCTTATAGTTATCAGGGTCATTGATATAAGCGGGAAGAGTGTCACCTCTCTCCGGATAAATATCGACTATCCTGTCCCAGCCGTCCCAGTGGCATTCGGTGCAAAGTCTCATATGCGGCCTTTCCGTCTTTTCGAAACTGTAATTCATTATAATATACCTTAAGTATTATTGATTATTAAAGATGGAATCTGTTATTCTACACGTATTAACGACATTGTATCGGAGGTGCAGGATGAAGAGATTTTTAAAGCTGACTTCTTTGCTGCTTATTGCATCGATGGCTCTTTCCGTGTGCGCATGCGACGCAAGGAGAAAGGGTGTTGATCCTGTTGTGCTCGACGAGTACGAGAAGCCTGAGCACAGCGTCGAGACTTCTATTCCGGAACCTACCGAGACAGCTCCTGCTCCGACAGAGCCCGACCAGACGACACCGGAGCCGACTGCAACTCCGACACCGGAGACTAATTATCAGCCCGGTGAAATCAAGGATACGATCGATCTTATCAAGCTCTCTGAAGCCACATTGGGAATGACCCCTGATGACGCGACGGTCTTTTTGACACAGGCTCTGAAGCTTCAGAAATTCACACCCGTTGACGGTCTGCCCGACAGCAATAATATTCCCACCGAGCGTTTCTTAAGATATCTGGATAAGGATATCGTTGTTGACGGTGTTAATTTCAAGAGCATCGGAATGCACATGAAGGGAACCAAGGTCTATCAGGTATCCTACACATTGAGAACAGAACCGATCCTCGCCAAGGACGAATCCTTCGATTCCAAGGGAGTAAATGAGACTCTCTCCGCCATTTTGAACAAAGCATATGGATCTCCTATCAGCGGCTATACAGAGCAGTGGATAGACTTCACTGAGAAGGGCGTAACCGGCTGGAATGACGGCGACTATATCGTCTCGCTCTTCTGGGGTAAGGGCTGCCAGGGCAATGCGAAAAATGACCAGCTCGTTCTCGAGATAACATATCAGGGCGATATCAGCTCCAAGAATCCCACGGGTCAGGTTCCTGATCCGACAGGCACAACGCCTTCACCTACAGACTCAACTCCTTTACCTACAGGCGGCTCCACTACTTCCACAGAGCTTACCTGTGATTATGTTTATGTCATGTCACTCTTAACGCTCGGACAGAGGATCGAAGCAGCCAAGGTCTGGGTGGAATCATTCTTATTTGTTAAGCTTGGTGATCCGAAAACGGAAACCAGCAGTGACAAATCTTATACCGTTTATTCATACCCCGTCGACGTCAAGATCGACGGCAGACAATACGATCAGGTGGATATTTATGTCTCGTCCTCAAAGAATACGACTTACAGCATTTCCTTCCTGACAAAGAAGGATGGCGCAGATGCAGTCACTGATTACTATAAGCTTGTTACAGACAGGTTTAAGCAGCTGATCAAAACCGCACCCGACGAGACCTCTTCTGCCGGCAAAGAATATGCTTCACACTTTAAGGCAGCCGAGAATATCGACTTGAACGTAACTGCCACCTTGAAAGGCAACGACAGCAGATGTGTCATCAACGTGGAGGATAAGACACAGAAGTAAGAGCCGGCTTATACACGGCATATAGGAGAAAGCATTTTGATGTTTGGAAAAAGGATAAGAGAATTAAGCGTAAAGTTTGAGTGTGCCGCACTTATAGCGGCGCTCACATTGGGAACAACCGCACTTTCAGGCTGTACGAAATATTACCGCACGTTGCCGACGCAGCACACGCACATGACAACTGACGAGCTGACAAAGCCCGGTTCCCCGACTGAAGCTTCTCCTACGCCCACTCCTTCTCCTACGCCCGATCCGAAGAAGGAAGCTATGAAGGTAGCTGAATTTGTCGGGCTTACTGAAGATGATCTAAGAGGGAAGTATGAGCTCTTTGAGAGGTATGCTGTCGCAGTATCCGAGAACCCTAATCTTGAAGGCTACAAAGCTTATGTTTTTCACCTTTTCCCGGTCATTGCGGACTATCTGAAGCCTGAGAATGAGAAGTTCTTTTTCGAGAAGGTAAGATCGCTCAAGATCGTCGAGAATCACACCGACGGCGTTGACGGACAGTATATCAGGGAAGACAACAAGATCGAGATCGAGCCGGATCTGAAGACATTAATGGGCGAAGACCTGTTCTCTTCAGTTCTTTACCACGAGATGATGCACTTTATCGATATCAATATCAACGGAGATATTATCGATGATGTTGTTGCATACATGTCGGACGGCACGCTCAGAAAATACGGTGATCTGGACTATGCCGAGCGCAGCTGGGTCAAGGAATACATAAGAACATACTTTACCGAAGGCGGATGCGAGATGTATACCGCCGAATACTTCACTGTCTCACCTAATGCCTACCTCATGAGAGTCAGGTTCATGGTTGGTCTTAAGTTCATTTTCGGCAACGACAGGATCAATAAGATGTTCTTCGATTCCGATTCTGACTGGCAGTTCGTTCAGCTCATGGTGGATGCCGGATTCACGGCCGAAGAGATCGTTAAGTTCTCGCGCACAATGCAGCAGACGGACATCGAGATAAAAGATCCCAAGAATGCCATCGATCCGAGAGAAGTATTGATCAGGCTCTATATAAAGAATGTAGGTCCGGATTACGATAAGGACATGGCTTTCTGCTTTATCCTCGGCAGCATGAACGGTGACCACTTCGGCAAGATAGATTCTGAATACAAGAAGTTCTATTCGAAGCTCAAGGGCATTGAGCAGCTGGAGGTCTACCAGATCTGGGGATTCATCACGAGCGAGACCGGTGACTATGAGACCAAATGGGGTTTTGCCGGAATGCCGGGACCCTTCTATGTCGATGGCGAGCTCAAGGTCGTCGCCACATCCGCGCCTTTGGAGGGCGATATCAAGGACTACAAGACGGTTATCGTTGAATTTAATTATGAGACCAGGGAATTGTCGAACTTCAAGCTGTTTGACAAGTGGGCTCCCGACTTATTCGATGAGACCCTGATACCCGTGCCTGACATGGTTGAGCCCACGGAAACTTCATCAACAGATACTTCAGCAACCGATACTTCCGGCACTGACCAGACGACAGAGACTACGTAAGTCCTGTTTCCCGGTTATTAACTTATGTATGCGAAAACCGTCCCTTACAGGGGCGGTTTTTATCAGGCACTGTATTGCAAGGCGTTTTTCCCTGGCGGTTTTTTACCAGGCGATTGAATTGATGAGCGCGATGAAGCCCCATGTGAGGAGCGCGCCTATTACGAAGCAGATGCTGATATAAACGATGTTGGCGATTGCCCAGTTGCTCTTCTTGTTCAGAACCCGCGCAACGATAGATGCGGCAAGGCTTCCGAGCGCACCGACAGCGCAGGCGATGATGAGGATCGTCGACTGTGTTATGTAATTCCTGCTTCTCTCTGCAACTGAGATAAACCACATCCAGCATGCTATCGGGTTGCCGATAAAGCACATTGTGGCAATGCCCGTGGCAAGGCCGTTCAGTATGAGCGTTTTTTCGCGCAGTTTGTATTCATTCGTGTCCAATTTGATCTAACCTATCCCTTATTGATTTAATCTATCCCGGAAATTATTAACTGAAGAAAGGTTTAATGCCGAACAGCTTTATAAATAAAGCAGAAGTGGCTGTCGCACCGAAGAAGCCCAGTATCAGCATAACTATATTTATCACTATCGCGACCACTATCAGCGCGATCCCGAAATCAGCGACTTTCTTGTAGCCCAGAATGATGTATGCAACCGTGAGGATCAGATAGAATGCGCCGCCGCCGAAAAGCATTATTGCCGCAATGGAATTGTCTCCGTCAACAGATGCTGTGCTTAAGAATCCGAACCAGATGATAGTCGAAAGAAGAAATGACCACAGCAGCTGAATGATGAAATAAGCAGGCTTCTTCATATAGTGACCCCCCTTGTGTTTTCTACTATTCTACCGCACGCGTCCTGCGGCAGAAAAGCAAACTTACGAACCATAAAAATAAAGCTGTTTTGATTATAACACCTGTTCATATTTCTTTTCGGTTACGATTGTTCTTTTGCCTCTTTTTTGGCCCATAATTTGTTTTCGCGGGGTGTAGAATCATGTCTCGCAGCGGGGATAATAGCTGCCAAAGATAAACCGTAAAGACGGGAGGATGGTTATTAATTATGAAAAAGAAGATTATAGCAACAGTAGTAACTGCATGCACCCTCATGTCCATGACAGCATGCACATCAACCGGCACAGGCAATTCTGTTACCGGCAATTCAGAATCACAGACCGAAGTCTCAGACTCAAACGTGTCTTCCGCTGAAGATTCCTCTGACACAACGGCTGCAGGTTCAGATGAGACTAACGCAGGATTTGCTTACACCGGAACATATTATGGCGACAGATGCCAGATGATCCTTGAGTCAGACGGCCAGAGCAAGGTCAAGATCAAGGCAAGATGGGCAGGCTCAGCCAAGGAATTTTCGGAATGGACAATGACAGGTGATTACGACAAAGAAACCAACATGATCACATACACTGACGGCGTCAAGAAGGACGTCACATATTCAGATGAGACCACAATAGACAAGGAAAACACAGTCTACTCCGACGGCACAGGCACACTTATCTTCAGCACATCAGGCGAGAGCTTTACCTGGACAGACAAGAAGGAAAATGCTGCAGACGGCCTTATCTTCAGGATCTACAAGGATGAGACTGAGGCTTCCGGCTCCGCTCCTTCTGACGGTGCTTCCGATGAGAACTACTACATAGCTTTCTCTGCAATGAGCAAGAGCGGTATTGAAGAGAATGCCGACAAGATCCGCAAGTTATACCTTGCTGAGGACTGGGAAGGCATGAAGACAATGATCCGTTATCCTGTAATGATCAACGGCGCTTCTGTCGAGAACGAAGAGGAGTACCTCAAGGTCATGAAGGGCAAGAAGATCTCCGAAGACTCCCGCAAAGCAATGGAAGCGGAGACCTGCAAGAACATGTTCTTCAACGGTCAGGGCCTCTGCCTCGGTTCAGGCCAGGTCTGGCTCCTCGACCCCTCTTACATGACAGAAAATACACCTGAGATCAAGATCAAAACGATCCAGGGCATCGGCTGATATCACATACTACCCACAAGATTCTCCAAAATAATAGGGGGGCCGCTTCTTTTTGAGAGGCGGCCCCCTGGTTTTTGTGGGTTGGTGCCTGTAAGCCCGGCTGCTGGCCCAGGTTTTTTGCCCCCAGCTGCTGGTTTTTGCCCCCCCGGCCCCAGCCCCTGTAAGCCTGACGTGTAATTTTTGGCTTAAAAATCCTCGAAAATTACACAAAATCGGCTTTTTGTGTAATTTTTCGCGATTTTTTGAAGGAAAATTACACGTCGCCTTAAGGCCCAGCTGCCGCTGTATAATTATTGATAAAAAATAGGGGTCATAATTATACAAAAAGCCGTTTTTGTATAATTATTGGGCATTTTTTGGGGCAATAATTATACACTTCATTTTTTGCTCCCATGCTCTGAATTCAACTGTATCTGAAACCCCGAAAAAAAGGCCACCTCTTCTCAGAGGCGGCCCCTTAAATGCCCTTAAATGCTCAAGCCAATTACCGGCAGATCAGAGATCCGGGAGAACGATTACACCGGTCTCGGAAGGCTCAGTAGTCTCGCTTGTGACGATAACGTCACCAGCATCGAAAGCAATAACTGTAAGTTCTACTTCTTCATATTTTTCCATCGTACTATTCTCCACGCATTAATACGGATATGCCATAGCGGTAACGTAGTAGTTGTAATAAGCAGCCAGAGCGTACTTCTGAGCTTCAGTAAAAAGATCACTTGCGATAGCTGTCTTTACATAATACATTACTGACGCAGTTATGACAGCAGTACCCTGATCAGTAACCACAGTAAATGTAATATTATCACCCAGTGCCTTAGGACCGATATACTTTCTTGAGAACTGGTAATACTGCTCGTTGTTGATCATTCTGGGAGTGCAGTTTGTTGACACCATGGTTACGCCGGAACCGGGTTTTACGGAAACCCTGAGTTCGGTCTGCGAAGCGATGGAAAGACCTACCTTTACGGAATCTTCAATTCCTGAACCGCCGAGATTCTTGGTCAATGTAAAATTGCTGAGACCTTCGTTCGCAGCAGCAATATCGCTGGAATTTAACGCTTTGACAGGAGCCTCGATCGGTGTATGAGTATTGCCGTCGATCCATCCTGACTGCTGCATGTAATAACCATAGTCATGGAGACTGTTTATAAGGTTATACAGTTCAGTCCACTTAGGATCGTCTTTCATATTTTTCTGAACATACTTAATATATTCCATTGCAGAATACTGGTTGGTCCGCGTCTCGTTATCTCCGAAATGCAGCGTTGCGGTTATTGTATCTGCAAGCTCTATGGGATTTACATAGAAGATAAAATAGCGCTGGTTTGCGTCATTCGGATTGACTGCAGAATCGCTGTAATCAATCCTGCCTGTTCTTCCGCAGGAAATCTCGAAATCAACATAGCATCCGGTTGCATCGAAGTTCTCAGGGAAGCTGACGATGAACCTGACGCCGATCTCACCTGCAAGGACCATTCCGTGGTTTTCTGAGAAAACAGGCTGTGTAACAGGCTGCGGTCCCGGATTATAAACGTAGTCAATAAATGAGATATCCGGAGTCGGGCAAGATCCATTGGTATCATATGCATATTCAATTTGGTCACTGTCATCCGGAGTGATCGAAATAATGTATCCGGGTTTGGTTGTTAAGGTACTGTATTTGCCTCTCAGGAATAAAACGTCTATTCCACATTGCCTGGCGAGGCTGTCGCAGTTGGTTACATCGACAAGATAGCTTTTCCCATCTTCCATCTGGACTACATTCCACATGTGTCTTTCGCCATCCATTGTGCCTGTAACAATATCAACACGGATATCATTTTGGAATGTGGAATTATCGCAAAGGAACTGGAAAGCTTTTGAATAGCCTTCGCAGACGACCTTAGTATCAGGATCGTAATCGAAAACCCAGATCATCTGCCAGGGATTGCCATAAAGAACACCACCTTGAGCAGCCGGCTGGTTGTAATCTGTAAGACTGCAGATCAGATCCTTGTAAGTCTTAAGCTTATTGTAGTCGTCCAATGATGCATTTTGTTCAATGATATTCAACGCATTCTCACGCGCAGTTATTACGGACGTACCATAAGCAGATTTTACAGTGTTCGCGTCGTTCGGGTTCTCGCGGTAATCATTAGCGACAGCAAAAATTAATCTGATATTATTGATTTTAACCCTGGATGAAGAGGTATAGCCTCCAAAATATATACCGAGGCCGACTGTCTTATCAAACCAATATAACTCATAAGGACAAGCCCGGAGCAATGTGTTTAATGCATCATCAATGCATGCATAAAAATGTTCTTGTGCAGCAGCCCATAACTGATTCTCAGTACATGAACTTGGCAGCCCGAGATCTTCTTTAGTTAATGAAACCTCAGGATAATTCAGTATGGTGCTTGATTCTTCGCCTGAAGCTAATGCTGAGACTTTACTGTGAAAAAATCTGTAGATATCAAGGGACAAGCCATCCAGTTCTGCTTCGTAATTAACCGAACGCTTCCTGAGTGAAGGCGAGGAAATACCAAATGCACGGTTGATGTATTCTTCGGCGAGTTCATCGTTGCTCTTGCCGATTTCGACCTTGATGGTTTTAGACGCGCTGTACTCAGTCTCTTCAGAATCCAGTCCGTCAGGTTCGTCAGGGGATTCTTTATCCTTGGCGGGATCCGCAGGATCTTCAGCAGGCGCTCCGGCGGGCTCATCAGCGGGGGCTTCCGGGTCAGCGGGATTTACATCCGGATCAGCAGGCGCTCCATCCGGGTCCTCATCAGGTGCACCGGCAGGATTATCTGCAGGCGTTTCCTGTCCAGCGGCGGGCTCATCCACAGGTGTATCGGGCTCGTAATCCGGATCTTCGGATATCTGCTCTTCACCCTTGACGGGATTTAGTGTGTCAGGGAGCTCAGCGGGCTGCGTCGATGCCACGCCTGTGCCGTTGTCCTGGCCATCGGTCTCTGCAGCCAGCACCATGCCGCCGGTGGACAGCACAATCGACAGAGTCACGATTAACCCTGCAAGTCTGATAAGTAGTCTTTTCATATTTGCCTCCAAATCCTTTACTCCAACATCTTCTTCAAAATACATTTTCTCAAATTGTTTTTAATGTTTCTACAGAATACCGCTGTTTTTGGTAGGTTTTATGACAAAATGTGGTCGTGTTCGTGATTTTTCACGGATACTTACAGATTACAGAAGAGATTTTTCGAAATAACCGGTGCCGTGTAAACAATAAAAAAACGAACGATTAACAGTTTTTGGGGGCGGGCGGCCTCCCAACATGTCTATTTGCCTGCCACGGGGCGCCCAATCATTGAGCCGGCCACAAAAAAAGCCGCCTTATAAGGCGGCCTGTAAGTCAAAAGATATCAGGGTTACAAATCTTCCACGGGAACGAACGGCATCTCGAATGCAGAGCTTTCGGTGGATTCTTTTTCATCGCTTGTGACGATAATGTCTTCCGAATCGAAGATGATGATGTCGATCTTGAGTTCTTCGTAAGGCTTCATGATGGTCCGCTCCTGTTTTTCAGTTCCTGTATTATATACGCCCGGACGAAACATTCAAACAGTAATCGGCAGAAAAGTTGCCAAAAATGATCAATTCTTCCACATATAGCCGCTCTTTATGACGGTCTCGATGTGGTAGCTGGCCTTGCCGAGGGTCTGGCGGAGCTTTTTTACGTAGGTGTCGACGGCGCGGTCGTAGCCGATAAAATCCTGGCCCCATACCGCATCGAGGATCTGGTCGCGCGAGAGGACCTGATCCTTATTCTCAACGAAATACAGAAGAAGGTCGTATTCTCTGGGCGAGATGTCCAGGCGGTTGCCGTCCACGCTTACGGTGTGCTTAAAGGGCTCTATCACGAGCTCGTCTAAGATGATGCGGCCGTTTTTTACGAGAAGGCCTTTGTAGCGCTTAATGAGGGCATTTACCTTAACGAGCAGGAGCTTGGTCGAGAAGGGTTTGGTGACGTATTCGTCCGCGCCGACCTCATAGCCGTTGATTATGTCGCTCTCGGTGCCGAGCGCGGTCAGGAAGATGACCGGAACGTCGTATCTGGTCCTTATGAAGCTGCAGACTTCAATGCCGTCTTTGCCGGGCATCATGATGTCCAGGATTATTACGTCGTAGCGGTTATGCATGACAAGGCCGCAGGCTTCGATGCCGTCGGCCGCCTCGTCAACTTCGAAGCCGTTCTTTATAAAAAATGCAGAGACGATGTGCCTTAATGACACATCATCTTCTGCTATTAGGAGTCTATATTTTCCAGTGGTTCCGATCATTGTTTTGCTTTTTTCATCTCAAACCAGAAGGTGGTGGAAGAATCGCTGCTGTCGATGCCGAACTTTGCCTTGTGGAGCTCTAAGATGCTCTTGTTTACTGCAAGGCCGACGCCGTTGCTGCTTAAGCGGTCAGAGCCGGATTTGTCCTTCTTGTAGAACAGATCCCAGATCTTCTTCTGTTCCTTTCTGCTTATGGGTTCCCCATCGTTGGTTATCCTGAAGATAACGTTGCTGCCGCTGCCTGACAGGCTGATAACGACGTTCTGCTTACCATATTTTATCGCATTGGAAAGGAAATTGGAGATGACAATTCTTATCATGTCGAGGTCTGCAGAGACAGTATATTCACCGTATTCCGAGTCCTTGGTCAGTTCGACATTGATGTTATGGCTCCTTGCGAGCTCTTCCATGTGAATGAGGCATACTTTCGAGAGGTCGAAAAGCTCGACATCCTCAAGATTGAGCGTAACGTCGCCGGCATCCATTTTCGAGAGATCCAGAAGAGTGTTGACCATCCTGGTCATGTGATCGACCTCAAAATTGATCTTCGCTGCGACCTCTTCGCGCTCACTCTCTTCGACGATGTCCCAGTTCTCGATATAAGACTTGGTTACTGCGAGAGGGGTCTTGAGCTCGTGCGCAAAGCTCCTCGTGAGATTCCTGGTTCTTGTCTCGTAGCGCATTCTGTTGACGTACATCCTTCGCATCGTGAAGATCGTGAGGGCAAGAAGGATGATGAGTACAAACGGGAACAGATAGAACGCGTATGCGTAGCGCTCGAAAACAATAGCCAGCGGGTGGTAAACGAAAGCATCCTTCGTAACAACATAGAGCGAACTTTTGTAATAATATGAACTGTTCGAGAAGCATGCATACGAGGTAAGCCAGCCGATGCGGGTCTCATCTGAAGGACGGTAGACAGGCCCCTCTTTTATACTCTCGTTAAAAATCCTCTCGGCTTCCTGATCTAGTTCGCTGACAGTTTTATCTATCTCATCCGGTTGGTTAATAGAGATTACAACGCTCTTTTCTTGTTCATCAGTAAAAAATGGCTGGGAGAATGCTCCTTCAAAAATATCAACATCACTATCACCATTGTTTTTGGAATAAATCAAGAAAGAAGCACCGTCTCCGGACCTGCCCGAGATGAGCTTCATATTCACGGTTTCCTCATCTTCCGACTCGACGACTGCGGAAGCACGGTGGAAATCCGTAGAAATATACACGGATGAAGCAGTGCCATCGATCAGATGCCAGTCACTTGTTCCGTAATAACCGATATTAGGATTATTTGTGCAGCCATAGATCCTCGAGAAATTCTCAGAGAGCATTAAGAAGTGTGCTTCCGAGGAATCGAGCTTTCTTTCTTCATCATAAGGCTCATAGCTTACTGCGCTCTGGATCTCACTCATGTAATCAGAATTGATCTTGCTTATCATCACATAGGTAAACAGTGTGCCGCCGAGCATCATCACTGCAATTACCAGTGCACAGATCAGAACTGTGATTTTGATGTAAGTCCTCTTCATTCCTATTCTCCTTCTATTTGCGACCAAATCCCCCATTTGTACCGCCTTTGATACTTGGAGTATAAACTGCCGATGTGTATTCTTTATGAATGCCGGAAAAAGTTTTTGAGCATTTAATGGTAAAATAACAGCACAATCAATCAGATTGGGGATCGGAGAACAGGAATGAATTCAGAATTTACTAAGAAACTGGAATTGCTGGCCGCAAACAAAAAGGCCATCGACAAAGAGTTTTATTTTGAGCTTGGAATGAGCCAGGTCGTTGCAGGACTTCTTTTCGCGAGCGCCGGCAAGGAAGCTGACATCGAGAGAATGAAGGAGGCCAGGAACATCCTCAAGAAGAAGGCAGGCGTCTTCTCCGCATTAAGAGATGCGACCGAGACCGTCATCCTCGCTAGAATGGCGATGGAACCCGACATGGAGCAGTACATCAACGACCTTATCGGCGTATTGGAACTGCTTACGAAGGGCAAGGTTTTTGAGGACTCATATATGGTGCTCACCGCCATGATCATCGTTGACCGCGGCAGAAAAGCTGACGCAGAGAAGATCAAGGCCACAACTGATGAGATCATGCGCCGCATGAGCAAGCTCCACCCGATCCTCACATCGGCTGAGGATCTCGCACTGGCAGCGCTCCTTGCCATGTCCGGCCGCGACATCGACTCTGTCATTGACGATATGGAAGAGAGCTTCCGCTACACCAAGAAGGAACTTAAGATCAGGGCAGATGCGAACTCCATCCAGGCTCTGTCACAGATCCTGGCGCTCACCGGCGGCGACATGAAGGCCAAGTGCGACAAGGTCGCCGAGCTTTTCGCAGCATTCAAGGAGAACGGCTCCAAGTTTGGCACATATCTGGAATTCCCCGCGCTCGGCACTCTGATCGACGTTGATGTTCCCACAGAAGTGCTCGTCGGCGAGATAATCGAAGCGGCTGACTTCCTCAAGAAGAACAAGGGCTTCGGCGGTCTCAGCATGGATAAGAAGACGAGGTTGATGTTCGCAGCGCTTCTCGCGAGCGAAGTATATTCGAACGGCAGGGATACGCTTGAAGTGGTCTCCACCACCAATGCGGTCATTACAAACAGTGCGATCTCAATGATCATCGCTGAAGAGGTTGCGATCATGGTCATCGTGATGTGCGCATCCACGGCGAACAGCAATTAAGGGTTGCAAGTTAATATTCGAAAATAAGGGCGGCACGGAAAGTAGTGGTTTTCCGTGCCGTCTGTAATTGTTGACCTGTTTTAGACCCCAACAAATATATAAAATGGCGTTTTTATATAATTGTTGCCCTAAAAAAACACCCCTAAATTACAGTGAGCGCTGCCGGCATGCCATAGCGGCGGTATTCCTCTAAGCGGTGTTCCTATAAGTGGTGTTCCTCTAAAATGAAAACGGCAGGAGGATGGGGGCCTCCTGCCATTCAGCTAAATATTCAGGAAAAGCGGTGCCGGTCATAAGTGGCTTTGAATGACGTATGGCAATCGCTTAGCTGACGTGATTATATCTCTTCGACTCTGACGTTCTTGATATGGATCGTGGCAGTGTCTTTGTGCTTGCCCATGTTGAACTCGAGTCGGCCGTTGTTGTCGTCTTTGTCCTTCATCTCGAACTCGAAAGTGAATGTCTTCCATTCGGTCTCAAGGTCGATCGACGTGTCTTTGAGGTAGCGGATCCAGCCGGCGTTCGGCGCGGATACGCAGACGATGCATTTGCGGGCTTCGTCGGCACGTATGTCGAAGGTTACTTTGTATTTGTGGCCCTTGAGCATCGGGAGATCAGGATGAACGAGCTGCACAGAATATTCCTCGGTACCATAGTTCTGTGTGTAGATGATCATCTCGCCATCCTTGATCTCAGCTGAGCCTTCGCCCCCGTTGAAAAGAAGGAACTTCCAGTCGATATCGTCATCAAGGTTCTCTGCAACTGAGAAGTCTCCGTTGCGGATGAAGTTGCCGTCGGGGAGAGCCTCACGGAACTGCATCGGGGGCTTGGTGACGTTGGTATCGTATTCAGCCTTCTGATAAACGCGGACGTAGTCTATTTCGAATTCGGCCTTGGAGAAATCTGTTGTTGAATCAGGATTTCCCGGCCAGTTTCCGCCTACTGCGAGGTTCATCTGAATCTGGAATGGTTGATTGAAAGGTGCAGGATAAGGCTTGTCGTCCATACCCTCCTCTGCTGTGAACCAGTCGTTGCATGTGAGAACGAGTTCGCCGTCTGTGTAGAAGCGCATCTCGCCGGGTTCCCACTCAACAGAATATTCATGGAATTTTGCAGAGAAACGCTCATCGCCTTCCTTTATGATCGTTCCCTGCTGTTCAGCATGAGGCTCGCCGTAGTGAATCGTAGAATAAGAGACAGTGGTGTCGTTGCCGAGAGATTCCATGATGTCGATCTCGCCGCACTTCGGCCACTGGCCGTAATAGGATTCCTGGTTAGGCATCATCCAGATGGCAGGCCATAAGCCCTGTCCTTCCGGCACCTTGGCGGAAACAACTACTTTACCGTACTGGAACTGGGATTTATTCCAGCCGTTTACCTTGCCGGATGTGTAATAAGCCTGGCCGTTTTTCTCGGTCTTGATGGCTTTTAAAACGAGCCTTCCGTCCTTTACGAAAATATTCTCGTCGGATTCGGTGTATTCCTGAAGCTCGTTATTAGTCCAGCCCGGTTCACGCTTCTCACGGTTCCACTTGGTCTCGTCCAGCTTGTCTCCGTCGAACTCGTCGCTCCAGAGAAGGTTGTAGCCTTCGAGAGAGGGCGTCTGAGTCGCCTTTTTGCCGCAAGCAGCAAGAGGGAGCAGCATGGAAAGCGCAAGTATAGAACTGATGATTCTGGTACTCTTCATAATTGCCTCCTGAGAGTTGTTGTCCGTCTGACCACAAAATATCAACTTTGTCTCTTCTGTTATTGCTTTTTCATAACTTAATTTTATGTTTTCATGCTATAATGGTGTTCGAAAACACCGATTCTCACGCATATTTGACATCAATATAAGGAGTCTTACATGCCGGCCAAAAAAAGGAAGATCTCATACCAGGAATTTCTGCACAGGGAATACGGTTCATTCAGGGCACCGCTGGCGCCGGAGATGGACTTCTACGATACGATCCGTTCGGGCAATCTGCGCAAGGTAAGAACGCTCTTAAACGAACCCTTCGATGCCAAGAAAGGCTTGGGCGTTCTGTCCGACAATCCGGTGCAGAATCTCAAATACCACATGACGATCACCACAGCGATCCTTGCGCGTTACTGCATTTCGGGCGGTCTGTCGCAGTCGGAAGCTTATTCATTAAGTGACTACTATATAAGGCTTGCCGATGAGGCTTCGACGCCTTCTGAGATCTCTGAGATACATAATGAGATGTGCCTTCACTACGCTAAGCTCATGTCGTCGCTGCACCAGAGTGCGATATCTTCGAAGGCCGTGAGCACCGCGATCAATTACATTTACGAGCACCTGCACACGAGAATAACATTAGAGGGCTTAGCGTCAGTGACGAATCTGTCAGCGCCTTATTTTTCGAGGCTCTTCAAGAAGGAAACGGGTTATTCCGTGAGCGGATACATCATGAACAAGAAGCTCGAGACAGCCAAATCGATGCTCGCATCATCCGACTATTCGATAGCCGAGATATCTGCCTCACTGGCGTTTCCGAGCCAGAGCTATTTTACGAACGTTCTGAAAAAAGACTGCGGCCTGACGCCCAAGGAATACAGACGTAAATATGCAGGTCCGATCACAATAAGATCGGAAACGTAACAGGGCTGGTTTCCGGCTTTCTTTTTGGGGTTGAAAGTGCCTTTTTGATCCTCTTAAAGATATAACTCCATGTCAACGCAGCGCCAGTCGCCATAGGGAGTGGTGATCGTGTGCTCGCCATATTCTTTAAAACCTGCAGATTCATAGCATTTTGCGGCCTTCGGATTGTTCGCGAAAACGCCCAAGTCGACTCTTGTCGCAGTGAGGTTATTGCGGACATAATCGATTGTAAGTTTAAGAAGTTCCCGGCCGTAACCCTTGCCGCGGATCTCAGGGTCAACGATGACAAAGCCCAGGCGTACTGATGAGTCATCGTTCTCATTCGGATATCTGATAATGATGTGTGCAACGACTTTGCCGTCTTCATCGATTCCCGTGAGGGGAATAAAGCGGCCGGTCTTCAGCTGCGGTGCGTAGTTGTCGTCGATGCTGTAGGGCAGGAGAGGAAAGAACCCGTAGCGGTCAGCGGACCACTGGTAGAGTTCTGTCTCCGTGCGGAGCCATTTCGCGATTATGGGCGAATCTTCTCTTTGGTATGCGCGTAAGATCATGTGGCACCTCCGCAAAATTCAGCAATCTCTTTCTCAAGCAAGCGGTAAACATTAGCGACCAGGAATCCGTCTGCGACAGCGTGATTAAAGCGAACGGTAAGCGGCATCATGAGGCGGCCGTTTTCTTCTCTGTATTTGCCCCAGTTGATGATGGGTGCCAGATAAATGTAGCCGTCGGGAAGCTCGACATTGAGAGAGTCATATGAGAGCCATGATATGTAGGATGCGTCGAACCAGTTGGGGTGATTCTCAGCATCGAGTAAGTATTCGCGGGTGTTTTTCGCTGCCTCAACATCGGCGGCGGCATTCTTGTAGAACTCGGCGTAGTCTGGCGTGTAGTTAGAATACACAGGCGTACATGTCTCGGTGTCTTCGTGGAAAACATACTGAGTCGGGTTGATCACATCGTAGCAGATGAGCTCGTCCGTCTGCCAGAGATAAGCCATCTTGTAGTCGTCTCTGGAATTCAAGACTTTGCAAAGGAGGTATAAGAAGTTGATGTAGAACTTCGTGCCGGTCTCCTTCGAATGCTTAACGAGACCGGTCACATCGACGCGCGCGGTCATTGAGACCGAGCACTTGCAGTCTTCGGTGAAATGGCGGTACACGCCCTTGCGGTAATAAGTCTCTTTGTCGATAATTCTGTAATTCATATGTCAGTTCTTCTCGTAAAAAACGATATCCATTCGGTCATTGATGTGTTCGACACGGCCGGTCTGATGGTAGCCCATCTTCTCATATAGATGGAGATTGCCTTTTTCCTGCAGTATCGTGTCGAGGCTCCAGTTGTCAGCTCCGTAAAGCTCTTCGACGGCAGAGATTGCCGCCTGTGCATAGCCTTTTCCGCGGTGTTCTTCCATGATCCACAAAGGCGAGATGCGCTTCCTCGAACCGTCCTTTCTGTCGACGACCCTTATCGCACCGACGTCAGTGTCATCTGCTTCTATGAAGAAGTAGGTTGTCCACGGCTGTTCGTACCTTGCGCGGATCTTGTCGATGCTTTCTGCGGCAGGGCTTAAGTCAAAGTCCTGATATTTTTCCAGGAGAGCTCGAAAAGCCTCAACCTGCATCTGCCAGAGCTTCTCAATATCTTCAGCTGTTGCTTTTCTTAAATTGATCATTTTCTTGTCAGCACCATGCCCTCAGTTGAATTCGTAAATCCGAGGCTCTCATAAAGGGGTCTTCCCATTGTCGTTGCATCAAGGCTGATCTCTGTTGCGCCTCTTTTCCAGGTCTCATCGATCAGCATGTTTACCATCTTACGTGCGATGCCCTGACGGCGGTATTCAGATCTTGTGTATACATTCATCAGATGAGCGCGCTTTCCCGTAGGATGCGAAAAGGTCGGCATTATCCACATGAAGCTCATCGATGCGCAGCCGATCACTTCGCCGTCATCTACCGCGAGCACCGTAATGTGATCGCCGTTCAGAAAATAATCGCGGCTCTCTCTTACGATCTCTTCCGTGTATTCGTAATCTGCAGGAAGGTTATTTACGACCTTGAGCATCTCAAGGCGGCTGCTCATCAGGAGTTCAATGTCATCGTTTGTTGCTATTTTAAATTCAATCATTGCTATATTTTCCTTTTGTGTCTTGTTGTAAAAGAAATAGTTATGCGAGCGATTCCGCACAAGCGAAGCGCGGAGGACCTAAGCGAGCATGACTATTTCTTTTTCAGTATTGAGATTGCAGCGTAGTGTTTTACAGTAAATTCATCCGGGTAGTCAGCAAGGAGCGCTCTGTGGTCGGCGTCCCATTTCGCGAGCTCCTCAGGTGACAAAGACGCGCCGACGCCTCTGCATGCGATCATGCGTCCGTGCCAGGATTCCCTGGTGAAAGGCACGTCGACGTCGTATTCTTCGTGGTCTTCGAGCTCGAAATGATCAAACATCACATCCGGAATGTGAATAGGGTGCTTCGTCTCTCTGCCGCCGGACCATGTGGGACTGTATTTGAGCACCAGGTTTTCGCTTTTTCCGGCAAGCTCGTCTTCGTACGGCAACCACGCCATAAAAAGAACCACGAGCTTACCGTCTTTTTTGAGGATGCGCGCGAATTCTGGCGCGACCTTCTCATGATCGAAATACCAGAAGCACTGGCATGCGGTGATCACATCAAAAGACTCATCCGGGAAGTCGATCTTCTCAGCTGAAACAACCTTATAATCGATGTCCATGCCGGCTTTTTCAGACAACCTTTTCGCCTGCTCAATCTGCTCAGGCGAGATATCGGTGCCGGTCCATTTCGCACCGAACTTATACATGTTGCGCGGCAGAACGCCCGTACCGGTACCAAGGTCCAAAACCTTCTGGCCATCGACGCAAAGCCCCCTGTCAGCTACCTTCTGATAGAAGACGTCGGGATAGATGTCTCTGTATTTTGCATAGAACTCCGAAGTCTTGCCCCAGTCAAAGGCTTTGCCTTCGTCGATCCTGTTATCTGTAATGTCCATTTTTAATTCCACCTGGCCAAAAACTATTTATACATTATATCGCAGAGTGTATAGTTAGTTATGTAGGGCAGGGTAATAGGTTTTCGACAACTTTGGGAGCGCAGACATGAAAAATGTTGTTGCATATTTGGTTTTTCTGCTGGAAATGGTGGGGATTATTGCGGTCTGTGTGATAATCGGAAACGAGGATGCAAGGCATTTTGCAACCGTTGTTCCTATCCCTGATGGCATGCAGCTTACGCTCGAGAAAGAAATTGAAGTCAACACTATCGACGGAGCACTCTTAATGCCTGAAGGCACGGTTATTATTCCGGAAGAGATCTTTCCGGATAAGGTTGTGGTTTTTAGCTACGAGGGTCACGAAAGACTTCGCTTGGACGGGGAAAATTTCAAGGAGAAAGACCAATTTGGACCCCTTCTGGTAGAGGCTGAACACAACCATGAAGACGCGGTTTTAAAGAATAAGCTGCTTTACATTGCAATTGGCATTGCAATAGCAGCAGGATGGCTTGTTATAGGCGGTTTTCTGACACAGCTTTCAATCAAGCATGAGAAAGGAATAATTTCAGTCATACTTCATGGCGTAGTGATTGCGATTATTGCTTTTTGCCTGTTTATTCCTAGATTTTATCTTTGCAAATGAGGACTTAAAAGCCAATAATTTGGCAAGAGCAGAAGTTATGAAGAAGCGGTATGTGGTTTACATTATCTTAGAAGCACTGATAGTGGCAGCGCTGGTGTATATGTTCAGCGTTATAAACCGTTTACCCGTGGCGGACAGTATGGCTTCAATTAATTACGACATAACCTTGAGCAAGGATGCTTATATCAATGATGCCGGTATTACGCTCTCGAAAGGAACGACAGTAAAGCCCACTGTTATCGTAAATGCCAAGGAAGTGAATTTCTATACAGATGTATATGATGGCCGCTTAAGCCTGGATGTAGAATATTTTATTGAAAAGGAAGACCTGATCAACCTATATGAACAACAGACTTCCAAGTCAAAAGACCTGAAAAAGGATATGCAGGAAAAAGATCTTCTGTTTTCTGCAGTTGGCTTTGTTATCTGTTTATTGATTTCATTTTCCATAACGTGGTTATTTAGGGAAAGGGCGCATACATTAGCCGTTCATAGAGTAATAACAGCTATCCTTATAGCTGGTGCTGTCTTTATGCATATAAGCATATTCTGAGGCGATCATATGAAGATTAAATCTGTCAACAAAATACTTGCAATAACAACAATTCTGATGTTTCTCTTGGTTACTGCCTATGGGGTTATAAAGACATCAGAGAAGTCCAAGCGAGTCTTTGGGAAATATCAAAAGGAAATCACTGTTAAAGAAAAAATAGTGCTTGATGATCAGAGCGTTGTTAATCAGTATGGCAAACCGATTATTCTTGAAGCAGGAACAACCGGAGAAATATTCGACCTAATCGAG
>JAEEGH010001544.1_pt1 | contig 65795 bp, 30 predicted proteins | sample 9134181 | NCBI WGS metagenome assembly JAEEGH01 (sample SAMN16246544, study PRJNA631951) | gut metagenome | biome: gut microbiome; feature: rumen; material: DP-attached | host: Bos | place: Iran: Karaj | collected 2018-10
TTCATATTTATACAAATTATGGCACAAAGGTACTGAAAGTTTTCCAAAACGGAACACTTTTCTTCAAAAAATCAGGGAAAGTTTCCCAAAATAGAAAAGATATGTGTACCTTTGCACCCAGAATATTGAGCTTGATATGCAAACAGAAACGAAAAAAGAAATGCTCAGACACATTGCCAATGCATTGGTGTCTGTAGCTGCCAAGACAGGGAGTGATCTCTCGGAGGAAAAGATCGCCATACTGTTGGAACAGAGTCTGAAAGCCCTGCAACCGGATGATGCCGATAAGTTCGCCGATCTGATAGACCATGCACTGACAGACACCGCCTTGTACCGTCGTCCCGATGTGACGGAGGTTCGTCCGCAGCAGTTGGAGTGTGACGTGGTACGTTTCCAGAACAACAAGGAGAAATGGGTGGCCCTCGTCGGCCTGCTCGACGGTTATCCTTATGAGATCTTCACGGGTCTCCAGGACGATGAGGAGGGTATCATCCTGCCCAAGACCGTGACACACGGTAAAATCATCAAGCAGATAAACCCCGACGGCACGAAGCGCTATGACTTCCAGTTTGAGAACAAACGTGGTTACAAGACCACCGTGGAAGGTCTTTCGGAGAAGTTCAATCCCGAATACTGGAACTATGCCAAGCTGATTTCCGGTGTGCTGCGTTATCGTATGCCACTCGAGCATGTGGTCAGACTGGTGGGTTCACTTTCGCTGAAGGACGAGAGCATCAACACCTGGAAGACCGGTGTGGAGCGTGCCCTGAAGAAATATATCCCCGGGGTGCATGACGAGGAAGAGGATGTTGAAGAGTGAGTCATATGTTTTTTTGAGGAATGCCAGGTTCCATGCCTTTCATGGGGTGTTGCCTCAGGAAAGGCAGGTGGGCGGTGACTTCCTGCTTAGTCTAAGGGTGGGTTATCCGATAGACAAGGCCATGGAGAGTGACGATGTGGCGGATACCCTCAACTATGCGACGCTCTTCGATCTTGCCAAACGGGAGATGGACATCCCGTCGCAGTTGTTGGAACATGTGGCCGGTCGTATTGTGAAAGCTATTACGACAGCATTCCCGGAAGTGACCTCCATCGACCTGGAACTGATGAAGCAGAATCCCCCGATGGGAGCTGACTGCGAGGGGGCGGGAGTCATGATAAAATTTAAAAATTAAAGAATTATAAAATTGAAGTGAAGTATATATATATTAATAAGGTGTGGGCATTGGTGAAGGTGTTTTTACTTTTTCACCTTTTGGCCTTTTCACCTTTAACAACGGAGGCTGCCAATAAGACCTTCACACTGGTGATCGATGCTGGACATGGCGGCTTTGATACGGGTGCTATCGGCAAGGGTAAGGTGAAGGAAAAGAACCTGACGCTGCGGTATGCTCTGGCCTTCGGAAAGATGGTCGAGCAGAATTGTCCTGACGTGAAGGTCATCTATACCCGTAAGACCGATACCTTCGTGGAACTTTATCGAAGGGCAGAGATTGCCAACAAGAATAAGGCCGACCTCTTCATCTCCATCCATATCAACGCCTTGCCGAAGGGTAGGGTGGCGCGTGGTTTCCAGACCTATACCTTAGGAACGAGTAAGAGGACAGGAAAGAAGACTGGTGTGCTGGAGAACTTAGAGGTCGCTAAGCGTGAGAACTCCGTGATCTTCTTGGAGAAAGACTATAAGCAGACCTATCAGGGCTATGACCCGAACTCTCCGGAGAGTAATATCATGTTTGAGTTCATTCAGGACAAGAACATGGAGAATTCGGTGGAACTGGCCAAGTATATGCAGAGGTATGTCTGTCAGGCGACAGGACGTCAGAATATGGGTGCCCAGCAGGATAACCTGGCGGTGCTCCGTCTGTCGTCGATGCCGGGTTGTCTGGTGGAGTGTGGTTTTATCTCTACTAGCGACGAGGAGAGTTTTATGAACTCCCAGTCAGCAGCAGAGAAGTATGCCAGAGGTTTTTTCAATGCCTTCCAGGCTTATCGCAGGAATCATGGAGGTGGTGCTGCCATCTCCGTCCAGCCTCAGGAGAAACCTGTGCCCGTGGTTGAGAAGAAACCCGAACCCGTGGTAGAGAAGGATTCCAAAGCAGAGAAGAAAAAGGCCAAGGCAGAGAAGAAAGCCAAAGAGAAACAGTCCAAGGAAGAGAATAAACCTGCTGCTGACGCTATTTTGACTGTAGCTCCTGTACCTATCGTTCCAGAACCACAACCCGAGGTGAGGCCTGAACCCCAATTGGAGGTTAATCCCGAGCCTCTGCAGGAGGTGAAAACTGAACCAAAGCTGGAAGTGGAACCTGAAGTGAAACCAGAAGTTGTGCCTGAGACTAAACCCGAGGTCAGACCTGAAGTCGTGCCTGAACCCCAGCCAGTGGCTCAACCCGTGGTGTCCCAACCTCAACCTCAGCCCCAACCCCAGGGTCCTGTCTTTAAAGTTCAGATCTTTGCCAGTTCCGCCCTGATCAAAGCCGGTGACACCCGATTCAAAGGTCTCTCTGGTGTTGGACACTATCAGGATGGTGGCCTGTATAAGTACACTGTCGGCAATTCAACCGACTACAACTCCATCAACCGTCTGCGTCGTGAGATCTCCGACAAGTTCCCCCAGGCATTTGTCATCGCCTTTAAGGATGGTGTTCGTATGGATGTCAATGAGGCCATACGGGAATTTAAAAAGGTGAAAAGGTAAAAAAGTGAAAAGGTGAAAAAGTATAAAGATTATAGAGATGAAGAAGTTTAATAAGGAAATACAGATAGCAGCGGTGGCCATCTTAGGCGTCATCGTGCTCTATTATGGTATGCAGTTCCTCAAGGGATTGACCATCTCTTCCGGTAGTAACTACTACGTGAAGTTCAATGACATCAGCGGCCTGTCGAATTCCTGTCCCGTCTATGCCAACGGCTATAAAGTCGGTGTGGTCGAGGATATCATCTACGACTATGACAATCAGGAGAATATTGTGGCCGTCCTGGGTGTCAACAACGAGCTGCACGTGCCACAGGGGACTAAGGCAGACATTGTCAGTGACTTCCTGGGCAATATCAAACTGGTGCTGAAACTGGGTGACAGGGCTGCCGGTTTCATGACACCTGGCGACACCATCGTGGGCGGACAGGACCAGGGGGCTTTGGCCAAGGCGGCAGAGATCATCCCTCAGGTACAGTCGCTGCTGCCCAAGCTCGACTCCATCCTCATGAGCGTCAATGCGCTGTTGGCCGATCCTGCCATCGCCAACTCCCTGCATAACATCGACCAGATTACTGGTAGTCTGACCAGTACGTCGCGGGAGTTGAACCGTCTGACAGTCAGTCTGAACCAGCAGATGCCCCATATGCTGGAAAATGCCGACGGTGCGCTGGCCAATGCCAACACCCTGACACGGAATCTGAGCGAGTTGGACCTCGCTGCCACCATGCAGAAGGTGGACAACACCTTGCGGAATGTGGAGCAGATGACGGCCAAGCTGAACAGCAACGAGGGTACCCTCGGACTGCTTATGCGTGACCCTGGACTCTATAACAATCTGAATGCGACGATGATACATGCCGACTCTTTGATGATTGATCTCAGACAGCATCCAAAACGCTACGTACACTTCTCGGTTTTCGGCAAAAAAGACAAATAATTAGAATTCGTCTAAATAGCAAAGTTTTTGCATTGATTTGGGATGGGATGGCCGAAACCCCTTTGTTTTCTTAGATTTCAGACAGGTCTGCATCGGGGGAAATTAGGTGCGTGTCAGAATGGACAAGATGGTTAAGGTGTTGATAATCAGTATGTTTAAAATTTGCAATACCCTGTTCTGAATAAAAAAAGTGTGAAACACTCTAACCCCTCAATTTCTAAGGAGTTACGCGATTTTGTACACACGATTACTCCTTTTGGGGATTTGCACAATTCAAAAAAAAGTGCGAACTTTGCATCGCAATTATAAACACAAGCCTAAGTCTTGTATTAAAGCAAATTTAAGAAAAAATAAGTGATCGCCTAATGAATAACAGTCACAAGGCGCTTTGGGAAGAATGCCTCCATCTGATTGAGGCCAATGTCTCTGAGCAGCAGTATAAAACGTGGTTCGCGCCAATCGTCTTCGAGTCGTACTCCGAGACGGAGCAGACGCTCTTGGTGCAGGTTCCGAGTCCGTACGTGTACGAGTACTTGGAGCAGTACTACGTGGGACTGTTAAGTAAGGTACTCGCACGTGTGTTCGGAACCAACGTGAAACTGAGCTACCGTATCGTTACGGTCAAGGCCCAGCACAACGTGACCACCACCGTGGAGAGCGATGGTCCTTCGGATATCCAGCAGCCTCAGGGCACCAATAAGGCGCCTACGACACTCGATGCCGCCACGCCTCAGCAGCTGAATCCCCAGCTCGACGCGAAGAAGACCTTCCAGAACTTCATCGAGGGCGATTCCAACAAGTTGCCACGTACCGTCGGTCTCTCCATAGCAGAGCATCCGGGCAAGAGCACGTTCAATCCCTTCTTTGTCTATGGTCCCTCCGGCTGTGGCAAGACCCACCTGATCAACGCCATCGGTGTGCGCTGCAAGGAGACCTATCCCCAGAAGCGGGTGCTCTACGTCTCTGCCCGTCTGTTCCAGGTGCAGTTCACCGACTCGGTGCGTCATAACACCACCAACGACTTCATCAACTTCTACCAGTCCATCGACGTGCTGATTGTCGATGACATCCAGGAGTGGATGAACTCCCCCAAGACGCTCGACACGTTCTTCCATATTTTCAACCATCTGTTCCGTATGGGACGCCAGATCATTCTGGCATCCGACAGACCCCCTGTGGACCTCCAGAGTATGAAGGACCGTCTGCTCACCCGTTTCGCCTGTGGACTGATTGCCGAACTGGAGAAGCCGAATGTGCAACTTTGTAAAGATATTCTCAATGCCAAGTGCCGTCGCGACGGTCTGAAGATTCCTGCCGATGTTATCCAGTATATCGCTGAAACCGCCAATGGCAGTGTGCGTGACCTGGAGGGTGTGGTCAATTCGCTGATGGCTTATTCCATTGTCTATAATACGAATGTCGATATGCGTCTCGCCGAGCGCATCATCAAGCGTGCTGTCAAGGTGGACAACCATCCGCTCACCATCGACGAGATTCTCGAGAAGGTATGTCGCCACTACAATGTCGAGCAGCGTCAGGTGTTCAGCAAGAGCCGCAGGCGCGACTACGTACAGGTGCGTCAGGTGTCGATGTATCTGGCTCAGAAATATACGAAGATGCCTGCCGGTCGTATCGGACAGCTCATCGGCAACCGCGATCACTCGACGGTCATCCACAGCTGCAACGCCATCGAGCAGCGCCTGAAAGTGGATCTGGCTTTCCAGGCTGAGCTCTCCAGCATCGAGAATTCCTTCAAACTAAAAAAGTAAAATTATTTCCCTTTCTTAGTAATATGGTTTAACAAGGTATTTGTTTCCCCTCCTGAGTAGGAGGGGTTAGGGGTGGTCTGATCGGCCTCAAACACCTACTGTCAATATTAATAAAATTTAAGGGGGAGGTAAATGGCTTCGCCCCACTTTTTAAGAAGCTTTTCTCCATATACTTAGTATATTTTGCCTTGTTTTTACACATATTTGTTTAATTTGTGTTAAATATAGGCAATATGTCGGTGAATCCCTTTGTAGTTTGATATAAAATCCTTAATTTTGCAATATGGTTATGAAACAAAATATACGACATATTGCATTTTGGCGCGTATGGACAATAGCTTTGCTATTGACTTTTACAGCGCAACAGGTTGCTCTGGCCCAGTCACCTCTAGGTGAAGAAACTAAACAGCCTAGAATGGCGTTGCGTACCAATTTGCTTTACGATGCGACGCTGTCGCCAAACCTTGGCGTCGATGTCCGGGTGGATTCTCTCTGGACGGTTGGTCTGTTGGTAGGCATCAATGCCTGGGATATCGACAAGGAGAAAAACAAGAAGTGGCGCCATGCGCTTTTTTCTTTTCGCGCGCGTAAATACCGCGATTTCCTTTTCCACAAAGGTTATTACGAGGCTGATTTCATCTACAGCCACTATAATGTAGGTAACACCAAAATTCCCTTCGGCCTCTACTCGGCCGTCAAGGATCGCCGCCTGCAGGGTGACCTCTTCGCCCTCGGTGGCAAATATGGTTACTCCTGGATTCTCTCCCGCACTTGGCGCATCGAGGCTGAGGCCGGCGTTGCCGTCGGATATGCCTGGTTCAAGGAATACGACTGTCCGCACTGCGGCACCTTCCTCGGCAATGGTGACCGCATCTTCCTCCTGCCTCAGTTAGGCATTAACGTCGTGTATATCATCAACTGAATAAAATACAAAAGAGATTAGATATGAAGAATCGTTTCAAGTATGCCATGATGAGTGTAACGGCACTTGTGGGCGCAACGGCATTTTGGGCTTGTTCCTCGAACGAAGAGGTGGTCAACAACCCGAATTACGATCCCGAGACGGGACGAGTAAAGACGGAGTTCGTCTTTAACGTGACGCAACCCGACGAACGGACGCGTCAGGTCAGTGAAGTGGTAGGCAACGGCGTCTTCCAGGGCATCAACGAGATGTATCTGTTCTGTTTCGAAGGTGCCCCCAAGAGCAGTAGCACATTGGATGCCAACCACACGTTTGCCCTCGACACCTATGCGAAACCTGACCCAGTCCATTCCGGAGGAACAACCAATTCCAGCCAGGTCTATACCCTGTATATCCCGACGGGCACGAGTGATTTCCTGTTCTATGCCACCGTCAACGATGCGGATAAGAACACTCAGCCGGGCTATTATGGCAGGTTGAGCAGGAACTATAGCGCTGTCAGCAGTGTGAAAGATATCACCTTCCAACTGGTGAACCGTGTGGAGAAGGCAGCTGACTTTACCGCTCCCCAGACGACATTGGCCGGCATCCTCAATGGTATCCTCGGCGTGGGCATCACATCGCCGGAAGCCGTGAAGTGGGCTGCCACGAGCGGTACGGCCAACAAGGAACTGGCGTCGCTGGGTCAGACCTATGACAAGTTCGTCAGTACAACCAGCGACGGTGACATCCGTCAGGGCTCGGCCACAGCCGTGAAGAACATGGTGGGCGACCTCTTCGGCGTCATCTATGATATCTATTCCAAGACCTCGAATGCGACGGCCAAGGCACTGTCTGAGGCCATTCTCAATAAGATTGCTGAGAACTTCACCGTGACAGTCTCCGGCAACACCTACAAATGGGAAGACAGCTATGCCACAGGAACCTCTTCGGCTGTTGTCAACTACCCGTCATCCCTCGGTGTTCCCGACGGCTGTGCCATCCTCGAGTTCAACAAGGCAACCGGAGAGTTCGCCTTTAAGAACAGCAGCACGACCGTGTCGAAGGTGTCTGTCGAATATAACGATGTCACCTATCCCGCCGAGTTGACCTATTATTGCAACTCTGGCCTGTGGCAGTCCTCTGTTGCCAAGGAAGCCGCCTCTTATCCTAATACCGCTGCAGATTGGATGAAGGCTTCCACTTGGACTGCCGTCGGTTGGGACAGTAATCCTGTCTCTTCTTCGACGAAAGCCGTGGCCATGAAGGAGAATATCACCTACGGCGTCTCCCAACTGAAGGCCACCATCCAGCGTAATTTGGATAACTCCTTTACCGACAATGCCGCTGCCATCAGTGGTGGTGCGACACCGAACAGTGTCTTCAGCGGCACCGGTGACAATGGTATCTCGTTCACCGTCAATGGTATCCTGATCGGTGGTCAGCCTGATGCGGCCCAATATGAGTACTTGCCCAAGAGTACCGCATTTAATAAGGTGATCTACGATCCGTTCCCCGATCTGTCTGTCAGTAAGCTGCCTGCCTCGGATAACGCCAAGACGGTGACGAACTACACGCTCGCGTTGGATAACTATACCGTCAGCGAGACTCAGGCAAAGGTCTATATCGCCCTTGAGATGATGGCCGACAAGAGTTTCTATGGCCTGAGCGGATATATCAATGCCGGACAGAAGTTCTACCTCATCGGCGAACTCGATCCGATGTCGACGTCACTCGATCCTGTCGACTGGACAAAGCAGATCAGCTTCCAGGAAGGTGATACTGGTTATGGTAAGGACCGTGTGTTCATCCGCGACGCCGTCACCACCGCCACCTTCACCATCGGCAAGGATGCCCTGCAACGGGCTTATTCGACCATTCCCGACCTGCGCTCCACGCAGATGTTCTTCGGTCTGTCCGTTGACCTGGAGTGGAAGTCCGGCCTGAACTTTAATGTGATTATTGAGTGATCATGAGAGAAAGAAACATAGTCAGTATCCTGTTGGGGATGGTGATGGCGGTCGTGTTTGCAGGCTGCTCAGTCATCGATGAAGACCTGAGCGACTGCGACGAGGCACTGAAGCTCGACTACGACCTCCATCTGGTGACCAACATGTCTATCGAGCTCCAGCATGAGTTCGACAGACTGTCTGATGCCAACCTCCTGAAGGCCCTGCAGAACTATCTGGACCCCATCTTCACTGACTATGGCCGCGACCTGGACCTCTCGTTCTATGATGTAGACGGTGACCATGCCCGTCTGCACCACGAACAGCATCAGATGGATGCCAACGAGATGAGCTACACCCTCTATATCCCCCGTCGTCCCTACAACCACTTGGCTCTGGCCAATTTGGAGGGCAACGGGGTGGTCACACTTGAAGGCAGTGAATTCTCACATACGTCAGGACTCCTGCAGTCTCGTGGCGATACCGTCCGTACCCATAAGACCGGCCTGTTCTCCGCCCGGAAGAAGATACTGGCGGATCAAGATGATACCAAGTCGATAGATGTACATCTTTATATGGTAAACTGTGCCGCCGGTCTGGTTATCGACACCAGTGAGGCTGACCTCAAGGACCTGAAGGTGTTCGCCAGGGGCTTTGCCTCGGGCTTCAACATTGCCGACAGTTCGTTTGTCTTCTCTGCCAAGCCACAGACGGTCATCACCGACGAGATCAATACCGGCAACCCCGGCCAGAAGTGCTTCTGCACGGTTAACTTCCCATCGCGGGAAACTCCGGAGAAGACCCGTGTCATCTTTGTGACGGAAGACCCGTTTAAGGCTAAAAACGCCTCTGATGCGGTTTGGGAGTTCATTGTTCATGCGACGCTTCCCGACGGTACGGTGACGCAGAGCATCTTAGGTGTCTGGAGTTGGTTGCGTTCTGGACAGTTGAAGATGCTCCATGGCAAGATGAATCCCGACGGCAGTCTGTCTGCTTACGAGACGAATGTGGGCGTGAGTGTCACCCTCGACTGGAGTCCGGCAGGACATCATGAGGTACCGTTGTAAAGGTAAAAAAGTAAAAAGGTGAAAAGGTAAGAAATGAAGATAGAGAAGCTCATATTACTGATGGCGATGTTGGCAGTCCTGACGGGATGTGCCGACCATGAGACCACGGAACCGACTCCGCCGGTGTCTGGAACCGTCGATGCGCCTGTCAATGTGAGCCTTGCCTTCTCCATGCCTGACCTCACCACTGCCAAGACACGACAGGCTGATGCTGTCGTACAGACCTCCCAGGACCTCTTCCGGGGCCTGAAGGATGTGCGCATCATCCCGTTCAAGGTGGCAGGAACGATCACCAAAGACCATCTCCCCTTCGTCTATGCAGAATCTGGTGGTGATGAGATGGGGCGTGTGACGGGCAAGCCGTCAGAACTGACGCCCTCGGCATTCTACTATTATCCCGACTGTGCCTTCTGGTCTGGTACGTCCTCCGTGCTCTTTTATGGCCGGGGTGCCAACTCTGTCCAGGTAAGTGGAGAGACCATTCCCGCAACAGACAAGGCCTATTACGGTTCGACAGCCTCCACGTATCTTGATGCCAACAGTCCTGTGCAGATCCAGTTCAGTCCAGAACCGATCTACCAGTCTGCGACACCTGGCGACCGTGCCAAGGCCCTGGCAGAATACATGACTGCCGTCGCTAATACGTCTGGCTGGGCCAATACCGAAGACCCCAAGTTGAAAGCCCTCTATCTGAACTTCCTCCAACAGAATGCCGGTGAATATGCCGTGATTGGCGGTTCCTCGGCTAATGTCAGGGCCTTCATGGAGGAACTCTATGAGGAGGCAGGGAAGAACGAGACGACGGCTGCCGATGCCTTGGCTACAGCCATCCGCGACAACATCAAGGCTGGTGCGGAGGTGGATGCAAATGGTCATCTGACGCTGACGAAGTGGGATGATACGCCTCTTACGGACTATCCCGCCCATATCGGCCTGCCCGACGGTGCCGCCGCCATGAAATGGAACGGCCAGGCCTTCACTGCCCAGACGCAGACCACCGTCGAGACGGCCATCACCAGCATCGACCGTTTCGCCTATCCGCCAGAACTCTGCTATTATGGCAACAGCACCATCGTGACCTCTGGCGAGAAGGTGGAGGGCAACGTCTATCAGAAGGCGAAGACCTGGGACGAGGTACTCGAGCACTACACCACCGGCCCGATGGTCGTCTCCTCCACGAAGTCTACGGCGATGGTTTTGCCGGTGCAGTACGGCGTGGCCCGCCTGAGTATCCGGCTGAAGGGCATCTCCGTCACTCCCTTCGAGGATGCCGAGAGCAAGCTCGTCGCTTTCGACGATACTTATTATCCCCTGACGGCAGTCATCGTGGGAGGCCAGTATCCCGTTGGCTTCGACTTCAGGCCAGAGACCGTACAGCCTTGGCCGTCGGACAATCCGCAGTCTGAGGAATCGAAAGAGATGACTAACCAGCAGTATTTCATCTACGACAGTCAGGTCAAGACGAAGCAGGGTGCTAACGGCTATGACTATTACTGTCTGAGTAACGCCGACACGGAGGATGGTACCAATACCCTTGTGCTGCAGAGCTATGAGAAGAATAACGTGACAATCGTCCTGGAGTTCGAAAACCGGAGCAACAAGAAGTTCGCAGGTATTGACGGCATCGTCTATCCCGGTACGAAGTTCTACCTCATCGGTGCGGTGAACCCCATGTATCCCTCGGATGCAGAGCATAAGAACGACGAGAATAAGAACCGTGTGTTCACCCAGGACTACACCACGACGTTTGACGTCGAAGTGAGGGATTTCAAGTCCGCCTATAACGTGATGCCCGATCTGCTGTCGCCGCGCATGGAGATTGGCGTGAAGGTTGAAAACTGGTCTACCATCCGTCCCACGACCGTGGAATTGTTGAAGAATTGAAAAAGTGAAGATGAAGATTGAAATGAGATATAGAAGATTTTGGCTGAGAGCCCTGCTCCTGTTGCCGGTGCTGCTGATGCTGTTGTGCGTCGGCTGTAGCCGTGATGAGGAGGTGGAGCCCACCATCAATATCTATGTCTATGCCCCGGACCGTGCCTCGGTGACCCGTGGTGAGGTCGTACCCACTTTAGAGGAGGGCAGGATCTACAACCTCCAGATCTGGGTGTTCCGCAGCAGCGATCCCACGCAGAAGGTGGCTAGTCTCACCATCACCAAGGAGTCCGAACTGCAGGGGCTGAACGAGGAAAAGAGTGCTTCCTTCAGCCTCAAGTTATCCGACCGCAGCTTTGCCGACAGGCCAGAGCCGGTGGATATCTATGTGATGGCGAATGTTCTCGACAACAACGGCACGAACTATCTGGAAGATGTTACCAGTGGCGCCGAAATTGAGGAGGCTGTCTTCAATGGCGGTCATTTCTTTAGTTTCAAGACCGGTCCCACTTATCAGGCGGCAACCTCCGTTCCTCAGGGCTTGGGCATCCCTTTGTCGGGCGTGGCCCGTGGCAAGAGTGTCATCGACAGGAACAACGTCCTCCACGTCAACGATGCCAACCTGAGGCTGGTGCGTACTGTGTCGAAGATCCGCTTCGTGTTCTCTTCACTCGAAGGTCTCGACCCCATCTTCATCGAAAACATTACCTTGAACAAGAATATGTTGTACCGTAAGGAACGGTTCTTCCTCGATGGCGACCATCCCAACTATTGGGTGGAGGAACCCTTTGACCCGTCGGTACAGGTGCGGTTGGTGAAGGGTGACAATAATATTCCCGTTGTGCAGAACGCGGATCCAACCGTCTATGCCCATAACAGTAAATACTCGGATGAGGAATATGAGACACTGGTGAATAATGGCGTCGAGGATAGGATGCTGACAGAGTATGGACCGGTCTATCTGCCGGAGAGCGACAAACGGTTGTCGGGTACCATCTCCTTCCGTATAGGCTATTACAGTAATATTACTCTGGAGGCCCCCTTCTCGATGGCGAGCGGCAACTTCCACCGTAACCAGACGTGGCTGGTCTATGCCTATTATATCGGCTCCTCGAAACTCGTGGTCAGCGCCGTGAATGTAGTGCCTTGGGAAATTGTGGACGACCTGCCGGATCATCAGGTTCCTAATTGGTAAGAAGAAAGATATATGAAGAGATATAGCATTTGGTTCATCCTCTTGGCAGCCTGGCTGCTTGTCGCCTGTTCTAAGGAATCGGAACAGACGGTGACGCCTACGCCAACACCAACCCCGACGCCAGGAGGACAGACGCCTGATAAACCCGATCCCACACCGCAGCCACCTGTGGTAGGGGATGGTGATCCGATGTGGCTTGTCGCCACCACCCGTGCCGGTGTCGACAGTGATAACGAGGATTATTCCCCCATCCAGATATTCCTGATATCAGGCCCCGAAGGTGCGCTGACCTCCAAGCGTGAGGGACTCTTTATGTATGATGCCGGCTGGTATTCCACCATCGGTCTGAAAGAGAGTGATCCGTGGGCTTGTATCTACGGCTACTCACCCGCAGATGCTGCGCAGTGCGCCATCAGCCCGCTGTCTGGCACATCCTATCACTCGGGTGCCGAGTTAACGATGTCGAAGGTGAATGCCGCCTCGGGTGATGACCTCTGTGTCATCATCGGTGTAAAACATGCTGAAACGGCTATTGATGCGCAGGGAATACCTGCCAGGGGACAGTTCGCCTTTGAGCGGAAGTCGAATAATTATGTCGGTCTGCTGCTCGACCATATCTTTGCCCGCATCGACTTCAAGGTGAAGATTGGCTTTGAATACAATAAGCGGCGTCACGTGAAGGTGAAGAAACTGGAACTGCTGTCGGACTACGAACTCACTGGTGTGACGGTCAAACTGACGGCAGGCGACACACAGGCTTCTACCAACCCCAAGGTTGAGTATGCCCTGTCTGCTGTTGCTGCCGAGGCAGACAAACCGACGGGCATCGTCTATGATTTTACGGAAGATGCCAGCCACCCGATGGGTTTGCCCTTGACGACCGAAGGCTCCGACAATATTTTCTCGGGTTACTTTGCGCCGGATGCTGATTCCAAGATTGCCCAAGGGCTGTCGCTGGTATGTACTTACGATGTTTATGTCATCGATAATAATAATAAAATAGGATCGCGCGTGAGAGAGAACTGTGTGGCTGTCAACAGCCTGAAAGGCGTCTTCTCTTCCCTGAATGCACCGCTGAAACGAGGTCAGAAGACCACCCTTAACCTGACGGTGGAGCCTACCTACCTCTACCAACTCTCCGACGATGAACTCGACAACCCGGGTATTAAGATTGAAAATTGAAGATTGAACAATGAGATATAGGACAATGACACGGACGATAGGAAGGTTGCTGCTTTTGGTGGCAATCCTTACCATGCAGTGCCCATTGTCTGATGTGCTCGCCCAGGGTACGAATCAGGCCCCCATGTCGGGCATCACGATTGCCGGTAACGTCTATGGCGGTGGTAATGCCGGCGAAACGGGTGGAAGCACGCATGTCACCGTGCGTGCCGGCGAACTGAACAATGTCTACGCCGGTGCACGTATGGCTGATGTGAAGGGTAACGCCTTCGTCCATGTCGACGGCAAACATGCTTCCGATGATATTCTCATTACTTCGGTATATGGTGGAAATGATATTGCCGGAACAATCGGTGATCCCAATAAGCGGACTGCTATTCCTGATGAGTTGACGGAAATATCAACCAAATCCGGCACAAATCCTATTGATAACACCTGGAATGCCTTTGTCCGCACCAGCCGTTCTTCAAAAGTGGAGGATGGTAAGACGGTAGAAGACAAGGCTGTCATCATCGGTTCGCTCTTCGGTGGTGGTAATGGTGACTATTTCTATAGGAATGAGGGTGATAGCCATGAGATATACTTGTCGGAGAGCGACTATAAGGCAGGTGGTGCCCCCATTGCTTCCAATACCACAGGTTTCTCCCAGCCAGAACTGGGTAAGACCTATCTGGAGATCCTGGGCGGTTGTGTCGCTCACGTCTATGGTGGTGGTAACAACGCCACGGTGAAGGATAATACCACCATTTGTATCAACAATACGAGCGACGTGCTGGATAAGGTGGCAAAGGCATGGGCCCGGAAGAACGGAAAGCCCGAACAAGAGGTATTAGCATATTTGATGACGAAGGTGAAACTGTCTACCTTCCAGAGCAACCTCACCAGTTATTCTTTCAACTTCGCCCGTGTCTTTGGCGGCAACAACAAGGCAGAGATGGCCATCCGCCCGATATGGGACCTGAAGAACGGTGTCATCCGTGACCTCTACAGCGGTGGTAACCAAGGTGAGATGACCAGTCCGGAGGGTCTGCTCCTGAATATCGAGAAAGACTCCAGGATTGTCGTCGACAATCTCTATGGCGGCTGCCGTATGGCCGATGTCTGTCCGAAGGTGGATGGAGTCTATACTGAGACGACGAAGACCTTCGAGGGTTATAACTTCCCTTTAGGCTATTCGGCACGTGTGGTTATCCGTGGCGGTGATGTGAATAATGTGTATGGCGGCAACGATATTTCCGGTAAGGTCTATGGCGGTAATGCTGTGGGTATCAGTGCCTCTATCCGTGGCGACGTCTATGGCGGCGGTAATGGCTCGTATGCTTATACGGACAATCCTGTACTGGGCCAGCAAGGGCTGTTTAAGGATTTCTACTATGATAAGGGCTCGAACTCCGTTGAGGCCCTCAATGCCGTCCGTCCTAACGCCGAGCAGGTGTCAATCCATGTGTCGGGTACAGAGGACAAACCCACCGTCATCCATGGTGGTATCTACTGTGGTGGAAACAGTGCTACCATTATGTCCAGTAGGGAGAATCCTACGGTACAGTTGAAGATTGGCTCGTATGTCATTGCCGACTCCGTGTTCTTGGGTAACAATGGTGCAAACCTGGTGAAGAAGGATGTTCTGATGTATTATGCCGGCAATGTGGATGCCAACGGAAATGTTGTGACGTCAGGAGGTACGGATTACAGTTCTTTGAATCTGACTGATGAGACGACATTTGGAACCTATATGGATGCTGCAACCATGAGACTGAAGCCCAGTGTGACCTTTGACAAGGAGGCCAATGGCGATGGAGTAGACTACAAAGAGTATACCTCTTATTTCGGCTCCTTCTTCTGCGGTGGTAATGTGGGTAGCATGAGAATTCCGGGTAAGGTCTCTCTCAACTTCGACAAGCCCTTCTATATATATAATAAGGTGGTGGGTGGTTGTAATAATGCCAATATTCCCGTTATAAAGGACAATAACGTAGCCCTTAATCACGAATACTTTGGCGGATTTATTGGAGAACCCGAAGCAAGTACACGCAATAAGCTGGAGCTCAACTTCGCAGGCCTGAAGATCAAGCCCATGCGCTGGAAACTCAATGCCGACGGTAGTTATGCGCTCGACAATAAGGGCAATCACCAGCTGGAATGGAACACCTTTATCGGCGATGATGAAGATGATTGCGAACCGCTCACTGACACAGATGGGGATGGGTACGTAAACGCAACGCCACGCGACATTGCCCGTCGTCTGAAGGGCGGTAATATCTATGGCGGTTGCTATAACAGCGGCCATATCAACGGTAATGTCATCATCAACATCAACGATACGCTGGTGGAGCGCGACAAGATCTTCGATATCGCCGAAGATGAAGAAGACATCCTCTATGAGAATGTAGAGAGAGGCACCTATAAGATCACGAAGAGAAACTCGGGTGTTCTCCTTTCTGAGCAGGGTATGGATGTGCTCGGCTCTGCCCTCAATGTCTTCGGTGGCGGTTTTGGTAAGGCTTCAGAGATATGGGGCAGCACCACCATCAACCTGAACAAGGGCTACACCTTCCAGATCTTCGGTGGTGGCGAGGCTGGTGCCATCGGACACGAGAAAGATTCAAATGGCAATTATATAGCCGACGAGAAATACAGCACCTACATCAATCTCAATGGCGACAAGCGTTATCCTGGCGTACCGAAAGGCGCTGCTGGCGATGTTGATGGTATGGCCGAGTGTGAGTTCATCTACGGCGGCGCTTTCGAGGGTCTGATTGCCGGCAGCACCCACATCAACCTCAATAATGGCCGTATCTTCAATACCTTTGCCGGCAGTTGTAATGCCGACATCCTCGGTCATACGGAGACCTATGTGGGACAGAATGGATTCCCCTGGGTCCGTGACCATCTCTATGGCGGTAACGACCTGGGTGGCAGCATCTTAGGAGAGGCAGACTTCCTTGGCCGAATTCGCGATGAGGTCAAAGGCATGGTGGCTGATGACTATAAGGAACAGGTCAAGAAGGCCGCGGCTTATATGGAATACACGCAGGGTAGGGTGAGGAATCTCCTCGGCGGCTGCTTCGGTGACTATGACTATACAACAGACTATCAGGTAGGAGAGGGGAAGCCTGTCGCCAACAAGCCTTATCTGCACAATACCTTCGTCAATTTCAGGCCCAACGAGAATCCTGACAATGCGGTAGAGAAGATCTTCGGTGCCGGAGAGGGCTATCCGGGCGACCGTGACGGTGACAAGTCACAGGATCACAGTTACGTGCTTATCGACATCCCCGAAGGCTTGACGAATTTTGCCAATACGGAGGTCTTCGGTGCCGGTGCCTACAATGGCCTCGGTATGCGCTACAAAGCTGAGGACACCTTTAATGGCAATGTCGATCTCATCGAGGCCTCCGGCATCATCGACCTGATGCGCGGAAGGATAAGTGCTGCCTATGGCGGTAGTTACGAGGAGGGTATCACCCGCCGTACAGTCGTTAATGTGCCGGAGAAGTCTACGATAAAGATCAACAGCATCTTCGGCGGTGCTTATGGCATGCAAATTCTCCCGCCTTGCGATGTCTATGAGGCAAACGTGAACTATCGGAGTGGTAATGCCCGTGTGAACGGTGCCATTTATGGCGGAAACAACAATGTGCGCCGCACGCTCTATTCCAAGGTTAACATCTCTGCACCGGTCAATAAGGAGAATGGCTATTCAGGCTATGTCTACGGCGCAGGCCGTGGTCAATATACCTGGTCGGAATACACCGAGGTGAATCTGGAGAAAGGCGCCAATGTCTGGGAGGTCTATGGTGGCGGAGAGTTGGGTAATGTGCTGAATGCCGAGAGTGTACAGAAGTACCTGCAACTCTATAGTGATAAGCCGGCAGACATGGTGGTCAACGAAGATGAGTATTGGGGTGATAAGGATAAATGGGTCAGTGGCATCGTAGGCGGTACGCTAAAAGAAGAATTTGGGGATGACTGGAAGAAAGCCTGGAAGAAAGCCTGGACTATTGGCGATTATTATAAGCCTGTTGGAGAATTTACAAGATATGTGGGTAATACATACACCAACCTCAGCAATCCACTTGTCAGAGTGGCAGCTATGGATGATAGGGATCTGAGTGATTTTTCAGAAGCTCAGAAGGCAAGAACATTCCAGAGATACAACACCAACGTGATTATCAAGGAAGGCGCTACGGTCGGCAACTATGCCTATGGCGGTGGTTATGGCAGCACATCGATCCCCTTGACCGGAGGCGTCTATGGCTCCACCTATATCGCTTTGCTTGGCGGTACGGTCGGCAAAGATATCTATGCAGCAGGTACTACCGGAAGCGTGTGCGATATCTTTGGTGCCGGTGCACCGGCAGACAACAATCCGATGGGCTTTATCGCCACGGCCAATGCCTATATCAAGGGTGGTACGGTACGTAATGTATATGGTGGCGGCTGGCGAGGCAGTGTGGGCTATCACAACGGCGACATCAGTGATATTCCAACTCAGGATAATCCTGATATCCTCGGAGATACTCACGTCGTCATTGGCGACCTCGACGGCAAGAGCTTCACCGACGGTATCCCTGCCATCAACCGTAACGTCTATGGCGGTGGCGAGGGCGGTGGTATCTTCGGTACGGCCTATGTCACGGTCAACAACGGTCGCATCGGTTATCGCTATAAGAACGTGTCAGGCACGAGAGGGGCTGACGATTATCAGTACGTGGAGGAACTCGACGACGTGAAGGCTGGCGACAATCTTCTCGACCGCAGTGGTAACGTCTTCGGTGGCGGATATGTGGCCAATAGTTATGTCGACTTCTCCGACATTAAGATGTATGGCGGTATCGTCCGAGGCGGTCTCTATGGCGGTGGTGAGGTAGGACCTATTGGCCGTGGTACGGTGAAGGACGTTGCTGCGCCGGAGGGTACCTTCATCAATGGCAAGGCAAAGATCTATAAGCCTGGCGGCACGAAGATTACCCTCTATAAAGGCCATGTGATGCGTGATGTCTTTGGTGGTGGCCGAGGCTTCGACAACTGGGGCGGTGAAGGCTATATGACCGATGAAGAGAAACTCACCATGGACCTCAGTTCCAAGGGTTATGTCTTCGGTAAGACCGATGTGCAGATTCTCGGTGGTGAGGTGGGTACCACGGCTGGTGTGGCCGATGGTTACGGCAATGTCTTCGGTGGCGGTAACGTCGGTTATGTCTATAGCGGCACCGGTAAGAAGCCGGCAGCAGCCAGCGGCAATAAAGACCCCAAATACTATTATGATGGCGATGACTTGACGGAAGACTGCCGTGTGCTGGTCACTCCGTACTGTCAGGCTAAGAGTGCAGTGACCATTGACGGCAAGACCTATCAGGCTGGTGAATATGTGCCGTCCTCCGAACTGGATAAGTTGAAGAACAAGTCGGGTGATGCACGTTGGAGTCAGCTCGACGACGATGGTATCATCATCCGCAACGCTGTCTTCGCAGGTGGTAATGTGACGATAGGCGATAACGAGGTCTACGCCAATGAGAAGACCGTGCTCGGCAACGTCTCGGCCAATGTGGTGGATATCTTCAACCGTGACCTCATCACCGTCGGCACGGAGCATGTGGGTGGTATCTATGGCGACGGCTGTCTGACGCTCGTCGACGGTTACCGTGAACTGAACATCTCCAACTACGGCACCGACTATTATAATATGTTGGAGACCATCACCCTCGATGAATACTTAAGCCTCACCGACCGTGAACGTGCCTACTTCGCCTTGGAATACCAGTGTGAGACAGCTTTTGAGATGGAGACCAGTGCTGGTCGTAAGTCCTATACCGTCGGACAGCGCATCACCGAGGAACTCTATAACGATATGCCGGAACAGTATAAGTCCAACTGGAAACTCTACGGCTTCTGCTCTATCTATGCCGGCCGTCTGATGAACACCATCCAGCGTGCTGACTTCTGTGGCATCTTCGGCAGCCGCCTCGTCATGCAGGGTGCCAAGGACCGTGTGCCCAGCGTGGCCGATAAGACCGACTATACCGTGAACCGTGTGGGTGAGGTGTCACTCAATCAGGTCAAGTCCATTTCCGGTGAAAAGGATGATGACGGCAATACCCTGACCCACGGCAACTACTTCGGCATCTACAGCATCGTGAACTACATGGGTGGTCTCACCAGTGATGTCGACTTCTATAATACTGTACGCACCACCGACAATACCAACTCAAGCTACGATGCCGACGGCAAGACCTTCTACGAGTGGAAGGAGGCCTTCCCGAAGGAACGTAAGCGCAACAATGGTAAGGTGGCCAATAGCGTCGCCCTTGCCTCGGGTGTCTATCTCGAACTGACCACCGAGAAGGGTACGCCGGAGAACAAGGACTGGGGCTATATCACCGGTGTGGCACAGTTGGAACTCATCAATGTGAAGACCGGTCTCGGCGGTGGTTACGTCTATGCCAAGAACGAGCATGGCACGAGGACGCTGTCTGGCAACGACCATACGATCCTCTCTCCGTATAATCTGGCAACTGCTGCCCATGCGAAGGCCGTCACCAATAAGTTGTACACGTATAGTCCTACCACGCTGAAGGAGATCAATACCTCCGGAAACTTCGTGCATAATGTGAAGCAGATCATCGACGAGTGCTATCCGACCATCAATGCTTATCAGGGTGAGAATGCCGCACCGGCCCACTACTGGTTCATCCGTGGTACCAGTTACGTCTACGACCAGTACATCACCGCCTATACTGGTGTGGCCAACGCCTACAGCAAGACGCAGAAGATCCCGCTGAACATCACGGCCGCCTCTCACGGAAAGATGAAACTCGAAGATGTGAAGGAGAACCTCTACGCCTACTACTATTCCACCGAGGCCAACGAGAAGGATCGTACCCCGTTGCAGAATACCGACGAGAACGCAGCGACCTACAGCGTGCTGGTCAACAACGACGTGACCTACCATCTCAACGACTCCATCTCTTATTGGGACTGGCTGCAATTGAGTGAGGTCGATCAGCGTCACTTCGTCGCCGACACCTATCTCACCATCGCCGAGTGTAAGATTGGCAACACCACCTATCCGGAGAATACCGTCCTCCTGCCTGCCGACTACGAGAAACTGAAGGCATCGGCTCCGAAGAAGGTCATCGACGGCGAGACTGTACCTTCGGTCTACCATGTGGCCAAGGAGGAGGATGTCGACTTCGACTTTGTCTTCCGCCGTTCCAACAACCTGTCGCACGAACTCGGCTATGTGGTCACCTACGCTGTCGACAACCCGTCAGCCTGGGATACCCAGGATCCGAACTGTACCTATTCGCCCAACAGGTCAGGTGTCTATGGCCAGCACTTCTATGGTGAAGGTGAGATTATCGACAAGTTGACGCATGACGACTATGAGAGCATGGGCTCCAAGAAGCCTACGGAGGATCAGGCTCAGATGGCTGAGGCTTACGTCACCAAGGAGGATGTGACGTTCACCGACGGCACGAAGACCTATAACTTCATTCCCGGCACCCCGCTGTGCAAGGAAGAGTTCAGCAGCGGCGCCTGGACGTCCATCTCGTCGAAGGTGGAGAAGGCACTGGTCTGCACGGGTACCGTCGAGTTCGAAGGCGAATATGCCAGCAAGTCGATGCTCTACGGCGAGGTCCTGACTACGGCACGCTATAATGAGGTGGTGAATGCCTATAAGAACAACTTCCGCGTGTCGGAGGCCGACGCCAAGAAGGAGATCGACAAGATGACCAGTCCGGCTTACATCTGCTACCAAGAGGGTTATTATGGTGGCGGTTACTTCGAGGCCGGACAGAAGTACACGACCCTGAAGGGCTGGTCGTCACTCACTCCCGATGACCGTCAGTACTTCTCGTTCAACTACGATGCCCTGAATCTGCTCATCGATCCGGAATTCTCCGGCAATATGGCGCTATACGACAATAACAAGTCACCGTTCCTCTACTCGTCGCCACAGCCCATCGACTATGAGGCCGTCTACAACGGTTCGAAGCCGTTGACCTTCAGTGTCAATAACGTCTCTCATACGGTGAACAAGAATGACATCATTGCCCGTGACCTCTACGAGGCTGTTCCCAATGAGCAGTACCACTACTCACCCGTCAAGGTTGACAATACGATGGTCTATGTGGTCAATACCGCCTTTGCGAGAGGCGACACACCGTACTCCGTCGGTCAGGTGATAACGTCAGAGGCCTATAGTTATCTGACCAGTAACCAGCAGCAGAACGTGACCGCCCTGACGTTCAACCTCAGTGACATCGGCCATACGTATTACTATTGCCGTGAGTCCTACCAGATTTCTGGCGACAACAATGGCCACGCCGTCACCGATACCCGTAACAACAACACGATTAGAAAGGGTGCTACGGTCGCTCAGGGTGTGGTGATTACCGAAGACAACTATGACCAGTTGACGAACCTCCAGAAGGACTTCACCATCCAGGGTAATGCGCCTGAGGAACTGACCACGCTCTATGTCGCCAGCCAGTCGGATGTCTATGACCTCCAGAAGGACCGCATCCTCACTGTCATCTACAGTTACGACTATACCGAGAGTGACGAGAGCGGCACCCATATCGAACCCGTCTCCGAGCGCCACATCGTCAATATCCATATCCACTTCGAGAGTGGTGTGCCCGAAATAGGCAACCTCCACTCGCCGGCCGTCTCACTGCCGGGCGATTACGTCGGACTCTACCAGCCTACGGTGAAGCCGGGTGCCTATGAAATCATGGGCGGCGGCTGGGAGATTTTCCAGAACGAGGAGGATGCCGAGCGCCACCGCAACGGTAAGGAGTTCGACAACAAGACACCGGTCTACTGGTATCAGGACGGTCAGTACCTGGCCTACTACGCCAAGACCTACCTCGGCAAGACCTACTCGAACGCTGTGCCGTTTAACGTGGCGAACTACCACGACCTGAAGGCAGTGATGGCCGATACGGAAAATCACCTCTACATCGACCATCCCGATGTGAAGCGCGCCAGCAAGATCTATATCAACGACTACAGCGACGACGACAAGAGCGGTCTCGACTTGCTGAAGGATATCTACAACCTGTCAGCGGGCGAAACCTTGGCTGGTCACAGCGCCCTGAACAATAGGGTGAAGGGCATGCAGAACCTCGAAGTGTTCTTCCATGCCGATGCGGCACCGAAGGCGTACGCCAATAACTGGACGCCGATTGCCTCTGGCGACGGCCAGTGCTACAACGGTAACATCCACGGTGAGGGCTACCATGTCGACGGACTTACTTCGTCGCTCATCGGCCACCTCTGCGGCCATGTCTATAACCTCGGTGTCAGCGGCTCATTCACCTCTGCCGGTCTGGCCGACAGTGGCGACGGTTATGTGGAGAACTGCTGGGTGATGACCTCAGGCGAACCTGACAACAGCGTCTATGCCGTCTTCGGCAATCCGACGGATGCCGTCAGCACCACAAAGCAGATGGAGAACTGCTACTACTATGCCGCCGGCGGTGACTATAAGACCACAGGTGCTACCCACGGTCAGGCCCGTCTCATGACCGAACAGCAGTTCTACAACGGTGAGGTGGCCTACAATCTGAATGGCTTCTACCTGAAAGAGCGTTACAACCGCCAGGCATCCGCCAACGACAAGATCGACACCTACGGCTATGTGGAGGGTCGCTATAGCAATGACGACATCGACTTCCTCTATGCCAGCGGTGAGATACCCGTCGAGGACGATGTCCGTCTGAAGACCGATGCTGAGGGTAACTACTACTATGAGCCGCTGTGGCCGGACGACTACCTGTTCTTCGGACAGATGCTCACCGGTGGTTACGACTTTGTCGGCACTGGCATTCCGGAGTATACGCCGTCGCACCTCAATAAGACCGGCCAGTGCAATACGCTGGAGAACGTCCCGACGTCGAACCGCGTTTACCGTACGCCGGCCTACTTCGGCAGCAAGCAGATGGGTCTCTACCACTTCAACCCGTATGCCGTCCTTGCCGCCAAGACCGCTGATGGCAAGCATGACCTCTATCCCGGCATGACCGCCGTCGACTTCACAGGCTATAAAGACAAGGGCTATAGCAAGGGTCTCGCCGACGGCATCTTCTTCGCACCCATCTGCGACGCTGATATCACCCTCGCCGGGGTGGCCAATGCCGACGAGACGCGCAACCTGCTCGTTTACTCGCCGCAGCCACAGGCCGACACTGATACCGACACTGACACCAATGCTGACACCAACAAAGATACAGACACCGGCACCGTGCTCGCCACTTACTTCACCGAGCCGGAGATGGTTGAGAAGGACGACGATGCTACAACGCGCATGAAGGCTGTCTATCGTGCCGTCGATGCATTGTCGGCAGGTGACATCGGTTCGATCCACGGACACATCGTCTATCGTGACGGCGAGGTCTTCTCCGCTTTGACAGACCATATCCTCGTGGACCGTCAGGACTTCAACTGTCCGATGAGCTACACCTTCGGTAAGGAGAACCGTATGTGGTACCAGCGCCAGCCCGACAACTATGTCGACGCCAAGGAGGGCTGGGAGGCTATCAGCCTGCCGTTCAGCGCCGAGCTTGTCACTACGCCCGACAAGGGTGAGATCTCTCACTTCTACGAGGGCAGCACCACCGGCCATGAGTACTGGCTGCGTGAGTTCAAGGGCGGTGCCGTCGACACCACGGATCCCACGACCTATATCGCCGACTTCCTGAAGCCCGAGGCCGGCACGGAGAAGAAGTACTACACCAACACCTTCCTCTGGGATTACTATTACAGCTTCGACAACTACTGGGATCAGAATAAGGATGAGTACCAGAAGACGTACTATCAGGAAGAGCACGTCTACAGCGGCTATCCGTACAACGGTGTCGCCACACCATATATCATCGGATTCCCGGGCGGACGTTACTATGAGTTTGACCTCAGCGGAACGTTCAGGCCTAACTACACGCACTCCAGTATCGACGCCTTGGAGATGCAGCCTATCATCTTCGCCTCTGAGCCGGGCATCGAGATTGCCGTCAGCGACGACGAACTGAAGCCCGTCACGGCAAAGGGTTACCAGTTCATGCCGAGTTATAGCAACAAGAAGTTGACGTCCAAGGCGGGCTATGTGCTTGCTGCAGACGGTGGCAGTTTCGACAGGAACGCTGAGGAAGTCGTCGTCGAGGCCTTCCGTCCGTACTTCATTGCAGCCAACGGCACCCGTGGCGGCGACGTCGAGCGCATCATCTTCGGTGGTGACAACTCGAACCTCCATCCGAATGAAGACCTGTCGAAGAAGGAGGGTGCCGGCACACTGAACATCTACGCCAAGAAGGGCTATGTCGTCGTTGAGTCGTCGCTTACCTACACCGAGGATGTCCGCATCGTCACCGCCGCTGGTATCACGGTGGCAGCCTTCTCCGTCAAGCCAGGTGATACCGTCGAGGTCCGTGCCGACTTCTCCGGCATGTACATCGCCTACACCCTCGATGGCAAGTACACTAAGAAGGTTGCGGTTAGGCGAGAATAAAGAATAAGTTTGTGGTCAGAAAATAACTAAAAAGAAAGGAAAAATGATATGATGAAGACAATGAAAAGAATGATGATTCTCGTCCTGCTGGCTGTCGTCAGCGTGGGCCTGAAAGCTGAAGATGTGAAGGTTGTCATCAGCGACTTCACAGGTGGCGCTGTCGTTGTCAAGTCTCAGGAAGGCCAGACGGTCACCATCACGGTGACACCTGCCGAGGGCTATTATATTGAGAAGACAGACATGGAAGTTATTGCTGTCAAGGATCCGACCTCTGCCACCCGTGGCGACGAGGATATATCCGTAGCCGGCGTGCTGGAACTCACGCTGGTGGATGACGAGGGTAAGGCCGTCGTCGACGAAAAGGGTGGGGCCGTGGACGATCCCGAAGATCTGACAAAGGCCCGCAACTATTCCTTTGTCGTGCCTGAGGGCCTTGGCTCCTGGGTGAGGAAAGCCGAGTTCCACGAGACGGTGGTGACCAACCTCATCCTCGACGAGAATGTCACATCGCTGGATGCTGACCTGCTCAGCGCTCATCCCAATGTGAAGACGGTCACCATCACGTACGACCAGGATGTCATCAGTCTGGGCGAGTGCGACGTGACGGGTCTGGTCATCGACGTGCCCGGCAACCTCTACAATGCATATAAGGCGGCTGAAGGTTGGGATAAAGCCGAGGAGATTATCAGCAGCAAGGGTGTTGAGATGACGGGTGTCGCCTTCGGAGAGCATAACGACTACGACACCTTCGTCAGCAGCAAGTCGGTGAAGATTCCCTCTGTGCTGAATGCCTTTGTCATCACAGCCATCAAGGACGAGACGGTCGATATTCTGGAGATAGAAGATGGTATCATCCCGGCCGGTGTGCCTGTGTTGCTGTTGAGCAAGGCGCAGAAGGGTAGTGACTTCCGCACGGCTACCGTCGACCAGAAAGGTTCTGAATATACGAATATCCTGAAGGCTGCAGGCAGTGGAGGCCAGCATGTAGACCTTGGCCAGGCCTATCTGCTCTACAACGACGTGTTCTACCTCTCTCAGGAGGGCACCATCCCCGAGAACGGTGTCTATATCCCCGTCTCCGACGGCAGTGAGGAACAGGGCAAGGAAGATAAGAAGGATAATCTCAGGGCCCGCTCGTTCCTGACCATCGGCGTCAGTGGCACTACCGCCATCACCCCCTCTCACTTCTCACCCATCTCTCACCTCTCAGACGCCTGGTACACGCTCGACGGCCGCCGTCTGAACGGTGCACCAACGGCGAAAGGCATTTACGTCTTCAACGGCAAAAAGGTGATTATCCGATAGATAATACTTAAAAAATGCTACCCTTGCTACCCTTTTATGGTTATTTGGTTGATAACCAATAGGTTGACAAGGGTAGTATTGTGTAAAATACTACCCTTTTGCTACCCTGATGCTACCCTTGAATTTTATGATGCCTTAGCGTTTGCCTATAGGCGAACGGTTGTTTGAGTATAGGCGAACGGTCGTTTGGGTATAGGCGAACGGTAGGAACAAGGCAGTAAAACCCCACGGAAAGCATCATAACAACCCATAATAGGCATTTCTTTCAACAAATAATCCCTTATTTTCTTGGTTTTGTGCCTATTTTTTCGTACCTTTGTCAGCAAATACAAAGAACGACAATACATCTATGAAGATTACGAAGATCAAGACCAGGATGGGACAGTTTGGTGCCCCTGTAACCACAGACCTCGATGCTATTGTGGAGCGGATGCGCTCGCCCAAGACCAAGGAGATGGCAGACCGCATCGCGGACATTGCTCTGAGGTCGAGGATTGCCATCGAGAAGGGTTCGCCGAGATTCCACTTGGGCGACACGGACAAGTTGCCATATATCATCTTTTCGGCCACCTTCGGTCGTCAGAACATGGACAAGCTGGCCACAACCACAGGTCTCCTGATGCTGAACATCCCCTGTCCGCAAGGCGTCATGCAGGTCAACGAACTCAAGCGGCGCGTCAGCCAGATTCCCTATACGCTGCTGGCCTTCGCGGGGGTGAGTGGGGTAACGCTGAAGGTAGTCGTCAGGTGCGACTACCAGGGGAAAACGGAGGCTGACGCTTATCTGGCGTTCCTGAAGGATGCCCACGAGAGTGCGGCGCGGCTTTACACGTCGTTGGCCATGTGCGACCTGCTTGTGGGAGAGCAGAGCCTCACGCGTGGCTGTCGCCTGAGTTACGATCCCCAGCTCTATTACAACCCCGAGGCCCAGGTGATGCCCGTGGTGCGTGCGGCGAAAGATCCGCTGGCCCCCTATGAGGGCACGAAGGCCGACGATGAGGGCACCGTGGTCTGGTTCCCGGACTATGAGGAGCGCCAGCGCATCGAACTGGAGTTCCAGACCTGTCTCTCAAAGGCCATCGACGAGAGCGGCGGCGTGGCGGAGAAGTGCCTGCAACTGCTGGCCGACTACTGCAACAAAGCCTGTCTGCAGGAGGAGGGCTGTGTGGAGCGTGCTGCCTGGAACGCCCGTTTCAGATCCCTCGGCATCGACGTCATCCGGAAGACCTTCCGCAACGCCTATAAGACACCCTACGAGGGCCGTCCGCTCTCGCAGATGAACGAGAAGGAGCGCATCATGCGCTGCATCGAGGACTTCCTGAGCCGACGCTATCAGTTGCGCTACAACGTGGTGAAACAGGTGACGGAGTTCCGGGCTAATGACCTGCGCTTCAAACAGTGGAGTCCGCTGACGGACAGGGACTTACGGAGCATCGTCGTCGAGGAGATGAAGGAGGGCGGCGAGAGCTGGATGAGCGACATCCGGACCTATGTGGAGTCGGCACACGTGAGTAATTATAATCCCATCCACGAGTTCCTCGCCGGCTGCGGCACGTGGGACGGAAAGGCCAACTATATTGAGGACTTCGCCCGTCGGCTGCCCACGAACTACGACCACTGGCCGCAGTACTTCCACCGCTGGCTCCTGGCGATGGTGGCCCAGGCCCTCGACATCAACCGCGACTACGGCAACTCGATGGTGCCGCTGCTCATCGGCGAACAGGGTTATCTGAAGACGCAGTTCTGCAACCATATCCTGCCCCCGTCGATGCGCGAGTACTATATGAAGGACATCAAGATGGAGAATGCCGAGCAGGTGGAACGCGTGCTGGGCCGCATGTGGCTGGTGAATATCGACGAGTACGACTCCAAGACACAGCGCGAACAGGCGAAGATCAAGCGGCTGCTGACGGAGAAGGAGGTGCAGGTGCGGAAGATGCGCTCGGACCAGTACACGATGACGCCCCGCCTCTGCTCGTTCATCGCCACCACCAACGACCCCACGCCGCTGCCCTCTGGCGATGGCACCCGCCGATACCTTTGTATCGAGGTGACGGGCAAGGTGGACATGACGGGACCGATCCCCTACAAGCAGATCTTCGCCCAGGCCGTCGCTGAACTGCGCGATCCGGACTGCATCTACTGGTTTACGGATGAGGACGAGCGGGATATCCAGGCCCACAACAGCCTCTACCAGCAGGAGTCGGCGCCAGAGATGGTGCTCTCGCAGCTCTTTGAACCCACCACCCAGCGCAAGCGTGAGACTTTCTGGACCACAACTGATATCCAGAACGAACTGGCTAAACACCTGAAATCCCAGGACATACCCACGCTGAAGAACCTCAGCGCAGCCATCAAGAAACTGCGTTGGCCAAAGATCAAGACCAATGGACTGGTCGGTTATTACCTCGTACTCCGATAAAATACCCCCAAAATAGGGTAGCAAGGGTAGTATTAGGGTAGCATTCTGAAAAATACTATCCTTTTTATTTTATTGTTATTCAGACGATTAAATCAAAAAGGGTAGAAAGGGTAGTATTTTTATATGATTATATTTCTGTATAAACGTGTTGCTGTCCCATTTTCGACCTCATCAGCTTCGGGTTGTCGCCCTTCGTCCAGGCCTCCAGTTGCTTGCGGGCTGAGTATTTGCTGAGGTTGGCGTGATAGGCGAACATCGCGACGGTCACGTAGCCCTTCTTGAGGCATTCCTTCAGGGCCTGCTCCAGATGCTCCGTGTCCTGCATCAGTTCCTGCACGTTGGGGTTGTCCACCCTGGTGAAGCCGTTGAAGAGCCACTGGTCGATGGCCTTGGTCCAGACTTTCCCGGGGTTGTAGTCCACGCCGTCGAGCATCACGTCGTCGTCATCCACCTCGTCGGCATCGGTGATCTCCCGCTTCAGTCCCAGTTTCGGCACGAACGAGCCGATGGGCGTATCGATCCGGTAGCCCCTCGCCATCAGTTCGGCGGCACACTTCAGGAACTGCTTGAACACAAATTCCAACTCACCGTTGGCTGTGTGGTAATGCTCATGGCAGTAGCCGTCGACGGCATTGATGTCCAGTTTCAGGCCTCTTGCAGGTCTGGCATAGACGATCATTCGGCCGTCTTTTCCCTTCATCGGAGTGGGGTGGACCTCATACGGAAATCCGTTTTTCTTTCTTGACATAATCGGTACGAATTTTAAAGAATTTTCCGCAAAGGTACGCATTTTTCATCGTCAAAGCCATCGATTTAATATTTTTTTAACTCAAACGTTTGCTTATCTCTCCAAAATTCTATACTTTTGCATCATATTATATAATATGATTGCACATAAATATATTATTGATCGATCAATAGAACAATTAATGACACGTAACTTGAACAATATGATGATGAGGTTTTTGACGGTAATCATGCTGATGATCTTCAGCATGGGAGCACAGGCTGATGTAAAGGTTTTATTCGGAGAAGACGGTAAAGAACTGCAACCCAGTAAGGATGGCACGATCACCATTTCCCAGAAAGAAGTGACGGGCGGCACCATCATCATTACCCAGGAAGACCAGAAGGATGGCACGACTAAAGTGACCTTCAAAGTAACCCCCGACAACGGCTACACCATGGACCAGGCAGGCCCCGAAGTCTATGCCGTCATCTCCCCCAACGGAGCCACTACCCGTACCCCAGAGGTCTCCACCAAACTCGACCTGAAAAGCGAAGACTTCACGGACATCTCCGAAAAGCGTACCTACACCACCACCATCGACTCAAAACTCGCCCTATGGGTAAAGAGTGCGAAATTTGAGACTAAGAGAGATGGCGCAAAAGCTCCGGCTAAATATACGTTTTATATCATCAACAACAGCGGTAAACAGTCTTTGAAGGCAACTGCCTCAGTGGAGTCTACATCTACGGTTCTGGATGCATTTAAGGCTACAACTACCTCGGTTTTATCACCACTTATTGCTTCTGACAATGATTACTATTTCTATGATACAGAAGCTGATGCAATAGCTGCAACAGGGTTTACCAGTGGCGGTGGTAACGGCTCTTCTACCGTTGCAACAATAGATGCTGGTAATGATAAGAATATCTATGTGCGATACTATTATAACAATGATTCAAGTCCAATTGATTTGAGCGGTTCAATTCAACACAATATCACGATAGGTGGACGGTACCTTGTATTCAACATATCACGAGATCAACGTGTAGAGACAATAGAAGCGGATGCGGTAACGGAAGCCATGTTACAATCAACAACTTATACAAATACTTCTATTAACGGCAGAAAACATAATATTTATTTCCTTTGGAAATTCACAGGCAACGATCCTTATAATATCACCGTTACCAGTTGCTATAATCCTGGAGACAAATTCCTATGGGGGCAATGGGGAAACAACGGATCAGCAGCTAGCATGTGGCTTAATGATGGTACAACAAATTCTACTAAGTTGGGGTCTATTCAGCAAGATAATACTTATAAAAGCGGGACTGCTAATAATCTTGCATCTTTCATTCTGTTTCCTCATAATTCAGGTACTGATTATGTATTGATGGCAGCCACTACATTATATCAGCCTAACAATAACAGTCTGTATGCTTATCAAAGGTATGCAGATAATATGACGCCAAATAGCGCTTCTAATTATCAAAACCCACGTGTGTTTTTTTCTGCAGCTGCAGATGCCCAAGTGGTATCAATTTTACCAATAGGCACATGCGAGCCCCCCACGATTACATACGATAACTCAACAGGGAAAGTTACTATAGAATCGGCAACACCGGGAGCAACTATCTATTATACAGTTGATGGAAGTACTGAGCCTTCCTCTTCTGAAACCCGATATACTGCACCATTCAGCATCTCTGCAACAACTATCATCAAGGCCATTGCTATTAGGACGGGAATGGGAAATTCTGAAGTGGCAACACAGACCATTGAGAAATTGGTCAGTCCTTCTGCAAGTTTTGTTGATGCTACACAGAAGGTTAATATCACAACGAATAGCGTAGTTGAGGGAGCCACAAGCGTTTACACCACCGATGGCAACAATCCGACTCCAAGCTCGAATGAATACAGCGAGGGCATATCACTAACAGAAACTACTACCGTCAAGGCAATGACCGTGAAAGAAGGATATATCAATTCTGATGTGGTTTCATTGCTCGTTGAAAAGCTGGCTTCTTCGCCAACTATTACCATATCTGGTAACACTGTCACATTGTCTTGTAGTGACCCGGATGCAACGATATATTATGTGACAGACGGTACAACGCCTACACAAGCATCAACGTTATATAATGTACCTTTCTCTTTAGATGGAGGCCAAAAGTACATAATCAAGGCTATTGCCGCAAAGACAGGATTTCTGAATTCTAACATAGCAGAAGATGTGATAGACAACCGTACTACCATATCTGCTCCAACCATCACATATACAAACAATGTTGTAACAATCACGGCAAGTGATATTGGTGATGAAATATATTACACTACAGACGGAAGTACCCCTACAACATCCACAGCCGATCATTTCACTAGTTCTGGAACGTTCGATCTGGTTTATGGTAGTAGCTATACTATTAAAGCCATTGCTTCCAATGGGAGTTCCATCTCTTCAGTAGCAACTGAGACCATAGATTTGACGGATGTAGGATATGCTGGCATCTATTACATACGGAACCTTGGCAACGGTGGAGTGTATTATATGTATCCTGTGGGCGGCGAAAGTACACTCGTCAAAACAGCCAAGAAAACGGATGAAGATGCTATTTGGAAAATAGAGATTGTGGGCGACTACTATCGCATCATCCATTATAAGGACGGAAAATACCTAGTGGCAGCTGCTGTAGAAAATAACATAATGCCCGACACAGAAACGGTATCGCTTGTTGATACGGATAGCCCTGGGGAAAACGCCCTGTTCGAGATTACCCGCAAGAGTGGTGACGAGTCAAACATCATGGATCATGTCCTCCTCATCAGACCCAAAGCTGCAGTCGAAAATGTCGTCAATACAGAAAGTGGTCATATCTACCTTAATACTAGAGGTGGAAATGACGGGACAAATACTGTTGGCCTTTGGGATAATTCCGGTAGTTCTGAGTGGCAACTGGCAACTGTTCCCGCAAAGCCCACTTTCTCAGTGAATGATATTAAAGTAACCATATCGTGTGATTTAGGTAATGTCTATTATACAATAGACGGATCAACACCTACCTCTTCTTCTGCATCAGGGAAAAACGTCACCTTGGCTTATGGCCCTAGTTATACTGTAAAAGCCATCTCTATCTATCACGATGATAATACCAATACGGATTGGACTTCAGATGTTGCCACGAGCAACACGATAAAGGTAAACCTTCTGAATCCTATCATTTCGCGCTCAGGAAGTAATGTTACCATTACTAACAGTCAGAAAAGTGGCGTGAAATTCTGGTACACTGTTAGCATTGATGGCACGGACCCCGTAGATCCAGTTCCCGATGGTGCTGGAACAAATTATTCTTCAGCATTGTCTTTAACGGCTAATGCCCGTAATGTGTTTAAAGCCATCGCCTACAATACTGTTAATGGGACGACATACACTTCTGATGTCATAACTTTTGTAGTTGATTTACGCGGTTCAACCACTATCAGTTCTTTGGCAGACATTACCAGTGCAACAGGAAGTTACAAATTGGCTTCAGGGTTTACTGCCACAGGAACGCCAGAAGAGGATGGTGTTGAGATAGGAACGAGTGCCAATCCTTTCAAAGGAACTATTGATGGTAATCTCGTTGAGTTTGAACTCAGTTCTCCGCTGTTCGACTATGTAAAGGATGCTACGATTAAGAATGTGATTATCAGTAAAGCTACAATTAGTACAAGTGGTAATGCCGGTGCCATAGCCAATAATGCTTTGGGGGCTACTCGCATATACAATTGTGGTGTGTTGGCTAGTGGCAGTACAGTAGCAACAGACGATGACGGTTACACCTCCATCACCTCATGTACCAGCACCATTAGTGGTAGCGGCTACGTGGGTGGTATCGTCGGCCTGCTTGACGGCAGCTCGCGTGTCATCAACTGCTTCAGCTATGCCAATATCACTGGAGGTAATCAAGTGGGTGGCATTGTGGGATATAACAATGTTGCAACCAACGCCAACAACCTCAAGACGATGGTGATGAATTGCATGTTCTATGGTAACATCACGGGCGGCACTTCTAAGGCCCCCATCTACAATGGCCAGAATATCGTCAATAAGGATGCCAATGGCGTAAGCAATTTCAACTATTTTCTTGCCGATGCAACCTTCACTAGCGGTATTAATGTTTACAACTGTGCCCTGATGGCCGAGAAGCGTTATCTGCAGCGCTTTGAGTTCTTCCGCCAACTGCTGAACAGCCACCGAGAGCTAGCAGCCTGGTGGGCCACGGGCGAATACTCAAACAAGGATGAGATGGCTAAGTGGGTGATGAAACCCTCACAAATTGGAAGCGACACGCCCTTCCCCGTACTAAAGGCCCCCAAAGATGCTAATGGCAAATATATTCAATATCCCTCGGTGGTGAACATCGATGCAAAGAATGCCACCACACAAACAGAACGCAATAAAGGAGGTAAGTTGGGTACACTGACTGTTAATATTGAGATGGGCAATGGAGCGGTGTATAACCATCCCGGTACAGGAGAAAACGAAGCAAAAATCACCACCTCACAGCTTACACTTAATATCACCGACAAAGACCCTGACCATTTCAACTTCAATTACTACAAGGTGCAACTGCCCTATTACAACGATGTGGGTACGAAGAACTATACTGGCAACCGTGTGGTGACTGGCTGGAAGATTGTCAGCATCAGCGGTGGCACGACATCATTCACCACAGGATCTGATGCAGAAACCGACGCATCGGGTGAAATCACCTCAGCCCCCTACAACTTCGCCGACCGTAACTGCACCGACAAAGACTTGTATAGCGTGAGCGGACGTGTATTCAACCAAGGAGCTTACTGGGATGTTCCAGAAGGAGTGACGGCTATCACTATTCAGCCCTATTGGGCCAAGTGTGTCTATCTGGCTGATACCAATGCTGACAAGGTGTACGATCAGGCAATGACGACCGGATACAATGTCCCTAACGTCGGCGGCGGGAAAATCTACAACAACGGCAGCAGTTATTCCATAGCAGGAGAGAGTCAGGTGGTTTACACCACGATGAGCAATGCTATTTCAAGTTCGAATAGTACGGGACTTTTTGTGGGCATCGAAGGGGATGCAAATGACCACACCGTTTATGATTATGCCGTGGTGCTTGTGGGCAATTATCATAATTATAACTCCATAGAATCAAGTAACAGCAAGCCCTATACGGTTACCTCTATTGACCTTGATGGCGACAATGAACCCGACTACTCCTATATCCTGCGCTTCGACGCTCGTAAAGGTGTCCATCCCGTGAAGGTCGACTTCCTAAACGTTCCGGGCCTCGGCATGGCGCAGAAGTCAACGGGCAGCACGGGTACCTACAACTTCGGCATCATGCAGCCAATGAGTTGGTTTGAGGTGACGAACACAGCCTTTTTCCGCGTGACACAGTTTGAGTATGAACATGCGAACCGTGCTGCCAAGCCCCTCATCCTGCACGGCGGAGTCATAGAGCAGTGGGTGAGCGGACAGAGCGGTGGCAACGGGCAAAGGACGACATACATCCATGTGGGCAGCAACGTGTGGTTCAAAGAATTCCATCTCGGTTGCCACCAGGATGCCACATTGGTCACCAAGCACCCACCTGTGTCAGTGACAGGCGGTGACTATAATGAATTCTATCTCACGGGGCTCTATTCTGGAGCCGGTAATTGTGACGATAACGCTGAGTGTTATATTAACGGCGGCCGCTTCGACAAGGTGGCAGGCACAGGTATCGAGGGCATAGGCGACGCCAGCACCCACGCAAACGGCAATATCGTCTGGCAGATACAGAACGCCGATATCGAGGAGTTCTACGGCGGCGGCATCAATGCTACCAAGCCCATTGAGGGCAGCATCACGACGGTCATCACTGGTAGCCATGTCAAGCGGTTCTGCGGCGGCCCCAAGTTCGGCGACATGAATCCTAACAAAACCGTCATTACTACTGCTACTAACTGCACCTTCGGCTCCTTCTTCGGGGCTGGCTATGGAGGCAATTCATACAACCGTGTCGCACCAGGTAACTTCACTAATAAAACTAATTACAGTTGGAACGACTGGATTGCCGGTAAGACTAAAGGCAACGTCGCTCCTACAGGCAGTTCGGCAGGTAACTATCCAGGTGGTATCGCCTACGACGGATACAAGCAGGACTACATCTCCGCTTTCGGCGGTGTGTCCACCCGCTTCGACTACCAATTCCTGCCGCAGTCAGACAATACGAATAATGTGGGCCGCCTATTCATCGACTTCGTTAATTTCTCTCTCGCCACCACCCGCAATGTCACCTCCACGCTAACGGGCTGCACCATCACGGGCAACTTCTACGGTGGAGGCAGCTTGGGCAAGGTGGAGGGTGATGTCACTTCAACCCTCACGAACTGTACGGTTCGCGGTAGCGTGTTCGGCGGCGGCTACGATGCTACCCGGCCCACGGTGCAGGTGATGAACACGAGCAGCAACACGGGCAGCATTGACGGCTTCCTTACGCCGCCGAGATACGACACGAACACTGGTACCTTCTTCCCTGCAGCAGAGCCATACAACACTTCAATAGAATACACTTGGGAGCATAGAGAAACCGTCAACAGTACGGCAACGGCCATTGATAAAGACAATCATATCCTTTACACTACGGCAGACCTCACCACCCTTGGACAGGTGACGGGCAACGTGACGCTGAACATCTTAGGCAACACGCAGGTTGAGGGTCAGGCCGTTGACTACGAAGGCAACCTGACTGGTGGTGACCGCGGCGGTGTGTTCGGTGGCGGTGATGCTTCGGCAGTATTAGGTAATACAGAAGTGAATTTCAATGCGACTGGCCTAAAGACAGGAACAGGATACGCTTATAATACTTATAATGTATTCGGTGGCGGCAATAAGGCTGATGTCGGCGGAAGTGTGACGGTCAATATGACAGCCGGCATGGTGGAGAAAGATGTCTATGGCGGTGGCGCCTTGGCAAATACCAATATTAAAAATGTTACGGCAGGCTACGGCACAAGCAGTGAGACAATCCCATCGACAAGTGACAACACGACGACTGTCAATCTGCTCGGTGGTACCATCAATGGTGATGCTTACGGCGGCGGTTTAGGACGACAGGCCAACGATAACGTGTCACCTGCCGTGACGGCCGTTGAGGCAAAGGTATACGGCGATGTGAAGATATACCTGAACGGTATGGACAAGTCATTCTATGATGCTGCTGTTGCTAATGATGCTCCACTGAAGGCTGTCTTTAATACGCGAATCACACAAACTGCTGGCGCAACGTATTATCCTGTAAAAAATAATATAAAGGGTGCTGTTGTGGAGCGTGTCTTTGGTGCGAACAACAAGAACGGTTCGCCGCAGGGAAATGTGACTGTCCATGTGTTTGGTACGCAGCACAAGGATGCTGAAAACATTCGAACTAAGCTCAAGAATGCCAATGCAGATTTGGAACAGGGTAGTCAGAACAATGAACAATACATTGCTGTATTAAAAAGTGTTCTTGCTGACATGATTACAAAGGCCAAGATATTAAACATCACGGTCACTAATGATGCAGGTACTGGTTATCAGGATATATATGATAGTTCTACCTCAACAGCTGATGACCTGAAGAAGGCTATCAATGATATAAATGATGAAATAAACGCTAAAATTTGGGATGAAAATACTTCTACAGATGATATTGATGCACTCTTTGCTCGAATTTATGATGTAGAGGCCGTCTATGGAGGTGGCAATGAGGCTGCATATATTCCTAAGACAGCGTATCATCCAACAAATGCGACGACAGGTTCTAAGACACAGGTTATCATAGAGGGCTGTGACGAGACGAGTATTGAGGCCGTTTATGGTGGTGGTAATGCCGCATCTGTGCCAGAGACGAACGTGGATATTGTAAGTGCTCATGAGATTCAGACCGTCTTCGGTGGTGGTAACGGTAAGGATAACAAGAGCGACGGCTCTCCCAATCCCGGTGCTGATGTGGGGGTCTATAAAGTAGGTGAGACAGAAACAGAATATGGTACTGGTAATGCAACAACAATATTGGAGGGTGGATATTTCCATGAGGCTTACGGTGCCAGTAACTCAAAGGGTAATATTAAAGGTAATATATCCATTAATACCAATCCTGCTGGAAGCTGTAACTTGAAATATGACAAGTTGGTCGGTGCCGGTAAGAATGCCGATGTCGATAAAGACGTGATTTTGATCTTAGGTTGTAATCCGAGAACAAAGAATCCTCTGATCTTTGGTGGAGCAGATAACGCGAATGTTAACGGTAACGTAGAGCTGACCATTACCAGTGGTACCTTTGGTAAGGTGTTTGGCGGTAACAATCTGGGCGGAATCATCAAAGGTCACATCAAAGTGAATATTGAAGAGACAGAGTGTACACCGATTAGAATAGATGAACTCTATCTCGGTGGTAACCAGGCGGCATACTCTATCTATGGTTATTATCAAGATGCTTCGGACAATAACAAAGTGAAGCCAAGAACGGCTGCCATGTATGCTATTGCCGAAGGTGAAACAGGATACATAGCTCCTTTGCCAAATCCTGCAGAAGACGCTACACATACTTTCCCCTATGCACAGCCTGTGCTGAATGTCATTTCATGTACCTATATAGGTAAGGTGTTTGGAGGAGGCTACGGTGAAAGAGCTGTTCTCCATGGCAATCCGACCGTGAATATCAATATGATAGCAGGTCGTTGGGCTAGTGAGTTGGGAGCTGCAGATAAACTTGGAGAGATTGTAGATGTCTTCGGTGGTGGTAACGCAGCAGAGGTGATAGGTAATACCACGGTGAATATCGGTACGGAAAAAACAGTAACCATGACATCTGTTGAGGATGATACAAATACTACTGATGTTGACGAAAAACATCCTAAGGTCTTGGGTGCTAACATCACTGGCAACGTCTATGGTGGCGGTAACTTGGCTGACGTAGGTTACTTAGATGATGACACTAAAGAAAATGACCCGAATAGTGTTTATTGTAATACCTTTGTGAATATTGGTGCCGCGGAAGTGGAAGTGACCGGAGAAAGTGAAAAGGTATGGCAAAGTGTTAGTGAAGGTACTAAAGGTGTCATTATTCTTGGTAATGTATATGGAGGTGGCAAGGGTGAAGCTAATGCCAATACATTCAAGTGTGACAAAGCCATGGTAGTCGGTAATACGAATGTCAGAATAGGTAACGGTACGATAGGAACTCTCGATAATAACGGTAAACTCGTTGTTGGCACAGGAAATGTCTATGGTGGTGGTGAGGTTGGCCGAGTAGAGAGGAGTTCAACTGTAACGATAGGATTTGAGACAGGAACAAGTAAACCCGTTATCAGGGGCAATGTCTTTGGTGCGGGCAGTGGCGTCAATACACATGGCTACTCTGCTTTGGTGCGTGGCAATAGTGAGGTTACCGTTCAGGGCAATGCCAAGGTGGTCGGTAGCGTCTATGGCGGCGGTGAGACTGCTTCGGTTGGTAGATATAATATTGCCACCACGCCAGAACTCGCAGCACAACATAATGTTGAAGTAGGAGAGCCGTATGGCTTGATAAGCGGAGGAAAGAGTACTGTCACCATCCAAGGCAATGCCGAAATCGGTCCTGACAATATGAAGATGACGGCAACAGGTGGTCCCGATGACGCTGGTCATGTCTTTGGTGCCGGCAAGGGAGTCCTGCCTTATCAAAATTTAGGAACAGAAGGCGCAGGACGTTATTACCTTGATGGTGGCGTAATAAAGTGGGAACCTTATGGTGAGAGTAACGAGGACGATTACGAGAAGTATATGTTGACGCTGGCCTTGTCTGACAATACTGATGTGACTGTCGCTGGAAGCGCCTTCGTCAAGGGCTCTGTCTATGGCGGCAGTGAGAATGGTCATGTGAGGACAAATACGCTTGTGAAGATTCAGGGCGGACAGATTGGTGCAGGATTTAATAAATCAACGGAAAAATCTCTGTCTAGATATGCCGATGGGGCATTCATTGACCCAGCAACAACCCCAGTAGGAGAAAGCAATGCCCTTGCAACATGTGCTGCTTGGCCATATGACACGGAAACTACGGGTAAACCTTATGATATGTATGAGGGAACTACTGGCTACGACTCAAAAGGTGGTGCAGATGCCGCTCATGCCAATGACGGACATACCTTCTATGGCAATGTCTTTGGTGGCGGCTCCGGCTATTATCCCTACGCTCCTGGCAAGTGGCTTGAGTCTGCTGGTTCTGTAGGTGGTAATACGGTAGTGACAATTACTGGTGGTCATATTCTTTCCAATGTCTATGGCGGTAATGAACAGACCAATGTTGAAGGAAGTTGCACCATTACGATGTCGGGTGGTACCATTGGCGTGCCGCGTACCAAGGAGCAGATACAAAACCATCCTGTTGTCGGCAACCTCTTCGGTGCCGGTAAGGGTGACAAGCGCGTGCTCTTCAATACTTGGACGAACGTAGCCAGTACCAGTGTTACTATTACAGGTGGTAAGGTCTATGGCTCTGTATTTGGTGGCGGTGAGGATGGTCACGTGACAGGCGATGCTACGACAAAGATTGAGGTAGCCAGCGGAAAGGCCATCACGATTGGTTCTACAGGAGAGTCTGGTGCCGACGGTAATGTGTTCGGTGGCGGTCGTGGTTCTGAAACGGCTCTGACTGCCGGTGTGGTTGGCGGTAACGTCATTCTTACCATTAATAGCGGTAATATCTTGGGTTCTGTCTATGGTGGTGGACGTTTGGCTTCGGTAGGTACGAACTTCACCAACCCAACGCTTGCGAATGGTGATCCTGATCCTGACTATGGTCAGTTGCAGGATGGTGATACTCATGGTAATATCACAGTGACCATCAATGGTGGAACTATCGGAACCAAATCTTCAACGGGTATCAGTGGTAACATCTACGGTGGTAGTAAGGGTACGACGACAGATTTCAGGCTGGGTATCGCCAGATCTACAAAGATTAACATGACAGGTGGTACTGCATACGCCAGCGTCTATGGCGGTGGTGAGTTGGCAAAGGTCGTGGGCAGTCATACCACAGACAGCAAGACTTTAGGTACTGAGATTAATATCAGTGGCGGTACTATTGGTATCTCCGGTAAGGGTGGTGCCATTTGGGGTAATGTCTATGGTGGTGGTAAGGGTAATACGACTCACTTAGAAGCTGGTCTTATCAAGTCGAATACTAAGGTTAATATCAGTCAGGCTGAAGGTAAGACGACTACTATATACCATAATATATATGGTGGTGGTGCGTATGGTTCAGTGGGAACGTTTGACCTCTCTACAGATGAGAATATAGCGACCTATGGAGTGCCTTACGCTGGTATGCCCGTTAACTGGACATCAAATACTGGTAAGGCTACTGTCATCATCAATGGCGGTACTATCGGTACTGATGGTAAAGAGAACGGTATGATCTTCGGTTCGTCACGTGGTGACATTGGTGGTCTAGGTTCTATCCATGATAAATTGGCTTGGGTCTATGATACCGAGGTCACTATTAATGGTGGTCAGATAAACGGATCAGTCTATGGTGGTGGTGAGAATGGTCATAACTATCATGATGCTGTGGTTAATATCCAGAGTGGTATTATCGGTATTAATAATAATGCAACAGTTACGTATAAAGATGATCCTAAAGATGCTAATAAAGTAACATATACAGGCAAAGATTATAATTACCCTTACCGTGGTAATGTCTATGGTGGAGGTTGCGGTACTGATAAGTATTATGAAAATGACGCTGAAGAAACACATGATGGAAACGGACAACTCTACAACCCATTGGCAGGTATCGTGAGAGGTAATGCTACTGTCAACATGACTGGTGGTACTGTGGTCCATAATATCTATGGTGCCGGTGCAATGGGATCTGTAGGTACAATGACGAAGGATAATGATGACCACCTTGTTATTTCCAGCGGTGGTAAGACGACCATTGCCATCAGTGGTGGTACTGTGGGTGTTGACGGCACGGACAATGGTAATGTCTTCGGTGCAGCCCGCGGTGATAAGGATACTGATCAAACCGATGTTGCCCTGGTTAAGACAACAGGCGTCACCATCAGTCAGGCATCTGGCAAGACCACATATGTCTGGGGTAATGTCTATGGTGGCGGTGAGACCGGTGATGTGGGTACTTACTATACTATCACAGAAGAAGGTGCTAATAAAGGTACCAATGCATATCTCGAAGGCAGTGGTGCTTGCGTTGTTGAGGTCACTGGCGGTACTGTTCATCACAATGTGTTTGGTGCCGGCAAGGGTGAGTCAAGTAAGTACGAGTGTAAGAAAGCCATGGTAAGCTCTACAGATGTCACTATCGATACCAATGCCAAGGTGAATGGTAACGTCTATGGCGGTGGTGAGGTAGGCCGAGTGGAATATAATACTGTTGTGAAGATCGGTAGCGGCGCAGGAGCAGAAACAGGCGGTACAAGTAAGCCAGAAATCGGAGGTAGTGTATATGGTGCCGGTGCAGGCTTGGAGACTCATGGCTATTCAGCTTTGGTGCGTGGTAATAGTACTGTTACTGTTGAAGGCAATGCCAAGGTGAACGGTAACGTCTATGGTGGTGGCGAGAAAGCAACGGTAGGTAAATACTGGGTGAGTCTTGTTGCACAGGATCCCAATGAGGCTCCACCTTCAGGGTTCCCTGATGGCATGCCGTATAAGACACGAGACGGTGGAATCTGTACTGTCACCATTCAGGGCTATGCGCAAGTCGGTCCTGATGCAGGTGGTTCTGAGAATGCAGGACATGTGTTCGGTGCAGGTAAGGGCGTTGAGCCTTCTTATAGTGCTGGCGTATCCAAGCGAATGAAAAACGGTAATACTTGGGAAACTTTCTCTGGTGCTACTGGTGAGGCTGATTATCTACAGTTCCTTGAAACGCTGGCCTTGGCTTCTGTCAGCAATGTGACCATTGCCGCAAATGCCAAAGTCAAAGGCTCCGTCTATGGCGGTAGTGAGAGTGGCTTCGTTCAGGATGAAGTTTATGTAACGATTAATAATGGTGAGATTGGTACGACAAGTACAACAGGTACGACAACGACAACAACGTATGGCAACATCTATGGCGGCGGAAGAGGTCTTTCCAACTTTGCCGAGGCCGGCCGAGTGAAAGGTGGCGTCACGATTGCTGTCAATGGCGGCACCGCGAGGGGCTCCGTCTATGGCGGTGGTGAGCTGGGTATCGTCACAGGTGCTGTATTGGTCAACATCAATAACGGAATCATCGAGAAGGATGTGTATGGCGGTGGTGCTTTGGCCAATACGAATACCAACAACTGGGATGGCAATACACTGACCGAGACCTATCTTGAAGTTGCAGGACTGACAGTTGGAACATCGTCGGTTGTAGGTTATTACACGAAGTCGGGAGATAATTACAATGAGGCCACGGGTAAAGCATTGGCAGATACTAAATATTATAGAAAGGTAAATACGACAGTCAACCTCCTCGGCGGTACTATTAAGGGTGATGCATATGGTGGCGGTCTGGGACAGAAGGAGGACTTTAATGGTGCCACGACTAACATCGCTGCTGTGGTGTATGGTGACATATCGGTGACGTTGGATGGTACTGCCTTCGAAATCAATAAATACACGGACACTGGCTATACAAATGTTGTGAAGAGTGGTCGTGTGTTCGGCTGTAACAACCTGTACGGTTCACCGCAAGGTGATGTGACGGTGACTGTCAATAAGACGGTTGCGGGTAATGTCAGTAGAACCCCTGCATCGATAAAAGTAGATGGTTATGGTAAGAAACTGTTAGATGACCCTGCTTACCGATCTACCTATGAAGTAGCGGCTGTCTATGGCGGTGGTAACTTGGCATCCTATAAGACGACAGGCAAGAAGACGCATGTCATTATCAATGGTTGTGGTGAAACGAGCATTGAGACGGTCTATGGCGGTGGTAATGCGGCAGCTGTTCCTGAGACAAAGGTGGATATCTATGGTACGTACGAGATTGGCTGCTTGTTCGGTGGTGGTAATGGTAAGGATAGATACTGGAATGGAAGCCAATGGGTGCCCAATCCTGGTGCCAATGTAGGAAAGACTGTTGATGGTGAAGTCATCGGTAATGGTAACACGACCACATGGATATATGGTGGAACTATCCATGAGGCATACGGAGCCAGTAACGAGAAAGGAACGATTACGGGAAGCGTATTTATTGATGTCGGTACTTCTTCCAGTAGCTGTACATTGGATGTAGGAAAGATGGTTGGTGCTGGTAAGAATGCTGATGTCAATGGTGACATCATTACCATACTGGGCTGTAAGCCTGACGAGTTGATTCCTATTTATTATGGTGGCGCTGACAACGCCAACGTCAATGGTAACGTGGAGTTGACCATCACCAGCGGTAAGTTTGGACAGGTGTTCGGCGGTAATAATCTGGGCGGAGCCATCAGAGGTCACATCATCGTGAACATTGAGGAGATCACTCCATGTAGTACGCCTATCGTTATTGATAAGCTCTATTTGGGCGGCAACCGGGCCTCCTATTCGAGATATGGCTATTACGTGAAGACGACAACTTCAGAAGGTCCGAATGCCTCAGGTGTAGGTGCCTCTACCGAAACCGCTGTCCTGACGACTGGTGATAATCCGAAACTCATCTTTATGCCAAGAACATCGACTAAAGATCTTCATTTACCTGTTGATACATATTGGTATGATGAGGCAGAAACTGACCCGACTAAGAAATGGAAATGGACAACCACAGCTATTAATGCATTTACGCCATACGACGAGCCTCAGTTGAACGTCATCTCCTGTACCAGCATCAATGAGGTGTTTGGCGGTGGTTATGGTGTCGGCGGTGATATGTATGCCAATCCGACGGTGAACATCAACATGATCAAAGGTACCATGTATAGTGGCGTTACCGCTACAACAGAAAATCCCAACCAATTGGGAGTCATCGGTACGGTCTATGGCGGTGGTGATGCGGCTGATGTCCTTGGTAGCACAACGGTCAACATCGGTACGGAACCAACGGTTGACATCTTTGAACTTGAAATGGAAGATGGCGCACCAAAACAAGGAGAAGGTGGTGCCTATATTTGGAAGACCACCAAGAAAACTGAAACTGTCTTGGGTGCCTATATCTCAGGTAATGTCTTTGGCGGTGGCAAGGGTCAGGCAGACTCATTCGCCTGCTCGAAGGCCATGATAGGAAAAGATGGTGCTGGCGAATCGGATGATTATACCGACGGCAATACGAATGTCAACATTGGTAACGGCACCGTGATGGGTAATGTCTATGGCGGAGGTGAGATTGGTCGTGTGGAAAGGAATACGACGGTAACGATAGGACTCCCGGATGCCGCATCAGAAGTAAGTAAGCCCGATATTAAGGGTAGCGTGTTCGGCGGTGGTAAGGGTAAGGATACACATGGCTACGCCGCTCTGGTGCGTGGTAATCCTACTGTCATCATTCAGGCTGATGCCAAGGTTGAACACAACGTCTATGGCGGTGGTGAGATTGCTTCTGTGGCCAGATATAAAGTTGCCCAAGATGCCGATGAAGCAGCAGCGCATGGAGTAGGGGTAGATATGCCATACGCCTTGGCTAATACTACGAGTGGTAACTGTCATGTCACAGTCAAGGACAGAGCCGTCATCGGCCCGGACACCCCCATGAAGATGTATCATGAAGGGGTCGATCCAGCCATAGATGCGCCTGACGATGCTGGTCACGTCTTTGGCGCCGGAAAGGGTATTCTGCCTGAGAATTATACTTATGCTGATAAGGATAACAAGCCCAAACGTATGGTGCTACGTGATGAGACAATCCATACGAATGACAAAATGGGTACCGATTGGGAGTATGTTGATCCGAGTGACAATAATAACAATAATGTCTGGGAATATTTTGCTGATATGGACGCATATATTGTCTTTATTCAAACGCTGGCCTTATCCAGCTATGCCAATGTAACCATCGGTGACGAAAGTACCAGTAAACCCTTCGTCAAGGGTTCTGTCTATGGCGGTAGTGAGAATGGTCTTGTGCAGTTCAATACCAATGTATATATCAAGAGTGGACAGATTGGTTGGGGTAAGTACGCGCAAGATAACAATCAGGGTGCTTACGGTGATGACGTGTGGCTTGATACTTACGTGCCGTCAGACGCCATAGATTTGGAGTGCCCCCACTGGGTTTATGGAAAAGTAGAAGGTACCAAGACTATTTACGCCCCATACGACCCGAATGCCAATGCATCGGGAGATTTAGATAATTATCCGCCACTACCGGGTCAGACTGTAGGTAAGTCGACGGAGGGCGGTAGACGCGTAGCTACGGATGGTCACACATACTACGGCAATGTGTTCGGTGGTGGTTCTGGTAGTGTGCCTTACTACGATACGTCAGAGGGTATCAGTAAATATCTCAATACTGCAGGAACAGTTAAGGGTAATACGTACGTGGAAATCACTGGCGGTCATATCCTGACCAATGTCTACGGCGGTTGCGAGGCTACCAATGTGCTGGGTAAGGCAATGGTCAAGATGACAGGTGGTACGTTGGGTGTCCCACGTACTGAGGATCAGATCAAGAATCACCCGGTGACTTGTTACCTCTTCGGTGCCGGTAAGGGTGACCAGCGTATCTTCTTCAACAAGGATACTAATGTCAATGATGCAGAGGTTGAAGTCGATGGCGGTAGAGTCTATGGTTCTGTCTTTGGTGGTGGTGAGGATGGTCACGTGATGAGACATTCTTTGGTTACTATCAAACAATCTTTAGGCAAGACAACCAAGATTGGTACAACTGGCAATACATACGTGGATGGTAATATCTTCGGTGGTGGTCGCGGCTTCGGTGGCGATGCTTTGACTGCAGGAAACGTAGGCGGCTGTGTTGAGGTGAATATCGAGGGCGGCACTATGCTCGGCAGTATCTACGGTGGCGGCCGATTGGCATCTGTAGGCTATGGACTTTATCTGACAACTGGTGCGGAAGCTGCTAAATACGGAAAAATGCGTGCAGATAACGAATACGATGATCCAGATAATCCTATTAGCAAGACACAGGACGCACAAGCATTCTTTGCAGTTAATCCCTTTACAGGGAAAGCCTTTACTTCCACTGGTCGCGGAAAGATAACGATCAACATCAAGGGCGGTACCATCGGTAACGATGTGGTTGGTGCCCAGTATGGTGGTAATGTCTTTGGCGGTAGTATGGGACGTCTAACGAAGCTGGATGGCACTCCCAGCTCACTTTGGGATTTGCTGGCTACTGCGAAGACGACCACTGTGAATGTCACAGGTGGTAACATTTACCGCAGCGTTTATGGCGGTGGTGAGATGGGTACCGTGACCGAGGACGCTACCGTGACAGTCTCTGGTGGTATTATCGGTATTGAAGGCAATGGCGGTGTTGAATTCGGTAATGTCTATGGTGGTGGTAAAGGATACTTTGATGAAAGTAATCTTAATAACGCAACTTATGTACTTGCGGGAATTGTCAAGGGCAATACTAATGTAAACATCAATAATGGTACTATATACCATAATATATATGGTGGTGGCGCCTATGGCTCGGTGGGTGATATCACGCTCGGTAGTGCTACTTATGTACCAGGATTGTCATCTGTTACGATGATGCCTGTCAGTTGGACAAGGAAAAACGGGGATACTGGTAAAAACACTGGTACGGCTACTGTGACCATTAAGGGGGGTAATATCGGTATCGACGGTCACGAAAACGGTATGATCTTCGGTTCGTCGCGTGGTGATGTCAGTGCTCCCGGAGAAATCCATGACCATATGGCATGGGTTTATGATACACATGTGGTTATCGGTGGCGATGATTCGGATCCTCTCATCAAGGGCTCGGTGTATGGCGGTGGTGAGAATGGACATGTCTTTGCTGATGCAGGGGTTGAAGTCCATAGTGGCACCGTCGGTATGACAGATGATCCCACGTATCCCTATCGTGGCAATGTCTATGGTGCTGGTTGTGGTACGGATATCTATACAGGCACAGACAGCAAAACCTATTTCAATCCCTTGGCAGGAATTGTGCTTGGTAATACCACGGTTGAAATGGATGGTGGTCGTGTGATTCGTACCATCTATGGCGGTGGCGCTATGGGCTCAGTAGGTACCTATACCTATAACGATGCAGGCAAACCTACAGCTTGCAAGGATGGTACTGGTCTTTGCACCGTCAACATCAGTGGTGGTAAGATTGGCCCAGAAACGATGGTGATGCCCAACAACTACGGCAACGTGTTCGGCGCAGGCCGCGGTGAGATGCATGACTTGACAGAGTATCCCAACTTGGAGAAAGCGGCTTACTTCAACAAGACAAAAGTGACCATCAGCGGCAGTGCACTCGTAAAGGGTTCTATCTATGGCGGTAGCGAGAGCGGCCATGTGCTGGGTGACACTAAGGTGATCGTCAGCGGAGGACAGATAGGTTGCGGCAACGGTAAGGATGCCGCCTATACCGATGAAGAGTGGTCAGCAGCTGATCCAGCAACGCTGCTCCCTGTTCCCAGTTGGACTTACACGGAGAACGGTTATGCCTACGACAAGTTTGCTGGCACAGAAGCGGGCAAAGAGGACAAATATCCAGACGGCACATCTACCGAGGGTGGTCGTCGCGTGGCCACGGACGGTCATACGTTCTACGGCAACGTCTTCGGCGGTGGCTCTGGCTATGAACCGTATGCTGCCGGCAAGTGGCTCGAGACGGCAGGCCGCGTGGAGGGAAAGACCGAAGTAGAGATTACGGGCGGTCACATCCTGAGTAATGTATATGGCGGTAACGAGTGTACTGACGTGTTGGGCACGTGTACTGTCACCATGTCGGACGGTACAGTAGGTGTACCGTATCCCGCCACCGGCTTTAACCCCGCCCTGGGTCACCTCTTCGGAGCGGGTAAGGGCGACAAGCGCATCTTCTTCAACACATGGACGAACGTGAAGCAAGCTACCGTCAGCGTATCCGGCGGCCGCGTGTTCGGTTCTGTCTATGGCGGTGGTGAGGATGGTCACGTAGGCTTCGAGGGCGACACCGGAGGATATGACGGTGATGCCGAAACCACCATCAGTGGTGATGCTCACATAGGCACTAACGGTAACTCCGGCTACGACGGTAACGTCTTTGGCGGTGGACAGGGTTCTCTCACGGCATTGACGGCTGGTGTGGTGCAGGGTAATGTCACGCTTAACATTGAAGACGGTCAGATTGACGGCTCCGTCTATGGCGGTGGACGACTGGCATCGGTGGGAACACACCTCGTACCTGTCAATAGCCCGGTCTATGGTGAATTACAGAATGATGACAACCACGGCAACATTAAGATTAACCTCACCGGTGGCACCATCAATCAGGATGTCTTCGGCGGCAGTATGGGTTCCACTATGAGCGTAAGCTACCCAAATGAAAAGTCCAATGCCGACATGGGTATTTCGAGAGATGTCACTGTTGAACTGAACAAGTCAATTGCAGCCAATACGGATGGTTGTGTGGTGAACGGCAGCATCTTCGGCTGTAACAATGCCAACGGTACGCCGAAGGGACATAGCACGGTGCATATCTTCAGGACTGCCGGCAGCACGAAAGATCCGACTGTTCCAGTGTCTAATAGGACATCATACGATGTGGCTGCGGTCTATGGCGGTGGTAAGAGTGCCGACTATGTGCCAGCATCTACAGATACGAAACAGAGCTCTGAGGTGATCATCGAAGGTTGCGACCTGACGAGTATCAAGGAAGTGTATGGTGGTGGATATGGTGCAGCTACCCCTGGTACGAATGTACTTATCAAGGGTACATATATTATAAATAATGTATTTGGTGGCGGCTTTGGTGCCGACGATCCGTCGATCTCGTATGTTAATCCGGGTGCCAACGTCGGTTACCTAACTGGCGGAACGAAGTACGAAAAGGGAGACGGTAAGGCAATCGTGCAGCTGATGGCCGGTACGGTGAACCATGTCTATGGTGGCAGTAACAGTCTGGGTGACATTCGTGGCGGCTCGAATGTGACGAGTGTTGCCAACGACGGCGGTCCCGGATGCTGTGACAAGCTGACGGTACAGGAGATCTTCGGTGGTGGTAAGCAGGCCGACATGTTCGGCGGTGCCGAGATCGTCCTCGGTTGTATGCCTAACGACTGGATCGGTGCCATTTATGCCGGCGCCGAGAGCTCCGACATCGGTCACGATGTCAGCCTGACGCTTACCAGTGGTAAGTTCGGTCGTGTGTTCGGTGGTAACAAGTCGAGTGGTGATATCGGTGGTTCGATCGAAGTGAACCTCGAGGAGAATCCTGACTGCGGCACGCCGCTGATCATCGGTGAGGTGTATGGCGGTGGTGACGCTGCGCCCTATACCCTGTCATCAGCGTATGGAAAAGACTATCAGTCGCCGCGTGTCAATGTCCGTGCCTTCACGAGCATCGGAAATGTCTTCGGCGGCGGATTCGGTTCAAGGGCCGTCGTGACGGGTAACCCGATGGTGAACATCAACGAGGTGATCATGACCAAGTCTGACGGCTCACCCGCAACGAACGGCTATAAACCTGCCGAGGATACCGGCAAGCCGGCCCTGATCGACGGTACGACAGTGAAGCTCTGGGAGCACGAGGCCGGTAAGATGGGTGTCATCAATAACGTCTTCGGCGGCGGTAATGAGGCGGATGTTATCGGTACGACCTATGTGAACATCGGCACGACCACCGAGGAGGAGATGGAGTCGCTCAAAGATATGAGTGATATCAACAACGTGATTGTTGTGAAGAAGCCTGTCGTGGGTGCTGATATCCGTGGTAACGTATACGGCGGTGGTAACAATGCCGGTGTGACGGGTAACACGAATGTGGTGATAGGTAAGGAGAAGGCGACGACACCGTGATAGTTGTGAAGAGAGCCTATGGTAGAAGCGCCGAATTTCGAATACAAGTACGACCTGGCGTACCAGAAGTCGTTTGCAGCAAGACTCAGTTTCAGGATTATGGGGATTGCGGCAGGCGTCTTCCTGGCGGCCGTCGCCTTGTTCTTCTATTTCACGGGCGACACCATGACCTTGCCGCTGACACATGAGATCGTGAAATACGGATCGATCGTGTTTGTCGTCGGCCTTGTGTCGTTGTTCGTCTTCTGCACATGGGCGATCTATCAGATGTCGCGTCCATTGAGACAGTTCTCGGAGTCGGCTGTGAGCATCGCCGAGGGTAATCTCGACACGCCGTTGCCAGAGATCCACTCGGAGGACGAACTGTTGCAGCTGCGCAAGGCCTTCGGGTATATGCAGTCGTCGCTGAAACAGTATATCGAGGATCTGAAAGTGACGACGGCAGGCAAGGAACGTCTGCAGAGTGAACTGGTGATCGCCCACGACATTCAGATGGGGATGATCCCCACCATCTTCCCGGAGCGTGACGACCTGGACCTTTTTGCCACAATGACGCCCGCCAAGGAGGTGGGCGGTGATCTCTATGATTTCATCATCGAGGGTGACGAGCTGTTCTTCATCATCGGCGACGTGGCGGGAAAGGGCGTGCCGGCGTCGCTCTATATGGCCGTGACCCGGACGCTGTTCCGTAATCTGGCAGGTAACTATCAGAGTCCGGCCAACATCGTGAGGGAGATGAATCACGCCATCGCCTCGACCAATGACTCGATGGTGTTCGTGACCATCTTTGTCGGTGTGCTCGACCTCCGTACTAACTACCTGACATACTGCAATGCGGCTCACAATGCGCCTGTGTTGTTGACAAACGACGGCAAGTGTCAGTTGTTAGAGGTGGAGACGAACGTGCCCATAGGCATTGAAGACCATTTCCGCTATGAGGAACAGCAGATAGCCTTCCCCGAGGACACGGCGCTGCTGCTCTATACCGACGGTCTGACGGAAGCCATGTATTTCGCATCTGACGGTAGCCGGAAACTATTTGGGGAAGAAAGGGTGCTGCACGATGTGGAGAAGAACAAAAACGCCTCGGCCATAGAGGTGATAGACTATCTGAAGCAGCACGTGACCGTGTTTGCCGATGGCAAGGAACAGAGTGACGATATGACGCTGTTGTTCCTAAGGCATGGTACGACCTCAAGGGATATCGCCACGGCTCCCCGTCGCATCATCATGAAGAACGAGATGACGGAGGTGAGTCGCATGAGGGGATTTTTCTTCTCGGTATGCCGGGAACATGGCATCGATGAAGAGAATGCCAAAACCCTGAACCTCGCCATTGAGGAGTGGGTGGCCAATGTGATCAACTACGCCTATCCGAAGGGTATCCGCGGTCATGTGGAACTGACGGCGAAGGTGGAGGACGGGCTGATGACGCTGGTGATCAAAGACCACGGGGCTCCCTTCGATCCGACGGAGCATGAGGATGCCGACGTGGAGGCGGAGCTTCAGGACAGGCCCATTGGCGGACTGGGAATCTACCTGGTGAAGAGCATCATGGATACGATGACCTACGAGCGTTCTGCCGACGGTTATAATATACTGACACTGACAAAAAACATTTCAGAACTATGAATATAGAGATTAAAGAACAAAACGGATCTTATGTCGGAAATCTTTATGGTTGGATCGACACTGCTGAGGCCTCACAATTCTTAGAAGACCTGAAGCCACTGATGGCCAACGCCAACAAGAGTATTGAACTCAACTGTCAGAAACTGGAGTATATCTGCAGTCTCGGACTGCGTGGAATGCTGGCACTGAATAAGGAGTGTGCGGCCAAGGGTGGGTCACTGGTTGTGACCCACGTTGAGGGTGAAGTGCTGAAGATCTTCACACTAACGGGCTTCTTCAGACTGTTTGACGTCCGATAGCCGGATGTAGTCGACGAAGGAGTAGGGGAAGGCGTGACGATCATCGACGGGATGGTCTTCACGGTTTTCTACTTGCCAGTCGTCTTCGTATGGCGGGAAGAAGGTGTCGGCCTCGGCTGGGGTGTCGTCAATCTCCGTGAGGCAGAGACGGTCGGCGAGGGGCAGGGCCTGACGATAGACCGAGGCACCGCCGATGATGTAGATGTCTTCGTCGGGGGCGCAGTGCTCCAAAGCGGCTTCGAGGGAAGGATAGACATCGCAACCGGGATAGAGGTCGTTCTTCAGACCACCCCGTCCTTCGGACACCCCTCCTAACTCAGGAGGGGAAATAAAGGCGCTGCGGCTAAGCACGATGTTACGACGGTTGGGAAGGGCGCCCTTGGGAAGGGAGAGGAAGGTGTTGCGACCCATAATGATGGTGTGGCCTGTGGTGAGTGTCTTGAAGCGCTTCAGGTCGTTCGGAAGCCAGTAGATCAACTTGTTCTTGTATCCGATGGCCCGGTTCTTGGCTACTGCCGCGATGATGGTGATCATATTCTTTCTTTTTTTGTTTATAGTTTAAAGTTTATAGTTTATAGTTGATTACTTCTATAGGCAAAAAGGAGGGCTTGCAAGGTTTTCATCTATAAACTATAAACTTTAAACTATAAACATTATACTAAAACTATAAACAAAAAAACTAAACACTGACTTCGGCTTTGATGTGGGGGTGGGGATCGTAGCCGACGAGTTCGAAGTCCTCGTACTGGAAGTCGAAGAGTGACTTGACATCGGGATTGATCTTCATCTGGGGCAGGGGACGGGGCTCACGGGTAAGCTGGAGCTTGGCCTGTTCGATGTGGTTCAGATAGAGATGGGTGTCACCCGTGGTGTGGATGAAGTCACCAGGCTTGAAACCTGTGACTTGGGCCATCATCATCAGGAGCAGGGCGTAGGAGGCGATGTTGAACGGCACGCCGAGGAAGGTGTCTGCCGAACGCTGGTAGAGCTGGAGCGACAGTCGGTCGCCGGCCACGTAGAACTGGAAGATGGTGTGACATGGAGGCAGTGCCATCTCGTTGACCTCGGCCACGTTCCAGGCGGAGACGATCATACGACGGGAATTGGGGTTGTTCTTCAACTGGTCGAGTACGTACTGGATCTGGTCTATCGTGCCGCCGTGGTAGTCGGGCCATGAACGCCACTGGTGACCATAGACGGGACCGAGTTCGCCGTTCTCGTCGGCCCACTCGTTCCAGATACGGACACCGTGCTCCTGGAGGTATTTCACGTTGGTGTCGCCCTTGAGGAACCAGAGCAGTTCGTAGATGATCGACTTCAGGTGGAGCTTCTTCGTGGTGAGCAGGGGGAATCCGTCGTCGAGGTTGTAACGCGACTGGGTGCCGAAGATGCTGATGGTGCCGGTGCCTGTACGGTCACCTTTCTCTGTGCCTTCGGTGAGGATGCGGTTCAAAATGTCTAAATACTGTTTCATATTTCTATTTAATAATTTCTGGTGGTTCGGAAGGGAGATGGGTGGACTTGATGCGCCAGGGCTTGGGGTAGAGGTTGTTGGCGCGGTTGCCGATGTTCTTGACGGGACCAAGGGGGATGCCCTTGTAGGTGACGGTCACGATGCCACGAGGGGTGTCGGGGGGAAGGACGAGGGCCTCGCCCCGGAGGTAGCGGAGAGCCTCCTCATAAGGGAGATCGACGCGTGGCGTTTCCCCTCCTAAGTTAGAAGGGGTTAGGGGTGGTCTGCGCTCGGCCGAAGGACGCTTGCTACCGGAGGGACGCAAGAACGAGGGAATAGCTAGGCTCTTGTTCAGACCCCCTCTAGCTCCCCCTAACTTAGGGGGAGAAGAAATTACATTTAATCCCGACTCTTGCGGCAGGGCTATTCTCTTTCCTCTTTCCTCTTTCCACTTTCCTCTTTTGCGCAGTGCGCAAAGGAACAACCCCTCGCTGCGGGTGATGCCGGGGATGAAACGATAGACGGGGGTATTGAAGCCGGGGAGGAGAGAGCCCGTGATGTTCCACGAGGGGTCCGTGGGGATGGTAAGGGCCTCGGCGTCGTAGGTCTCCAGGATCCAACGCACGTTTTCTTCGTTCTCTTTTATATTATAGGTACACGTACTATATATTAATAGTCCACCGGGGGTAAGGCATTCCCAGGCATCGGAGACGATCTCCCGTTGCAGGCGCCAGCACTTCTCCACGTTCTGGAGACTCCACTCGCCGATGGTGGCGGGATCCTTGCGGAACATACCCTCGCCGGAGCAGGGGACATCGCAGAGGATGAGTTCGAATGTCATCTTCGCCTTGCGGAAGTCACGGGGGTAGTTGTTGGTGACGATGCAGTCGGGCCAGCCCCATTTGGTGATGTTCTCCAGAAGAATCTGGGCCCTTGTCGGTATTGGCTCGTTACTCACGAGGACGCTGTCTTCGGGGAGGACCGTGCGCATGGCGGTGGACTTGCCACCGGGGGCAGCGCAGAGGTCGAGGACGTTTCGAGGAGTGAGGAGTGTGGAGTGAGGAGTGAGATTACTCAATTCCCGGAGGACGTGGGTGATGAACATCGAGGCGGCTTCCTGGACGTAGTAGCAGCCGGCATGGAAGAGAGGGTCGAAGGTGAACTGAGGGCGACCGGAGAGGTAAAAGCCTTCGGAACACCAAGGGACTTTGTCAAATTGAGAATTGAGAATTGAGAATTCTTGCGTCCCTTCGGTAGCAAGCGGCGAGCCGAGCGGAGAATTATGATTACCTTGGAGGGTGTTTTCCCCTCCTGAGTAGGAGGGGCAAGGGGTGGTCTGATCTGCCGCAGGTGTATTCTCACTCCACACTCCACACTCCTCACTCCTCAACAATCTGGGATTGAGGCGAATGCTCGTGGGAGCCTCTTCATCGAAGGCTCCTATGAAGCGGTTAAAGCGGTTTTCACCCATCACCAGCCGCGTCTCTCGGATAAAATCTTCCGGTAAATTCATCATTTTGGGTACAAAATTAAAAAAAATATGGGAAAAACCATTATCTTTGCAACTAATTTATGATTTGTTACGTCAAACGGACAAATGAGAATTGAAAAATTATAAAATTAAAGAATTAAAAAGGAGAAATGATATGAAACAGTTATTAATGACAATCGCCATGGTGCTCGCACTCGGCATGAATGTTGAGGCTGCAGCACAGAAGCATCGCCACACGCCCCGGACGGAGCAGGTGGACTCTACCAAGGCAAAGGATGCCATCGAAGCCTTTTCTGACACAACAGCTATTGACGAAGAAGCAGAGGACGACAGCTATGTCACCCGCAGTGTGACCTACTCCAGCAAGGATGCACAGGAACTCAAGGAGGTGATGGACGCCGTGGGGGGCACTTTTGCACCCTGGGTCGCCGTGAGCATCGTCTCCATCGTCGTCATCTTCCTGTTGGCACCGCTGCTGATCATTCTCGTGGTCTTCTATTTCGTGAACAAGAACCGTAAGGAGCGTTATAAGCTGGCACAGATGGCCATCCAGAACGGACAGCCCATTCCCGACGAGGTGCTGAAGGGTAATACCCCGAACACTAAGGAGGATTCCAATGACTACACCGCTGGTCTGCGTCAGATCTTCCTCGGTATCGGTCTCGCCATCTTCCTCGGCATTGTGGCAGGAAAGATCGGCTTCGGGATTGGTGCGCTCGTATTCTGCATCGGTCTTGGTAAGGTGGTCATCGCCAAGATGTCGGGAGCCAACAGCGATCCTCTGAATGATAATCATGTAGACAATTACAACAACCCCTCAAATAATTACAACAATGAATAAGAGATTAATGCGTTCAAACGACCGGGTCATCGCCGGTGTCTGCGGCGGACTCGCAGAGTATTTCGAATTTGATCCCGTCCTGGTGCGTATCGCCTACGCTTTCCTCACACTCTTTACAGCGTTCTGTGGACTGATCTTCTACATCGTGCTGTGGATCGTGATGCCGGAAAAGAGATTAGTATAATATGGCGGAGCTCAACGACATTGCCCTCGTGACGCAGGTGGCGGTATTCCGGAACAAGAAGGCCTTTGACCAGCTTGTCAGGAAATATCAGTCACCTGTGCGTCGGTTCTTCCTCAACCAGACGCTGGGCGATGAACAGTTGAGCGACGACCTGGCTCAGGAGACCTTCATCAAGGCCTATGTGAACATCACGAAGTTCCGGGGTATGGCGAGCTTCTCCACCTGGCTGATGCGCATCGCGTATAATGTGTTCTATGACGAGGTGAGATCGAGGAAACAGACGGAGGACGTGGATACATCCGTCAGTGCCGCCCGTCAGACGACCACTGCCAGTGAGAGCCTGAAAATGGATATCTACGCCGCCCTGGCCCTGCTGAAGCCTGACGAACGGACGTGCATCACGTTGCAACTCATCGACGGCTATCCCATCGACCAGATTGCCAAGGTGACGGGTATCGCTGAGAATACGGTGAAGTCGCATCTACACCGGGGAAAAGAGAAAATGGCGAACTACTTAAAACAAAACGGATATGACTGAGAAAGAAAACAAACTGATAGAGGATCTCTTCAAGCAGGCTGCCCAGCAGCAGATTGAAGACAATGGCTTCACGGATAAAGTGATGGAACGGGTGGAGCGTGTGGACCAGACGTCGCTGGTGCCCCATCGGCTGTCACTGTTATGGACGTGGTTCTGCATCGCCGTGAGCGTTGCGCTGTTCTTCGTGTTCAACGGATGGGAGATGCTGAAGGCCAGCCTGATGGTGCTTTATGCCGCCTTCCGTACGAGTCTCGAAGTGTTTTTCACCACAGCTCCGACGGCTGAGTTTGATCTGACTCCTTGGATGATTCTTTTGGCTTTGGGATTTGTATCAATCTACCTGCCTTATCAAACAGCCCGTAAGTTGTCCGCAACACTATAAATTCGGTGCGACGGTTTAACTGGTTGCACTGTTCCTGCTGTTCCTCAGAGAGGGTGTTGATGTAAGCTTCTGTCAGCACATCACCCGCTTTGAGGAACGGATATCTTTCTGCCACCTTCCGTTTGATGGTCTTGGGTTTTCCCTCGCCGTAGCCTTTCGGTGTGAGACGGTCTGAGGCGATGCCGTGTTCTATCAGGTAGTTCACCACACTCTCGGCACGACGCTGGGAGAGTCCTTCGTTGTAGGCGTCGGAGCCTTTGTAGTCGGTGTGGGCGGAGAGCTCGATGGTGATGTTCGGGTTCTCATTCAACAACCGTACCAGTTCGTCGAGGGCGGTGGCAGACTCCGGACGAAGTGTCGCCTTGTCGAAGTCGTAGAAGATGTTCTCGATGAGTACGGGGGCGGAGATGTTGGCGAGGGGGAACTGCAAAACGTATTCCTCCGACTTTGTCACAGGTTCCACACGCAGTTGTTCCTGATGGTTTAGGAAGCCCTTGCAGGTGGCGAGCAACACATAGTCCACGTTGGGTTTGATCTCCTGGGTGAAGCTGCCGTCGCCACGGACACTCAGTTTCAGGTTCGTACCATCGTTGCCTACCATATAGACTTGGGCGGCGGTGAGTTCGTAGCCGTCCTGTTCGTACACCCAGCCTTTCACCGTCTGCACGATCTCGGGATTGAAGAAACTGTAGATATGGTCGTAGCCTCGGGTGTCGCCGCGGTTCGAACAGAAGTAGCCTTGGTTACGCTTCCCCTCGAAGGTCATGCCGAAGTCGTCACCCTGAGAATTCAGTGGAAAACCAGGATGCTCTAGTTTAGAGGAAAGTGGAAAGTGGAAAGAGGAAAGAGAAATGTCTGTTTCTTCTTTTTCTTGCGAGATATCTGCGGATAGAGTAATCTCTTTCCTCTTTCCACTTTCCTCTTTCCTCTCTTTTAAAATATAAATATCAAGTCCTCCCATGCCGGGATGGCCGTCGGAAGAGAAGTAAAGGTCACCGTTGGGCCGGAAGGTGGGGAACATCTCATCACCGGGGGTGTTGACGGGTTCGCCGAGGTTTTCCGGGGTCCCCGTCTCATTGCCGGTGAGCTTGCAGCGCCAGATGTCGAATCCTCCCAGACCGCCCGGCATGTCGCTGGTGAAGTACAGCCACTCCCCGTCAGGAGAGACGGCGGGATGGGCATAGCTGGAGAGAGTATCTCTCGAGATAGTCAGTTCCTTGGGCTTGCTCCAGGAGGCATCGCTGCGGCTTGACACGGCGATGGTGGCATAGCGCGGATAGTTGGGGTCGGTCTTGCAGATGGTCAGGTACATGCTCTTCCCGTCGGGAGAGAAGCAGCAGGCACCCTCGTCCATCTCGGAGTTCAGCTCCGAGTCGATGGTCTGGGGCTTGCTCCATTTCCCCTTGTCGTCTTTCTGCGAGAGGAAGATGTCGGCATTCTTGGCACCGGTGATGCCGCTGTACTCGTCGCCCTGGGCCTGGTTGCGGGTGGAGGTGAAGTAGAGCTGGTCGTCCTCGTCGCCACCGAGCATGGGGGAGTATTCGGCACGGCGGGAGTTGAAGAGGTCCATGCGCTTGATGGTATAGGCCGAGCCGTCTTTCTTCCACTGTGCCGCCTGTCTGGCAGCCTTCAGTCCCGTCTTGGCGAGTGACCAGTGGTCATCGCTGTGCGGCAGGGAGTCGATGGCCGTCTGGAAGTGTTTCTCTGCCTCGCGGTAGTTGCCGTTGCGCATCAGCAGCTGTCCCAGGTAGAAGTGTGTGAGCGAGTCATCCTGCTTGTAGCGGATGGCATTCTGATAGGCGGAGATGGCTTTGCTGGTGAAGTGGATGCGACGGTAGCACTCCGCCATCTTCATCGCCCGCTGTCCTTTCTGTTCCCGTTGCTTGTTGGAGGTGTGGGTGTAGGCCTTGCGGTATTGGGCGGCGGCATCGAAGTATTCACCGAGGGCATAGAACTTATCGCCCTTCTTCATGGCCTGGTCTGCCCCGCAGCTGACAAGCAGCACGGTGCAGATGATGCTATATATGATGATACTAATCTTTTGCATACCTTATTAATAACGATATGCTTTGCGATTTATTGTTTGAATGGTACGCGATAAGTACATCCTTCTTTCCACCGTGAGCAGCCGTAGGCGGTCTTACCCTTGATGATGCGACCTTCTCCACAGAGTGGACAGATATCGCCCTCATGGGGTTCACCAGCATTCGTTGTGGTATTCTTACGCGAACTCTTGGCTTTCGTGGCGCTTTTGGACTTCGCGGTACTCTTTGGTTCTTCGACCACGACGCTGACACGACGGTTGCTGGTGTCGCCTTTTACTTGGTTCACAATCTCCGTCACCTGATGTTTCAGACCGTCGATGAAGTCCATGGCAATCTGGTTATAGTTCAACTTGTCGCGCTCAATGTCGCGTAGCTTCTTCTCCCAGATACCCGTCAGTTCTGCACTCTTCAACAATTCCTCGTGAATCAGTCCGATCAGTTCAGTGCCTGTCGGGGTGGGGGCTATGCTCGTGCGAATACGTTTGATGTAGTGGCGCTTGAAGAGGGTCTCGATGATGGCGGCACGCGTGGAGGGACGGCCGATGCCGTTCTCCTTCATCGCAGCTCTCAACTCCTCATTGTCTACAAGCTTTCCGGCAGTTTCCATCGCTCTCAGCAGCGTTGCCTCCGTATAGGGCTTGGGGGCGGTGGTCCACTTCTCTGTGAGGGTGGGCTTGTGGTCGCCACTCTCTCCTTTCGTGAAGACGGGCAGTGTGCGCTCCTCTTCTTTCTTCTTCTGCTCTTCCTCATCGTTGCTCTGTTGGTCCTTGGCATAGACAGACCTCCAGCCTGGATCTAAGATGGTCTTTCCGGTTACCTTGAACTCCACCTCCTCTACTTGTCCTGTCACGATGGTTTGGGCAAACTTGCAATCTGGATAGAATACGGCGATAAAGCGTTTCGCCACGAGGTCGAACACATTCCTCTCTGCGTCAGACAGTCCCTGTGGAGGTACACCAGTAGGAATGATGGCATGGTGGTCGGTCACTTTCGAAGAGTCGAACACCTTCTTCGTCTTAGGCAAGGGCTTGCCTCCGAGGGGCTTGATGAGCTCGGCGTAGGGGGCGACGCCGCTGAACTTTGTCTGGAACAGGCCATTCAGCGTCTGAGGACACTTCGGATAGATGTCGTCAGATAGAAAGGTTGTGTCGACACGCGGATAAGTGGTGAACTTTTTCTCATAGAGGCTTTGGATGAGATTCAGTGTCATTTCGGCCGAATAAGAGAATTTCTTGTTGCATTCTACCTGCAGCGATGTGAGATCGTAGAGCGACGGCGGTTGTTCTTTACCGTTCTTCTTCTCCACTTTTGTCACGGTGAAAGGCTTGCCTTCGATGGTAGAGAAGGCTTGCTCACCTTCTTCCTTTGTGGTGAATTTCCCCTTAGTGGCGGTGAAGGTGGTGTCGCGATACACCGTCGCCAGTACCCAGTATGGCTCTGGCTTAAAATGGTCGATCTCGTACTGGCGGTTCACGATGAGGGCGAGGGTGGGGGTCTGCACACGGCCGATGGAGAGCACCTGCCGGTTCTGCCCGTATTTAATGGTATAGAGACGTGTGGCGTTGATTCCGAGCAGCCAGTCTCCAACAGCACGGCTCAGACCTGCCGTATACAGCGACTGGTATTCCTGCTGGTCTTTCAGCTGTGCAAAGCCTTCACGGATGGCCTCGTCGGTCATCGACGAGATCCACAGACGCTTCACTGGACAGGTTGCCTGGGCCTTTTGCATCACCCAGCGCTGGATGAGTTCACCCTCCTGTCCGGCGTCACCACAATTGATGATGCTGTCTGCACTCTGCATCAGTTTCTCGATGGTGGCGAACTGCTTCTTCACTCCCTGGTCTTCCTTCACCCTGATGCCGAAACGCTGAGGAATCATCGGAAGAAAGTCCAAACGCCATTCTTTCCATACGACTGTGTAGTCTTCGGGCATCTTTAGCTCGCACAGGTGACCGAAGGTCCATGTCACCTGATATCCGTTACCTTCCATATACCCATCGTGCGAGCTGTTCGCACCGATAATCCGGGCGATGTCACGTGCCACACTGGGTTTCTCTGCGATGCAGACAATCATACGTTTTTGTTCTGTTTATATCTCGTTATTGCGATAATTGCGTGCAAAATTACAAAAAAAACTCCATACCTCATGATTATTTCACAAAAAATTCGTACTTTTGCCCCCCGAAAGTATAGATGAAACTGATTATATATGAATATGAATGTATGTACAATGAGACGAGGGCTGCTGATATGGGCGATCCTTCTGACACTGGTTCCGGTCAGTGCGAAGGTGCGTGTCATGCTTATTTCCGACCCTCATGTGATGAGTCCGGAACTGATTATCAACAAAGGTGAAGCCTTGGATAACACCAACCGTCTCGACCGTAAACTCAATGATTACAGTAGCGCTATCTTCGACGAGGTCATTGCCATTGCCCTGAAGGAGAAACCGGATCTCTTCCTGATCTCCGGTGATCTGACAAAGGACGGTGAGTTGCTGAGTCACCAGTATGTTGTTAAGAAACTGTATGAGCTGAAGGAGGCTGGCATCAAGGTCTTTGTCATCCCAGGAAACCACGATATGGGCACAGCGAATGCCTACTATTATGACGGCTCCCTGATTCATACGGCCGAGACGATTAACACGAGCCAGTTTGCGGAAATGTACAAGGACTTCGGCTATGGTGCAGATATAGAACAGGAACCCACCACGCTGACGTGGTGCTGTGAACCGTTTGACGGTCTGGTGCTCATCGGCATCGATACTGGCCACGAAGGCTCTCCCCTGAATGGCGTGATCTCCCATGCCACCTACAATTGGGTGCAACAGCGGGCAAAGACTGCCACTGCGGCAGGCAAGCAGGTGGTGGTGATGATGCACCACTCCTTGTTCCCACATGTGACCCATGCCGAAAAGGTCAGTTCTACCTATGCCGTGAAGTTGGGCTTGCCCAATGGTAACGGCGGCTACACCTATTATAGTTATAGCACCCTGCGCAACCATCTGGCTGATGCAGGTGTGGGTGTCGTGCTCACTGGTCATGTGCATGCCACTGATATCGCTAAGGATGGGAACAAAGACCTGACGCGCACCATTCACGATATCAGTACGGCGACCTGTGCGGCCTATCCCAATCCCTATCGGCTGCTGACAATCAACGATGACGAGACAATGAGCATCCGGACACGTTACATTACGGAGTTGCCAGGCGTCGAGGATTTCCAGACTCTTGCCAAGGAGCGTATGTTCACAAGTCTGAAGAATCTTGCCTTCATGTATATTCACGATGATGAGGCGGCTGATATTTTATCGGAGCTGTTTGTGTTGCATGTGTGTGGTGACGAACCTGAGAATCCGCGTACTCAGGAACTCGTGGATGCTTATGAGGAGCATTTGCCGGAGTTGATGGCTGACTATCAGGTCAATTATTACCTCCATACATACGGTGTGACCTTCGACGAAATGAATGCGATGGTCTATGGTTTGCTGGAGGACATGACTAACTATGGTGATCCTGAACGGGAGAGTTCTGCTGAAGACCTGAATACCACCATTCCTATCCGCGGTGACGGCTGGACAGCCATCAAGGGTGTGAAGGCAGGAGACAGGAGTCAGGAGTCAGAAGTCGGAAGACAGGAGACAGGAGACAGGAGTCAGGAGGGGTGGTACACCCTTCAAGGCCAGCGTGTTGCAAAGCCTTCGCGTAAAGGTATCTATATCCATAACGGAAAGCTGGTACTCCATTAACAGATACTTCATTAATTAACATAAACCAAATTATTGACATGAGAAAGAAAACCATTAAAATGAGAACACTGGCGGTGATGCTGGCAGTGTTCAGCAGTGTTGCCGCCATGGGCCAAAGCCAACAGGTGGAGCAGGTGGTCCAACAGGATCAGACGGAGCAGGAACAAAAGAAGTCTGAACCTGACTGGCTGAAAGATTTCACGAGCCGTATCACCCTCAACGGTTATGCCCAAGGCGGCTGGTCCTATCAGGACATCAACGGCAAAGGTACAAACTCCTACAACCTTAAACGCACACTTCTCTGGGCGAAGGCCCGCATCACTGACCGCTGGTCGTTTATGTTCATGCACGATTTCTCCAGCTGTGTTCAGGAATACTACACCGACTATCGCATCACTAAAGACAACTCCCTGACTGTCCGCTTCGGACAGTTCAAGCACTCCTATTCGATGGAGAACCCGCTGTCTCCCACACAACTTGAACTTATCGACGTCTATTCCCAGGCCGTGCTCTATCTGGCCGGTGAAGGACCCGATCCCCTCAACGGCGTGAACTACGGCCGTGACATGGGACTTGAACTCTATGGTGAACTCGCCAAGGGAGCTATCCGCTATAACCTCGCCCTGATGAGCGGACAGGGTATCAACCGCAAGGATCTGAACAACCAAAAAGACTTTATCGCCAAACTCGAGGTGCGTCCGATAGACGGCCTTCGTATCGTGGCTTCAGGTTATCTCGGCACGGGCTGTGCCGTGAATACTGCAGCCTGGAATCCCGACATTCAGGTGGGCGACAACTACAAGCGCGACCGTTACTCGGTGGGTGCCGAATACAAGACGGCTCCTTACTCACCGGCTAAATACAAAGAGGCTCGTCCTGCCAGCATCCGTGCAGAGTGGCTGGGAGGTAAGGATGGTGAAGTGGGCAGCATGGGTGGCTACGTCACCACTGCTATCCCCGTCGTCGATGCCCTCGACATCGTGGCTTCAGGTGAGACCTTCGACCGTAACACGAAGGTGGACGGCTGGGATCAGACGAACCTCACCATCGGCATCCAGTACTGGTTCTACAAGAAGTGCCGCATGCAGCTGCAGTATACCCGTTGTCTCTGTGGCGAGAATATCAGCACGAAGGATTACAACTGGGTCCAGGCCCAGATGCAGGTCGCTTTCTAAAGAAATAGTCGTAAAAGAAATAAATAATGTATAAAAAAGGAAACGAATTTGAATAATGTGAATAATTTTGTTCACGAATTTAAATAATATTATTCATATTAGTGGGATAAATTATGCTTATTATTCGCATTCGTTTCTAAAATAATAATAATATGATTATTAAGGTTTTATTAACGGTAATTTTCCTGGTCGTGATGGTAGGCGTGGGAGTGTACTCGCGCAAGCAGGCCAGCAGTGTTGACGGTTTCGTGTTGGGAGGTCGTGCAGTCGGTCCGTGGCTCACTGCCTTTGCCTTCGGAACCTCTTATTTCTCCGCCGTGGTCTTCGTGGGCTACGCAGGACAGTTCGGATGGCGCTATGGTATGTCGAGTGCCTGGATCGGTATCGGCAATGCCATCATCGGCTCCCTACTGGCATGGATCATCCTGGGCCGTCGCACGAAGCTGATGACACAGCATATCGAGTCGCGTACGATGCCCGACTTCTTCGGCACACGTTTCTCTGACCAGGGGTTGCGCGTAGCTGCCTCGATCATCGCCTTCGTGTTCCTGATTCCCTATACCGCAGGTGTCTACAGCGGCATCTCCCGCCTTTTCGAGATGGGCTTCGACATCCCCTATGAGTATTGTGTGGTTATCATGTCGATCCTCACCGCTGTCTATGTGATCATCGGCGGCTATAAGGCGACGGCCATGAACGACTTCATCCAAGGCATCATCATGCTCTTCGGCATCGTTGCCGTCATCCTCGCCGTGCTGAATGCACAGGGTGGTCTGACGACTGCCATCGACAAGCTCGCAGCCATCCCTTCTGATGCCGATCCCAACGTGAACGGCGGCTTCGCCACATGGTTCGGTCCCGATCCCTGGGGACTGCTGGGTGTGGTCATCCTTACCTCACTCGGTACGATGGGTCTGCCCCAGATGGTGGGTAAGTTCTACTCCATCACCGACGAGAGCGCCATCAAGCGCGGCACGGTCATCTCCACCATCTTCGCCTTTATCGTGGCCGGCGGCTGTTATTTCCTCGGCGGCTTCGGACGTCTCTATGATCCCGTCATCAACGAGGCAACGGGTAAGATCGCCTTCGACTCGATCGTGCCTGCGATGCTCGTCACTCTCCCCGACGTGCTCATTGCCCTTGTGGTACTGCTCGTGCTTTCGGCTTCGATGTCGACGCTGGCCTCGCTGGTGCTGACATCCAGTTCAACGATGACCCTCGACCTTATCTATCGCGACAAGAAATCACTGCCTGGTGAGGTGGAGGACGGTACCATCGACGATATCGTGGCTGAGAAGATTGAGCGTCGTAAGGTGGTGGTGATGCGTGTGCTCATCATGTTCTTCATCGTCATTTCGCTGCTCATCGCCCTGAATCCCCCGACGTTCATCGCCCAGCTCATGGGCATCTCGTGGGGCGCATTGGCCGGTGCCTTCCTTGCTCCGTTTATGCTGGGCCTCTACTGGCGTGGGGTGACGACGACTTCCGTCTGGGCCTGCTTCATCTGGGGCGTGGGTCTTACGGTGGTCAACATGCTT
>JAEEGH010001546.1_pt1 | contig 65729 bp, 51 predicted proteins | sample 9134181 | NCBI WGS metagenome assembly JAEEGH01 (sample SAMN16246544, study PRJNA631951) | gut metagenome | biome: gut microbiome; feature: rumen; material: DP-attached | host: Bos | place: Iran: Karaj | collected 2018-10
ACGTCCACGTTATTGGAGATGACCCTTCCCGCCAGGGCCCGGTCCCCGGCCCGGGTCACGGGGCCGATGCCGCTGGCGTAGATCACCACGGGCACCTCCGCCCGATGGGCCTGCCAGAGGGTGTAGAGATAGAACCAGAGGCTGCGGCGGCTGGTGGCGTCCTGGATCAGGCTGCCCCCGCCGTTCAGGTAAAGGCGGCTGCGGTAGCTGAGGCGGCGGAAGCCGAGGATATCAAAGGTATGGATGGCCCGGACCCGGTGCAGGAGCCGGGTCTCCCTGGGCTTCCGGGTCACCACGCAGATGGGGGCGTCCGGCTGCAGGTCCCGCAGGTCCTGCACTATGGCCTTGAGGATGGCCTCGTCCCCCTCGTTCCCCCGGCCGTAGGCTCCGCAGACGGCGATGAAGCTCCGGGGGTCCTCCCGGTGGGGGTAACGGCGGAGCACCGTCTCGTAGATGCGAAGCTGCTCGTTCACCGTGGCCTCCAGGGAGAACTGCCGCCTCACCTTCTGATACAGGGCGGCGGCGAAGCGGAGCCGCAGGTCCTCGTCCTCCGCCAGGCGACGGAGACAGTCCCCCAGGGACACGCTGTCCCCCGGCTCGAAGAGGAAGCCGGTGACGCCGTGGTCGATGAGCTTCGGCACCCCGCCCACCCGGGAGCTGACGGTGGCCTTCCGCTGCCGCGCCCCCTCGGTGAGGGCATAGGGGAAGGTCTCGCTGAGGGAGGTGAGGGTATTGATGTCCAGGGAGGCGTAGAAGCTGTCCGTATCCTCCACCCAGCCCAGGAAGAAGACCTCCCGTTCGATCCCCAGCTCCTTCGCCAGGGCCCTGAGCTCCTCCTCCTGGGGGCCGTCCCCGGCGATGAGGAGCCGCAGAGCAGGCACGGCCTGATGGGCCAGGGCGAAGCCCCGGAGCAGGGTGGGGATGTCCTTCACCGGGTTCAGCCGGGCGGCGATCCCCGCGTAGATCGCGCCCTCCTCCTCCGGGATGCCCCGGTCCCGGAAGAATTCCCGCCGGGACGCCCGGGGGCCGGGGGCGGAGAGGTCCACCCCGTTGTAGATGGTGAAGACCCGGTCCGGCTGGGCGCCCCGGGAAATGAGGAGCTGGGTCATGCTGTCGCTGACGCCGGTGAGGTAGTCCAGCCGCTTCAGGGCGAAGCGGTTCATGCTGCCGAAGGTGAGGGCCGCCAGGGGCCGCCCCATATAGTCCAGCCGCGGGTCGCTGTGGACCGTGGCCAGGAGGGGCAGAGCGCAGTCCCGCAGCAGCCAGGCCATGAAATTGCCCCGGCTGCCGTGGCTGTGGATGAGATCGAAGCCCTCCTCCCGGATGAGGGAGCGAAGCTGCTCCGCCACCCGCAGGAGGTTTTTTCCGGCGAAGATCCGGGTGTCGATGCCCATTTCCAGGGCTTCCCGGCTGAACTCCCCCTCCATAAAGCAGATCATGGTCACGCTGATCTGTTTTCCCAGGGCCGCCAGCAGGCCCAGGACGTGGGTTTTGGCGCCGCCGACGTCGCCGCCGCTGATCAGGGTCAGGACCTTCACGCGCTCTTCCCCCTTCCCTTCCCCCGCCGGCAAGTCCCCGCTTCCTCTTGCGCCGGGGGGAGAAATGGTGTATACTGAGTCGTTATTATATCAGCTGACCGCATTATACACCGGAACTCTGTTCCCGTAAAGCGGGAAAGAAGGAGCAAGCCCATGAAAGAAAAGAGCAAACGCAAGCTGAACATTGTGGATGTGGTGGTCATCGCCCTCATCCTGGCCGCGGCGGTGTTTTTCGGTCTGCGGCTTCTGAAGGACAGCAACCCGGAGGAAAAGGTCAAGCGCCCCGGCGTGATCCGCTTCACCGTAGAGGTGGACGGGCTGCGGAAGGACCTCTATGACGGCATTGCCGCCACGCTTCCCACCCAGATGGCGGCCTCCGGCAAGCTGGTGGACGGCTGGATCCTGGAGAGCCGGGCCGAGCCCGTCACCGTGGAGCGCATCCTGGCCAAGAGCCCGGTGAACGCCAGCCGGGAGCAGGAGCTGTGGCCGGAGGAGGGCGTGGAATACGTCAACGCCTACTTCGTCTGCGAGGCGGACGTGGACCTGAACGACAACCTGAACCTGACCGGGACCCAGGAGCTCCGCCTCGGCCGCAGCTATTACGTTAAGTCTATAGATATCGAAGTCAACGGTACGATCATCTCCATGGAGAAAAGGGAACGCACGGAGCGGGCGGAAGCGTCGGGGAGCGACGCGTGAAGACCCGGATCTGGCTGGTGCGCCACGCCGAGGCGGAGGGGAACCTTTACCGCCGCATCCACGGCGTCACCGACACGCCCCTGACACAGCGGGGGCGGCAGCAGCTCCCCTCTCTGGCGGAGCGCTTCCGGGAGGTCCCTTTGGCGGCGGTCTATGCCAGCGACCTCTGCCGCGCCCGGGAGACCGCCCAGGCCCTGGCCGGGCCCAAGGGCCTGGAGGTACGGGTGCGCCCCGGCCTGCGGGAGGTGGACCTGGGGGCCTGGGAGGACCGGACCTGGGGCTGGGCCGGACGCTTCGACCCGGCCAATTTCCGCGCCCTGAACCAGGACCCTTCGGCCCTGGCGATCCCCGGCTGCGAGCCCTACGATACTTCCCTCCGGCGCATCCTGGGCGCTCTCCGGGCCATCGCCGCGGAGGCGCCGGGGCAGGAGGCGGCAGCCGTGGCCCACGGCTGCATCATCCGTCTGGCCCTCTGTCATCTCCTGGGCTATCCCCCCTGGGAGATCTCGAAGGTCCCCCACGGGGACAACACCTGCGTGGCCGAGCTGGCGGTGGAGGGGGACGAGATCCGGGTCCTGCGCTACAACGACAACTCCCACCTGCCTCCGGAGCTCTCCTCCTTTGCCAAGGAGGACTGGTGGAAGACGGAGGACGGCAAGGACGGGCGGGACCTCTATTTCCTCCCCATGGAGCTGAACAGCCCGGAGGGGGGGCGCAGCTATCTGCGCCGCTACCGGGAAACCTGGATCGCCTCCCACGGCACGGACCTGGGCTTCAGCGACATCTACCTCCGCAAGGCCCGGAAGACCGCGGAGAAGGACCCCGGAGCGGTGATGGAGGTGTTCTCCGAGGGGGTCCCCTGCGGCCTGCTGGAGCTGAGCCCCGAAAAGGGGGCCGAGGAGGGCGCGGGACACATCACCCTGATCTTCCTGGAGCGGGACTGGCGCAGCCAGGGCCTGGGGGTGCAGCTCCTGGGCCAGGCCGTGTCCTACTACCGGCGCCTTGGCCGGAAGTTCCTCCGGCTTCATGTATCGGATACAAACATAACTGCTATTAAGTTTTATAAATTTTGGGGGTTTTCCGTGGCAGCCACGGAGCCGGACAGCTTCGGCGAGTGTTATGTGATGGAGAAGCCCCTATGAGGGAGGTCCGCTCCTTTCTGCCGGTCAGCCGCGAGGACATGGAGGCCCGGGGCTGGCCGTCTTATGATTTCCTCCTGATCACCGGCGACGCCTATGTGGATCATCCCTCCTTCGGGACCCCGGTCATCGGGCGGCTGCTGGAAAGTGCAGGCTATCGGGTGGCCCTGCTCCCCCAGCCGGACTGGCGGGGACCGGAGGCCATCCGGGCCATGGGGCGGCCACGACTGGGCTGCATGCTCTCCGCCGGGAACCTGGACAGCATGGTGGCCCACTACACGGCGGCGAAGCGCCGCCGGGGGGAGGATTTCTACAGCCCCGGCAAACGGTCGGGGCTCCGGCCGGACCGGGCGGTGATCGCCTACGCCGGCCGGGTGCGGGAGGCCTTTCCGGGGCTGCCGGTGATTGTCGGGGGCCTGGAAGCGTCCCTTCGGCGCTTTGCCCATTACGACTACTGGGACGACAGGGTGCGCCGCAGCGTGCTGCTGGATTCCGGGGCGGACCTGCTCACCTACGGCATGGGAGAGCGGGCCAGCCTGGAAATCGCCGCCCGGCTGGCCGCCGGAGAGCGGCCGGGGACCATGACGGACATCCGGGGCACCGCCTGCCTCGTAAAGGAGCATGTCTGCGCCTATCCCTTCCTGGACCTCCCCTCCTTCGAGGAGGTGCGGGAGAGCAAGACCTCCTATGCCGAGGCCTGCCGCACGGAGTACGCCGAGCATGACGCCGTGCGGGGCCGGGCCCTGTTCCAGCGGCACGGAGAGCGGTATCTGCTGGTGAATCCCCCAGCCGCCCCGCTGGAAACGGCGGAGCTGGACGCCCTGGCCGCCCTCCCCTTCACCCGGGAGGCCCACCCCATGTATGACGAGCTGGGGGGCGTCCCCGCCCTGGAGGAGGTGCGCTTCAGCATCATCCACAACCGGGGCTGCTTCGGCGGCTGCAGCTTCTGCTCCCTGGCCTTCCACCAGGGCCGGGCCGTCACCGCGAGAAGCCATGAGAGCATCCTGCAGGAGGCGGAGGCCATGACCCGGCACCCCCTCTTCAAGGGCTATATCCACGACGTGGGGGGGCCCACGGCGAATTTCCGGCACCCCAGCTGCCGGAAGCAGGCGAAGGCGGGCCTCTGCCCGGACCGGAGCTGCCTCGCTCCCGCGCCCTGCCCGAACCTGGACGCGGACCACGGGGACTACCTTGCCCTGCTGCGGAAGCTGCGGGCCCTGCCGGGGGTGAAGAAGGTATTCGTCCGCTCCGGCGTCCGCTTTGACTACGTCATGGCGGAGGGGAAGGAGGACTTCCTCCGGGAGCTGACGAAATACCACGTCAGCGGCCAGTTGAAGGTGGCGCCGGAGCACTGCGTGGACGGGGTGCTGGACCGGATGGGCAAGCCTCACAACGCCGTTTTCGAGGCCTTCTGTCAGAAATACGCCGCCCTGAACGGGAAGCTGGGGAAGGAGCAGTACCTGGTGCCCTACCTCATGTCCTCCCACCCCGGCAGCACCCTTCGGGACGCGGTGAAGCTGGCGGTGTATCTGAAGGAGCGGGGCATCCGGCCCCGGCAGGTGCAGGACTTCTACCCCACGCCGGGGACCCTGTCCACCTGCATGTACTGGACGGGGCTGGACCCCCGGACCATGGAAAAGGTCTATGTGCCCCGGAGCTACCGGGAAAAGGAGCTGCAGCGGGCGCTGCTGCAGTGGTTCGACCCCTCCAGACGGGCCCTGGTGCTGGAAGCCCTGAAAAAGGCCCGTCGGGAGGACCTCATCGGCTACGGGCCCCACTGCCTGCTGCGGCCGGAGAAAGCGGGAAACGAGCGGAAGAATACCGCCCCGAAAAAGCAGAAAACGAAAAAATAACGGGGGACAGAGAGAGGAGGCGCGGGAAAAATGCTGTTTACCAGCAGCGTATTTCTGATCTTTTTCCTGCCCCTTCTGCTTCTCTGCTATTTCCTGATCCCCCGGCGCTTCCTGGCCGCCCGGAATCTGGTGCTGCTGATCTTCAGCCTGGTATTCTACGGCTTCGGGGGCCTGCGCTGGCTCTGGCTTCTGCTTCTGTGCATCCTCACGGACTACTTGTCCGGGCTGCTGCTGGGGCGGACGGCCAGACCGGGGCTCCGGCGGCTGCTCCTGGTCCTGACCCTGGCGGTGAACCTGGGTCTGCTGGGCTGGTTCAAATACGCGGGCTTCGCGGCCTCTGTCCTGGTCTCCCTGGGCGCGAAACTGACGGTGCCCCAGGTGGTTCTCCCCATCGGCATCTCCTTCTTCACCTTCCAGGGCCTGAGCTACGTGGCGGACGTCTACCGGCGCAAGGTGCCCGCCCAGGAGAATCCCCTGTACGTGGCCCTGTACATCTCCCTCTTCCCCCAGCTGGTGGCGGGGCCCATCGTCCGCTATACCAGCATAGCCGAGAGCATCCGGCAGCGGGAGCATTCCCCGGAGGACTTCGCCCAGGGTCTCACCCGCTTCCTCTTCGGCTTCGGGAAAAAAATGCTGCTGGCCAATACCATGGGGCAGGCTGCCGACGCGGCCTTCGCCCTTACCGGGCACCCCAACCTAACCGCCGCCCTGGCCTGGACCGGCGCCGTGGCCTATACCTTTCAGATCTACTTCGATTTTTCCGGCTATTCGGACATGGCCATCGGCCTGGGCCGGATGTTCGGCTTCCGCTTCGAGGAGAACTTCCGCTATCCCTACGCTTCCGGCTCCGTCACCGAGTTCTGGCGGCGCTGGCACATCTCCCTCTCCTCCTGGTTCCGGGACTATGTCTACATCCCCCTGGGCGGGAACCGCTGCTCCCCGGCCCGGCATGTTTTCAACATCCTCCTGGTCTGGTTCCTCACCGGACTTTGGCACGGGGCCAGCTGGACCTTCCTTCTCTGGGGCGGTTACTACGGGTTTTTGCTGCTGCTGGAGAAGTACCCTCTCCGGGGCGTCCTTCCCCGGATCCCCGGCGTCCTGCGGCATGTGCTGACCCTCTGCCTGGTGATCCTGGGCTGGGTGCTGTTCCGCTCCGACAGCCTGCACCGGGCCTGGCTGTATGTAAAGGCCATGTTCGGCAGCAGCGGCGGCTTCTCCTGGCAGGCGGTGTATTACCTTCGGGAGTACGCCCCGGAATTCCTGTGCTGCGTGCTGGCCTCCCTGCCCCTGAAGCCTTTCCTGGAAAAGCGCTGCCTGGGAGAGGGGGCCTCCCCCGCCCTGCGCTGCGTCTCCCGGATCGGCGCCATGGGCCTGGCGGCGGTGATCTTCGTTCTGGGCTATATGGAGCTGGTTCACGGGGGCTTCAATCCCTTCATTTATTTCCAGTTCTGAGAAAGGAGGGCGCCTATGGATACAGCGACCAAGGTCCGGGGGAAAAAGCTTATCCGGCTCGTCTCCCTTCTCTTCGCGGCGGGGATCCTGGCCTTCCTGTTCCTCAACGCCGCCCTCACCCTGCTGCTGCGGCGGGAGGAGACCTCCTATTACGAGAACCGGCGGCTGGCGGACAAGCCCATCCTCACCGGGGAGGGCCTTATGAACGGGGACAGCGGCCGGGCCCTGGACGCCTGGGTCCAGGACCACAGCGCGGGAAGAAACACCTTCCTGCGCCTGCGGACCCTGCTGGACATGAAGCTGCTCCGCCGCCCGGCGGTGAACGAGACCGTGGTCCGGGAGGACGTGCTGCTGCCCCTGCAGGACTTCTGGATGTACAGCCGCGCCGAGCTGGCCGTCAGCGCGGCCCTGGCGGCAGACCGGGTCGCCGTCCACGCCCGGCGCGCAGAGGAATTCGGCGGCAGGTATTACTTTGTGGCCGTGCCCCACCAGGCCATGGCCTTCGGGGAGGAGTATCCCCCCTATCTCCAGTCCCACACCGATTTCTACGGGGACATCGCCGAGCTTTTCGGGGAAGCCCTGGCGGCCCGGGAGGTCCCCTTCCTGGACATGGGGGCCGTCCTCCGGGAGGAGGGCCTGCTGCGGGAGGTCTCCTCCCGCATCGACAACCACTACAGCATCCTGGGCGCCTACGAGACCTATCGCCGGATCATGGAGCGCCTGCGGGCCGATACCGGCTGGGATCTGGATATCCTGGAGGAGGGGGAATATCGGATCGAGACCCTTCCCAACCACTACCTGGGCTCCAGGAACCGGAAGCTGTTCGACCTCTGGCCCTCGGAAGAGAAGCTGATGCTCCTCTTCCCCCTGGAGGAAGTGGGGTTCCTCCGCCGGGACCGGGCGGACTGGCTGGCCTCGCCCATAGAGAGCCGGGAGGTCTATTCCCTGCCCGCCTCGCCGGAGGAGCCGGTATCCTACAGCCTCTATATGGGGGGCGACTGGCCCGCCACGGAGATCGACACGGACCGGCCGGAAAAGCCCGACATCCTGGTCTACGGCGACAGCTTCACCCACGGCGCGGAGTGCATCCTCTGGCATGGCTTCGACACGATGTATTCCTTCGACTTCCGCCACTATACAGAAAAGACCCTGGACGAGCTGATCGAAGAGCTTCGTCCGGACGCGGTGATCTGCATCCGGGACTACGAGGCCCTGATCCGCACCGAGGGCAACGGACAGTAAGGGAGGACGGAAACGTCCCCGGCAGTGATTTCTGACAGTACCCCATGATCCGGGTCTGTCTTAATCTCCGAACCGAAGCCCGACTAGCAGGGTTCGGTTTTGGAAAGGAGGAGGGCGCAGAATCTGCGGCCGACGGCGTATGGCAAGAGACATGACCACGGGCAGCGAAGCCCGGCATATTATGACCTTTGCCCTGCCCATCATGGGCGGGCTGGTGCTGCAGCAGCTCTACAACACGGTGGACAGCGTGGTGGTGGGGCGGTATCTGGGGGAGGCGGCCCTTTCCGCCGTGGGGACCTGCGCGGCTCTGACGATGTTCGTCGTCTCCTTCGCCGTGGGTCTCTGCAACGGGGGCGGCGTCCTCTTTGCCCAGCTCTTCGGCGCGAAGCAGCACGACGATCTGCGAAAAAGCCTTTCCACGGCCCTGCTGCTGCTTTCGGGCCTGGGCCTTTTCATCGCGGTGCTGGCCGCCGCCTGCTCCGGTCCCCTCTTTACCCTGCTGCGGGTGCCTCCCGAGGTGCGGCCTGACGCCCTGCGCTATTTCCGCATCTACTGCATCGGGCTCCTCTTCCAGTTTGTCTACAACGTGGTGACGGCAGCCCTCCGGGGCGTGGGAGACAGCCAGGCCACGCTCCTGTTCCTGCTCATTTCCAGCGTCCTGAACATCCTCCTGGACGTGCTTTTCGTCATCTCCCTCCAGTGGGGCGTGGCGGGCACCGCCATCGCCACGGTGATCTGCCAGGGAGTCTGCGCCCTGGTGAGCGTCCTGTACATGGTGAAGAAGTACAGCTTCTACCGCTTCCGGCGGGAGCAGTTTGTCTTTGAAAGGGAGAAGGCCCGGCTCATCCTGAAGCTGGGGGTCCCCACCATGATCCAGATGTGCATCGTCTCCGGAGGAAACGTGCTGATCCAGTACGTGGTGAACGACCTGGGCACCGCCGCCATCGCCGCCAACACCGCAGCGGGGCGCATCGAGGGCTATCTCTTCGTCCCGGCCCAGGGCCTCAACAACGGCATCGCCACCTTCTCCGGCCAGAACGTGGGGGCCGGGAAGCCGGACCGGGTCCGCTCCGGCAGGGTGAAGGCCAGGCAGATCCTGGTGCCCGTGGCTGTGGCCATGGCCGTGTGCCTCTTCCTCTTCGCCAAACAGCTCATCGCCCTATTCGGAGTGGAGGGGGAAGCCCTGGAATACGGCATCGCCCACCTCCGCTTCATCGCTCCCTTCTTCGTCCTCTTCTGCCTGTATATGTCCAACGCCGGGGCCCTTACCGGCACCGGCGACGTAAAGGCCGCCTCCGGCATCACCCTGGCGGTGCTGGCGGTGCGGGTGGCCCTGACCTATCTCTTCCGCTTCGGCTTCCGGCTGGGCTTTGCCTCCCTCTACATCCCCAACCCCATCGGCTGGGTGGTGGGCCTGGTCCTCTCCTTCTACCGCTTCCGGAGCGGAAAGTGGGAGAACATGAGCGTGGTACGGCGATAGTCAAGCGGGACCAGCTCCGCTGGGCTTTCGCTTGAGAAGGGCTGCGCTGCGCTCCCCGCACTCGCTTTGCTCGCACAGTCCGCTCCGCGAGAGGTATTTTTCGCGAGGCGCATGTCCCCGCGAAAAATGATTCCGACTTCATTCGCATCTGCGGATGCGAACTCTGCGAGGCTTTACAAGTCATGACGGAAGCGGAAGCGGAATGTTGCAGGAGCGAAAGCTCCTGCAACATTCCGCCTTTTCGCAAGGGAAGCCCAGGCGACCCCGCTTTCTTTGCGAAAAGGCGGAAGAAACCTTGATCTGGAGGTTTGTATATGGTCAAATATGTCGTCAAGCGTGTGATTCTGATGCTCTTCACCCTGCTGGTCATCACCTGCATGTGCTTCGTGCTGGTGCGGATGCTGCCCCCGGCAGAGCTGCCCCTGAACGATATCCACACCAAGGTGATCGAGGCGAGGCGGGAGGCCCAGGGTTACAACAAACCTTACATGGTGCAGTTCGGCATCTTCCTTCGGGACATCTTCACCCGCTTCGACTGGGGCATCAGCGACAAGCTGTACTTCGGGCAGAACGTGGCGGATATCTTCCTCCAGAAGCTGCCCGCCACCATTTTCACCAACCTGTATTCCATCCTTTTCAGCATCCCCATCGGCATTGCCCTGGGCATCTGGGCGGCCCTAAGGAAAAACACCTGGATCGACTATACCATCTCCACGGTGACCATGATCGTCATTTCCGTGCCCTCCTTCGTCTTCGCCTTCGTCATCCAATATGTGCTGAGCTATAAGCTGGGCTGGTTCCCCTTCCTCATGAAGGCGGGCACGGACTGGTTCAGCTGGAGCATGTTCGTGAGTATGCTCCCGGCGGTGCTGAGCCTGAGTTTCGGCGTCATCGCCAGCTTCACCCGCACCACCCGGGCGGAACTGACGGAGGTACTCACCAGCGAGTTCATGCTCCTGGCAAGGACCAAGGGCCTCACCAGGGCCCAGGCCACCATCCGCCACGCCCTCAAGAACTGCGCCGTGGTGGTGGTGCCCGCCATCTTCGGCGAATTCATCGGCATCATGTCCGGCTCCCTCATCATCGAGAGCATCTTCGCCATCCCCGGCGTTGGCAAGCTCTACCTCAACGCCATCAACGCCCGGGACTACGCCATCTTCATGCTGGACTCCTGCTTCTATACGGCGGTAGGCCTGGCTGCGGGCATCGTGGTGGATATCAGCTACGGATTCATTGATCCGCGGATCAGAATGGGGTCGAGGAAATGAGCGGGAAGGATGTGATGAACGTGGAATACGAAGCCATCCCCAAGGAGAAATTCGTCTTCACACAGATGGACGCCAGCCTTCGGGACACCAAGCTGGAGACCAAATCCCGCAGCTATCTGGCGGACGCCTTCCTGCGCTTCAAGAAGAACAAATCCAGCGTGGTTGCCGCCTGGATCATCCTGTTCCTGCTGCTCTACGCCATCGTCGCCCCCATCATCTCCCCCTATAAGATCGCGGACAAGGACAAGGTCTACCAGAGCTACGGACCCTATATCAGCGCCATCGCCGCCAAACACTGGGGCATCTTCGATGGGGCCACCACCCGTTCCAGCCAGAACGAAAAATCCATGGCTTACTGGCGGGGCATCGCGGAGGAGACGGGCATGGACCCGGTGTTGAAGATCCTGGACACCATCACCACCTATTCCGTCTATCGAGGCAAGGAAAGGGCCAGCTACAGCTACACCATCGAGACAAACCGCTATTTCGAGACCGGCATCGTCTACCGCGTCTTCTCCTATGACGAGTTCGAGCGCATCCAGGCCTGGCAGGACAAAACCGACATCCAGGTCATCTACCCCTATGTGAACCCGGCCGATATCTCCAATATCACCGACAACCCCAACCTCTGGTATGAGGTGGATTCCACCGGCGGCGCCAAGCTGGATAAGGACGGCAACTTCGTGCCCGTCTACTCCACCAATACGGAGCAGGCCGGGGCGGAATACCACAGCATCCGCATCCCCGGGGACGACGGCAGCTATGCCTACAGCGTGGCGAAGTCCGGGGCGGTACAGTGCCGCGTAAGCTACTACAACTATTACCGCTATGTAAACGGCAGAGAGCCCATGTTCATCCTGGGCACCAACTCCATGGGCCAGGACCTCTTCTCCGCCATCGGCATCGGCGCACGCTTCTCCATCATCTTCGCCGTGATCGTCTCCGCCATCAATCTCTTCATCGGCGCCATCTACGGCTCCATCGAAGGCTACTACGGCGGCGCGGTGGATATGACCATGGAGCGCATCGCCGATATCCTCTCCGGCATCCCCTTCGTGGTGGCCACTACGCTCTTCCAGCTGCACCTGGCCCAGAAGGTGGGCGTGGTGCCCTCCTTCCTCTTTGCCTTCGTGCTCACGGGCTGGATCGGCATGGCCTCTCTGACGCGAAAACAGTTCTACCGCTTCAAGGGGCAGGAATTCATCCTTGCTGCCCGGACCCTGGGCGCTTCGGACCGGCGGCTCATGTTCAAGCACATCTTCCCCAACTCCCTGGGTACCATCATCACCCGCTGCGCCCTGGTGATTCCCAGCGTCATCGGCTCGGAGACGCAGCTCACCTACCTGGGCATCATCAACCTATCGGATTTCGCCGGCACCAGCATCGGCACCCTCATGAGCCAGGGTCAGGCGGCCATGACCACCGCGCCCCACGGCATCCTCTACCCCGCCCTGTTCGTCTCCCTGCTGCTGATCTCCTTCAACCTGTTCGGCAACGGCCTGCGGGACGCCTTCAACCCCACCACGAGAGGAGAGGACTGATATGGAGACGAAACTGCAAGTCCGCGACCTGCGGGTATCTTTCCGCACCACCAACGGCAAGGTGCAGGCGGTGCGGGGCATTTCCTTCGACCTGGCTAAGGGGGAGACCCTGGCCATCGTGGGGGAATCCGGCTCCGGCAAATCCGTCACCTCCAAGGCCATCCTGGGCATCCAGGCCAATAACGCCATCACCGAATCCGGCGAGATCATCTATGACGGCACGGACCTGCTGAAGATTTCGGAGGAGGATTTCCACAAGATCCGGGGCGATAAGATCAGCATGATCTTCCAGGACCCCATGTCTAGTCTCAACCCCATCGTAAAGATCGGGCGGCAGCTGACGGAGGCCATGATCCTCAAGGGCAAGGCCCGCCAGAAGGAGAGCCGCCGCAATTTCAACAGCTTCCTGAAAGACCTCGACCGGCGCACCGGAGAGGCGGTCCCCCAGCGGAAGGAGCGCTTCTCCAAAATGTGCAAGGATTTCGACAGCTTTGAATTCCGCCACGTCAAGCTGGAGGGGGATTATAACGACGCCCATGAGGCCGCCGTGGAGGCCGTCGAGGATATCGACCTGCTGGCCTTTGAGCTGGAAAAGAAGGCCGCCAAGGACATTCCCTACCGGGCGAAGAGCATCGCCGACCGGGCGAAGAAATCCATTCACACCTACGTGGTCAGGGACGGGGCAGACGAGGTCCGCAGACTGGCCTCCGGCCTCCAGACAAAGGGCCGCAGCGTGAAGAAGGGCGGCGATGCCGCAGCCCTCATCGCCGATCTGAGGCGCCTGCGGGATATCCTCCAGGCGGCTGTAGAACGGCCCCAGCCGGATTTCTTCTGCATCGGCTACTATGAGAAGTTCTCCGGGAAGCCCCTGCCGGAAGGCAAAAGCGTGGAGGAGCTTAACGGCTCTCTCCGGGACTATATGGAGGAAAGCTTCCTCCGGGAGTTCACGGCAGACGCAAGGCAGGGCGTTGCCTACAGCGCGGAAAAGGCCTATGCGGGCATGGAGAAGGCCATCCCCCTGCTGCGGGAAAAGGCGAGCGTTTTTCAAAAGGAGACGCTGGTCAAGAGCGAATGCACCGCAGTTCAGAAAGAGCTGGCTGCCCTGGCGCAGGAGGCCATCGACCCTCTGGCCTTTACGAAGGACAGCCTGAGCTACACCTTCGGCCCCAGCCTCAAGAGTGAGATCGGCCGCTATTTCAGCTCCATCGGAAAAAACGCCAAAGCCATCCGGGTCCACGACCGGCAACAGAGGAAATTCGACCGCCTGGTGCGCAGGGGCAAGGAGCCTGACTGGAAGGTGGCGGAGGCCTCCGTCACGGATCTGGAGCTGGTGAAGGACAACCTGGCCCATCTGGTGGAACGGCTGGCGGATCACTATGAGGAGCTGCTGGCCGACCGGGGCAGCAGGGATTACGACGCCGAGACGGCGGCGGCCATCGGGCACCTGAAGGACAACGCCACCGGTGTGGTCGCCAAGGTCACCAAGCGCATCGCCAAGGACCGGGCCATCCGGCTGATGGAGGAAGTGGGCATCTCGGAGCCCCGGAAGCGCTATAGCCAGTATCCCTTCGAGTTCTCCGGCGGCATGCGCCAGCGCATCGTCATCGCCATCGCCCTGGCCGCCAACCCGGATATCCTCATCTGCGACGAGCCCACCACCGCCCTGGACGTGACCATCCAGGCCCAGATCCTGGAGCTCATCAACAAGCTGAAGGCGGAGCGGCAGCTCTCGGTCATCTTCATCACCCACGACCTGGGCGTGGTGGCCAACATGGCCGACCGTGTAGCCGTCATGTACGCGGGCAAGATCGTGGAATACGGAACCGCCTCCGAGATCTTCTATGAGCCCGCCCACCCCTACACCTGGGCGCTCCTCTCCTCCATCCCGGACCTGGACACCAACGAGAAGCTGGAGTCCATCCCCGGTACGCCGCCCAACATGATCTATCCGCCCAAGGGAGACGCCTTCGCCGCCCGGAACAAATACGCCATGCAGATCGACTTCGAGCGGGAGCCGCCCATGTTCAAGATCAGCGACACCCACTATGCGGCCACCTGGCTGCTCCATCCCGACGCGCCCAAGCTGGAGGTACCCAAGGCCGTGCGGGACCGTATCGCCAGAATGAAGGACAAGAGGGGGGAGTCCAATGGATAACCGGGAAACGCTGCTGCAGGTCCGGGACCTCTGTCAGTACTTCGGTGAGCTGAAGGCTGTGGACCACGTGAGCTTCGACATCAAGAAGGGCGAGGTCTTCGGTCTGGTGGGAGAATCCGGGTGCGGGAAAACCACCACAGGCCGCTCCATCATCAAGCTCTACGATATCACCTCCGGCGACGTGATCTTCAAAGGCATCCGCATCTCCGCCGGGAAGCGGCGCTATCAGGATGCGATCCGGGCCGCCAAAGCGGAATTCAAGGCCTCCGGCAAAACGACGGAGGACAAGGCAAGACTGGACAGAATCATTGCAGAGAACCGGCAGCTCATGAAGGAGGCTGACGCCGACTCCAAAAACTGCGACAAGATCTATATGGAGCAGGAGGAGGCGCGGCTGAAGGCGGAATATGAGCCCCGGATCGAAGCAGCCCCCAGCGGGGAGAAGGACGCTCTGCGGGCCGAATACAAGGCTGCCGTGGCCAAAGCCCGACGCACCCGCCTGGTGACCCGTATCCAGATGATCTTCCAGGACCCCGTCGCCTCCCTGAATCCCCGCATGACTGTGCGGGAGATCATCGCCGAGGGCCTCATCATCCAGGGGGAGAAGGATCAGAAGGTCATCGACGAGAAGGTCTATGAGATGCTGGAGCTGGTGGGCCTGGTGCGGGAGCATGCTTCCCGCTATCCCCATGAGTTTTCCGGCGGCCAGCGGCAGCGCATCGGCGTGGCCCGGGCTATCATCATGAACCCGGACCTCATCATCGCCGACGAGCCTGTTTCCGCCCTGGACGTGTCCATCCAGGCCCAGGTCATCAACCTGCTGAACGACCTGCGCCGGAAATTCGGGCTGACCATTATGTTCATCGCCCATGACCTGAGCGTAGTCAAGTATTTTTCCGACCGCATCGGCGTCATGTATTTCGGCCAGCTGGTGGAACTGGCCTCCTCCGACGAGCTGTTTCGCAATCCCTTGCATCCCTATACCCGCAGCCTGCTCTCCGCCATTCCCCTGCCGGACCCTCTCTATGAGAAGAACCGCAAGCGCATCGTCTACAATCCCCTGACAGAGCACGACTACTCCCGGCAGCAACCTAGCTTCCGGGAGGTAAAGCCCGACCACTTTGTCATGTGCAACGACGAGGAGCTGGCGCGCTATCAGCAGCAGCTGAAGGCATGATGCAGCTATTGCGGCGCAAGTCCTTCTTCATCGCCCTTGGCGCAGGCGCGGTCATCGCCCTGGCTGTCGTCCTTCTGAATCGCGCCTCCGATAGCTCGCCGGTCCGTCTGGCCTGCGACGGCTGTTTCGTGGCTGGGGTGCTGGTGGGCGGTGCCGGCTGTCTCATACTGGCGGCGGGAGAAGGCATCTTCGATATTTTCGGCTACGGCATCAGCCTTGTGCTGAACCTCCACTGGTCCGGCATCTTCCATATGTCGGAGGAGCGGCGGCGGGAAAGCTACGCCGATTACAAGGCCCGCAGGCACGCTAGCCCCGCCAAACCCGGCGGCGTACTGCTGGCGGGGGGCGTCTACCTCCTGCTGGCGGCGGTGCTGCTGGTGATATACTCTGTTTAGCGCGCTTCCACCCGGTCCGTTGGGCCGGGTGTTTTTTTTGCTCTCCGTTTGTCCGGGCAGTCTCTGTTTGCGGTACTTCGCTCGCAGCCTGCGTACTTGCGTCCTTCTCTTCCCTGCCCTATACTGTAACCGGATCGTGGCCACGGTACTCTGATTTTGGAGGAACGCAATATGGAATATGATTTCGGCGCGAATCTGCGGGCGCTGCGAACCGGAAAGGGGCTGACCCAGGAGCAGGCGGCGGAGCTGCTGGACGTCTCCAAGCAGTCCGTCAGCCGCTGGGAGACCGGCATCACCTGGCCGGATATCAGCTTTCTGCCCCGGCTGGCGTCCTTCTACGGCGTCAGCGTGGATGCGCTGCTGGGCGCGGACGAGCCGCTGCGGCGTTCCCTGCTGGCAAAATACGGGGAAGCCCATCAGACGGCCCACCATCGGGGCGATATGGAGGGCGCTTATGAGCTGTCCCGCACCATTTATGCCCGCTTTCCCAACGAACGCCGGGCCATGAGCAATCACATGCACGACGCTTACCTGATGGGGCGAAAAACGAAGGGACCCAAGGCGCGGGAATACTTGAACGAGGCTCTGACTGCGGCGGAGCGGCTCTCCCGGATGACGGAGGACCTGGAGGTGCGCTGCCGCTGTATCCGCACCTACGCCCTCTGCTGCAAGCATCTGGGGCAGCCGGAGCAGGCGCGGGAGCGGATGCTGCAGCTGCCCAGCGTTTGGTCCGGCATCGAGCTCTGCGCCGCTGAGATTCTGGAGGGCGAGGAGCTGCGGGACCATCTGCAGTGCGCGCTCAGCGATTTCACCGACGTCCTGCAAAAGCTGATTTTCGCTTCGGCGGAGCTGCCCGGCCTCCGTGAAGGGGAACGAAGCGCGATCCTGGAGAAGCTGCCGCAGCTTCTGGAGCTTCTCTTTGAGGAAGGGGACTATGGACTGTTCAGCGCTCCGCTCGCCAGGGCTCATGCTGCGCTAACGGAGGCCTCGAAAGAGCTGGAAAAACAGCGGGAACACGCGGAAAAGGCGTTGGCCGCTGCGGAGGCCTTCGACGGTCTGACCGAGGGCGTTCATACTTCCCAGCTTTTCCGGGACATGGCCTATGCGCCGCCGGAGGCCACGAAAACCGAGCCTCTCCCCCTAAGGGAACAGCTCGCCCGGCAGTTGGCGGAAAACGGGCTCGTCTGAGCTTGAAAAAACTGCCCGCACCGTGGTTTCCGGTGCGGGCAGTTTTTCTTTTCCGTCCCCCGTTTCCCAAAAAGAAGCCCAGCAGAGCGGGCTCGTTTTGGAAAGGAGGAGCAACGAAGCGATACGCAGTTTGCTCCAAATCTCCCGTACCCCAAACGCCGTTTGCGTTTGGAAAGGAGGAGCCGGAGGAATCCTTCCGGTATTCGGCTGAAGGCCGGACGCCGGTCATTCCCCCGCGCTCCGCCGTCAGGATTCCATCTGCTTTCCCAGAAATCCGGCCACGGTGAGGGCCAGCTTGTTCTCCACCTCGCCGGTGGGCGCGCCGCCCCCTGCGTCCAGGAAGACCACGCAGCCCATCACGTCCCCCTCGGAGAGGATGGGCACCGCGATGGCGACGCTGTATTCGCTGACCCCCTCCGCCACGGGCAGAGCCTTGTCCCCCTCCTGCCGGCAGTAGGCCTGCCGCCCTTCCATGACCTCGCTGAGCTCGCCGCTGATGCGCTTTTCATTCAGTTCGCGCCGGGGCGCGCCGGACACGGAAATGATGCTGTCCCGGTCGGTGATGACCGTGATCTGATTGGTGGTCTTGTGCATGGTCTCGCAGAGCTGGCCGGCAAAGTTTGCCAGCTCCCCCATGGGGGAATACTTTTTGAAGATGACCTCGCCGTCGTTGCTTGTGAATATCTCCAGCGGGTCACTCTCCCGGATATGCAGCGTCCGGCGGATCTCCTTGGGGATCACCACGCGCCCCAGGTCGTCGATGCGCCGAACGATGCCGGTTGCTTTCATATCTCTGTCTCCTTTGATCTGTGATTTCCAAGGATAGTCTTTGAAAATGCTGCCGTTTTATCCAAGGCAGAGATTGGAAGCGGATACAGTTGACCGCCCGGCTGAACACCGGGCGGTCTGTTTTTTGATTCACGATTCCGGCGTGAACTCCGTGCCGTTCAGGTCGAAATAATGCCGTGCAGATTCTTTTCCGTTCGTCCCATATTCGATCTGCACGGAAGCCGCACCGTTGGGCAGAGCGATCCGTTCTCCGGAGACGCCATAGTATTCCTCGCGAACGACCTTCTTCTTTTCATTGTATTCCTTGCGGACCTCCGCATAGCCCATGGCTGTGATGACGCTCTGCCCGTCCGTGTCGTAATAACGCTGGACGCTGACATTCCCCGCTTCGTCGTATTCCCGTTTCTCCATCCAGTAGCCGTTGGGCAGCAGGATGCTTTCGCCGTTCTCGTCGTAGTAGCGCCGCTCCAGAAGCTGCCGGTCCCGGTTGTAGACGCTTCGGAACTCCGCATAGCCGCCGGGAAGCAGGATCCGCCGGCCGTCCACTCCGATATAGCGCTGGACGAGGACGTTGCCCTTTCGGTCGAATTCCTTCTCATAGGAAGCGTAGCCCTTTTCCAGCAGGCAGAGCTCGCCATTCTCGTCGTAATAGGCTTCCTTCCACAGGCGGCCCTGCCGGTTATAGGCCCTGGTAAAGCTGGCATAGCCGGATTTGATGACCACCGGCGCGCCTTCCTCGTCATAGTAGTTCTGCCGGATCAGGCGTCCCGCCCGGTCGTATTCCCGGCTCGTCGCGGCGTAGCCCTGGGACAGGTAATGGGGTTCGCCGGTGGGCTTGAAATATGCCTCCCGGATGGGAAGGAATCTGCCGTCATAGGTGACGTCCGTGAGGTACTTCGGTGTTTCCGCCAGGGTGAGCGTCTCAGAGAGCAGCTCAAAGCCTTCTTCCGGGACAAATCGGTACTCCATGCCCTCCCATTTTCCGGCGTTGAAGGCGACCTTGATCATGGCGCAGCCCTCGGCATCGAAGTCGTCCGCATAAACCGCCTGTTTTTTGACCCGCTTCGTCCCGTAATAGGAGGTGATCAGGAGATTGCCCACGACCTCATGGGGAGCTTCCGTCTCCGGCTCTTTCCGCAGCTCTGCGGTCAGGGTGCAGTTGCCGCTCTTGAGGATGATCGCAGCTTCATTGTCCACCGCCATGGGGAAGGGATAGTATTTGGAGAAGGTATATCCTTCGCTCTGCAGCTTTTCGATCACCGCATTGTCATTGGAATACAGCACATAATCCGGGCTTAGCTCCGTGACCTGGAAGCCCGCGGCAAGCAGGTCGCGCAGATTCCGTTCATGCACCGTCACGACGGAGGCGTTCTCCAACGCTGCAAATGCCCCGTCTCTGGCCGGAGCGCAGGCCAGCTCCGGCAGCGCGCGCTTCATCGCCGTCTGCCGTTCATTGGCATAGATCTTTCCTTCCGCTGCGGCGGACGCTTCCCGGATGACCGGCGCAATCTCGTCCGCCGGAACGGTGAAGCGGGAAAGATACCAGCGGGACCCGAAAACGACGCCGCCGACAAGCACAACCGCCGCCGCAAGCCCGGCAGCAAAGCCTTTTTTGCTCTTTCGCAGAAGGGCAAGCAGCAGCCATCCGACGGCAATGCCGCCGAAGTACAGCCCGGCCAGCGCGGTGGTCTCCGTGAAATCCCCAAAGGGCAGCACGTTTTCCAGCGCGGTACTGGCTGCAGAAAAGGCTATGGGATAGACGGCGGCATACAGAGCACTGTAAACCAGGAACCAGATCGTTTCCGCGGCCCATCGTCCCTCCTCCCTTTTTGTCCAGAGGCGGAAAGCCTGCCGGATCACCAGCACGGCCAGGATCAGGAACAGGGAGAAGTAATAGGCCTTCCAGGAGGACTGCCCAAGATAGAGCTGGTGCAGCTCCATCCAATCGGAAAGCTTCTGCCAGACGGTGCCGCTGAAAAACAGCGCCGCCGCCATGACGCAGCCCAGAAGGACGGCAATGATCCTCACGGCGCGCGACGACGCTGTGAGCGTTCCCTGCGGCTCGGGCGGGATTTCTTCGTCCGCCAGCTTCAGCCTTCTCTTTCCCTTGCTGCCCGACGGCGCGATTTCCAGCATGGAGTAGCCGAAAGCGATGAACAGCATCAGAAGTAGGTGGAAATGGAAAACGGTCACGCAGTAAAGCCCAAGCGGGCCCAGGGTCCAGAGGGCGACCCGCTTGTTGTTTTTGGAGAATATCTGCGCCAGGCCGAGGAAGAAGGGCAGCATGCACATCAGGCCGAGGAAGATCCCGCCCTCCGCCAGAACGACGGCGACAGAGTTGCTGAGGCCCTTGTTGGTCTTGCTTGCGTCATGGAGGAGGATCAGGTCCTCCCGGAAATATCCGCAGCCGATCAGCGGGTGCTCCAGGAAGGTTTTGAAAGCGGTGATATAATGGCGGATGTGCGTTGCCGTGGAACTCACGTCAACCTCTTCCTTTTGACGGAGCAACAGGAAAACGGCGGCTGCGACCAGGATCAGCGCCGGAAAAACCATCAGCCAGCGCCGCTTCGGCATGACGCCTTCGATCAGCTTGATCCCGACGCCTCCGGCAGCCAGCAGCATCCCCAGGGTGGACTGGGAAGCCAGGACCGCGGCCAGGAGTACCAGCCATTTCCAGATGCGGCGTTCTTCCTTCTGGCGAAGGAACATTTCGGTGAACAGCGCGGTGATGAGGGGGATGCTGTAGATGACCGGTTCCGTGAAAAATGCGATACTTCGGTAGAAGGTGATCCCGCCGACCGTGCGGTTCTGGCTTGTCCAGAAGCAGCAGACGTTCAGATAGTTAATGAAGTCTTTGAAATATCCCTGATTTGACCAGCGGCTAACAAGTCGCTGCGCCTGTACAATACCCGGCTGAAAGGTCGCTGCGGCAAAGACGATCAGATTGCAGATCGCAATTACGAGCATTACGTCGGAATACCTGAAAAACAGCGAATGCGGCTTCCCATCCAGCCGATAACTGCGGAAAAGCAAACAGGCGACCGGCAAAAACAGGATAAAGGAAAGTGTGTACTTCCGCAGCGCATTCTCAGCGCCGCTCCGAAGGACATTCAGCACCAGGAATGCAAAGATGCAGAGCAGCAGCGCCGACCAGACGGGCCAGGTCTCTTTCAGTTCCTGCCGAAGCTTGTCTCTGTTCTTCCGACCAAATATGACAGCCAGTATCCCGGCCAAAAGGATTGCAAAAACCGTCACCACGACTTCCATGGAAGTCTGGCGATAGTTTTCGGAATAATGGAACAGGGAATTGCATTCGATGATGACCGTGAATACAAAAGCATATTCCAGAAACGCCAGGATGACCTTGTTGAGTGCGGATACAGGCCGTTCGTGGTTTTTTGTCATTGAGGCAACCTCTTAAGCAAGCAATGAAGGTTTGTGTTATCGGATCAGCTTCTTCTTGGCCTTTGTCAGAATCCCACTGGACAGCTTCACCAAATACTTGCACTCATCCGTTTTCCAGAACAAAGCCGCAAACACCGCCGGAACGGAAGCGCCCGTGATGATCACATGCACAATGACCGAGAACCAGCCGTGGCCGACGAAAAAGTGGGAGCAGATCAGCATATCGACGGCACAAATCGCCGTCAGGATCGCCAGATAGGTCAAGCTCCGCACATAGTAGTCCGACACTGGTTTATAGCCTTCAAACGTATACTTGTAAATAAGATGGGGATCGAACAAATAGTTCGTGAGAACGTAGGTTGCGATCGTTCCCACCGTTACGCCGCAAACCCCCCACACCTGGGCCAAGACGATCGAAACGACGATATTTACGATCATAGAAAGGATCGGACGGAACCACATCTGCCGGAAAATGCCGCTCACGTGTCTCATCTGCCCCAGGCTGTTAAGAACTCCGACAAAATATAATTCGATTCCGAACAGGATTGACAATGGTTGGGGTATCACGTAGTCGCTTCCGATCCACACCATGATCAACTCATTGGAGCAGACCGCAACTCCAACGGCAGCAGTACCAAATACGACGGCCATAAGAAAACTGGAGATTTTAAAGAAACGAAAGCGCGTCGCTGCCGCTGCAGTCGCATACAGGTTACCGAGGCTGGCTTTGAAGGAAGTCAGGATCTGTGAGAAAACCGAGATACAAGTGTGGTAGAACAGCAAATAGTTGGAATATAAACCCACGGTCTCCAAACCGATGAACGCGCTCAAGACCATATTATCACTTGCTTTGATTACAACACCATTTATATTAAAAATTAACAGCGCACCGCAGTCCTTCAGCATCTCGGTGATTTCCTGTTTGCTTAAGCTGTCCTGCTCCTTCCCGAAAAACTCTGGATGCAGCCTTTTCGCGTAAACGCCCCGCACCAGGCTGACAGCGATGCCGATCCCGATCCCCACCGCCGTATAAACCATAAAGTCTCTGATCAAAACCAGGATCAGTATCTTTGCAATGCAGGTCAAAACGTGGGCGATCACATTGAAAATCTGGACCAGGTAGCGCTCCTGATTTGCGTTGATGACAGAAGTACGATAGGCCAAAAACCAGTAGGACGCAGCGCTGTTTATCAAAAACAGGATAAAAACCTGCACTCCATGGATGCCCCGATCCGCCAGCGTGGCATAGTCCTTGATCAGGACCGGCAGGAAAGGGATGACCAACAAGCCCAATCCAAAGATGACGCATCCGATCAGCTTATATGCCAGCTTATAAAACTTGACCAGGACTCTGACCCGGTGCAAATCACGGTGTGCAAGAGGCGCATACAAACGATAGACGATGGCCGTTCCGATACCGAGATTGGCCAGGGAGAGCATGGAGAGGATATCGGAAAACAGTCCGTTGATCCCGAGATACTGCTTTCCCAGGGTATAGATAAAGACGGTCCTCACAACGAAATTGAGAACCATTGTGAGAACTTGACCTCCAAATCCGGTTATCAGATTCAGAAATGAGTTTTTTACTCTTGACTTTCCTGCCATGATGTCACCTATAAATCCCAGGGTTTTGTCCACCCAGCGCCGATAGCAGATTAATCAAATCGGATTATTTCAATAGGGCCCGCCAATGCTTCTCCCAGAAACAGCTCACAGGTCTCACTGAAGGAATCTGTTCGCTCGGATACTGCGCAGTGATGTTCGCCGACTTTCGCTAGACTCGCAATTAATCCGGTTTTCTTTATTACTTCGGGCATAGCGTCGAACGCTTCCCTGCCAGTTTCAAAAACATCGGTTTTCGGCACAACTCCGCCTACCCCCTCAAATAAGAGCAGATAGTGGGTGCACCCAAGGATCACGGAATCCAGCTGAAGCGACTTGATTTTATCGAGTAATCCCAGATCACCATTTGAGCGACGGGATTATTACAGGCGGGATATTGTAATTCCAGACGCGATTCTTCTCATGATGTTGCGCTCACCACCCATTTCGACAGCTTACCTCTTCTGAAAATCTATAATTTCTTGATCAACAATGACCCCATCTCTGATAAGAAGGCAGTCATTGAGGGTTTTTCCTAGGTTTCCAGACATGAGTTGTTCCACATATGGCGTAATGACTTCGGAATTCTGGTAAGAAAAAGTCTTATAGAAAAATGACGGGGTATGGTCCACTGCATAGTGGAGGATCCCATCGACGATATACGTTGGCTTTTCGATCGTTGTCGGAATACAGGTTTCAATACCGCCGTGACGATCACAGCTGACGTCGATGATCATCGCGTTCTTCTTCATGCGTTTCAGATCATCCCGGTAAATCACATGATCATTCCGTTTCACATCCCACAGGATACAGTTCACGATCACATCATAATTCCCGATCTCCTCCCGCAGCAGGGCTTCCATGCGTCGATTATACTGCATCACGCGAGCGCCAAGCATATTAAGAACCCGTACAGCACCTCTGGCGGTATTACCGTTTCCAATCACTGCAACATTCAAGCCAAAAGGGAGCTCTCCATAGCATTGAAACGCATTGAGAACGGCGGCTTCACCGGCGAGTTCATTGTTAAACCAGAATACATGCCGCCCATTCTCGAACATTTTTTCCCAGCCATACGCCGTAAGTCCGCTGTTGATGATCGCATCCGTAATATCTCGGTTCTGTGTAGCATGGACCCAACCGAAGATGATCTGGCCCTTTTGCAGATCAGAGAGATAATTGGCGTCCCCTATTTTAGGATCGCATATAATATCGGCCCGAAGCGTTTCTTCTTTAGCAGCCACCCTGCATCCAGCCGCTCTATACTCATCATCCGATATACCCAGAACGTCACCGAACCCCGACTCAACCCAAACCGATTCAGGGTGCGTCAGCTTCAAAATATCGCGGGGGACAATCGCACGGCGATTCTCGTTCTCTTTCGGACTAATCGGAAATCCGATCGTTTTCATTTCGAACGCCTCCTGTCTGTTTGTTCAATTCGCATTCTGGATCATCTTTTAAATGCGTTTTTCAAGGTTTTCTTGATAAAAACATCTTCCAGCACTTCATCCGTCAAATCGCCGAAGGTGGGTTCTCTGCCGCCGATCTGGTTTTGGCCTGGTTTTGTATTGTACTCGATCATAATAGGCGTCCCATCTTCATCTACGGCAAAATCCCACCCGATAATATTGAAGTATGGCAGGTTGCAATGCAGTCTTTTAATAGTATCCACAATCCTTTGGTAATTGGGAACTTTCACTTCTTTAAGTTTGATTCCATTAGGCGCAACTTCTACCCACTCCATATCGTGGTTAACTGACTTCTCATATAACCAACCGTTAGGTTTTACTGCAACTGCATTACCGCCGGCAGAATAGTTATCGACTCGTGAACCAACGCCACCTATCCTAAGCTGAGCAGACAGGATATGTACCGCACCTTTGAAATGGAAGGATATCACCCGTACAGTATTCAAGGATTCTGGGTTCAGTCGCGCCAGATCCGGATGCTGCTTCACGATGCGCTGTACGACAAATCCGCTGCTCATGGCGTCGAAAATCGCGGGAATGCGCAGGCTGTTTTCCTCGTCACGGTCATAAAACAAAATACCAGCGCCTTTTGTGCCGCCTGACGGCTTGATGATCAAGTGCTCCTCGCCCTCACAAATTCGCACAGCTTCTTCGTGAGAAATCGGCTGCTCACCGTCCCCATTAAAATAGTGACCCGCCGTCCTCTTGACGATGGTCTCCGGCTTCTTCACATCGGGTAAAAGGCGATTGTAGATTGCCTTGTCCGCATAGGCCGGACTCATGGATGTGTTGTTGAAATATGGGACTATATCCCGAAACCAGATCGGATCGGGAATATAACGCGGGTCATAGGCGTCGCTTCCGTCGCAATAAAGCGCATACCAATCACGCTTTGGCTTTATCCCGAAGCGTTGCCAATACTGCTCCACCTTGCGCCATTCAGCGTCACTTCCCCGGTAACCACCGCCGATCCGTTTTACGCGGGCTTTGACATCAGAGGTATGGAAGCTGAAACGATAGGCATCCTGTTGAAAGGAAACCCACTTCTGCAATCTACGCAGACCTGAACCATATTTCCGGACACACCGCTCCCCAAACGATTTCTTTCCCATGTTTGGTCCTCCATGAACTATTTCTATTATTTTCGTGTACGGAAAAAGTCTTCAAAGCCTCTTTGCATCACTTCAACGTCTTCTTCTCCACGCACATGCTCCAGCATCCGAAGAACCGTGTGATCGGAATAGCTGTTTCTGAGATATTGATAAAACTTGTCCGCCGACATCAGTTTTCTCAAAAGTCGATCCTTAAAGCGCAGTCCACGAAACTCCATAAGCCATTTTACGAACCACCCTTGACAATACTCCGAAAACTCCTTTTCAAACAAATCCCCTTCAGTAAGGCGTCTGCTTCGTTCGAGAAATCCAGACAGGTCCTGCGCAGGATAAACTACCATATCGCCATCCAGATGTACCAAGTGGCGCTTCACCTGGAGACTTCCATCTGAGAGGCTCAATTCTAACAAAAGGCCGTATCTTGTTATCGATGAATTCGTTGGCTGACGCAAATAGAAATTCCCTTGCCCATAAAGCAGATAGGCGCCGTTATAGTATTCTTCAGCAACGATACAATGCGTGTGTTGGGCAATCACACAATCCGCTCCGCTATCTGCCATTCTGTGAAACCGCGTCCGCACCCATGGGGTCGGATATTGGAAGTATTCCACTCCTCCGTGATACAATACGATCAAGTAATCGCATTGATCCCGCAAGGCTTTCAGCTCATTGCAAACCCGGTATTCATCATATAGATTGGCGCCAGCATCATCGTCTGTGGGTATGTTGAACACTGTCTCCGCTACGGCGTAAAAAACAAACCTCTTTCCCCAGAGTTCTTTTCGAAAATATGGGATTATCGAGTGAAGATTCTCTCCACCCCCGAAATAGCCGATATCATTTTCTTTAAGGCAGTCGATCGTATCCTTAAAACCACGTGATCCATAATCTGTTACGTGGTTGTTCGCAAGCGAAACACAATCGACCCCCAGCTTTTTTAGGGCCAGGACAGTTTCCGGAGGCGCTTTGAAGTTCGGTCCGCATTTGGGGCGCTTCACATCGCAGTTTGTCAATGCGCCTTCCAGGTTGCAGATTGAAAAACCAGCGCTTTGGAATAGTTCTATGACCTCTTGTGAAAATAGCTGTTCGATTTTTCCTTCCGCAAACAAGTGAACCTCTGCTTGTTGGGGAAAAACATCGCCGCCGATCACCATTCTTCTTTCCATCATTATCCTCCGAACAAAGACCGCCAGTTTTGCCCGACTGTGAATCCTTTCCGCAGTTGCGTATGTCCGTTACTTACCAAAGCGCTTGATTCTTCCCGGTTTGTATTTGAGCTTTTTCCGAAACCGTGTATACGCAAAATGAGCATAAGTACGCCATCGTGGATAAGGGCAATCGATCAGCCATTTCAACATTACAACATTGTAATGATCAGAATGCGGGACCTTAAAATCTATGTAACGAAAACCCTCTTTTCGGCAGGCGTTCCTCATGGGTTTATTTGCCTCTGCCGTCGTAGATACAATGTAATGAATTCCATTCTCAATTACTGACTTTTCAACCGCACGCCCCAAAAAAGAAGCAATGTGTTTTCCTTGATAATCAGGATGGACCGCGACCAGTATCCGATCAGCAACCAGGCTTTTGACGCACCAATAGTTACTATCAATGATACGATAGGATGCAGTTCCAACCAGCTTTTCTCCATCCAAGGCAACAAAACACTTCCCGGTCGAACCAATATGCGCCTCCAGCTCCGCACCTTTCATCTCCGTCGTCTGCACGTGGAAGCCCCGCTTCTCACGGTTTTCAGCGTGTGCGATATACAGCAATTCATGGATATCATCGAAGGATATCCAGTCCGGCTTCTCCATGATCGTAATATCGTTCAGTGTCATGAACCTCCTCAGAAGAATACTTTGCTGTTCTTGAGGCGTTACCTTTGTCGAAACGATCCGACACGCCTAATGGTTTAAAAGGCCCTTCAGTGTTCTTTCAGAGCGATTACATACCCATCCTTCTCTCGGGAAAACCATCATTTCCGTTTTATCAGCCCTTTTGCCCTACGGGCCAGCACACCTCTTATGCTGCGAATAATCCACTTTCTCCAAGGCTTTGGATCCTCATCGCTTTTTATGAAGCGACGTTGTCCTCCTTTTAAATGTTGCCATAGTGTACTGTGTGAAATCAGCCCCATCTGGTAGTTATCTATTTCAATGAGTTCACTGAGAAATTGAACATTTTCTCGAATTCCGTTGGTAGCAACCAATGCCTTGTTATGATAGACTGCATCAGCCAGCGCACCGGGAAGGTTTGCACCGGCCATAGTTACGCCATAGCAGGACCCTCCCATGCGAAGGTTCATTTCAAAAAAATACAACTCTCCGTCGCACTGTGCCAAATCTACACAGAACAGTCCGGTCAGTCCGCTTTTCTGGACAAACTCTACGATTCTCTCCCGGGATTCGCCTAAGACGTCCGAAGACATTACCTCTCCTTCGGCAGCAACGCCAACATGCGTTCCCAGCCCATTGCGTATGACACGTACCACAGCAGGCAGCCAAACCTGACCATTCGCAGCCACCCCATATGCTGATAACTCTTGGTCAATTTTCAGATATCTTTCCAAAAGCACCTGTTCGCAAGCTCCGTCTTTCTTTGCTTTGCCCATCCATGCCCGCAACTCTTCTGCGTTGCTGCACATGGTGACAAACTTCTTTTCCGACAAGGTCCACGAGCTAGAGAGCGGCTTCATAAAACAGGGGAAGCTGACCTCCTGAGTCGCCCTATTGATGCCTGCTTCATCGGTGGAATACGTTCCTCCCCCCGCTGTTTTCAGACCACATTTCTCAGCTAATTCTTTTTGAACAGCCTTATTGGAAAAGCGATTCAGCTCACCAGGTACCCCACTGATATTGGGAAAATAAAAGTGTTCTGAAAGCCTGTCCCAATGCTTCTCCAGCATCATGCAGGTTATATCGCGACACGGAATAATCAAAATCTTCTCATCGTCTCCCCGCAACTCTTCCAGCGCACGCATTTCTTCCTCTGCAGAGTCTTCCTCGAAAAAGTTGAATTCTACTTGCAGAGTCTTGTTTACATATTTACTCCGCCCAACTATTTGGGCGGTTCCCTTTGTCAGCGCTAAAAGACGCACGCCATAGCCCGCCTCTCCGAGCGACCGTGCCAAGCCAAGCGTACTGGAGTAGTTCGTTCCTATTATGATAACATTATTCATTATACTTCCCCGTTCAGCAATACTGTTTTTAACAGGAAACCTAAGGAAGGATTAGTTCCCCTGTTTTCTTCGACCGTCCTCAGCAAAGCGACGTCGAGGCTAGGTAGCATTCTATTTGTTTATCTCCGATTTCTACGCTACTTAACGCAACCGCAGGAATCGCCAAATGATACTCTTTCCTTCTACACGTATCCGATACGTTCTCCACGGTTTTGGGTCAAGCTTATTCTCAACAAACCGTTCCTGTTGCCCTGCCATGTGTGATTTGTATTCCTTCCAAGAAACATTGCCGTCTCTGAAAGCTGCCAATTCAATGAACTCATTCAAAAAACGCACTTCTCTTTGAATATCCTCCGGTCCTTCTGCAGAATGGTTGTACACCATATCAGCCAGTGCACCCGGAAGATTAGCGCCAGCAAGAGTGATTGCATATCCTGAGCCACCACCACGTAAATTGATCTCTGAAAAATAAAGCTTTCCGTCGCTCTGGATCAAATCAATACAAAACAGTCCGGTGAGTCCTGTGTTACTAACAAATTCTTCAAGCTTTCTCTTTGTCTCTCCTAAGCATTTTGCGGATTTCACGATGCCCTCCGCAGCTACACCCTTATTCAACCGAAAGGCCTCCATACATGCCGGTAGATATACTTGCCCGTTTTTCGCTACACCGTATGCGGTCAGTTCTTTTTCAATCGGCAAAAATGCTTCTAGTAGCACCATCCCACACGCCTGATTTCTGGCCTTCTTCATTGCGCTCTGCAATTCCTCACGATTGGTGCATTTAGCGAAACACTCTTTACTGCCACTGATACTATTGCTGCTTGCCAGAGGTTTCTGAAAACACGGAAACAACACTTCCTTAACCGCTTGTTCGATTCCCTCATCATCCGTTGAATAGGCTTTTCCTGACGCAACAAGCAGGCCACATTGCTGAGCGGCTCGTTTCTGTGTGGTTTTATCCATAAACTCTGTGATCCCCCCGTTCCTGATACCTAATGTGGGGATCTCATAGTGCTCCTGTAACTGCTTAGCATGTTCGTCCAGCATTCTGCAGGTAATATCCTCCAGCGGTATCACCAAAATACGCTCTTCGTGTCCACGCAGTTCCTCTAAAGCACACCAAATCTCTTCAAAGTTATCTCTTGCCTTGCAAACCTCTTTGACATACTTGGATTTACCGGAAATCAAACCCGTGTTCTGATTCAGCGCCAACACTTTGACCCCGTAACCCGCTTCACCAAGAGAACGTGCCACTCCAAGTGTAATGATGTAACTCTTTGCAAGCACAATCACATCTTTCAATTCATATGCCTCCAAACGACCGGTTTTCTTGCCCATGCTTCCCCAAACTATCATAAGGCACAGTTTTGCTCCCCGATTCCTGGGCACACATATTACAAATGCAAATAGTCTCCGGCAAAACTAATCGCAATACCATGCCCGTATATTCATCGATTCATATAGTTTTCAAATAGTTAATTTCTAATTTACTGTAAAAGCTATATCTTTTTTAAACTGACACACACTGACACATAAATGGCATCTAACACATTTATCATTGTTTAAGAAAGGATATAAGAAACCTTTGGAATCTCTGCGCATTTCTATTGCTGACTGCGGACAAATATTGCAGCATGCACCACAAGCGCAACAGTACACTCGTTGGGCAAAAAGCACCGGAATGCTATGTATTGTCTCGTTCGACTCATTAAAAACAACGGTACTTCGTTTATCCTCTTAAAAAGATTCGACGGGATTTTGCCCTGTAGCGGACGATAAGAATCTAAAACTATTTGCTCGTGCCACATTTAATTTTCTATTCACACGGCCATAGTCAACCGGTGCAACTTCAACATATCCTGGTTCCAGTGCAATTCTATCGGTTAGTTCCAGCGTTTCCAAAAGATCAGTTACCCTGGAAGCTCTTGTACTGTGAGGAATGACAATAAACTGTCTTTCATATATAATTGAAAACACAGTACCATGAAACGAATTTGTCACTACAAATTCTGCATTGTGAAACAGCGTCAAGAATTCACCCGGCCCAATGTCTATTATTTTTCGGGCTCCTTTCAACTTTGCGAACGGATTCGGGGAAATATCAACGATTCCAAGTCCCTTTTCCCTGGCGATTCTTCTTGCAATGGAAACCGCCGTGGGTGAATTCTGCACATTATAAAGAAGCAAGTAGGCTTCACTGATTGGATAATCAGCTTCAAAACGATAGTATTCCTCTTTGTTGAGTAGTAATGTACAGTCCAAAACGGTCGTAACATCAAGATTCAACGCAGCCGAAAGCCTTGCTGCTGTTGTTTGCTCCCGAACGGAAATCCTTTGATAATCACAAAGGAGATTATGCAATTCTTCTTTTTGACTTTCTATGTCCAACTCTCCGACACTCGCACCGTAGGAAACCTTCGGTTTGTCTGTAAAGTCCAGAAAGAATGCTTTGTCAAGTTTATTCCCAGTTAGAGCGGGATTCCAAATCTGATCGCTTCCGCAAATGAACAAATCTGCTGGTGGAGGATTCGTTCTTAACTCCCCTACGTTGGAATACTTGCGCGTGAGCACGATATTTGAATTAATAAAGGATTCGTATTTTCGATTCTTTTTTATTACTTTATTTGCATACGTTAAGTACATCATCCCTTTAATCAATGCTTTGATCTTATTTGCGGATGAACGAATGCTTTTTATCTCTTTAAATGCGCTCTTCTTTTCAAGCACATACCATGGCAGATAATTGATAACGCACACCTCATGTCCCATCTGAGATAAAACACGATTGAGCGCAGTGCACTGAAGTGTTGCGCCGAAATTAAGAGTGTTATGAAAAGTAATAATGGCAATTCTCATTATTCAGCTTCCTTACGAATAGAGACTAAAATTTCTCTGATAGCTGTTGTTAAGTATGCACAGAGAAAAAGCGTACCAGAGGAAAAAGCTATAGTTATAAATGGGATTTCCCGTAAAACCATAAAGCAATATATACGTTTGCGTAAAAAGGCAGAACTTACTCAAAGCTATCTGCTCTTTATTATTCTTTCTTGTTGATGATTCCATCTTATTTTGACTGCAAAAAAAGAGCCAAAACAAAACCGGAATAACTATAACAGCGCCAACTACTCCGCATTCACATAATAACTGGATATAAATATTGTGCGCGCCAAACCCATAAACGCTTCCAAACCATCCCCATCCTTTTCCCAGAATAGGGCTTTCCTTGAACGCAGTGATGGCATTTCTCCAGATTTCTAGCCGTCCGTTTGTGACATCGCCTCCTTGGACAGATTCCATCAATCTAACCAGAGTATTCCGCGAACTTGATCTCGCAGCAATCCCCGGTAAGGCAAAGTAAGCGACTATGGCAATGAGAGTTCCGACTACCAGTATCCTGAGAATCCTTGTAAATCTTTCGCTTTTCTTTGTAGATATAAGTAATGTGTATAGGAAAGACGCCATCGTGAATAACAAGGAACTCCGTTTCCCGGTTAGAATAATCCCTGCAAAAAAAACAAGGCCCAGAATCCAAACATACTTTCTTTTTCGCTTTGCCAAGTTTGGATAAACACAATACAAACTAATCATACCAACGATCATAAACTGAGCGCTGACTGACGCTTCGGAATTAAAACCGGTACACATTCTATGTGCATAATACTGTCTCAGCACCGCTGAACGATATTCTGACTGAAACATTGGAAAGATTGCCTTATCATAAACACCCGGGAAAAAATGCTGAATGAAAATGCCAATTGCAACTAATACTGCGCCTGCTACCAACAACCAAAAGCATTTATATAACTGTCTGTATGGAATAGTTCTGCTGGAAATGATAATCATTCCTGTCAATAAATAGAAGATAAAATCTCGAGAACCCTTGGTGTGGACAGAACTGAGAAAGCATACGACTACCACTATGCTCCATGCGAAAGTGATTTTTGTAAACACCAGCTTGCCTAAATTCTTTATGTTCCCCACTATAGCACCTACAAGAATCAACGCTATCGTATATTTCCACGACATGGTATATGAAGAAAGAGTCCCAACCGTAAACATAGAAATAATCAGCAGAAAGCACCCTATCTTGTACAAGTTTAACGATATCTTCTGTGACAAGCTAATTATCACCTCACATCTACATGAACTTATAAACGCACACCAAATAAAAACCGTTTTTATACACTAGGCTGGTATCATCATTTTTCAAAATTCGACTTATGTGGATATAGTTCCTTTAACGCCTCTGATATTGCTTCCTGTAGTTCTTCTGCATTGTCCAAACTATCTGAATCATTGATAGTCAGCACTTTATTCTTTTTGCTTTTGATCATTTCTGTAATGGTATACACATCTTCCGTCATGTTTACATATCTTCCAATCGGATATTTCGGATAAAAACGCCCTTTGCACAAATTCCAATACCTGAATAGGTATTGGCTCACATCATTCTGTCCTCGAAATCTATTCAAACAGGTTCTATTCAATTCTTCAAATTCCAATTCCCAGACTTCTTCAAAAGTGCTTTTCAGGTGGGCTTGCGATATATGATGATTATAAAACCCCATAATATGGGTATACGGTCTCATGCTGATACTTCTGATAAGGAGCTTCTTGTAATGTGGATTCCAATACTTTTTGAATCCCTGATGCAGTATATCGCTCTTTTTGAAGTGCTTGTTTATCACTCCTACCGTCTCGCATAAGATCGAAGAAAACTCACCTATTCGAGGTGTTATTGCACTTTCTACAAGGCAATCGCAAGGCAAACCGTTAACGAAAAAGTCTTCAGGCTTGACTCTATTCAGCAAATATACGTCATCATTAAAATATACAAAGTGCTCTTCCAGTTCTTTTATCCTATGAAGATTCAGTTCAATCCCATGAGAACTGAATGTAGGAAGATACTCATCCGGAATATAGTTCTCATGATTGATGATTGCCAGTTTATCATAGCCGGTATTCAGCCATTCGGGAAGATGACCCCACGTAATAAAATACACCTTGTGGACCCATGGAGCGTTCTTCTCAACCGCTCTGAACCAATATCGCAACAGCCCCCAGTCTCTATATCTGATATCCCTGTCATCTTCTGTCGCAGCGGGCATATACTTTTTTTTTTCTGCCAACCATGCTGGGTCGCCACCATCGACCCAGGGAAGAACAAAGTCTATACAGTCACTCAACACTGCATCCTCCCATATAACTCACCAGTCGCTTATATGCTTCTGCCATCCCAACTTTGGGACTCCATCCGAGCGATCTCAGCTTCCCGCTATCCAGATACATAGCGACATCCGGCGCATAACCCATATTGTTCTTCTTCTCGATCCTAACTCCTATCTGCCCTCCGGCAACTTCATGGCACACCAGCTCGGCAATCTCGCGGACGCTTCGTGTCTCCTGATCGTTACATACATTATAAGCCTGCCCTAGCTCGCCTTTTTCAAGGATAGTCAGAATCCCTGTGATGGCATCAGTTAGATATACGAAATTAGACATGCTTTTCCCTTCCGTGTGAAGAACAATGTCGCTGCAATTTGCCACAGCTCTCGCAAATTGCAACGGCATCCGATCATCCGTCAATGGGCAACCTGCGCCGAATGTTTGAGCAAGGCGAGCAATCTTAACGTCTAATCCATACTCTGATGCATAGGAAGCGCACAGGCATTCACAGAGTCTCTTCGATTCCGAGTAGGATGATCTAATATTCAGATGATCAAGAATACCGATCTTGTCTTCCGTCATCCTTTGTCCCGATTCATAAGGCACCCCATATTGTTCCATAGAGGAGAGGTACACGATAACCGCATTGTGCTTTTTCGCGACTTCAAGAATTTCCATTGTGCTTTCCACGGATGCTTTAATAGTTTCAACGGGATGCTCAATAAAGAACCTTGAGGCAGTGGGAGAAATCGTGTGGATAATAAAGTCACAAGCAATATTGGAGTATTTCACGAAACTAACCGCGTTGAAGATTTCTCCAAACACCGTCTTTGCCTTTTCAAAATCCCGAATTCGCCCAACTATGTTTATCCCCAGCGAATACCTATCATTAGCAGTATAGATGGTTTTTACAAGCATAGACCCGACAAGTCCAGTTGCACCGTTGATCAAAACTGTTTTACCTGCAAATGGGGCAAACAAATCTCTATTGTTGATAATCTCTTCTATATCTGCATCTACCCTATTCATTCTGTTTCTCCGCTTTTTTTATGCGCAACATGGCTTTCTCGACCTTGTTAATCAGAAAGTGTGCTGGAATGCTTATTATAAACGCAACTGCGATTACCACTAGATAATCACAAATGCCGCTCTTTTCAATATGAGGAAATCTGAACAAACGATTATATATATTTCTTAACATGACATGTGAGAGATATAATTCAAGTGTATGTTTCCCAACGAATTCCATAAAGCGGAATTTATGTATTTTGGCTCTCTTATCAAGAAAATAAAATATAAAGCTTAATAGAATAATCCAGGCAATCGAAAGAGGAATATAGCTCATCCTGCTCCAGAATACAGGTATGTCGATTTCATTATTAACGAAAACAACGAACACTATAATATATAACGCCGCTGCCAACACCGCTCCCGACGGGATGCTTTTTTTATCGCGGATCCAAGTAGCACAATGGCATCCAACAATGAATATAAGTCCTCTTGTCAAAGCGATTTCAATGTTACCATACAATCCTTCCTGATGATCCCGAATAATGACCAGGAAGATAAAATAAAGGAACAGCAACAGCAATGTTATGTTATTCCTTGATATCTGCTTCTTGCTGATAACCCATTTTTTGTTTTGCAGCAAATAGACAACAGGATAAAACAAATAACACAACAATATGCAGGGAATAAACCAAGTCGTTGTTATCCCTTGTTTCACAAATGCAATTTGCGTAACATATTGAAAGAACGTCGATTCTGTTCGATAGTGCGAAAGAACCAAATAGTATGGAACAGCAAATATAACATAAGGAATGAGTAATCGAATAACTCTTTTTTTATAAAACGGGAGAGTCTTCTCTCCTGATTTTTGAAAGGAATAGTACAGTCCAACGCCTGAGAGAAACAAGAAAGCGTCGACTCCTACATTTCCGATTTTAATAAACCCATGAAGAAGGCGGAAATTGGAAGTCCACTGAAAACGATTATGAAACAGGATAATATAAAGGCAAAAAAAACCCATCAAGGCAGTTCTATAAGTGCTAATATATCCCCACTGAAATCTCTCGACCGTATTCCTATGTTCCGTTATCGAAGAATTGTTCATTCTTTCACCTCTGCGGGTTTCATGATCTAGTATACCTGTTCATTCTCCCTGGCTTCTATCAATGCCCTGAACGTATAAAAATCATTAGGCGTCGTGATTTTGATATTCTCCGGGGTTCCCTCCACGGAATACAGCGCATGACCGTAATGCTGCATCATGCTTGCAGAATCGATGAAGTCCTTTCCATCCGCTGCTGCTTTTCTGTGTGCTTCCAATATATCCTTCAAAATAAAACTCTGCGGCGCACGGGCCATTTCGACCTTGGAACGTTCAATAATCTGGCCGATTTCTCCCGTATCGGTTTTTACGGTGATCGTCTCTATCGCCGGGGTAACTGTAATCGCCGAGCCATGCGCCTTTACAGATTCTATGTTCTTACTGATCGTTTCCCCGTCTATCAGCGGACGTACTCCGTCATGAATCAGAACAACAGAATCCTCGGAGAACAACTCCGCTGCTCTATTGAGTCCGTTGCGCTGAGATTGAAGTGCAGATGTGCCGCCGGCAATGATTGTCTCAACTTTGTTCAAGCGGAATTTATCAACCAGTTCCTCACAATACGAAATCCACTCTCTCAAAACAACAAGGACTATGCCATCAATTTCCGGATGTCTATTGAACGCCTCAAGCGTATACACTAAAATCGGTTTGCTATGCAGCTCCAAAAACTGTTTTGGTTTCGATCTCGTGTTCATTCGTTTGCCGGTCCCACCAGCAAATATAACCGCTACGTTCATATAATCATTCCTTCACACAGTACAGTTTTCCTCTGAATTGTTTATAAGGTTCTGTTGTGCTCAAATAGACAACATCGTGCTTTGCTACCCGTTTTTCCTTGGGGGGAAGCTGCATATAATCGCCCCAAATAAGACGAAGATATCTTTCATATCCCGCCATTACCGGGATCTGATAGCCCTCGAAGTCCTTATAAACAACATTTTCAAAATCTGCTTTGGGGTGTCTCAGCAGCATCCCTTTAATGGCGCCAATGAGTTCAGTCACTTCTTCGCAATCTTTCCATGCGTATTTTGACATTCGCTTTTCAGCCGTTTTCCATATTCTGTATCTCTGTTCAGGAGACTTGATCAGCTTGTAAGCAAAGCCGGCAATGCTCCTGATAAATGATCCCTTATTATCCGGTAATCGTTGTGCATTAAAGAGGCTGAAGACGAAGGCATTGAATAGCTGTATTGCACGGGATATTTTTGACTTTGGACATCCATCGATCGGCATGATTTCCAAAGCAATACCATGACAGATGTCTTCATTCACGCTGTGCCGGTTGATTTCTGTGGTATTAACATCTCTGATGGATGCTCCGGCATCATGATATACATGATCCCTGTCAGTTCGACAATAACGATACTTGCTGGGATCAACTTTATCCGGCCATATAAGTGCCAGTCGTTCATAGTCCTCTCTGGGCATAAACAGATCGATATCGTCATCCCAAGGTATGAAACCGTGATGGCGAATTGCACCGATCAATCCCCCGCCGCACAAATAGTATTTCAGCTGGTTCTCCCTACAGAATCTATCGAAAAAAAGCAAAATCTCAAGCATCTTCGCTTGAAGATCTTTAGTGGACGATGGATTCGTTTCTTTCTGTGTTTCCATATTCTTTCCCCATTGCCGCAAAGAATGTCATGAACATGAGTTTTACGTCCCCCCAAAAACTATAAGACAAAAGCCCCCGAAGATTCCACTTCATTTTATCAGGCAGAATTCTCTCTAAGTATACTCTGTCCGCGTCCTCCTCTTTATCGATCAATGAGTTCTCATCCTTGTAATAAATTGATGCTAATGATGTAATTCCGGCCGGTAGAAGTAGCGTGGCTAACATTTCAGGCGTGTATTCATCAACGTACTTCTTTACTTCAGGCCTGGTTCCAACGAAAGTCATATCCCCTGATACTATATTAAAAAGTTGAGGTATCTCATCCAGTTTCGTTTTTCTAAGTATCTTCCCTACACGGGTTATACGATTGTCATTATTGACAGTCAGAAAGGCGCCTTTCTTGTCGGCGTCGACTATCATAGAACGAAATTTAAAGATGCGAAATTCCCTTCCATATTGCGTGATCCTGGCTTGCCTATAAAACACCGGCCCTCTCGAATCAATCTCAATGGCAACAGCGGTAATCAGAATCAACGGTGTAAGTATCACGATCATCAAAACCGAAACAAATAAATCGAACACTCTCTTGCCGATTAAAGACGCTGTTTTTTCCTTTAATGAATCGTAATATGGTTTGACTTCCGGGTTTTTCATGATTTCTGGCAAATCATTCCATTCCTTCAAGCGCATAAAGCTATAAATCCTTTGTAAACTTCAATTTCGTTTCTGATTCCTCATAAACTCTATAGCCTTTGTATTCGTACAGTTTGCAGCCCGCCGTATTCCATTTATAGGCTCCGATTGTACAAGCTGTGCCACGCCCTACGAGTTTATCAGGTTTAGAAGTCAAGCATTTCTCTTCAAATCTATCTATCAGCGTGCTGGCAATATGGTTTCCCCGATATGCTTCAAGCACTCCGAGAGACAAGAGATGAGCAAAATAACGCTCTTTGTTTGGTTCTATATTCTTAACGAACAATCCCTTCAATCGTCTATACGATCTTGATATCGTAAGTTTATTCAACTGTATGCATTTTAAAAGAAGTCTATTTATGATCTGTTTCTGATTGTTTCTCTCCCAGTTTTTCTCTGCATGGCTCCCATAATAATGTCCCATACAGAAACCAACTATCTGATCTTGTGTGTCATCAACCGCTACAACGAACAAGCCGTCTTCCAAAAAGAACTCTGTATAGAACTTCGTAAGTAAATCCTTACCAAGGGTCGATGTGAAGTACTCCGGTTGTGTGCGAATGTGGACTTCCGCTATTTCCCCCATATCATTCAACACGGCATCGCGGTAAATAATCAATGTTTACCTCCAAATTCACATCAGCACAGCGGATCGCATCGTTTCCTTCAAGCTCTCACACACATACTCCACATCCTCGTCGGAGAGCTTCGTATGGAGCGGGAGAGTAATCAGATTATGATAGTAGTCATAGGTGTTGGGGAAATCACGGATATCCCACCCGAGTGCTTTGTACGCGGTCATCATCGGCAGCGGCTTGTAGTGAACGTTGGTCGCTACGCCCCGTTCCGCTAACTCCCTGATAATTCCGTTGCGCTGCTCGACAGTTATTCCCGGAATACGCATCAGGTACAGATGATTGGAGGAATCCATCACATCCGTATGATGCGTCATATGATGGATCCCGAGAGCATCACATGTTTCATCATATTTCGCAATGATCTGCTCTCTGTGAGCGAGAAGAGTCGTATACCGATCAAGCTGACGGAGTCCGATAGCCGCCATGATATCCGTCATGTTGCACTTATACCACGGGCCGATAATGTCATACTCCCAGGAGCTGTTCTGAGCTTTTGCCAAAGCATCCTTGCTCTGTCCGTGAAGCGATAGTAATTGGTACATGTGGTAAATCTCAGCATTGTCGATCCCATCCAGCGGAAGCCACGTCGATGCCCCGCCCTCTGCGGTTGTAAAGTTCTTCACCGCATGGAAGGAAAAAGATGTGAAATCGGCAATCGCACCGCAATAACGGCGCATTCCTTTGAATACCCGACTGGCGCCGAGGCTGTGCGCAGAGTCGGCAACGACTGCCACTCTGCCGATGGCTTTTTGTATGCGAGAAGACAAATCCCCCAACGGGGTTCCATCGCTCCCCATCGGTTTGAAAAGGTTCTTTTTTCTCTTTACAATCTCAAACACACGGTCGTAGTCACAAACGACACCGCCGATATCCACTGTGATGATTGCCTTTGTTTTTTCAGTAATTGACGCTTCCAGCTTCTCAAAATCCATTTCCGGCATATGCGTAGCCGCATCCCCGTCTTTCTGGATATCGACAAACTTGACCGTAGCGCCGCAATGGATGGCGGCAGAAGCCGATGCGGTATAGGTGTACGCCGGTACAAGAACTTCATCGCCGGCGGAGACCCCAAAAATGCGCAGATTCAATTCTTCTGCAGCCGTCGCAGAGTTCAAACAGACGACACGGTTGCTGTATCTTCTTTCGTTTTCTTGGATTTCACAGTCAACATCCGTCTTTCCAGTCTCTATGTATGCTGCAAGTCTTCTCTCCAGCAGTTTGGTTCGCGGGCCTGTTGTTATCCAGCCGGATTTCAATGCCTCACATACTTCTTCGATTTCCAGTTCACTAATATCCGGAGGACTGAAACTAATTCGCCTTTTCTCCATATCGTTATCCTTTCCAGAAGAAAGCATCCTCTGACCGAATCAAGACCGGCCTATAGTTTATACATAAGGCCACCCTGAACTATCCGTGCCTTTGCTGACGCCCTAGAGTGATAGCACCGCTGCCGCGGTCGAGCTGCGCTCCGCGCGCAGCGCCGCCACCGCTTTCCGGTTGACCTCCTCCGGCGCATGATAGGTGGGGATCATATCCCGCAGCATGGCGATGAGTTCTTCGTCCGGCAGATTCTCCTCCGTCACAGCCTCGTCCAGCTTCTCCAGGTCCTCCATGATCTGCCGCGGGTCGATCTCCTGCTGCTGCTCCACGAAAATCTTCTTGTTGTCCGTCTTGCTCAGGGTCTCGCTGCTCATCAGCAGCTCCTCATAGAGCTTTTCCCCCGGACGCAGACCGATCTCCTTGATCTCGATTTCCTTATAGGGCTCGTAGCCGGACAGGCGGATCAGCTTCTCCGCCAGGTCCAGGATCTTCACCGGCTCGCCCATGTCCAGCACGAAGATCTGACTCTGCTTCGCCATGGCCCCGGCCTCCAGCACCAGCTGGGCCGCCTCCGGGATCGTCATGAAATAGCGGATGATCCGCTTGTCCGTGACGGTGACCGGACCGCCCTCCTCGATCTGCTTCTTGAACAGGGGCACCACGGAGCCGTTGGAGCCCAGCACATTGCCGAAGCGCACGGCGCAGTATTCCGTCGGGCTGTCCTTCCGGCTCTGGAGGATCATCTCGCAGAAGCGCTTCGTCGCCCCCATGACGTTGGTGGGGTTCACCGCCTTGTCCGTGGAGATCATGACGAATTTCTTCACGCCGTATTTCTCCGCGGCCCGGACCACATGATAGGTGCCGAAAATGTTGTTCTTGATCGCCTCGGCCGGGCAGGTCTCCATCAGCGGCACATGCTTGTGGGCGGCGGCGTGGAAAACGACGTCCGGCCGCAGCTCGTCGAAAATCTCATAGATGCGCGCCTTATCCCGGACGCTGGCGATAATCACGTCCAAATCCAGCTTCTTCCCGTAGCTGCGGCGAAGCTCCTGCTGGATGTCGTAGGCGTTGTTTTCATAGATATCCAGAATGATGAGCTTTTTCGGAGAGCGGGCCGCGATCTGGCGGCACAGCTCGCTGCCGATGGAGCCGCCCCCGCCCGTCACCAGCACGGTCTTTCCGGAAAGGAACCCATCCACCACCGCGGTGTTGAGCTGGACGGGCGCGCGGCCCAACAGGTCCTCCACCTGCACGTCCCGCACGTTGGCAAGGGACGCTTCGCCGGTGACGAACTGGTAGACCCCCGGCAGCGTCTTTGTATGTACGCCGGTGGAGTTGCAGATATTCAGGATCTCGCTGAGCTCCTGGGGCGGCACGGAAGGCATCGCCACAATGATCTGCGTGATCCCCTCGTTCCGCACGGCGGAGGGGATCACGTCCCGGCCGCCGATCACGGGGGCGCCTTCAAAATACTTGTTCCATTTGTTCTGATCGTCGTCGATCACGCAGCAGAGCTTGGCGTCGATCTTCCGGTTGATCAGCAGCTCCCGCGCCAGGATGTGCCCCGCCTCTCCCGCGCCCACCAGCATGATGCGCTCGCCGGTGCTGCTGCGCATCTGTTTCATGGACTGATGGATCGAATCCCAGAAGCGGAAGAAGCAGCGGCCGCCCACCAGCATAAAGAGCTGGAAAACGAACTGCATGAACAGAACGGTGCGGGGCTGCCGGTTCCCCAGCAGGATCGTCAGAGCCGTGCTGCACGCGAAAGCAACGATGACGCTGATGACCATCCGCGCCACGTCGTTTACGCTGATGTTGTGCCACACATAACGGTACATGCGGAACAAAAGGAAGCAAACGATTGTGACAGCGATGCCCACGGGCAGATAATGGAACCACGCCTTTAAGTACAGCTTGGGGATCGCGTCGAAGGAAAAATCATAACGGACGAGCAAGGCAAGGCTGCCGGAGATCGTGACGCACAGGGCGTCGTAGAACATGATCAGCAACACCTTGGTCGCGGAGGATAGCCTGGATAACACGGTTTCGTCCCTCCCGGAAACGGCGGCGGTGCAAAAGCATCTCTTTGATGCCGCCCTCTGCGGCGGCCCTTATGCGGAAGATGCAGGTTCGCTTTTGGTACAGTTCACCTTTTTATATTTATAGCAGATTTCAACCTGTAAAGCAATAGGAATAGTCATTGTAAATAACGGTCGAAGTGCTATAATATGTGTGATAGACTGGTTTTCCGCCGATTCAAACACAAGCGATAGGGCTTGGAACGTTACTGCCGGGGATCGCGGATAGCATTTGGCAAACAGCAAAGGAGTGTTAATGATATGAGTATCCGGCGCAGAAAAGCCTGTCGCTACGCCTTGGCCTGCGTGACCAGCATGGGAGTGCGCATCACCCCGGAAGACCGAATGGCGGTACACAACAGCAGCCGCTTCTATCTTCAGGCCACCAGCGCGGAGACCAACGTCCTGAATGTCTCCTCCAGTCTGGGACAGCCCTGTCTGGCGCTGACCCGCTTTGTGGAGGGCAGTCCCATCGCCGCTTTCATCCGCTCGCAGCTGCGGGCGCGGGGCATTGATTATGAAGGGCCGGAGGTCCCTCAGGGCGGGCCTTGGGGCTACCGGCATCAGTTCAACATCGCGGATTCCGGCTTCGGCCTGCGTGCTCCCCGCGTGTGGAACGACCGGGCCGGAGAGGTGGGCAGGACGCTCAACGCCGCCGACTTTGACCTGCAGCGCATTTTCGCTCAGGAGGGCGTCGCCATTCTCCATCTGAGCGGCCTCATCGCAGCCATGAGCCCGGAGACCACCGCCTGCTGTCTGGAGGTCGCCCGTGCGGCAAAGGCCTGCGGAACGCTGGTCAGCTTCGACCTGAATTACCGTGCCAGCTTCTGGAAGGGCAGAGAGACGGAGCTACGCTCTGCATTTTCGGAGTTTGCCTCTCTGGCTGACGTCCTCATCGGCAACGAGGAGGATTTCCAGCTTTGCCTCGGATTTATCGGCCCCGAGACGGGGGGAAAGGACCTGCGCAGCAAGATCGGCAGCTTTCAGGCCATGATCGGGCAGGTCGCGGAGAAGTACCCCCAGGTTCAGATCTGCGCCACCACCTTGCGGCAGGCGGTTTCTGCCAACGAGCATCTGTGGGGCGCTATCCTCTGGCAGAATGGCTGCTGGCATATTGAGGAGCCCCGGCCTATTCCCGTGCTGGATCGCATCGGGGGCGGAGACGGCTTCAGCGGCGGCCTCCTTTACGGTGTACTCATGGACTGGGAGGCGGAAAAATGCCTTGCCTTCGGCTGGGCCTGCGGCGTGCTGGCCGCCTCCAGTCTCAACGATTACGCGGAACCCGCGGACGAAAAGCAGGTTTGGGACGTGTATGCCGGGAATGCCCGCGTGCAGCGATAAGGGGGGACTGCATCATGTCAGCAGCGGATATCGGCCTGATCGGCCTTGCCGTCATGGGGGAAAACCTGGCACTGAACATGGCTTCCCACGGCTTCACGGTGGCCGTCTGCAACCGCACCGCGGAAAAAGTGGATCGTTTCGTTTCCGGGCGCGGCAAGGGGCAGAGCATTCTGGGCTGCCATAGCCTTCCGGAGCTCTGCCGGTCCCTGAAAAAGCCCCGCAAAGTCTTTCTCATGGTAAAGGCCGGTTCGCCGGTGGATGAACTGATCGGACAGCTTCTGGAGCTCCTGGAACCCGGCGATCTCATCATCGACGGCGGCAACAGCCACTTTCCCGATACCATGCGCCGCACCGCGCTTGCGGAGAGCCGCGGGCTCCTCTATGTGGGCTGCGGCGTCAGCGGCGGCGAGGAAGGGGCGCTGAACGGTCCCTCCATGATGCCGGGGGGCAGTCCCGCCGCCTGGGAGCTGGTGAAGCCCATTTTCCAAAGCATCTGCGCCAAGGCCTCGGACGGCGCTCCCTGCTGCGAATGGGTGGGGGAAAACGGCGCAGGTCATTTCGTGAAAATGGTGCACAACGGTATCGAATACGGGGACATGCAGCTCATCTGCGAGGCGTATCAGCTCCTGCGGGACGGCTTGGGCATGGACTGTTCGGAAATGCACGGCGTGTTCGCCCGTTGGAATGAAACGGAGCTGAACAGCTATCTCATCGGCATCACCGCGGACATCCTGGGCTACCGTGACGCTGACGGCGAGATCACCGTAGAGCACATCCTGGACCGGGCCGGGCAAAAGGGCACGGGGAAATGGACGGCCATTGCCGCCCTGGAGGAGGGCGTGCCCCTCACCCTGATTTCTGAAGCCGTCTTTGCCCGCTGCCTCTCCGCGCAGAAGGACGACCGGGTACGGGCTTCCGCCCTCTACCCCCGGCAGATCCCCGCCTTTGACGGAGACAGGGATGCTTTCGTGGAAAGCATCCGCAAGGCGCTCTTTGCCAGCAAGATCATCTCCTATGCCCAGGGCTTTCAGCTGATGCGTTCTGCCGCGGAAACCTACGGCTGGAACCTCAACTACGGCGGCATCGCCCTCATGTGGAGAGGTGGCTGCATCATCCGCAGCGCCTTCCTGGGCAGGATCCGGGAGGCTTTCACAAAGGACCCGGCGCTGGACAATCTGCTGACGGACGATTATTTCCGCGGCGTCATCTGCGAGCTGCTGCCCGCCTGGCGGGAGGTGGCAGCCTGGGCGCTGCAAAACGGCGTCCCTGCGCCCGCTTTCACCGCCGCCCTCAGCTGGTTCGACGGCTACACCACGGCCCGTCTTCCGGCGAATCTGCTCCAGGCCCAGCGTGACTATTTCGGCGCGCACACCTATGAGCGCACCGATGCCCCCCGCGGGACATTCTTCCATACGGACTGGACGGGGCATGGCAGCGGTACTGCTGCAGGGACCTACAATGCATAACTGCGGTTTGCCGCAAATCTGCGGCAGGGAGGTAAACGATGATTCTTCCGATGAAACCTGATTTGAGCGGCGAAGTGGCCGTGGTCACCGGCGGGGCCGGCGTCCTCTGTTCTTCCTTCTGCCGCGCTCTGGCTTCCTGCGGCGCGAAGGTCGCGATCCTTGGCCGCACTCCGGAAAAGGTCGAAACTCTGGCGGAAAGCATCCGCCAGTCCGGCGGCGAAGCTGCGGGAATTGCTGCCGACGTGACCGATATGGCGAGCCTCAGAGCCGCCTACGAAAGGTTGATCAACACTCTGGGTCCTTGCAGCATCCTGGTCAACGGGGCCGGCGGCAACCGGCCGGACGCCACTTCGGACGAGGAAACCTTCTCTGCGGAAACGCTGGAGGACCCGGCCAAGAAGAGCTTCTTTGACCTGAAAGAGAATGCATTCCGAGAGGTGTTCTCCCTGAACCTCATGGGAACGGTCCTGCCCACGCAGGTCTTTGCAGAAGATATGGCCCGGGCCGGTCACGGGTGCATCGTCAACATCAGCTCCATGAACGCGTTCACTCCGCTGACGAAAATCCCCGCCTACAGCGCGGCCAAGGCAGGGGTTTCCAATTTTACGGAATGGCTGGCGGTCCACTTTGCTTCTTCCGGCGTTCGCGTCAACGCCATCGCCCCCGGCTTTTTCTCCACCGCCCAGAATGCGTCGCTGCTGTGGAATGAGGACGGTACGCCCACCCCGCGGACGGGGAAGATTCTGGCTGCCACCCCCATGGGCCGCTTCGGCAAACCGGAGGAACTGATCGGAGCGCTGCTCTTTCTCTGCGATGAAAACTGTTCCGGCTTCATCACCGGTGTGGTGCTGCCCGTGGACGGCGGCTTCCGGGCCTATTCAGGGGTATAGACATGGAGCTGTATCGGATCGCGGAGGGACCGGAGGGGCTTGGAAAAGGAGATATCCGCGCCTGTCTGCTCCGGGCCCTGGAGGACAAACATCCAAAGAAGGTGCTGATCCTGCCGCCGGACTATACCCGCTACCATTCCGGGGCAGGGGCCATCACGAATTTCTGCTACCATCTTCTGACCGAGCGGGGCGCAGCGGTGGATATCCTTCCCGCCCTGGGCACCCACGCGCCCCTCACCCCCGCCCAGCGGGAAGCCATGTTCGGGGACATCCCGGAGGAGCGCTTCTTCGATCACGATTGGCGGCGGGACGTGGTGAAGCTGGGGGAGGTCCCTGCCGGTTACGTCTGTGAGATCACAGAGGGGCTCTGGCGGGAGAGTGTCAGCGTTGAAGTGAACCGTCGGGTCATGGACGAAAGCTACGACCTCATCATCTCTCCCGGTCAGGTAGTGCCCCATGAGGTCATCGGCATGTCCAACCACGCGAAAAACCTGTTCGTCGGCGTGGGCGGCAGCGATATGATCAACAAATCCCACATCATCGGCGCGGTCTACGGTATGGAGCGGATGATGGGGCGGGATCACACCCCAGTACGAAAGCTTTTCGACTACGCCCTGGAGCATTACCTGTCCGGGCGTCCCATTCTTTGGGTGCTCACCGTCACCACCGCGCCGAAGGGTGAGATACGGACCCACGGTCTGTTTATCGGAGAGGACCGCCGCTGCCTCACGGAGGCGGTGAAGCTGGCGCAGGAGAAAAACATCGACTTTGTGCCCAGCGGCGTCAAAAAGTGCGTCGTGTATCTGGACCCGGAGGAATTCAAAAGTACCTGGCTGGGAAACAAAGCCATCTACCGCACCCGCATGATGATGGCGGACGGCGGGGAGCTTCTCATTCTGGCCCCCGGCATCGAGCGCTTCGGCGAGGACCCGGAGTGTGACCGGCTGATCCGCAAATACGGTTATCGGGGCCGAACAGCGACCATCTCTGCTCTGGAAGCGCCGGAAAGCGATGATCTTCGGGCCAACATGGGGGCGGCGGCCCACCTGATCCACGGTTCCACCGAGGGGCGCTTTTCCGTCACCTACGCGGTCAGTCGAATCTCTCGGGAAGCGATCCGGCGCGTGGGCTACGACGCCGCAAACTTCGATACCCTGGCACGGAAGTATGATCCCCGGGCGCTTTCCTACGGATGGAATACCGTGGAGGGAGAAAGCGTTTTCTTCATTCCCAATCCAGCCCTCGGTCTCTGGATCGACAGGGAGAGATTTGCGGCGCAGGAGGCCGCGTCTCTGGGCTGAGCATTACGAGGAGGCAGACATGTCAAGCCAAATGCATGAGTTTCTGAACAGGGCGGCAGCCTTGGGGCTCGCCGTCTATCCGAAGTCCCTGGAGGAGGCGGAGAATACCGTCTGTGCCATTGTTCGTTCGTCCGGCGGCAAAAGATTGGCCGTCCTTGGAGAGAGCGGCTTTACCGGCGAAGAAAAGGGCGGACTGCTGCTCTGTCCCCTCTCGGCGGACAACGCCCGCACGCTCATGTCTCTGTTTCCCTGCACGAAACCGTGCAGCCATCGCGGGCATCCTTTTACCATAGGACTGGGGGATCGGCTGGGGCTGGCAACGCCGGGGCACGTGCGCTCGATTTCTCCTTACGGCGTTTTCCCCATCCTTGCACAGCAATCCATCCGGGAACTGACGCTGACAAAGCGCAGCTTCGCCGACGTGATCGCCGCTGCGGCTTTCGGTGTCTTTCAGGAAGGATACAAGGGCGGTTACGGCGCGGACGGCGACCACCTGAAAACCAAGGAGGAGATCGCCTATGCCCTGGAAAGCGGCTGCAGCATGATCACCCTTGACTGCTCAGAGCAGATCGACGCCGGCGCTGCCTCCCTGTCGGACGGGGAAGCGGCGAGCGCATTTGCCCGCCTCCCCGCCCGGATACGCGGGCACTACGAGGAAGCTTATCTGGAAAAAGACCTGCCTGTCGCCGGCCGCCTCTCTCCCGCTGCGCTGCAGCGGATCGTACTGACCTTCCACAAAGCGATCGAACACGCCGTGGACTGCTTTCGGTATATCCGGGAATCCGGCAGCCCGGAGGTGGATTTTGAACTCTCCATCGACGAAACCGCGACGATCACCACTCCCGCGGAGCATTTCGTGATCGCAAACGAGCTCATGCTCCATGGGGTTCAGCCGGACAGCGTCGCACCCCACTTCACCGGCACCTTTGAGAAGGGCGTTGAATACGTGGGAGACCTCCAAGCTTTTGCCCGCGACTTCGCCGTTCACCAGCAGATCGCGGACCGTTTCGGCTACAAGCTGTCCCTGCACTCCGGTTCGGACAAGTTTTCCGTTTTCTCCACCGTCGGACGCGTGACCGGCGGGCACGTACACGTGAAGACGGCAGGCACCAGCTGGCTGGAAGCCCTGGCGGTGCTGGCAGAGGCGGATCCGGCCCTTTATCGCCGGGCGCAGGCCTTCGCCGTGCTGCACCGTTCGGAAGCGGAGAAGTATTACCGTGTTTCCTCAGACGTGCGGGACATCCCCGATATCGGCCTGCAAAGCGACGCTTACCTGCCGGAGTATCTGCGTCTGCCCGCCTCCCGCCAGACCATGCACATCAGCTATGGGCTGCTGCTGGCGGAAGACTGGTTCCGGGAGGGTTTTTTCCGAACGCTGGACGCGAAAGAGGAAGACTACTGCGCGCGCCTGGAAGCGCACATCGGGCGGCACCTCCGCTATCTTACCGACGGCGTCTGCAAATGACAGGAACGGAAGCAAGGCTCATGCAGGAAGAGATTACGGAAGCAGGCACGGCCCCTTCCACCGGCGTCCCTGAATCAGAGAAGCCCGCGGTCAGCGTGATCGTTCCAGTGTACAACGTGGAGCCCTGGCTGCGGCGGTGCATCGACAGCATCATCCATCAGACCCTCCGGAATATCGAGATCATTCTCGTCGACGACGGCTCCACTGATGGAAGCGGGGCAATTTGTGACGAATATGCTGCGATGGACGCCCGCATCCGGGTCGTCCATCAGGAAAACGCCGGTCTTTCCGAGGCGCGCAACGCCGGGATCGACCGGGCAAGGGCGGATTATCTCATGTTTGTGGACAGCGACGACTGGGTGGAGCCGGATTTTTGCAGGATCCCCTATGACATCGCCAGGGAACAGCAGGCTGACCTGGTGATGTTCCAGTTCCGAAGGATCAGAAACGGAAAAGAAAAGAAGCGAGAATACTCCATAACGGAAGGCAGGAAATCACAGGAAGAGGCCCTTGATCTCATGCTTGGGAAGGCTGCAATTACAGCCTGGAATAAACTGTATCACCGGGAACTGTTTCGAGAAAACCGTTATCCTAAAGGAATGGTGTACGAGGATGTTTTCCTGACGCCGGTACTGGTTCATGAAGCCAATCGCGTTTTCTATTCCTCTGCCGTTCTCTATAACCAGAATTACCGAGAAGGCAGCATTACCACGGACCTTTCGGGCGGCAATGCGCGGGATTGGCTGGATGCCAGGACCTTGACGGCACGGCATCTGAAAGAATGGGGCTATGCCGACAAAGCCGAATCCTATTATCTCATGGGTATGCTGAGTTTTGCTGCCAAGGGATGGCGTTCTCCGGAGTTAAATGCCAAATGCATCCGCTACCTCCGCAGCCTCAAGCACTGCCCGGCGCATTTCCCGCTCAAACAGCGCTGCAAATTTTATCTGTGCAGGATTTCTCCCGGACTATACCGGCTGGTCTGCCGGGGTTACCGCCTGCTCAATCCCTGACGCGGGTCATTGACACACATTGCATATCAAAAAAGCTCCCCTCGTGCCTGCAGCGATTCCGCTGTTCGGCACGGGGGGAGCGTTCATTTCCGGTTTTACCCGCTCAGCTATCCCTTTCTTCTTTCTTCCGGCTGATGACGATCAGCGCCATGCAAACGATAAATCCGAGGGCGACGATGGGGCCGGCGGTCCGGATGGCCTGCTTGATAAACGCGCCGGAAACCAGCCGGGGCGCATGAAACGTGAGTTCGGTCACCGTAAAGGTCAGCTCGTTGATCTGCTGCGCGTTATAGTTTTCCAGCATTTCCCGGAAGTCGGCGACCACCGCCTCGCCGTCAGCCACGAGCGTGCTGATGCTCTCCTCCAGCGCAGCCCGCTGGGACTTCAGCCGGCGTTCCGCCTCCGCGATCTCTTCAGGCGTCAGCGACCCGGCGCTTGCAGGGGCCCCTGTTCCCTCCGGATCCTCCATCGTCTGGATCGCTTCCGCCTCCGCCGGACGGATGGCGCCGGTGCTGGTCAAAAGGTCGTTGATCCTCAGGTTGTAATTGGTGATCCGGCTGCCCAGCTCCGTGACGCCGTCGGCAACGCTCTTGCGTTTGTTCACCAGCGCATCGTAGGTCGCGGAAGAATTGCCGTCGATCTTCGTCAGAGACTCCGACGTGCTCAGGTAAATGGTTTCATTCTTTTCATAGGACGCGATCAGCTGGTCCAGCTTGGCGAGCTCCTGATTCTGCATATCCCTCCGGATGCTCAGGTCCAGGATCTGATACCGGTACTGTGTCAGCAGCCGCTCCGGGTTCTTGGTCAGACCGTTGATGGTCAGGTTGGCGTTCAGCTTTGTGATGCTGCTGTCCAGAAGCATGTTCAGCCGCACATAGACGTCGTTGAAGCTGGTGCCCCGGTAAAGGAACGCAGGGGTCTTCCTGTAGAGCTCCTGGGCATAGTCGGCGACGGCGCTGAAGCGCCCCTCGATGATATCCAGCTGCTGGGGGTAGTCGTAATCCTCCAGCTCGAAAAAGCTGTTCCCGGCGTCCATTCCGTAGGCGTAGACCCTGGCGAAATATGCCCGGTAAGCTTCCGTGATGCTCCTCAGCAGCGCCGTCAACTGCTCCCGCGAAATGGATTCGTCGAATTCCCGGCTCAAGGTGATCTGGAAGGTCGTGGGATGATAGTTCCCAACGGTCAGCTCCCGGCTGGAGGTGAAGTTCAGCAGCGATTCATAATACATGACCTGATCGGCCATAGCGTCCGGATAGACGCCCCGCACCGCCAGGCAGGAGCGGATCTGCTCCGGCGTGTAGACGCCCTCCAGTCCCGCAGCCTTCAGGCCGTCGGACAGCACCTCGTCGCTGTCCAGCGCCCGCAGGTCGAAGGATACGCCGTTGGGAGCGGTGCCCGACGCCGCGCCATCAAAGGTCAGCACCAGGGTGGCGGAGGCGCTGGCGGGACCGGGGTCGCGGAAGAACAGCACGGCGCTCAACGCCAGCCCGACGATGGCGCAGGCCAGCAGCACCAGGATCGTTGTCCGCAGCCAGTGGGTCTTGTTCTCGGTTCTCATCCCTTCGCCGCCTCCTTTCCCTTGCTTTCCCCTTTCTCATTGCTTCGGAATTCCAGCGCGAAAGTGCTGAGGAACCAGAGCCCGCAGGCGACGACCGCACCCGCAACGCCGCCGATCACCGTCTTTTTGGCGGCTGCGGAGAGGAAGCTCGCTGTTTTTCCCTGGGGGACCGAATGCTCCGCATAATTGGTGAAGAAGGAACTGGCATGGATCTCTTCCATTTGATCGCAGACCTGTCCATAGATTTTCCGGCACACCCCGAGGGCCTCGTTCAGCTCCGCAACGATCTCCTGCTGCTGCGCGGCCGCTGTTTCCGCGGCTTCCGCAGCATACAGATTGTCCAGCTGATACTGCAGGTCGGCGATCCGTTCTTCCAGTCTGGCGATCTTGTCGTAATTATTCGCCTGCTCCGTGAACAGCCGGTTGTAGTAGTCCGTGGTCGCGCTGGTGGCTCTCACCGTTTCGCTGTCCTGGCTGGAAACGATGATCTGGTCGTTTTTATAGCTGTCCAGGATCTCCTGGACCGTTGCAACGTTTTCATACAGCGCATCCAGGCTGGTCTGCGCCCTGCGCATCTGGTACTGGTAATTGGTGATCACGGAATCCCGATCCCGGACGATGCTGTTGGTGGAAACATAGGAATAGAGATAATCCACGTTGACGCTGCGGGCCGTCTGCAGGGCTTTCATCAGGTCGTTCAGGGTGACGCCGGTCTTCCAGGAGCGGTATCTGCGGATGCTTGCGGTCTGCCCGGCGCAGAAATCGTAAAGGTCCTGCACGGCGCTGCGCAGCAGATCCAGACTTTCCAGGATATCCTGCTTCCCGACGTCGATGGCGTCGAATTCATCGTCCGGCATCCGGATATCCGCGTAGGTAGTCACCAGATCGTCGTTGTAGGCAGCCAGGACCCGATCCAGCACCAGACGAAGCTCCGCGTCCGTCAGCATGACGCCCGCACTTCCGAATCCGTTGGTCAGGGAGACGACGAACTGGTTCTCATACGTCAGCTCGATGTTCTGGATCTGCGAATAGAGGGCATTGTTTTTGTCGCTCATCATCTTGGCCGCGATCTCCTGCTGACGGCGGCTGTCCTCCGTCAGGATGCGTTCGATGCGGATATTGTCCCGCAGGGCCGTCAGGGTGATGGGCTGGGAAAGCTCCAGCCCGTCCATAGCGGCCTGCAGCACATTGGAGGCGGCGATCCGGCTCAGGTCCAGCGCGCTTCCGTCGGGCGCGGTCAGGTTTTTGACCCGCGCGCTGGAGACGATCTCGCCTGCGGAATCGCGCTTCACCACGGTGTAATCCAGCGTCACCACGGAGGAGACCGTGAGCGGTGCTTTGCTGAACTGGAACATCAGCAGGGGCACGCAGAGCCCCACGGCGAAGCACAGCAGGATGACCCAGGCATAAATGCGGAATTTCCGCTTCATATTGCGGAAAACACGGACCAGGTCGATCTCCAGCGCGCCGTCATCCTGTGGCTGGTTGACGAACACCTGGATGCGGGAGTCCCTGTCCGCGGACGGGATCAAACCCTCCCGCCGTTCAACATTGTCTTTTTTATCCAATCCATGACCTCCCATCCTGTCCCCGCCGGGACAGCGCGGCTCCGCCGCATGATTTGATGATTATACCACACGCTGCTCCGAAAAACAACACAGCGCATACCTGTTTTCCGGTCTCACCGCCGCGCCGTGAGCTCATCCCCGGCGCAGTCCAGGGCGGCGCGGACGGTCTGGTCCATGTCCATATAGCGATAGAGACCCAGCCTTCCGCCGAAGATCACCTCCGGCCTTTCCGCCGCCAGCGCCCGGTAAAGCGCATAGAGCGCGCCGTTGCGCTCGTCGTTCACGGGATAATAGGGTTCCTCCTCCGGCGACCAGGGTTGGGGATACTCCCGCGTGATCACCGTCTTCGGCTGCGTCCCGAAGGAAAAGTGCTTATGCTCGATGACGCGGGTATAGGGCACTGCCCGCGACGTATAGTTTACCACAGCGTTGCCCTGATAATTATCCGTATCCAGCACCTCCGTCTCAAAGCGAAGGCTGCGGTATTCCAGCCGCCCCAGCTGGTAGGCGAAAAAGGCGTCGATGGGCCCGGTGTAAAGGGTTTTCTCCGCGCTCGTCCCCAGTTCCGGGGTATAGGCGGTGTTCAGACGCACCTCGCAGCCCTCCAGCAGCCGCCCGGCCAGGGCGTCATAGCCCTCCTCCGGTATCCCCTGCCAGAGATCGGAAAAATAGTTGTTGTCATAGGTGAAGCGCAGGGGCAGCCGCCGGATCAGAAAGGGAGGCAGTTCCGTGCAGGCCCTTCCCCACTGCTTTTCCGTATATCCCTTCACCAGCTTTTCATAGATATCCCGGCCCACCAGCTTCAGCGCCTGCTCCTCCAGGTTCCGGGGCTCCAGCTGCGCGTATTCCGATCGCTGTTCCTCCAGCTTCGACCGCGCCTGCGCCGGGGTGCGGACGCCCCAGAGGCGGGAAAAGGTGTTCATGTTGAAGGGCAGGTTGTACAGTTCTTCCCCGTAAATGGCGATGGGACTGTTGACGAAGCGGTTGAAGGAGGCGAAGCGGTTGACATAATCCCACACTTCCCGGTCGGAGGTGTGGAAGATATGGGCGCCGTAGCGGTGAACGGGGATGCCCTCCACAAGCTCCATATGCGCGTTTCCCGCCACGTGGCCCCGACGGTCGATCACCAGACAGCGCTTCCCTGCTTCCGCCGCCTCATGGGCGAACACCGCCCCGAACAGGCCCGCGCCGACAATGAGATAATCGTATTCCTTCCGCAACTCAGTCAGACCTCCGCTTTCGGATGATCCTCATAAACACCGCCATCGCCAGGAGACCCAGCAGCGCGCCGAGGCAGTCGAACAGCCAGTCCGTCACCTTCCCGTCCCTGCCGGGCACCAGAAGCTGGTGCAGCTCGTCGCTGGCTGCATAGAGCGCGGTGAAGCAGCCGCCCAGGGGATAGGCATAGCGGACGCGATAGGCAAGGGCCAGTCCCGTCGCCCACAGACACAGCGCGCCGAACTCCGCCACGTGAGCCCCCTTGCGCACGATGAACTGAAACCACCAATAGACCTTGAAATCCCCCGCCGTTTCCGGATGGATGGTGTCGTAGACCGCCTTCGGCTTGGCCAGGACGGCGTCGGAGGTCGCGGTGGACTGGGCCGAGGTCCTGGAGGAAAAGGCGAAGATCACCGCCATATTCAGCACCAGCAGGGTCCACAGGAGGATGCGGAGCCACCGGGGGCCGGCTCTGCGGCTTTCCATATTTCTTTTCTTCATCATTCGGCTCCCGTCTGGTCAGTGTCGCCCCGCAGATAGCTTTGCAGGGCTGCGGCCATCTCCGTCAGCGTCGGGTCCCGCAGGGCCAGCAGCACGCCGTAAACGGTTCCGAAAAAGAGGACCGCGCCCAGCAGGGCCCTCCCCAGCTCCGTCAGCGGGGCCAGCCGTAGGAGGAACAGTTCGAGGGAAGCCGCCAGCGTGACGGCCGCGATCCGCAGGACCGGCTTTCCCTCCGCCAGCTTCACCCCCAGCGCACGAACCGCCACGGCCTGCACCGCCAGGACGGCGGCCTCGGCGATCATGGTGCCCAGGGCCGCCCCGGCGGCGCCCATGGAGGGGATCAGGGCGAGGTCGGCGATCAGGTCCACCGCCGCCCCCACCATCGTGGAAACCATCACCGTCCGCTCCCTGCCCATGGGGGTAAGGAGCTGGATGCCGGTGGTATTGGAGCAGCCCACCAGGAAAACGGTGGGGAGCAGCAGCCGCAGGCTCCACAGCGTGTCCGTGGAAACGCTGCCGTAAAGCACCGCCAGACAGCTTTCCCCCATGAGGAGGAAATACGCCGTCAGGGGCAGGGTCACGAGAAAAACGAGGCTGGCGCTCCGCAGGATCGCCAGGCGGAACCGCTCCTCCTGTTTCGTGCTCAGATAGTAGGAAAAGCGGGGCAGCAGCACGGAGCACAGGCTGGCGATGAACATGACGAGCACGGCGCGGATCTTGGCCGCGGCGTCGTAAGCGCCAACAGCGGCGTCGTTTTTCAGGAAGCCCAGCAGCACCGAATCCAGGCCGGTGTAGACCGTGACCGCGGCAGCCTGCAGGAAGAACACCGCCGACGGGCGAAAATGCCGCAGGGGGCGAAGCTTTTCCCTGGGGCCGCGGAGACGGCTCCTGGCGCCCAGGAGGTTCCACAGATATCCCAGCACGGCGGTGCCCGCCGTGATCAGCGCGTACAGGAGGTAATCCTCCGGCTTACGCACAAAGAGCAGGATCAGCGCCACGGCGGCCAGGCGCATGGTGAAGGAACGGACCGTCAAAAACGCATAGCGCTCCTCGGCAGCAAAGAGCCAATGGGTATCCAGGGCGTGAAACAGCAGCAGCCCTCCCTGGATGAGGAACAGCATCCGGTTTTCCCACAGCCGGGGAACGGCCAGCACCGCCGCGCACAGCAGCACCGCGGACACTGCCGTCATGAGGAATTGCAGGCACAGGAGCTCCCTGGCGGTCTTCCGCAGGGCGGCGGGATCATCCCGCACTCTGGCACACTCCCGGACGCCGTAGGTGGAGACGCCGATGCCGGCCAGCAGCAGGAAAAAGCTGCCGGCAGAGGCGGCGAAGGCCGCCTTTCCCATCCCCGCTTCCCCGATCATCCGAAAGGCAAAGGGATAGCTGATTGCCCCGCAGACGGTCCCCGAAAGCCGGAGAAGGAGGTCCATGGCAAAATTGAAGGGGACGGACGTTTCGTTTTTTCGCGTCATTTCTTAAGAACAGCCTTCTTCAAACGGTCATACAGGGGGAGCGAAAGATGCAGCGCGTTCATGGCATACAGGACCCGCGCCTTGTTTTTCACTTCCGGCCAGCAATCGGGCAGGGTCTCGCGGATGTAGGCTTCCCAGGCCTTCGCCAGGCTGCGCCCCTTCTTCCGGTCCTCCACATAGATGAGCAGGACCGTGAAACGGTCTCCCAGCAGCTTGATCAGCCGGAATCGCACATAGGGCAGCGCGGGGTTATCCGGCTTCTCCACCCGCTCGGCCAGGAACTTCTCTGCGATGCGGCGGATCACCCGCTCCTGATGGTCCTGCCGCTTGGAGCGGTTGCCGGGGGATGAGCTCTGGCCGGGATTGGCCACCATATATCGATAGATATCCAGATCAAGGAACAGGACCGACCCGGCGCGGAGCATGGGGAGCAGGACATATTCCTCGTCCACATAGAAGGTGTTGTCCTGCAATTGGAACCCGGCCTCCCGCAGCAGCCCGGTCCGGTAGGCGGTGCTGTGGATCATGGGGAAGGTCCGGCGGAGCACGTCGAAATCCGTGTAGATCACGCCGTAAGCCGCGCCCTTGTCCCCGGCGCGCACCGGCGTCATCGCCCCGGTCTGCATATCCACGATCTCGTAATCTGTCTGCACCACATCCGCCCGGCAGTCCTCCAGGGCGGCTGTCAGCTTCACCAGGTCCTCCGTATCCACCCAGTCGTCCGCATCCACGATGCGGAAATACCTTCCCTTCGCCGCATCCAGGGCGGCGTTGATGGAGGAGCCGTAGCCCCGGCTGTCCCTGTCCATGAGGCGGAAGATTTCCGGGCGGGCGGCGACGAATTTCTCGACGATGGCCTTGGAGCCGTCCTCGGAAGCGTTGTTCAGGCAGATGACCTCCACCTTGCCCGCCAGTCGGGGATCGTCATACGTGGACAGATTCTTTTCCAGGCACCATTCCATATTGAAGATAGGGACGGCGATCGTCAGGCAGTACATATCGTTTCCCCTTGATAACGGTTGGTATCCGCCCTTCCGGCGGGGGGCGCAGGCGCTGAACGCCCGTTCTAACCGGCCGCAGCGCCGTTTTCCTTCTCGCCCATCAGCGCAGCGCGGACGGTGCGGCTCACGGTTTCGATGTCGAAGCCCGCCGCCCGGACGGCGAAAGCGCAGTTCTCCCGATCCGCCGGCGTTTCCAGCGCCAAAACCGCCTTTGCCCACGCTTCCCCGCCGCCGGTCAGCGGTGTGCGGTGAGCGAGGGGCGTGATCAGCGCCTGGGCGGGCACATGCTCCGAGCACAGCAGCGGCAGCCCGGCGCACTGCGCCTCCACCGCGGCGATGCCCAGCCCTTCAAACAGGCTGGGAAAGAGGAAAACGTCCATGGCCCAATAGAGCTCCCAGGGCTTGTCCGTCACGCCGTAAAACAGGACGCGGTCGAGGACTCCCAGCTCCGCGGCGCGTTCCTCCAGCGCCTGCCGGAGCTTTCCTTCGCCCGCCAGCAGGAGGCAGGCGTCCGGGCGCAGGGGCAGGAGGGAATCCAGCACCTCCAGCAGGAACATCGGGTTCTTTTCGTCGCTGAGACGCCCCATATAGCCAAGGACGAAGCGCTCCTCCAGGCCAAGGGCGCCGCGTATCCGCGAGCGCGCTTCCGCCTGAAAGCGAAAGCGCCCGGTATCGATCCCGTTGGGGAGGAAGCGCACCCCTCCATTTTCTCTCTGCCGGGGCGGGAACAGGAATGCGGCGGCCTCGTCGGAGCAGGCGAAGCGCATCGTACCCGCATCGCGGTACAGTTCCCTGGCGATCCGGTGGAGCAGCAGCTTCAGGGGGCGAAGGGGCTGGCGGCGGATATCCGCGCCGTGGCTGTGGAGGATGCGCACCGGGACGCCCGCCCGCTTGGCCAGCAGCCCGTAGCGCAGGCTCAGCGCATGGAAGGCGTTTACATATACGGCGTCATAGCGCTTTTCCGCCAGCAGGCGGCGAAAGGCGCTCTGGTTCCGCGCCAGATTCCAGGGACTTCCGGACAGGGGAATGAAGCGGACGCCGTGTTCCTCCAGGGGCGGCGTATAGACGCTGCTGCGCTGCTCCGCCGTCACCAGGTCGATCTCCATCTCCCCCATATCCTGCCGCAGCAGGACGCCGGTCAGAAAGGATTCGATCCCGCCGGATGCCCAGGTCTCGCAAAAAACACAGACTTTTCGCTTGCTCATGACGCCCCAATCTTTACAGCCGCGGATCGGGAAAACCGGAAAGCAAAATCCGTCCGATCAACGCCGCTGCATACTTCAACTCAGTATAGTTATAGCACAGCGCACGCCAAAACTCAACAGATATTCGGCTGCCGCCCCGGCTTCCGAAGCCTCTTTCCTTCCCGATCCGGGGGAAGTTCACCGAAAATTCACAGACCGGCGTTGCAAGCGTGGAAAAAGGTGGTATAATAGATATATGGAAACCATGCCATAACTATTGACTCTGCCATAGCGAAAGCTATGGCAGATGATACGTAAAGAGGTGTTTCATCATGGCAAAGAAGCAGTTCAAGGCAGAATCCAAGCGTCTGCTGGGGCTGATGATCGACTCCATCTACACCCACAAGGAAATCTTCCTCCGGGAGCTGATCTCCAACGCCAGCGACGCCATCGACAAGCTGTGCTATCAGTCCCTGACGGAGGGCAGCGTGGGCCTGGACCGGAGCGACTTTTTCATCCGCGTCGCCGCCGACGAGGAGGCGCGGACCATCACCGTTTCCGACAACGGCCTGGGAATGACCGACGAGGAGCTGGATTCCAACCTGGGCGTCATCGCCCGCTCCGGTTCCCTGAACTTCAAGGAGACGATGGACAAGGAGGCTGCCGCCGGAGAGGACATCGACGTCATCGGCCAGTTCGGCGTGGGCTTCTACTCCGCGTTCATGGTGGCGGAAAAGGTGGAGGTCGTCTCCAGGAAATACGGCACGGAGCAGGCCTACCGCTGGGAGAGCAGCGGCGCCGACGGCTACACCATCAAGCCCTGCGAAAAGGACGGGCACGGCACCGATATCATCCTCACCCTCAAGCCCGACACGGAGGAGGAAAAGTATTCCGAATTCCTGGGCGAGTGGCGGCTTAAGAGCCTCATCAAGAAGTATTCCGACTATGTGCGTTACCCCATCAAGATGGGGGACGAGACCGTCAACAGCATGGTGCCCATCTGGCAGCGCTCGAAGACGGAGGCCTCTGACGAAGACTGCATCAAGTTCTACAAGGACAAGTTCTACGACGTCGACGATCCCCTGCGGGTGATCCGGGTCAGCGCCGAGGGCAGCGTCAGCTACAAGGCCCTGCTGTTCATCCCCGCCAAGGCCCCCTACAACTACTATTCCAGGGATTATGAGGCGGGCCTGCAGCTCTATGCCAGCGGCGTCCTCATCATGGACAAATGCAAAGACCTGCTGCCGGAGTGCTTCCGCTTCGTGCGGGGCGTGGTGGATTCCCCCGACCTGAGCCTGAACATCTCCCGCGAGCTGCTGCAGCACGACCGGCAGCTGAAGGTGATCGCCGCCAACCTGGAAAAGAAGGTCAAGAGCGAGCTGAAAAAGCTGATGACCGACGCGCCGGAGCAGTATGACAGCTTCTACAAGGCTTTCGGCCTCCAGCTGAAATACGGCATCCTCAACGACTACGGCATGAAGCGGGAGCTGCTGCAGGACCTTCTGATGTTCTATTCCTCCACGGCCCAGAAGCCGGTGAGCCTGGCGGACTACGTCGCTGCCATGCCGGAGGAGCAGAAATACATCTATTATGCCTGCGGCGACACCATCTCCCGCCTGGACAAGCTGCCCCAGGCGGAGCCCATCCGGGAAAAGGGCTGGGCCATCCTCTACCTCACGGACGAGGTGGACGAGTTCGTCATGAACATGCTGGGCACCTATGAGGAGAAGGAGCTGAAAAACGTCAACGCCTCCGACCTGGGCCTGGGGGACGAGGGGGACAAGGAAAAGCTGGCGGAGCAGGAGAAGGCTAACTCGGCCATGCTGGACTTCATCAAGGAAAAGCTGGATGGGGCCGTCAGCGCCGTCAAGCTCTCCGGCAGCCTGAAGAGCGCCCCGGTCTGCCTGGGCACCCAGGGGGAGATCACCCTGGAGATGGAGAAATACTTCGCCTCCATCCCCGGCAGCGGGGAGAAGATCAAGGCGGAGCGGGTGCTGGAGCTGAACCCCGGCCACCCGGTTTTCGAGAGCCTGGTGCGGGCTTACACCGGCGACCCGGAGAAGGCCGGGAAATACGCCAAGCTTCTCTATTACGAAGCCCTGCTTTACGCGGGGGTTACCATTCCGGACCCGGCGGAATTTGCCGCTCTGGTGACGGAGTTGATGGTATAAATCTGATTTCGGGCGCGCTGCTGAAGCAGCGCGCCCGAAGCTTATATTTCACCTGCGCGGATTCCTGCCATTCACCCGCGCTCCGACGTCATAGGCAGATCCAGGGTGATGCGCCCGCCCGCCGGGGGCGTCCAGGTAATACGCAGGCCGTCCAGGTCCAGCGTTTCCAGGTCCAGCGTTTCCAGGTCCAGTCCCTCCGCCGGCATCACGCCGGCGCCCTGAACACCCAGGATCTCGAAGTCCCCATACCGGTAGTCCTCGTTCATGATGAAATAGCGCGCGCCATTGTGGACCCCTCCCTGGCTGCCCAGGCCGCCGTTCAGGACGATCTCCGCCCCGTCCTTCAAGCCGCAGATCTCAAAGGCACTGCGGGCCTCCTCCGCGATTTCATAGGGTTCCCCGTCCAGCCGCTCGGCTTCGAGCCAGGCCCGCAGCCTCACGAGCCCAGGATCCTCCGCCAGATACAGATGAACGGCAGTCAGGCGGTAAATGCCGTTATCCGCGCTGTAACCGGTATCATCCGGCTTCACGCCCGCAAAAAGGCCTTCATAAACCGACGCCCGGAAGGTCTCCCATTCGTTTGTTCCCGCGGTCTGCCGGGGCGTCGCCTCCTGCGGTTCGATCTGGGGCAGTTTCGCCAGCGTTTTCATATCCAGGGGGATCGTCAGGAGGGCGTCCCCATCCCCGACGGTGAGCTGCGACGCCTTGCCGGAGCACTCCACGACCAGAGTATACAGCCCGTTCAACATGCCGCCGGAAAGCGCGCCTACGGCCAGGGGAGCCCCGCTGCGATCTTCCGCCGCCCTGGTGATGCTGCCACCCCGGTCCACAAACTGCCAGTAGGCCTCCTCGCGGGGAGCGTCGATCTGCAGCATCAATTCCGTCGTGATACCGTCGGTCCAGATGCCGTCGACCGAGAGCTTCACCCGTTCCCCCGACGCCTCCAGCGACGGGTGCGCAGGCGCATGGTCCCCAAAGAGCCAGTACCTGGCGGAATCCAACTGGGATGGGGCGTCAGCCAGGGCTTTTCGCGTCTTTGGCGGGCTGCCGTCCACCAGGGCATATTCCACCCCCTCGATCCGCAGCGCTTTCAGCTTCCGGATATCCACCAATTCCTCGAAAACACAGTAGAGGGAGGCAGAGCCGAAGGAGGTCTCCTGGCTGTCCCGCCGGAGGACGGCGTCCGACAGATCCAGGCTGCTGCCATCCCGATAAAGCAGTTCTACCCGGCAGTCTGCCGGTCCGCTGATTATCCTCGACTGATTTTTGGGGGCGTTTTCCGGCGTCATGCCCGAGAGGTTCCGAAGGACGCCCGCATAAAAGGAGAGGGGGGAAACGACGGCGACGGGGTACAGGTCCTTCCCCGCCGGGTCGCCGCTGCGGAGAGCCGTCTTTACGGGGCAGAGGGTAAGCTCCGCCTCCAGGTCCAGCGCTTCGCCGGTCACCTTCTCACCGGTATCCAGCCGATAAAGGCCGAAGACACGAACGGAGATCCGATGCAGACCCACTCTTGCGAAAGTCTTCCAAAGATACCAGCGCTGCTGCGGGGTCTCCTCCCCCGTGATCAGATTGTCCGGGTAGCTGCCCCCGTAGCGGAGGACCGTCCCGTCTTCCGCATAGGGGACGATCTGAGCATCCAGGATCCAGCCATCCAGCTCGCCGCCATCCAGCCTCTCAACGGAATAGACCATCACGCCGCAATACCCGTCGGTGACCGCCTCATGAATGGTGAAGCGCAGGACTTCGTTTTCCGCCGAAGCCTCCACATGGGTCACATAGTCCGCGATCAGGTCATATTTTCCCGGGAAAAGCCGCTCCAGCAGCCCGCTCTCCGAGGCGGCCAGGGCAGCCAGGGCCAGGAGGACCAGCACCGCCGCCGCAATCAGAAAAGTGCGCAGGACGCGGCGATAACTCCGATGCGTCTTCGTATTCAGGGCAGGCCAGAGCAGCTCTTCCTCTGCTTCGCCCAAAGCTTCCATCAGTTCCAATGCCGTCACGGTTCGATCCCCTCCTTTCTGAGGCGGTCCGCAAGGGCAGAGCGGAGCCTGCGCAGTCTGCGGTGCAGGGCGCTCACGCTCATCCCCTCCTGTTTTGCCAGGCTTTCCAGGGTCTCCACCGACCAGTAACGCCGGAGGAATAGATTCCGGTCCCCTTCCGGCAGGCTGCGGAGGAAAGCATTCAGGACCCGCGCCAGCTCCCGCCGGTCTACCTCGTTCTCCAGGCTCTCCCCGGAAACGCAGTCCCCCAGCTCCTCCAGAGCCAGAGCCGTTTCCCCGCCAAGGCGCTTGGCGGCATGGGAAGCCCGCCAGCGGTCCAGGGCCAGGTTCCGGGTGATTCGGGCGAGAAAGGCCCCCAGCAGGCTCGGGCGCTGGGGCGGGATCACATTCCAGCTGCGCAGCCAGGTATCGCTGACACATTCCTCGCTGTCCTCCTTGCTCTCCAGCACCCGCAGGGCTACGCTGCGGCAGAGGCCGCCGTATTTCCGCTCCGACTCCTCAATGGCCCGCTCGTCCCGGTCCCAATAGAGCTGTACGATCTCCCGATCTTCCATGGCGTCGCCTCCTTTCACCCCTTATGACGGATTTCGCCGTGCTTTTTTCCGCTTCATCGCAAAAAACATAAAAACCGCGCTGCGGAGGCGATGTTCACTCCGCAGCGCGGATCTTTTCTGAAATCAGCGCTCTATGTAAGCCATTACAGGCAGATACCGTTTTTCTCCAGCAATGCCTGTGCGGTCTCCACAGAATCCACCCCTGTTCTGTTCTTAATGGGGGCAAACTCTTTCTCCCTGATCACTTCATAAGGAAGGCAGTCCTTCATCAGTTTGATGAGATCCAACACAAGGTATTCAAACTTATACCCGTTCTCTCCCTGCGGGGTCATCCCTTTGCCATCCGCAGTCACATACGGTATCTTCTTTTTCGCAAGATGTACCGGCATTCTGCGCATATCCACCTTTTCCAGGGCTTCCACACGGAAAAGGTAATTCAATGTCACGCCATGTCCGTAGGTCAGCTCGCCGTCGTCATTCCGCAACTCCGCCATATCTTTGCCCAGGTCATAATATTCCACGATAGAAGGCCGCCCATCCTCCAGACACAGGACGCCGACTTTTTCCTCCGGGCCGGTCTTGCGAATCACTTTTGCCCCACAATCTGCCCCGGCAGCAATCACAGCTCCGATAAACTTCGGGTCGGCGATCTTCTGCAGCACATTATCCACGGCAAAGACATTCAGCCACTGGATGCCGCACTCATGCACATGCTGCAAAAGACCGTTTTTTACCAGCGAGAGGAACCAGCCGCCGTTGCCGTTGGGAGAGAGGGCAAGGGAGTCTATTGCTGACATGAGCAGCCTTCCGGATAAATCCACTGCCGGAAGGTTTTCCTGCACGAAAAAGTGAATGTGGTCTTTTGGATATCCGAAGCAGCCCTTTTCCCAAAAAAAGACCACTGTCTGATCGTAGTTCGAGTCGCTGGTCATGACATACAGATGAATGTAAGCGCCTGCTTCTTCGGCAACACGGGTCAGTTCCTTTAAAAGCAGCTCAAACACAAAAACGTCTTTCGTTTTTCCGATATTCAATGTCCCCTTGGGACCATTGAATCCCAGCCGGGAGCCTTGTCCGCCTGCCAGCAGTACAGCGCCGACCTTTCCCCGTTTGATCGCGTCGATCCCCATGATTTCGTAAGTATGGCCGTTCTTCCCGATCTCTTCGGCCGTCAAAACGGAAATGGGAGCAAAGCGGTCCCTGCTATGAACTTTCGGCTGTTCTTCCAGCGATTTCAGCAAAGACCAGTCAAACGCAAGCACCTGCCGTTCCAGGTTTTCTTTTCCATGCTTGTCAAGTTGTCGATAATACTCCATCAAATGCTCCTGATGGTAGTTCCGGAGCATGGTTTCCATCATCATCTCTTTTTCTCCTCAATTTCTGATATGTCGGCAGTCCCGAAATGGCTGCCGCTTGACTTTCGGTGGCATATGTGCTACCATATGTGTGGAACATGAAGAAGGTGCTGCGATGTCCACGCTTGAAAAACTAAAAGAGAAATTCAACGAAAAGCCTATTCCGAACAACATTTCTTTTGACGAAGTGGAGCGGTTGGCAAAATCTTACGGCTGTCGTGTCGTATCGGGCGGAAACATTCAAAAAAGATCGTTGACATACCCAGCGGAACTGTGATTCCGATCCCCATGCATGGGAAACACGTACAAGAGGCATATATTAAAGAATTGAAAGACTTGTTCGCGGAAATCGAAAACCGCAATCGGGAGGTTGATTGACTTGCTTTATCCTTTTCAGGTCTATCAGAACATGGTTGAACAGCATGTGTTTTGGGTGGCGAAAAGCATGTCCCTGAAGGGCTGCGTCGGGCAGGGAGAAACTCCACAGGAAGCCATATCGGAGCTGGAGGCAAACGAACAGGACTGGATCACAACGGCAAAGGAAGTCGGGATTCCTGTGCCCCTCGTGCCCGTCGAGGCATCGCAGGAATACAGTGGGAAACTGACGGTTCGGATCGCTCCCGGTGTTCACAGGGATGCAGCACAGATCGCAAAGGCAGAAAAGATAAGCCTGGCGCAGTATATCAGCGATGCGATCGTCAACTGGAACGCCCACAACACACCGGCGTAACGCAAACAACGCCCACGACGGTCATTGTCTGAACCATCAATCATGTGCCTATTTCGTTAATATGCGCCTTGTGCGCGCCAGGCAAAAAATAAAGGGACTGTTCGAAACAGCCCCTTTATTTTTACTCTTTTTCCACGGGGAGCGCCTCGGCGATGCCGGCGGCCACTTCCTCCATTTCCGGGAAGTCCACATCTTCGATCTTGCCGGCGTCCACGGCGGCGGCCACGTCAGGCCGGATGGGGAGCCGGGCCAGGATCTTCAGCCCATACTTGGCGGCAGCTTCCTCCAGGCGGCTCTTGCCGTAGATGAAGTGCTTCTCGCCGCACTTGTCGCACTGGAACCAGGCCATGTTCTCCACGATGCCCAGGATGGGGATATTCATCATCTGGGCCATGCGCACCGCCTTGGTGACGATCATGCCCACCAGCTCCTGGGGAGAGGCCACCACAATGATGCCGTCCACGGGCAGGGACTGGAAGATGGTCAGAGGCACGTCGCCGGTTCCGGGAGGCATATCCACAAAGAGATAATCCACGTCGCCCCAGACCACGTCGGTCCAGAACTGCTTGACGGTGTTGGCCACGATGGCGCCCCGCCAGATGACGGGCTCCGTCTCCTCGTCCAGGA
>JAEEGH010001547.1_pt1 | contig 65712 bp, 44 predicted proteins | sample 9134181 | NCBI WGS metagenome assembly JAEEGH01 (sample SAMN16246544, study PRJNA631951) | gut metagenome | biome: gut microbiome; feature: rumen; material: DP-attached | host: Bos | place: Iran: Karaj | collected 2018-10
GTTACCGGTCGCGGTCCCTGCCGTCAGGCTCTCGGCGCTCAGTACAGCGCCTGGGAGGAAGCTAAAGCCGACGTTTGCGGCCTCTTCCTCACCGAGCAGCTCATCGAGCGCGGCGAAATCACCAACACCACCGTCGCCCAGAACTACATCACCTTCATCGCCGGCATCCTCCGCAGCGTCCGCTTCGGTGCCACCGAGGCCCACGGCGTGGCCAACATCATGTGCTATAACTACTTCCTCGAGCACGGTGCATTCAGCCGCAATGCCGACGGCAAGTATGTCATCGACGTGGAGAAAGCCCGCGAGGCCGCCCGCGGCTGGGCCGCCATCATCATCGCCATGGAAGGCGAGGGCGACGCCGCTGCTGCCAAAGCCTACAGCGACAAGAACGGCAAGATCAGCAACGACCTGCAGCGCGACCTCGACGCCATCCGCGACGCCAACATCCCGCGCGACATCATCTACAAGCAGGGTGCCCAGGTGCTCGGTCTCTAACCGGCCCGCCATACCCCCACTGCCAGGCCGGCAAGCAGCGCGCTGCTTGCCGGCCTTCTTGTTAAATACATCGCGCACGACCAATTCCTCACCACGGCAAATTCACCCCCACCACACCACCGCGTCCCCTCCGATGCTACTCCGACTACAGTCGGAGTAGCATCGGAGTAACCTCGGAGTAGTATCGGAGATGTATCGGAGATGATACTATCTACCAGCGACTTACATTCCATTTGCATACATACACAAGTGATAACCAAGTAGATACATTATCCATAAGACGCCTGGGGACCATCTTCAGCCACCCGGAGCGTCAGCGACCAGCCATCGGACACGACAGCAATGGAAATGGATTCTGTCCGTTCGAAATCACTAATTAAATCGTGTGCGATTTATTTTCTCACCCATTCCGACAGTCGCCAAAGAAGGGGTGGTTTTCTCCCCGTTGCGGATTTTTTCTCGGCAAAACGCGTTTTTTATTTGGTGGTATAAAATGTTTTTTGTATATTTGCAATTGGAACAATAGTATACAATCACATAGTATACTACTGTCTCCCAACGGGTTGCGGCTCCCCTCCTGCGATAGGAGGGCCCGAAGGTCAGAACACTCCCCGGCTGACAAACCCCGGACGAACTCCAGCACATTGCCAGGAGGAGGGGAGAGTATTGGGTTTATGGAAAAACACTGGTACGCTTTCAAGGTCTATTACAATCGCGTGCAGCCGCTTATCTCCGATTGCCTGGAGTCAGGGCTTGAGTTCTTTGCACCGACAGATGTCATCAAGTCATTGCTTTTTCTGCACTGCAGCGAGACCGACATGGCGCATTTTGTTGTGAACCACCATAGACAAGCATGGGTATACTACAACACCGAGCGCACTCAGGCTGCCGTGATCCCCGACCGTGAGATGGAAGTGTTCCGTTTCGTCGTCAGTGCTGGACGCGAGGGCCTCACGCTGCTGGGCGACGACCGACCCGAATACCATGAGGGCGACCGCGTGGTGGTCACCGGTGGCCCTTTCAAAGGTGCCGAGGGTCACATCAAACGCATCAAACGTGACCGCCGCCTGGTGGTCACCATCCGCGGCGTAGTGGCTGTAGCCACCACCTACATACACCCTAGCCTGCTTCGCAGAGTTGATGAGTCTATGAGTCATTGAGTCCGTATGTCAATAAGTCTGTAAGTCGAAAAGCCTCGATGACTCAAGGTCTTGAAGTCTTGAGGTTTCTTTCAAATCTCAATCAAAACTAAAAACTATACTCTAACCGATTTTTCTCTAACCGGAAGCTCCGTAAGTCGAGCGCTGTGTCATGCTAGCATGAACAATGCCGAGATGAAGGAGCGTTGACAAAGTCAATTATCCGAATTAATCCGAATCCTTGACGGTACGAAGTCTCGATGACTTGTAGTCTCTTCGACTTTTTGACTCTTCGACTTTTCGTCTCGATGTCTTGAAGTCTCGACGTCTCGATATCTCGAAGTCTTGATGTCTCATGAAAAAAGGCCTGTTTCAATTACAATACGAGCTTGACAGCCGCTATACCGAGGCCGGCAGCGACCAAGGTGCCAAGCTGGACATGCACGACATCGATGACGCCGACGTGCGTCAGTTCCTGTCCGACACGGCACATCTGGGCTATAAGGAGACTGTCAAGTACCTGAAACAACGACAGGAACAGTCCGACAGCAGCATCGCCATCATCCCCTTCACCACCGCCACGCCCGAAGCACTTGCCTACCGCCTCGAGAACCTCTCGCAACGCCTCACCTTCCTCTCTCGACCTCTGAACACAGTGGAGCGGCTCAACGAGATGCTGTATGCCGCCAACTGGCGGCTGCCCCAAGGCGCCTACCTATGTGCCCACTCGATGACGGCGGCGCTGAAGCGCAACCTGACGATGGCACGCTACCCGTGGGGCATCAACTACCTGATGGTGGCATGGGACTATGTGTGGCACCGCATGTGCCCGAAGATGAGGCTGACACGCCGTCTGTACTTCGCCGTCACTGGCGGCAAGAAGCGTACCATGAGCCGTGTGGAGATACTGGGACGTTTCTACCGTGCAGGCTTCGAGGTTGTAGACGAGCAGTTCCGCGAAGGCGAATTCTTCGTCACCGTCCGCAAAGTGGCCGAGCCCATCGACGACGACGCCCCCTCGGGGTCGCCCATCATTCACCTGCGCCGCATCGGCAAAGGGGGCAAGGAGATTGTGGTGCACAAGTTCCGCACGATGTACACCTACTCGGAGTATGTGCAACCCTACATTTACCACTACCAGAGTCTCGAGCGAGGCGGAAAGTTTAAGGATGACTATCGTGTCAACCTCTGGGGTCGTCTGCTGCGACGCATCTGGCTCGACGAGCTGCCCATGTTGTGGAACATGCTGCGCGGCGACCTCAAGCTGGTGGGCGTACGCCCGCTGAGTCGGCATTACTTCAGCCTCTACTCCCCTGAGATGCAGCAGCTGCGCATACGCACCAAGCCCGGCATGCTGCCGCCGTTCTACTACGACCGTCACACTCCCGAGACCATCGAAGAGGTGCAGGAAAGCGAACGCCGCTACCTGGAGGCCTACCTCGAGCACCCCTTCGCCACCGACTGGCGCTACTTCTGGGGCATCGTCGGCAATATCCTGCTTCGCCGCAAGCGGTCGAAATGAAGGCAAAAAGCCAAAAAGTCGAAAAGTCGAAAAGTCGAAAAGTCGAAAGGGAGGAAAGACCAAGAGTTAAAAAGACAAAAAGTATGGAACGCAACATAGAGAATCTTTTTATCTGGCAGGAATCACGTATTGTAGTAAACAAGATTTATCAGTTATTGCGAGATAATCGCGATTATGGGTTTAAGGATCAAATCCAACGAGCTGCCGTGAGTATCATGAACAATATTGCTGAAGGCTCGGAGGTGGGAAGTGATGCAAAATTTATCAACTTCCTATATATCGCAAAAGGCAGCTGTGGAGAAGTAAAAAGCATGTTATACCTCTGTGAAGATTTAGGTTATTGCACCTCGGAAGATCGCTTAGATTTACAAAACAGCGTGAAGAAAATTTCAGGAGGAATAACAAAAATGATTGAAGCACTAAAAAATGGAAACAACTAACCACAAGGACTCTTCGACTCTTCGACCTTTCGACTCTTCGACTCCAGCCTCCGGCTGGACCACCGTCATCAAGCCCAAGGAGCGCCTGCTGCAGGTAGACCTGAAGGAGCTCTGGCGCTACCGCGACCTCACGAGCCTCTTCGTGCGGCGCAACATCACCACACAGTACAAGCAGACCATCCTCGGACCGCTGTGGTATATCATACAGCCCGCCATGACCGTCATCATGTATATGGTGGTCTTCGGCGGCATCGCCAAGATACCCACTGACGGACTGCCACAGCCGCTCTTCTACCTCAGCGGCATCTGCCTCTGGCAGTATTTCAACGACTGCCTCACCAAGACCTCCTCCACCTTCACCGCCAACGCTGGCATCTTCGGCAAGGTCTACTTTCCGCGCATGGTGGTACCCATCTCCACCGTCATCAGCAACCTGCTGCGCTTCGGCATCCAGTTCGGGCTCTTCCTGGTGGTCTACGCCATCTACCAGCTCTTTATCATACCCGGCCAGATACACACCAACTGGTATGCCCTGCTGCTGCCCGTGCTGGTGTTGATGCTGGCGGGACTGGCCTTGGGTTTCGGCATCCTCTTCTCGAGCCTCACCACCAAATACCGCGACATGACGTTGCTGCTCGATTTCTTCATCCGCTTGTGGATGTATGCCACACCGGTCATCTACCCCCTGAGCACCATCACCAACGAGAAGCTGCGCTTCGTGATGAGCCTCAACCCCTTGACGGGTATTGTCGAGGCCTTCAAATACGGCTTCCTTGGCGAGGGACAGTTCAGCTGGGGCCTGCTGGGCTACAGTTTCGCCTTCATGGTGGTCCTGCTGGCCATAGGTATCGTCATCTTCAACCGCGTGCAACGCACGTTTATGGACACCGTGTAAGTGGTTAGTGTTAAGTTATAAGTGTTAAGCGAAATTGATATAGCGTTTGAGTTGTTGCGCTTGTCGTTGATGGACAAAGCGGGGCAAGAAACTCTCAACTCTCAACTTTCAACTCTCAACTCAAAAGACTGGTGGAGTCTCTTCCGTCTGCTGCAGCGCAATCATCTGGTGGCGCTGACTGCAGAGACGGTGGCGGCCCTCGACGTACCGCGTGAGGTGAAGATACCCTGGCTCGCCGAGTGCGACAAGGCCGTACGTTGGCACCGCTTCCAGCACGAAGTGCAAGATGAGATTGTGGAGGTGATGGCCAAACGCGGTATCGAAACGTTGGTGCTCAAAGGAACCCACGTTGCGCAATACTACCCTCGACCCGAGTTGCGCGAGTTCGGCGACCTCGACCTCTATTTCTACGACAAACACGATGAGGCCGACCGCGTTGCCCACGAAGTGTTGAAGGTAGACGTCAGCAACGACGCCCACCACCACTCGAAATACAACTACCGCGGCGTCACAGTGGAGAGCCATTACGACTTCGTCAACGTGCACTATCCGCCCAGCAACCGCCGCTATGAGGCCATGCTCAAGGAGCTGGTAGGTGCAAAACAAGTACTACACACTACACACTACACACTACACACTTTTGAAGTTCTTTTCCTCCTCCGCCACATGGCCTGTCACTTCGCCTCCAGCCGCATCACCCTGCGCGACTTGGTCGACTGGACACTCACCTGCCGGGCGTTGCAGGACAAAGTCGACTGGCCATTAGTGGAGAAAACCGTCAGCGACTACGGCATGACCGAGTTCGTCTCAGCCCTCAACACCATCGCCCAACAGCGACTCGGCAACCAGCCACCCAGCCACCCAGTCACTCAGTCACCCAGCCATCCCGACTCGATGTCTCGATGTCTCGATGTCTCGATGTCTCAAAAGCTAGAGCGCGACCTCGTCCACGGCAGCCGTGAGGCAGATGACAAGAATGCCGACGGCCTGGCACGCCTAATCTGGAAACAGCACCGCTGGCGCGCCCTCGGCTGGAAGCGCAAGATGGTCTTCAACGACAGTCCCGCAACGCTATGGTTCGCCAGCCTCACCTCCCACGCCGAAAAACCCCGCAGCATCCTGCACAAACAATAATCTCAATCAAAACTAAAGAACTATCAGAAATACCCTCTAACCGAATTGCCGGAATAAAACCAAAAAACCGAAGTCTCGTTGTCTCTTAATCTCAATCAAAACTAAAAGAACCAAAAGAGCACGAAGTCTTGATGTCTCGACGACTCGATGACTTGTAGACTTTTTGACTTTTCTACTCTTCGCCTCAGTCACTCAGTCACCCATCCACTTTTTGACTTTTCGACTCTTCGGTTTTTCGACTCAACCACTCAGTAACTCAGCGACTCTTCGCCTTTTTGACTCTTCGACTTTTTTGACTCAAATCACCCATCATATGAAAAAAGCTCTCATCACCGGTATTACAGGACAGGACGGCAGCTACCTGGCCGAGTTCCTCATCGAGAAAGGCTACGAGGTGCACGGCATACTGCGCCGCAGCAGTTCGTTCAACACAGGTCGTATCGAACACCTGTACCTCGACGAATGGGTGCGCGATATGCACCGCAAGCGCCTCGTGGAACTCCATTGGGGCGATATGACCGACAGCAGCAGCCTCATCCGCATCATCAACGAGATAAAGCCCGACGAGATATACAACCTGGCGGCACAGAGCCATGTGAAGGTGAGCTTCGACGTGCCGGAGTTCACGGCCGACACCGATGCCAACGGGGTGTTGCGCCTACTCGAGGCTGTACGCATCACGGGACTCACCCACAGCTGTCGTATTTACCAAGCCTCCACCTCCGAGCTCTACGGCAAGGTGCAGGAGGTGCCGCAGAGCGAGACGACACCCTTCTATCCGCGCTCGCCCTACGGTGTGGCAAAACTTTATGGCTACTGGATGATGAAGAACTACCGAGAAAGCTATAATATGTTCTGCTGCAACGGCATCCTCTTCAACCACGAAAGCGAACGGCGTGGCGAGACTTTCGTCACCCGCAAGATTACGCTGGCTGCCGCTCGTATCGCTCAGGGATTCCAGGACAAACTCTATCTCGGCAACCTCAACGCATTGCGCGACTGGGGCTATGCCAAAGACTATGTGGAGTGCATGTGGCTCATCCTGCAGCAGGAGCAGCCCGACGACTACGTCATCGCCACAGGACAGTATCACACGGTGCGCGAGTTCTGCACCCTGGCCTTTAAGGAAGCTGGTATTGAGTTGCGCTGGGAAGGCGAAGGCGTCAATGAGAAAGGCATCGATGTGAAGAGTGGCAAGGTATTGGTCGAAGTGGATCCCAAATACTTTAGGCCCGCCGAGGTCGACCAGCTCCTCGGCGACCCCTCGAAGGCCAAACGCCTTCTCGGCTGGGACCCACAGAAGACCAGCTTCGAAGATCTCGTCAAGATCATGGTCCAGCACGATATGAAGAAAGTAAAGAAACTCCATGCAGAAGAATAGTAAGATATATGTTGCGGGGCATCGTGGTATGGTGGGCTCGGCCATCGTGCGGGAGTTGCAACACAAAGGATATAACAACTTGGTGGTTCGTACCCACGCGGAATTGGACTTAACACGCCAGACAGACGTCGAGGCCTTCTTCGCGGCGGAGAAGCCCGAGTATGTGTTCCTCGCCGCTGCCAAGGTGGGGGGTATCGCCGCCAACAGCGCCGCCTTGGCCGATTTCATGTACCAGAATATGGCGCTGGAGATGAATGTCATCCATGCCGCCTGGCAGAACGGTGTCAAGAAACTCGAGTTCCTCGGTAGCAGTTGTATCTACCCTCGTCTGGCACCGCAACCCATGCCCGAGAGTTGCTTGCTGACCTCAGCATTGGAACCCACCAACGAAGCCTACGCACTGGCCAAAATCAGCGGACTGAAATATTGCGAATACCTGAACCGGCAGTATGGCACCGACTATATTAGCGTCATGCCCACGAACCTCTACGGGCCCAACGACAACTACCACCCTGAACACAGTCATGTGTTGCCGGCCATGATACGACGCTTCCACGAAGCCAAGATAGCCAATGCCGAGAGCGTCACCTGCTGGGGCGACGGCAGTGCGCTGAGGGAATTCCTCTATGTGGATGATTTAGCAGAGCTCTGCGTGTTCCTGATGAATAATTATAGTGGCAATGAGACAGTGAACGCCGGCACCGGCAAAGAGCTCACCATCCGCGAGCTGGCCGAAACGGTAGCCAAGGTGGTCGGCTATGAAGGCAAGATATTGTGGGACGCCAGCCGCCCCAACGGCACCCCTCGCAAGCTCCTCGACGTCAGCAAAGCCACCGCCTTAGGCTGGACCTATAAAACCGAACTTGAGGACGGCATCCGATTAGCATACCAAGATTTCCTTCAACATGGCGACAGCAATAGAGTTTAACAATATAAGCAAGATCTACCGCCTAGGCCTAGTGTCTACAGGGACCCTGGCGCATGATTTGAAGCGCTGGTGGACGATGAGCATCCGGGGCAAGGAAGACCCCTACCTCACCATCGGCGAAACCAACGACCGCAGCACCAAGGGAGAGAGCGAATATGTGTGGGCCTTGCGGGACATCGACTTCAAAGTCGAGCAGGGCGACGTGGTTGGCATCATCGGCAAGAACGGAGCCGGCAAGAGCACCCTGTTGAAGATTCTCTCCAAAGTCACCGCCCCCACCACAGGCACCATCCGCGCCCGTGGCCGCATCGGAAGTTTGCTCGAAGTCGGCACTGGCTTCCACCCCGAGATGACTGGTAGAGAGAACATATACATGAACGGCGCCATCCTCGGCATGACGAAGCAGGAAATCACCAAGAAGCTGGACGAGATAGTCGACTTCAGCGGCTGCGAGCGTTATATCGACACCCCGGTAAAGCGCTATAGCAGCGGTATGATGGTCCGTCTAGGCTTCGCCGTCGCCGCCCACCTTGACCCCGAAATCCTTGTCGTCGACGAGGTCCTCGCCGTCGGCGACGCCGAATTTCAAAAGAAAGCCATCGGCAAAATGCAAGATGTCAGCCGCGGCGAAGGCCGGACGGTGCTGTTTGTCAGCCACAATATGGCGGCGGTAAGAAATCTGTGCAAGACTGGAATTGTGCTCCATAACGGCTCCATCGTTTTCTCAGGAACAGCAGATATGGCCATTGAGAAATATCTCAAAAACGATACTCTAAAAGACAACATTATAGACAACCTGGCGAAGACTCATCCCAGACTAAATGTCAAGAAAATACTAATAAACGGCACTACGCTCTCCAATTCTACGCTGAATCCCCAAAATGGGTATCTTGATGTCTTGATTGAGGGCGAAGCGGATAAGATTGTAAATGCCGATGCATCCCTAATTTTCCGGAACAACGACGGTGCGGCACTCGCGCGCTTCTCGTTCAGTGATAAGCGTGGGCTGTTAAACCTTGATGGCCACTTTTCCCTGTCTGCGAGAATAAAACTTCCTCCCAACATGCACGCTGGACGACTGAAGATAGATGTTGCCATTCATCAGCCTAATGTTGAATTCTATCTCGTAGCCAGAGAATGTTGCATTTTGGAAGTAGAGGGCTATACACCTATAACTGGACAATTGCAGCCAATCTCCAGCGGTCTTTTGTCACTGACAGAAGAATAGCTATGAAGAAAAAACTTATCATTATCAAACGTTTTTGCCACCGATTGCTTGGTGAGTGGTTCCCCATAAGAGAGAAACCGCTTGTCTTACAGATGCCCATAACTTCCCGTTGCAATTCCTGTTGTGTAACCTGCAATGTATGGAAGCTCCATGAGAGGAAAGACATTGATGCTACCATTTTGAAAGAGGCTTTGAAAGACCCATTCTTTTCCGAAGTACAAACTGTTGGAATAAATGGAGGCGAATTTTCGCTGGTGCCAAACTTCATGGCGATATTGGAAGCGCTCATCTCCCTCCCGCACCTTGAAAGCATCTATCTCATAACCAACGGCATCGCCACCGAGAAAATCAAAGAACACACAAAGTCGGCAAAATCCTTTTGCTCGGCACACGACATCAGCGTCACATTGTGCATCTCTCTCGACGGTGTCGGCAACATCCACGACACCATTCGTGGCATACCTGGCAACTTCGAAAAGACGGTGCAATTAATCAAGGATATCTCAAGCGACCAAAGTCTTTATTGCGACAATCTAGTAATCGGACATACGCTTTCTCGCTTCAACATTGACAAGGCCCACGAAATAGAAGAATATTTAGCACCTTTTGACGTCACACTTGACGTACATCTGGCAGTACCCAATAAACGTATTGGCACTTATACCGACCACGACAAGTATAATATTCTTGCAGACGATAAAAGCCGCCAACTCGCAGCGGAATACTTCTACTCCCGCTTTCTTTACGAAAACAACCTGACGGCAAAAGCACGTTACTTTGCAAACTATTACTACCTTAAGAACAATGGTGAAGGGCGTCTGGCCAGTTGTCTCTATCGCTATCGCGATGTTACCATTGACGAAAATCTAAACCTGCGGCTTTGTGCCACAGCGAGCGAATCGCTCGGCAACCTCGGAAAAGAAAGTGCCAGTTCCATCATCAAGAACAATCGAACTAAAAAAGAGGCAAAACGATTGTTGAAAGAATGCAATAAGTGCATCCACTATGCATACTATCCATTAACCATAAAAGGAAGAATTCTTTTTGCCCGTGAGGTTGTGAAACAACAGCACAGCATGACAATCTACAAATGCACTAGCGGAAAACAACGTTTCAAAGAATATCTCTCTGCGGCAAACAAGGCAATAAAAATGGTGGTCAAGTATGATTACTAAGATTAAAGCGACCGTCATCGGATGGTATGGAACCGAGACTATCGGAGATCGTGCCATATTGGCTGGCATTATTCGGCTATTAAGTGAGGTGGCATCTGATATCACCATTGAGCTTGGCTCTCTTTACCCCATACTCTCCGAGCGGACGCTTAGGGACGACGGACAATTCTTCGAACAATGTGCGCGTCAGAGCAGCCTGAAGATAAGTTTGTTTGACTCGCAGAATCGCCGTGAGTTGGAACACTCCATATGCCATTCCGATGTTACAATCATGGGTGGTGGACCGCTTATGGACATCGAGCAGATGTATACGGTAGAGTATGCGTTCTCATATGCCAAACGCAAGAAAAAGAAAACGATACTGCTTGGATGCGGCTATGGACCATTGGAAAAAACAGAAACGATCGACTGCGCCAACAGGATACTTAACTTAGCTGACCTCTCGATTATGCGCGACACCAATGCCCCACATGCTACTGCCACAAACCTGATAGACCCTGCCGCTTTTGCCTGCCTGGAGTTCCAACAGAATCATCCGGAAGAGAAAACGGGTGATTTCTATGCCATAAACATCCGTGATATCACGGCAGCCGGTGGCCATTATCCAACAAACAACGACTCAGACAAATATCTCATCGAGTGGCTTCAACGCTTTGTTAATGAAATCGACAAGCCCATACGGCTGGTGCCCATGCATACCTTCTCCGTTGGCGGCGACGACAGGATTATCCTGAACCGCGTAGCAAAAGAAATACATTCCCCCAAGGTAGAAATCCTAACCTTCCCACCGTCGCTTGAAGAGACGATGAGCATATACCGGAACGCCAGGCTATGTATCGGCATGCGGTTTCACGCCGTTTTAATGCAAACCATCCTCAATGGCAACAATATCATCCTTGACTACACAGATCCGAAGCGTGGGAAAATCATAGAGTTGATGCGACAACTGAACATAGAGGATGCCTATCGTGAAAGATACCTCTCTGTCAGCCAGGTCCACAGCGACATTACCATCAATCCCTTCAAGGATATGCCCTATGAGTTGGACATGACAAGGATTGAGCAGTATTTAGATACATACACGAAACTCATAGCACATACATTAGAGCGATGAAGGTTCTGCATATAACATATACTGATGCAGGCGGCGCAGGCATTGCCGCTACGAGGATACACAAATCCCTGTGCCAACAAGGCATAGAGAGTTCAATGTTAGTGGCCGACAAGACATCCTTCGATGATGGTATCTATACAGCGGAAACATGTTTCACTCCGTCCTACATCCCGCCTAAAAACAGAGTACTGAGAAAGATAATGAAAACGGCGCGCAAGCGCGGCCATTTCCTCGGCACCCTGGAGCGCTACGACCGCCTCGTCAACCTTATCCCCTCCGCCCACAAAACCTTTTTCACCTCGCCCCTTTCCAACTACAATCTCAACCAGCATCCTGCCGTCATTGAAGCCGATATCATTCACCTGCACTGGATTGCGAACTTTGTCGATTATCCAACCTTCTTCCCCACCATTGACAAACCTATTGTCTGGACATTGCACGATGAGAACCTTGCATATGGCGGCTTCCATTACGGCCGGGAACGTGAACAATACTACCCTTATTATGCCAAAGTTGAAGATGCCTACTGCCAAATAAAACAATCGTCATTGGCACAATGCAAGGATATCCATGTAGTGGCATTGTCTCGAATGATGAAGGATTTCTACACCACACATTCATTCTTGGCCGACCGTCCAACAACAATCATCCACAATGGAATAGACACCGACATCTTCCGCCCACTCGACAGAAACATCGGCCGACAGATATATCACATCCCGGAGCATAATTATGTAATCGTATTCTGCTGTGTTAATCTCAACGACAGAAGAAAAGGACTTGCAGAACTGGTCGAAGCCATAAGCAAGCTGCAGCGACCCGATATAACGCTTCTCTGTATTGGCGGCGGACATTTCAACACCGATCTGCCCGTTGATATCAAATACACCGGTCCCATCAACAATCCGTATCTGTTGGCAATGACCTATTCATGTGGCGACCTCTTCGCCTTTCCCTCCTATCAGGAAGCCTTTGCCCAAGCCCCGCTTGAGGCAATCGCTTGCGGCCTGCCTATAGTTGCATTCCCTTGTAGCGGCATGGAGGAATTGATTAATGCAGACAACGGCGTCGTTTGTCAAGACTTCACTACCGAGTCTTTAGTAGAAGGGCTCCGCGAAGTGACCTACAAAGACTACGACACAAGCATCCTGCACAACGATATCGCACAACGGTTAAACAGCACTGTAATCGCAAACCACTACATCAATCTATACAATAAGATACTTCACCCGTAAGGCACGAAACGACTCCCCATATCCACCTCATGTACGACATCATTAAATCCAAAATACTAAACAACAGACTTTTCTTTACTGGGGTCGCTATAATACTTATCGTCCTTTACCACTACTATTGCGCCTTATCACAGATACATCTTTTATCCATTTTCAGAAGAGGGTATATCGGCGTCGACATCTTTTTCTTTTTTAGCGGATTAGGACTCGGTTACTCATATAACAAAAACACCCTGAAGCAATTCTACAGAAACCGAATCTGGAGAATAATGCCATTATACTGGATATGGGCTATTGTACATTTGATAGTGGTGGGCATCCAGAACAATGTACTTCCCTCTTTCTTGGACGTTTTCGGCATTTTTACAACATTGAGTTACTATGGCATCGGTAGCATACGGAGCAACTGGTATCTAAGTGCCATTCTATTGTTATATGCCATTTATCCAATACTATACACGCTCACAAAGAAATGCAAATGGATATTCCTCCTACTGACGGTCGGCCTCACTTTTTTCATTATTTACAAGATTCAACTGAACTGGTATCACAATGTTTTTATTGGAAGACTCTACATCTTCCTGTTGGGCATCTATGTCTATCAGTCAATTAATAACAACGACCACAAGCCACTTTTTGACCTTATTGCAGTTTCCGTCGTTTCGATATTAGGTTTTGTATCTATATTCTGTGATTCCCATCCATTTGACTATTGGGGAACCTGTTGTTTCTGCCCCGTCGTCATCGGATTGATATGTATGCTGCCGACCAAAATACTAGATTTCAAAATTATATCGGTCTGTGGGAAATATTCACTCGAAATCTTTATCGGTAATTGCTGGACCATGTTGCTGATGACAACCCTGACAAGCAACAACATAGACACCATTTGGAAAAGTCTTTCATATTTCGTATCCAATGCGCTCTTCGCGATAGTACTGATATATGCAAATAAGACAATCCAGGCACTCGTACGGAAGCGCATCCGAACCATCTAATGAAACTCTCCATTATCATACCAACTTACAATAGTGCATCGGTTTTACCGAAAGCGCTTGACAGTATTATATGCCAGACTTTCACCGATTGGCAGGTGCTGATAATGGACGGAGTTTCTACCGATGACACTCTCAAGGTCGCCCAATCGTATAACGACCCCCGTATTCACATCTACTCGGAGCCTGACAAAGGCATATATGATGCCATGAACAAAGGCATCAAAAAGGCCCAAGGCGAATGGCTCTATTTCCTCGGAAGCGATGATTGGCTGCTTAATGGCAACGTACTGAACGACATCTTTGCTCAAGACATCAGTGATTACGATGTGGTATATGGAGAAGTGGATGCGCCGCACTTGGCAGCTAATCATTCCGGAGAATGGACCCTGCAAACATTAGACCGCAACCGATGCCATCAGGCAATCTTTTATAGGAGAAATGTTTTCAAAAGATTAGGTGGCTACAACACAAAATACAAAATCTGGGCCGACTATGATTTAAACCTCAAATGGTTCTTCAACAAGAAAGTCAAGAAGAAACATATACCAACCGTAATAGCACATTATTCTGAAGGGGGCTATAGCTCGATATGCGATACGGAAATGTTGAAAGACCTGTCTTGGATATTACTGGTCAGGGGCAGGAAGATGTACTCTGCAGAAGAAAAGAAGGAACTTATCAATGAAGCCCTCTGCACGGAGACTTCCCCACTGAAACGTCGAGTTCTAAAAATCTGGCGATTACTATTAAAGTCTAAAAAGTAATGATTTCCGTTGCCCTTTGCACATATAATGGCGAACGCTATATTCGCGAGCAGCTACAATCCATCTTCGAGCAAAGCATGCCCGTGGATGAAGTGGTAATTGGCGACGATGGCAGCAGCGATGCAACCATAGACATTATTAATTCATTCAAAGACAAATTACCCATACGCATATTAGAGAGCACTCGACAGCGTGGTGCAATAAAAAACTTCCTACATACTATTTCCGAATGTCACGGTGAAATTATCTTCTTGAGCGATCAGGATGACGTCTGGGTACCCAATAAAGTAGAAACCATTATTCAATATTTCAACACTCACAGCCAAACAGATGCAGTATTCACCGATGCCACTCTAATTGATTCCGCAGGAAATCCCCTGGAGGGCAACTACACTTTATGGGACTATTTCTTTGACGAGATTTCACGCAAACGCTGCGAAATGGGACTGATGATTGAGGAGTTCTGCGCCAGCGCCCATGCAACAGGAGCAACCATGGCGTTCCGCAAGCGTCTGACAGCACGTTTCCCAAATAGAGATGACGTTTGGCACGATGAATTAATTGCCCGCCTCGCTGTTGCTTCGCATTCTCTTGCATACCTTCCAGAACAACTAATCTGCTATCGCATACACAGCAGCCAACAAATAGGCATCTCACCCCATGGCCCGAAGGATGGCCTTGAGAGAGATTATCGCATGCCCGAAATGCCTTACTCCATCGAGGACCTGTTCCTCACTAACGAAGATGACATCCGGCACATCCATTTTCTTGAATTTCGGTGCCAACTCAAACATCAAGTTCTTGGATGGGCTAATGCAATTATGCATCTGTCTTTGTATAGAAAGATTTACCATCGGCATGCGCTGGCATTTGCCCTGTATGATATGAAGTCATCCATCCGACACACGGTCCGAAGAATCGTAAATAAGTTCAAACAGTAAATGAACCCCACCGTCTCCATAGTCCTCCCCTGCTACAACGGTGCAGGCTTCTTGGCGCAGTCCATCGACAGCGTTATTTCGCAGACCTATACCAACTGGGAGCTTATCATTGTCAACGACTGCTCAAAGGACAACTCCCTGGACATCATGCAGGACTATGCAGCACACGACTCGCGCATCCTTATCATCAACAACGAGCATAATCTCAAACTTCCTGGTGCTTTGAACCGAGGGTTCCAAGAAGCCCGTGGCAAATACCTCACTTGGACCTCTCACGACAACCGCATGGCACCCACCATGCTCGAAGAGTTCGTTTCCTACCTGGACGACAACCCCAACAAAGGGCTCGTCACCGCCTGCTATGCGGCCTTCAGCCTCAAGACCGGCGAGCAGCTCTATGAGGTGCACCACCCCGACCCGCAGTTGCACCTCCCACTCTTCAACTGCGTCTGCTATGCTTTCATGTACCGCCGCGAAGTGCTGGAAACCGTGGGCGATTACGACACCACACTGTTCCTTGTGGAGGATTACGACTATTGGGTGCGTATATGGCAGAAATACCCCGTGGGCAAGATATACAAGGTGCTCTACTACACCGGCGTTGGCGACGACACCCTCACCCTCTCACGCAAGAAAGAGATTGCCCAGAAACTGGTAGAAATGCGACTGCGCTATTTCGACAGCTTTAACGACGCCCTCTCGTCTCATCCTGACTTGCAACGTAAGTTCTACATCTCCATCGCCGACAATCTCCATGGCATCCCACGCTTGAAATTCACCTTCCAACGCGGAATGAGTTTTGCAGCACGCTACTGGTGCTACCTCCGGCCCAAGAAAAGACTTGGCAAATTAAAAAGAAAACTATGTCACGCCTGACGGTGCTCATGCCAACATATAATGTGGCCCAATGGGTCGAGGAGGCCATCCAGAGTGTCCTTAGCCAGACCTATCGCGACTTCGAGTTGCTGGTGGTTGATGACGGCTCTACTGACGACACACTCGACCATGTGCTCTCCATTCAAGATGAGCGCATCCGCATTGCCGCATTCCCAGACAATGTAGGCTTGGCCGAAAACCTTAACCGAGGTCTCGACCTCATCAATACGGAGTTAGTGGCCCGCATGGACGGCGACGACATCGCAGAACCCGACTGGCTGGAGACGGGTATCAAAATACTCGACACCCACCCCGATGTGGGCATCTGTAGCTTTGGCTTTCAGTTCTTCGGCACGAAGACCTCTTTGGTACGTTTCCCTGAACACAACGAGGACTCCAAAGCCCAGATGCTCTTCGGCTGCACGGTCATCGTTCCCGTGTTCCGCAAATCCATCTTCACTGATAACCACCTACGCTACCTTACTGAGACCTTTCCTGCTGAAGACTACAGCCTTTGGGCAAGAGCCTACCGTGTGGCAAAGGTCTATAACGTCCAGCGCACACTCTTCCACTACCGCACCCACCCCAGCCAGATTTCCACTGCCCGTCGCGAAGCACAGATTGTCAAGAGCAACGAGGTACGGTTACAAATGCTCGCATGGCTGAATCCCAACTTCAACGACGATGAGAAGCGCTATTTTTTAGACTACTTCGTGCCCTGCCATATCAACAGCAAGGCTGATATAGGCAATCTCAAGCGTTTTGCCGACCTGCTTGTATGTCACAATACACAAGGCCATTACTCCACCGATGCCCTGCGGCGCAAGTTTAAATCGCATATTGGCTACGGGGTGTTGGAATTTGCGGAACACACCTACTTCCCCATGCGCTACACCCCCGTCGCCTTGGCTCGACTGATAGCTGACAGTCTCTACTCCACGCTGCCCACCAAGAATCGCCGCAAACTGATAGCCAAATGTCTGCTGCTGAAAAAGAAATGAGCACACTGCAGTACTTTTGCCGCAAACTCCACAACCTCACTCACCCAGTGTTGGGACGCATCTTGATGCTACATAGAGTGGTTGAACACCGCAGCGAGGATGCAAACCGTGAATTGGAGGTGACGCCACAATTCCTAGAGCAGACCATCAATAACTATTGCAATCAAGGCTATCGGTTTGTCTCCATTGATAAAGCTTGTGCCATCATCGCCAACGGCCGCAGCAATCGGCCTTTCGTCTGCCTCACCTTCGACGACGGCTACCGCGACACCTTCGACCTTGCCTATCCCCTATTGAAGAAGCTCGATATCCCCTTCGTTGTTTATGTAACCACTGGCTTCGCCGACGATACCGCCTCAATGTGGTGGTACGGCAAGACAGAGGCGATGAACTGGGAACAAATAAAGGTTCTGGACAATGACCCCTTGTGTACTATCGGTGCCCATACCGTCTCACATCCACGGTTGAGTACACTTGCGGAAGAGGAGACACGCAAAGAGATTGTCGATTCAAAGCGCCGCTTGGAGGAGATGTTGGGGCATTCCGTCAACCATTTCTCCTATCCTCACGGGGATTATAACACGACTACATTACAAGTAGTCAATGAAGCCGGGTTTACCTCCGCACTTAAAGCCTGGGGCGGGAATATAAGAAAAGGCGACGCCAATCTGTTGGAACTGCCACGAATAGAACTAAAAGAGCCATGAGACACTTTGGCAACGGCATAAAAGACAAGCTCTCGGTCATCATTCTCTCATACGCCATTGACAGCGACATCTATGAGATGAACTGTCAGGCATTAAAGTCTCTCATGGAGTCTGAAAAGTGGACGGACTCCGACCTGCAAGTGCTACTTATCGAGAGCAAGAAAGACAGCGTCTATACCTACCCCTTCCCCAATGTTCAAGTACTTATTCCGAACGAAGAGTTCGGCTTTCACAAGTTCTTCAATATCGGAATAAACCACACCGACGGAGAATACATCGCTTTCTGCAACAATGACATTATCTTCAAGCCGGGATGGTTCAGCGAAATAAAAAAAGTTGCTAACGCCCACAAACGTTTCCTCTGCTTCTCGCCCATCGACGACAGCGGCGACTACCCCAATATGATGTCCAAAAAACTGCCCCGCAACAAAGACTACTACAAAGGCTGGGAACACCAGCAGCATTTCGCACCGTGGTGCTTCGTGTGGAAACGTAGGGTATTTGACATTACCGGCCCATTCGATGAAAGCGTCGACTTCTACGGCGCCGACTGCGACGAGCAAAACATGATGAGCCGCAACGCGCTATGGAGTGTAGTCTGCACCAAATCCGTAGTGAACCATCTAGCCGGTCAGACGGCCATTGTGAAACAATCCGGGGCAAACGATAAATATCGTATCACCGACTACGAGAAATACCCTCTGACAGAGTTCGAGAAGGCGCACAACTACCCTCTGTGGATATACGACGACTATCGGTTCTACGACGGCTATCAGAAACTGAAAAAGAAATGGGGATTGGATAACACGAACAAATGGCTGCAACGAATAATCACAAACCATCCCATCCTGAACTTCCGTCCACTGACCAGACTACTCTTCACCAAACGCATGAACCACTTTTTCTGCCGACTGAGAGGAATACAACCGTAATGCATGTATAACAACCATTCCGTCTCCTTCGTTTCTTTCGCCAACAGCCGCTATGCCTCACAGGAGCGTATCAAGCACGAGGCTGAAGAGATGCATTTCTTCGAGCACATCTATGTGGGCGACGAGAAGATGCTTGAGCCGTGGTATTATAAGAAATACAAAGATCGTTGGCCCGAGCGCAGCTTCGGCTATTGGCAGTGGAAACCCTACATCATCCGTCGCGTCATGGACCGCATGGAGGAGGGCGACTACCTGGTCTATGCTGACGCAGGCTGCACCCTCAATCCCCGAGGCATCCCTCGACTAAAAGAATTTCTGCAGATGGTCACCGACAGCCCTTGTGGTGTCCTCGGCTTCGACCAGCACTTCCGTGAAGCGGAATGGACAAAGGCCGACCTCTTCGACTACTTCGGCGTCCTGGGTGACCCCAAATATATGGACCACGGGCAGGTAGCCTCGGGCTGTATCATTATCCACAAGAAGCCCGCCTCGCAACGCCTCGTCGACGAGTGGCACTACATCATGCACTTCCACCACGACCTCGCCACCGACTCGCCATCGAAGCTTCCCAATGTCCCCAACTTCCAGGAGAACCGCCACGACCAGAGCGTCTTCTCCCTACTGATGGTCAAATACGGCGGCGTAGAGCTCCCCGTTGAGGAGTTCTTCACCGAAGGCGACTGGGAAGAGCTGAAGAATTATCCCATCTGGGCCACCCGCAAGCGCATGAAAAAACGCACCTGGCAAAAGGAAATCAATTACCGCATCAAGAAACTCTTCAAACAATAACATGAAAGCATACGTCACTTTCTGCAACACAGCCAATTACCTAGAGGGTCTAATGGCTACTTGGCTCTGTCTTCGTGATACCGGGACCACCATCCCCTTTTACGCCATGCTGCCCACCAAGCTGATTCAAGAATGCCCCAACGAGGTATCCAATCTGAAAAAAGAAGGCATCAACATTATTGAATACGCACATCCCGTTACCGTTCCACAAGAGCTACTTGACAATAACACAAAAGCCGGAAATCTTCGCGGAAACCAATGCTATGACAAACTGCTGGTATTTGAACAGACCCAATTCGAGAAGATAGTTTACATCGATACCGACATCTACATCCTTCAATCGCTGGACAAGTTGTTTGATATGCCTCACATGGCTGCCATGATTGCAGGAAAGAGTTACCCCGGCAATGAAACCTGGGTCGACCTCTCTGCCGGCATTCTCACCATTGTACCCCAAGAAGGAATGGTGGAGAAACTGATGCAGAAAATCCCCGAAGTCATAGAGAAAGGTGGGGCCTTGGGTGACATGAGCATACTTCAAGCCTACTATACCGATTGGCCCCAACATCCAGAACTGGATATGGGCGAAAAATATGGCGTCATGTCCTATTATGCCCATTATTTTGAAAAGCATTTAGGTTATCATTACACTAACGAAATCGATGACCCCAAGTCGGTGGCCATCATCCACTATGCCAGCGAGAAGAAACCCTGGATGCAGCACTGGAGTGCCCTGTCGGTGTTCAAACAGGAGTTGCAGTTGACTGCACTCCGCCTTATCCACAAGCGCAACACCGACGCCGTACTGCTGGAATACAAGCACCTCGTGCGCAAAGCACGCAAGCTCCTCTACGCCAAATGAGTCTTCGCACCCTCTACCGCCGCTACCGTCACCCGCTGCGCTCTTCAGACGGGCATATCCTCTACTATAACTGGTGGAATAAGCAGCCGGCCGACGAGATTTGGTTTACCACCTTTCTCCGCCACCACGGATACCTTGATCGCTACCCAAAGACTCAATTTGTGCTTTTCTCCGCCCTCGGAAACCTCAATATCTTGCGTCTTGACACTCTGGTGCATCCTTTCTCGCACAACCGCAAGCGCATCTATTTCAATGGCGAGAACAACCACCATCCCAACTTTGCCCCCTATCTGCACAACCTCCTCGACCACCGCAGCATCGACCTCTCCCTAGGCTTCGATTATACCGACGACCCTCGCTACCTGCGGTTCCCCCTGTGGCTTTTGGAAATGTTTCCTCCCCAATCAACAGTCAATGACATCAAACGCATCTGCGACCAATTGAGCCACCAGCAGTGGGATTCCACCGCGCGCAGCCGTTTCTGCGCTTTGGTTTCCGGCAACCGCGGTCCCGACGACCCGGGGGCACAGCGACGCACACGGCTGGTCGAGAGCCTCAACGCTATCGCCTCGGTCGACTGCGCCGGCAAACTCCTCCACAACACCGACGAGCTGAAGACCCGCTTCAACGACAACAAGGCCGAGTTCCTCAAGCAGTATAAGTTCTACATCTGCCCCGAAAACGCCTCCGTCGAAGGTTATGTCACTGAAAAAGCGTTCCATGCTATAGGTTCGGGTTGTATCCCCATCTACTGGGGCGCCTGCGGCAACCCCGAGCCCGACGTGCTCAACCGCGACGCTATCCTCTTCTGGGATCCCGACGGAGACAACGAAGAGTTGCTCCACAGAATCAGCGTCCTGCAATCCGACGACCGCCTCTACCGCGACTTCTTCGAGCAACCCCGCCTGAAAGACGATGCCTGGCAGGTGGTGGCCAACTACTTCGACCAACTGGAGCAACACCTCAACAACCTCTTCCGATAATGCCGCGCCTCTCCATCATCATACCCGCCTACAATGCAGAAAATTACCTGCCGAAATGCCTTGACAGCATCTTCTCGCAGGACTTCTCCGACTATGAGGTGCTCTGCATCGACGACGGAAGCACCGACGGCACCCCTGCCCTGCTGGAGCAATACGCCACGCAACGCCCCAACCTGCACATTCTCAAGCAACCCAACCAAGGCATGGCCACCGCCCGCAACCTTGGACTCGATAACGCCACGGGCGACTATATCCTCTTCATTGACAGCGATGACTGGCTATGCGACGGGGCCCTCTCCACCCTCGCAGCCGCACTCACCGGTGAGGACATTGTTGGCTTCAACGCCCAGAAATATCATGAGCCCGACGGGCAAAACTCCTTCCAACCCTCTGTCACCGAGAGTGAAAGCACCACTGGCTGGGACTACTTCAACTGCCATCGCCTCACTCCCACCGACATCCACTTCGTCTGCATCTGGCAACGCGCCTACCGCCGTGAGTTCCTCAACGACAGCCATCTGCGCTTTGCCGACGGTTTGCGTCGCGGCGAGGACGACCTCTTCTCCACCTTGGCCATGCTCCGCGCCGCCTCGGTGAAAACCATCACCGACTGCCTCTACACCTACCGCGTGCGGCAGGGCAGCATCACCCGCACCGACGACCCCCGCCTGACCGACGACAGCCGCCGTGTGCAACACCTCCTGGCCGAGACCTTCGTCCCTTTGGAGGGTATCGACAAACAGGTCATCTACCAAGTGCTGGCATCGAACTACATCAACAGTTTAACCAAATCACATAACTCACTCTCTGACAACGAATGGCGCTACTTTAAGGAGGTATGCGTCACCCCGCGGCACCGGCGTCTCTACCGCCTCGCTCGCATCCATCCAATCCTCCTTCGAACCTATATCTCTATATCGCACATAATCAGTAATTAATCCCTACTAACACCGTATCAACACCGTACCATCAACGTATCCCCACCGTATCCGCACCGACGGTGGTCGGAGATGGAGCGGAGGGGGACCGGAGAAGGACCGGAGGGGAACCCTACCAAACCATGCTGTTTACTTCAATCGAATTTATGATTTTCCTGCCGGCAGTATTTTTGATATACTGGCTGTTGCGTCGGCAGGTGCGCTGGCAGAACCTGCTGGTGGTGGCGGCATCGTACCTGTTCTACGGATGGTGGGACTGGAGGTTCCTGATTCTCATAGCGTTCACCTCGCTGTGCAGCTACTTGAGCGGACGGCTCATGACTCCGGGAGCGAAGCGCAACCGCGCCGTGATGTGGGGCAACATCGTCATCAACCTGGTCATCCTGGGGCTGTTCAAATACTACGACTTCTTCGCCACCGAGTTCGCACAACTATTTGGCCTGCAGTCCGACAGCATCACCCTACGGCTGGTGCTTCCCGTCGGCATCTCCTTCTACACCTTCCAGGCGCTGAGCTACTCCATCGACGTATACCGCGGCAAGTTGGAGCCCACACGCGATGTGGTGTCGTTCTTCGCCTACGTCAGTTTCTTCCCGCAGCTGGTAGCAGGACCTATCGAGCGGGCCACCAACCTGTTACCACAGTTCTCCGAGGAGCGCCGCTTCGACTACGGCATGGCCGTGGACGGCGTGCGCCAGATGCTGTGGGGCTTCTTCAAGAAGGTGGTGGTGGCCGACAACTGCGCGGTCTATGTGGACGAGATTTGGGGCGATATCGCCAGCCAAAGCAGTGTCAACCTGATTGTTGCAGCGGCACTTTTCTCCATCCAAATATATTGTGACTTCTCGGGCTACAGCGATATCGCCATTGGATGCGCCAAACTGTTCGGCATCAGGCTGATGCGCAACTTCAAAGTGCCCTATTTCAGCCGCGATATCGCCGAATTCTGGCGTCGTTGGCACATCAGTCTCACCACCTGGTTCCGCGACTACGTCTACATCCCGCTGGGCGGTAGCCGGGTGGATAAGTGGAAAGTGGTGCGCAACACGTTCATCATCTTCCTTGTCAGCGGGTTGTGGCACGGAGCCAACTGGACTTTCCTCCTTTGGGGCGCCTTCCACGCCCTGCTGTTCCTGCCGCTGATATTGCTGGGGCGGAACCGCAAACACACTGACACTGTAGCCGAAGGGCGCTGGTTGCCAAGCATCAAGGAGCTTGGCCAGATGGCGCTGACCTTCCTCCTCGCCGCCCTGGGATGGATACTCTTCCGCAGCCAGAGCATCGGCGAAGCCGTAGACTTCTTTGGGGGCATAATCGGTGGCGGCATGGGCGACATCAGCATCCCGAAACGGACTTTGGTATTTGTTCTCATCCTAACGGTGGTGGAGTGGCTGCAACGAAACCGCGAACACGGACTGTCGATGGAGGGTGTACGCAGCGGAGTGGTGCGCTACGCCTGCTACCTCACCGTACTGGCACTGATATTCATGTTCGGCGTCTTTAACGAGACATTCATCTACTTCCAGTTCTGATTCATGAAACGATTTCTTGTCAAACTCGGCATCACCGCAGCGGCACTCTTGGCAGTGGCTTGGGGGCTGGATTTGATTATCACCCACAACCTCAAACGCTCCAATGCCCGCATGTACAGCACCTATAACGCCATCTACTGCGACACCTTGCAGTGCAACGCCGTGGTGATGGGCTCCTCACGCGGGCAGGTGCAGTACGATGTGCGCATACTTGACAGCATCGCAGAACTCAACTGCTATAATCTCAGCGTCGACGGGCGCTGTATCGACGCCGAAGTAGTTATCTATAATGCCTACCGCCACCATGCACCCAGACCGCGTGTCATCATACAGAACATCGACTGGGGCACCCTACAGATGAGCAACGGATACGAGCGCGAACAATACCTGCCCTACCTGGACAAAGACGACCTCTACCGACAGACGAAGGATAGCGAGGGATTTAACTGGGCCGACCGCTGGTTGCCGTTGGTGCGCTATGCCGGTTACCGCAATGTCATTCTCGAAGGCCTTGGCCTGCCAGCCAAGATGGCCCGACCCAGCAATATATACAAGGGATATATTGCCGTTGATGCGCCGTGGGACGGATCTGCCCTCCAGCAGATTGACACACTGGGATTTGTGTGCAATCCGGAAGCGGTGGACATCTTCAACCGATACCTAGCGCAGTGTCAGGAGGAAGGCGTCCAAGTGGTGATGGTCTACGCCCCATTCTATTTTGGTGCCACGCAAAAGATGGGATCTGCTGTCGACTCGATGTTTGCGCTCTATCAGTCGTTTGCCGACCGCTACGGCTGCGACATACTCAACTACACCTACGACAGCATCTGCTTTGATACACTCAACTTCTATAACGCCAGCCACATGAACTATCATGGGACAGAGCAGTTCTCCGTCAAGCTGGCACATGATTTAAAGGAACTCCTACAGCAATGAAGAAAGTACTCATCGTATTCGGCACGAGGCCCGAAGCCATCAAGATGGCTCCTGTGGTGAAAGAGCTGCAACGGCGCAGTGAACAGTTCGAGGTCATCGTCTGCGTCACCGGGCAGCACCGCGAGATGCTTGACCAAATGCTCAGCGTGTTCGACATCACGCCAGACTATGACCTTGACATCATGCAGCCGGGACAGGACCTGTACGATGTCTCTGCCCGCATCCTGCTGGGTATGCGCGATGTGCTAACCAAAGAAAAACCCGACCTTGTGCTGGTGCATGGCGACACTTCCACCTCGACCTTTGCCGCCTTGGCCGCTTTCTACCAGCAGATTCCCGTGGGGCATGTGGAAGCAGGCTTGCGCACCGGCAATATCTATAGTCCGTGGCCCGAGGAGATGAACCGTCAGCTGAACGGAAGGCTCTGCACCTGGCATTTCGCCCCCACGGAGACGGCACGGCAGAACCTTCTGAAGGAGCATGTCGACGATAAGCATATTGTCGTGACCGGCAACACCGTCATCGACGCATTGCATTGGGTGGTGGCATCGGGCAAAGCGGTGGCACCACAGTTCAACCGCGACGAAAAGCGCCGCATGGTGCTCATCACCGGTCACCGCCGCGAGAACTTCGGTGACGGAATGAAGCATATCTGCCAGTCCATCAATGCGCTGGCCGAGCAGTGCAAAGATGTAGACTTCGTCTACCCCATTCACCTCAACCCCAATATCCGCCGTCCGGTACAGGAAATCATCGACGGCAGTCGGAGCAACGTCTATCTGCTGGAGCCGTTGTCGTATCTCGAATTTGTAGACATGATGCAGCAGTGCACCCTGATACTCACCGACAGTGGTGGCATTCAGGAGGAGGCACCCGCCTTCGGCAAGCCCGTGCTGGTGATGCGCGACACCACCGAGCGTCCCGAAGCCATCGAGGCCGGTACCGCCCGGCTGGTGGGCACCGACAAAGAGACCATCATAAACGCCGTCGCCGAACTCCTTACCGACGCAGCATCTTACCACGCCATGGCCCATGCCGCCAATCCCTTCGGCGACGGCCATGCCGCCGAACGCATTGCCGAATTCATTGCTAATGACTAACAGCATCCACCTGCCGGGACTCAACGGGCTGCGAGCCATCGCAGCACTGTCCGTCATGTGGGGCCATGTCTTCCAAAAGGATTTCGGCAATTGGGGAACGAGCGGCTTCAGCCTGCCTGTGGTGGCTGACGGCGTGACTCTGTTCTTTGTCATCAGCGGATTCCTGATTACCTATCTGTTGTTGAACGAGCAAAAGACCAGCAGCGATATCAGCATCCCTAAATTCTACATGCGCCGTATACTCCGCATCTGGCCCATCTACTATGTCTACATGATCATTGCGCTATGGGTCACCGGCACATGGCATGACAGCAATATTTGGTACTATGGTTTCTTCGCGGCCAACATACCGTTCATTCTAGCGGCAGGCATCTGGCCGATAGTCCACTATTGGAGTATCGGCGTCGAGGAGCAGTTCTATCTGTTCTGGCCATGGCTGGTCAAACTGACCAAAGGCAAGTACGGCCGGTTGCTGGCTGTGGCAGCGACATTGTGCGGCATCTGGCTGGTATGCAAATGGGGAGTGTATGTGGCCTGTGGGCCGAACACCCTGTATCGGTTCTTCGCCGCGACCCGCTTCGACTGCATGATGATAGGCGCCCTGGGGGCCATCCTTTATTTCAAAGGAAACACACTATTCATGAAGACGGTTGGCAACCGTTGGGTCGGACTCATCTGCCTCACGGCCTTAGCCTTTTCAACGCCTTGGATGGGCTGTGTACCTGCCCCTGTCCGCCCACAAGTACTGGCACTGTTGTCGCTTGCAGCCATCATGAGTCAACTGACAGACAACCCTGTGGTAAGCCTTGAGAACCGCGTGTGCGACACCGTGGGAAAGATATCCTACGGCATCTATGTCATACATCCACTGATGATCTCTCTGATGTCGGGACTCTGGCGCAATGCCGGGCTACAGATTAGCTCATTCTGGGATGGAGTAATCATCTATATCGGTATGACCGTATCCGTGTGCGCCATCGCATGGTTGTCATACAGATACTTTGAGCGTCCATTCCTCAAGATGAAAGACCGCTTTACCATAGTACGCAGCCAAAGTTCCATGCAAAGATAAGCAGCCATCATGCCACACTTCTCTGTCATCATACCGCTGTATAACAAGGCGCCCTACGTCGCGAAAACCGTCGAGAGCGTGTTGGCTCAAACCCATGGAGACTATGAGCTAATCATCATCGACAACGGATCCACGGACGGGAGCAACGGGGTTATAGCGCAGATTACAGACCCACGAATTCGGATTGTGCGGTTAGAGGAGAATGTCGGCGTCAGCAATGCCCGAAACAAAGGCGTTGAATTATCTACTGCGCCTTACATCACTTTCCTTGATGCTGACGACTGGTGGGAGCCGACCTTCCTTGAGGAGATGGCAGCGCTGATTGAGCGACACCCGAGTGCTGGCATTTACGGCACGGGCTACTATATCGTCAAGAACGGCAAGAAACGGGTGGCGCCTATCGGCGTGGAGGATGGCTTCACGGAGGGAGAAATCAACTACTGCCGCGTGTATGCGAAGACACTCTGCATGCCATTGACAAGTATATCAATATGCATGCCACGGACAGTGTTCGAAGAGAGCGGCGGGTTCCCTGCGAACATCAAACTGGGTGAAGATTTCCTGCTGTGGATACGGGTTGCCCTAAAGCACCAGGTGATGCTGCTTAACAAGCCGTTGAGCAACTACAACCAGGATGTAGACGTCACCTACCGTGGCACGCATAAAAAGGTGTATGATCCTGACTCCTTCAGTACATTTTACTTTGACCAGTTTGCTGCAGAAGAAAAGTCTAATAGCGACTTAAAAGTACTTTTGGACAGATTGAGGGTATACTCCTTGATGACCTTTAGACGAGACAACAAATATCCAGAGAGGGTAATGAAGGAAATAAGCAAGGTGGATTTCTCAAATGTGGAACCCATCTACAAGTTCTACTATAAGGCTCCCTACTGGATGGTAAAAACGTACTTGAAAATCATTCACATCCTCTCCTCGATTAAACATAGAATAGTATAACACAATGAAAATATTGAGAAAAGCATTATCGCGTCTGCGCGGCGAGCAAAACATAGACAAACTCATTCGGCGAGGCCTGACCATTGGCAAAGGTTGCAGACTAGGCAACTGTAGCATAGACCCGTCGCACTGCTTCCATATCACTATAGGCGACAATGTCGTTTTCGGGCCACAGGTCCGCATTCTTGCCCATGATGCCAGCACAGGAGTATTTCTTGGATATACCAGGGTGGCCAATGTAAACATCGGAAGCAATGTGTTTATCGGAGCTCATAGCATAGTGTTGCCCGGTGTTACCATTGGCGACAATGTCGTTATCGGCGCTGGCAGCATAGTATCCAAAGACATCCCCTCCAACTCTGTGGCAGTAGGTTCTCCTGCAAAAGTAATTAAAACGCTGGAAGAGTTTCTCGCTACGAAGAAGAAAGAAATGGTTGAAGACAATATCTTCAACGAAGAGTACACATTGAGGAATCCGCAATTCGGGCCGGAACATGTACAAAAGTTGGTTGATTCCTGCAAAAGGAATGGAAGGATCTATGTAAAATGATACCACGCATAATACATTATTGCTGGTTTGGACGAGGTGAAATGCCGCAGTTAGCCAAAGACTGCATCGCCTCATGGCATAGGTTTATGCCCCATTGGGAATACAAACTGTGGAACGAGGATAACTTCGACGTAAACAGCTGCCCTTATACCGCCGAAGCTTACAATGCCAAAAGGTATGCTTTTGTTACTGATTATGTACGACTATACGCCCTCAAGACCGAAGGCGGAGTATATATGGACACCGATGTGGAAATGCTAAAGCCTTTGGATGACCTATTGCACCTCAAAGCCTTTACCGGATACGAGGGCAGCAAACACAAGCCTCCAGTCACAGGATTGATGGCAAGCGAAGCTGGCGGCGATTGGGTGACCGAACAACTGGCAACTTACGACGATGCGCACTTCCTCATGCCTGACGGCACTTATGACACAACAACCAACACCCGGCGCATCAGCCGTATTATGCAAGCCAACGGCTTTGTGTGCGATGGAAAACAAAAGCAATACAAAGATCTTACCGTCTTCCCCACAGACTATTTCTGTCCACATCAGACAACTGGTGAGTACCTGCTGACGAAGAATACCTACTGCAACCATCACTTTATGGGTTCCTGGAATGACAAAAAAAACAAAGGATGGAAAGGCGTGGTGCGAACACTGGTAGGTGCCAATAATATGACACGATTGATTAAACTGAAAAGAAAAATCATAGGATGATACCCTATCTCCCTAAACAAATCGCCACAAAAGGCATCTACCTCTATCTCGGAGTGCTGACAGCAGTATCACTGGTATTCTTCAGGCATGCCATGTCCATAGACTTTCTAATTATGGGTGTGATGTGGGTTGTGGGATTCTTCCTGCTAAGCAACTATTGCAGCAAGAAATGGCAAGAGACTCCGCAGAAGAAATTCTTATTAAACTTATTCCTCATCGCCTTAGGCCTCCGTTGGGCATGGACAATCTTTGCCTATTTTTACTATTTCATCAAGACGGGGATGCCGTTTGAATTCTCGGCAGGTGACTCAATCTGGTACTATGAAGAGACGATGGGCAACGTTCATGCTAATATAAAGGATGTGTGGAACTACTTGTTTGTGGATACGAATTCCATCTCCGACTCGGGATATATATTCTTCCTCTCATTACTAAGCAAACTGACTGGCGAAAGCATCCTTATACCGCGATTAGTTAATGGCATCTTCAGTGCTGGAACCTGTGTGCTTATATACTTTCTTGCCAAGCGCAATATCGGTGAGGAGGGCGGTCGATTGGCAGCAGTCTTCTCCTGCTTCATGCCTAACTTTATCTTCTACTGCGGCACGCACCTGAAAGAATCATTAATGATATTCTTAATGGTAGCTTTCCTGGAGCGTGCCGATTATCTACTGCGAAGCAAGAAGTATAACGTATTCTCCATTGTTATCCCTGTTTTACTAGCCCTCAGCCTCTTCTCTTTCCGTACCGTATTGGGTGGCGCTGCTGTTTTCGCATTTGTGACCGCTATTGTTTTCACCAACACCGCGGTCATTGGTAAAGCTAAACGATATATGCTTATTGGTTGGGGATTACTTGCGGTATTTACGTTCACAGGTGGTACTATCATGAATGAATCGGAAGGTCTGTGGGAACAACGTGAGGACAATCAGATGGCAAAACGTTCTGTGCAAACGGCCCGAGGTAACCAATGGGCTAAATATGCCACCGGTACCGTGATGGCGCCCATGATGTTCGTGTTGCCCTTCCCCACCATGGTAGATGTGGATGAACAATACAACCAGCAGATGATTAGCGGCGGCAACTATGTGCGCAACTTCCTTGGCGGATTTGTGCTCATTGCCGTCTTCAGCGCCATCTTCATCACCAAGAACTGGCGCAATCTTTCGCTCATCGGTTCCTTCGTCATTGCCTATCTGGGCATCGTCTCCACCAGCGGATTTGCTAACTCGGAGAGGTTCCTGTTGCCAGGTCTGCCTGTGCTGCTCATCATGGCGGCATACGGTGTGACATTGCTGAATGCGAAGAACTACAAATTCATCAAGATATGGTACTGGGTGGTGCCCGTCATGGGCTTCGCCTGGGCATTCTTCAAGCTCGGCTCCCGCGGCCTGTTTTAAACAAAGTCATGAAGGTACTACTGATATGCAATTATAAGCCAGGCGTCGGGGGAATCTCGGGGCAAGTGGAGCTCTTGCAGAAGCATCTGCAGGAAGAGGGGCATGTGGCAGATATCTTCAGCACCAAAGCTTCTGTTGTGCGTCGTCTGATGCTTCCATGGAAACTTCGTTCTATGGCTCACAGCTATGATGTGCTGCATATCCACTGTTGCTCTGGCTGGGGATTCATTCCCGCTGTCCTCGGTATCACCGTAGGGCAGCGATTGAAGAAGCGTATCGTGCTGACCTACCATGGGGGTGGTGGTGAGCGATTCTTCGATAAACATGCGCGTTTGGTGCACCGTTACCTAACCCGCACCGATGCCAATATTGTCCTGTCGGGATTCCTTGCACAAGTCTTTGAGAAACACCAGTTACCCTATACCATCATTCCCAATATCATCGAGCTCGACGACAAACAATTCCGTCTACGGGAAACCCTGAAACCCAACTATATCTGCACCCGTGCCCACGAACCACTCTACAACATTCCCTGCATCCTGCGTTCTTTCCAGAAAGTACTGACCGAATTACCAGAATCAACCCTAACATTAGTCGGTGACGGTTCTCAGCACGCGGCATTGGAGAAACTGACCAAGGAGATGGGATTGACGAACGTTACTTTTACCGGACGGGTGGACAACAACGAAATATACCAACTGCTCGACAAAGCCGACATCCTGCTCTCCGCCCCTACCGTGGACAACATGCCGGTCTCTCTGCTTGAAGCTATGAATGCTGGCCTGCTGGTCATTTCCAGCCGTGTAGGCGGCGTAGCCTACATGATTGAGGACGGTACGACGGGCTTACTCTTTGAAAGCGACAACCACCACGAACTTGCCCAGAAGATGCTTGGGGTTTTCAAGAACCAAACCTCCGCAAAAACCATAATCCAGCAGGCTCATCAAGCTGTCAGCGCCTACAGCTGGATGCATATCAAAGACAAATTATATTCCATCTATGGCATTCTTGCATGAACACCTCATCCTGCCCTTGAGCGACCTGATTCGCGGAGAGCAGGTGTATAAATACCTGCGGCTGCTGCGCGTCGCCGAGGACTGGGACGGCAACCAACTGAAAGCCTTCCAGAAGGACCGCCTGCAGAAACTCCTTGTGTATGTATCCACGGAGGTTCCCTTCTACCATGACTGGTTCCACACCCATGGATTGAATCCCGACACTATCACCCTTGACCAACTGCCCGTGGTCAACAAAGAGCTCATGCGACAGGAAGGCATTGAACGTTTCTCCGCCATGCATTTCCCTGACAAAGAGCGTATGGCCACGCGGTCGGGCGGCAGTACCGGAGAGCCGTTCTCCTTCTATGAAACTCGGCTGTCTTATTCTGTCAACATGGCCGCCAAACTCCGCACCTGGTACCAGGCTGGCTACCATCTGGGCGACCGCTACATGAAAATCACCAACGGCAAACGACCCAGCAAAATCAAGAACCTCCAGGACCTTGCCAACAACTGTCTCTTTGTCCCCTTCTACTCCATTACCGACGAAACACTGGTATCTATCTTAGACAGAATCGAGCATTCTAAACCTCTATTCATCCGCTCTTACCCCAGTCCCCTCTATCTGCTGGCCCGCTATCGCAACAGCCACCCAGGCTACAGCCATCGTCCCCGACATATCTTCACCACCGGAGCCACCCTCCCCGATGCCTATCGCGAAGAGATCGAGCGTGCTTTTGGCTGTGACGTCATTGACTCCTACAGCTGCGAAGGCACACCCAACACCTACGAGACCCCGGCGCATGACGGGTATCGCACCACCGGCTACTACGGTATCATCGAAGTGCTTGACAACGACAGCAATCATGTCACTAACGGTATCGGCCGTGTGGTGAGCACCGACCTTTGGAATCTCGCCCATCCATTCATACGCTACGACACCCAAGATCTTGTTGAAGTCCGGGATGGAAAAATCGTCCGTATCATGGGGCGCCAGTGCGAGACCCTGCTCGAAGCCAACGGGCAACTGCTTACCGTGCACAATTTCACCCACTTTTTCGCCGACAACTTCCCTTCGGTCGACGGCTGGCAGGTGGTGCACCATGCCAACGGCAACATTACTTTCCGCCTGGTGGTGAACGAACGCTACTCACCCGCCGACGGTCAACGTATCATTGACCACTGGTCGTCCGTTCTCGGAGCCAATATCGACATCCTTCTTGTCGACGCCTTGCATCTGACTGCCAGCAACAAACATCTCTCCATCATCAATGAGGCTGCTAACTGACATTACCGATATCGACCGAGCACAATGGCAGACGCTGATAGATCGGTCCTCCGTGTCCAGTGTTTTCCAAACGCCCGAAATGTTTGTCTTCTATTCCAACCTTCGCCTCTACGATGTCCAAGTGCTAGCCATCGAAGAGGAGGGCTCCCTCAAAGGTCTGGTCTTATGCCTGATACAGGGCGAAGGAGGTCGCTTGAAACGACGGCTTACCGCGAGGGCCATCATCAGTGGGGGGCCTCTGCTCGCCGACGACATCTCCGACGCTGCCCTCCGCATGTTGCTCGAAGCCACCATCCAAACGATGAAGCACCGCAGCATATACATCGAGACCCGCAACCTCAACGACTACTCCCGTTGGCGCCAAAGTTTCGAGGCCTGTGGTTTTCAATATGTCCCTCATCTCAACTTCCATCAAGACACCTCCTCCGTTAAGGCCGTCGATAGTCATCTAAACCGCACTCGCAAACGTCATGTCCGTGTGGGTCTGCGCGATGGAGCCACCCTCGAACAAGCTACTACCGAAGCCGAAGTCGCTGAATTCTACCGCATTCTCACCCACCTCTACCGCCACAAGGTGAAGAAGCCCTTGCCGACACAAGAATTCTTTCTGCAACTGGCTCACCAGCCCATGGCAAAGATACTGACCGTCAATTATCAAGGCCACGTCATCGGCGGTATGGCATATATTGAACTGCCGGGAAAAGTAGGTTACGAGTGGTATGTATGTGGTATGGACGACACCTATAAGAATCTCTACCCCTCGGAACTTGCCACCTATGCCGGCCTGCGATGTGCTGTCCAAAGCGGCTGTCCGCGTTTCGACTATATGGGTGCCGGCAAGCCTGGCGAGAGCTATGGTGTCCGCGACTTCAAAGCACAGTTCGGCGGCACGCTGGTAGAACACGGACGCTTCCTCAAAGTAAACAACCCGCTGATTTACAAAGCCGGATGTACTGTCATTTCATTACTTAACCATCTGAAGAAATGAGCTATCGGTTCTCTGTCATCACCCCCACCGCCGAACACTGGCTGCTACTGGAGCAGGCTGCCGACCGTTCCTGCTTCTTCACGCAACAATGGGCTACCTACCTGAAACGCATGGGCGTACGGCCCTTTGTAGTTGAGGTGCGCCAAGACGATAACATTATCGGCCACTTCGTCGGCTCACGTCGCTGGTTGGGTCTGCGCATCGTGTCGGCACCTTCCATGGGCACCGGCACCTACGCCCAGGGACTCTGCCTGCAACAGCCTGTTCCTCAAGAGGAACGAATTACCATATACAAAGAGCTAACCCACTGGCTGCTACACACCCACAAGGCTGACTACATCCAGATCTGCGACTGGCGATTGTGCACCGACAGCGCCGAATGGATTGATGACTGGCACAATCCGCTGCTTGACACTGCCGGCATCCACTACCAGCCACGTTATACCTTCCACCTCGACATGCGCCCGACCGAGGAGGAGTTATGGGCCAACCTGCACTACAAATCGTGCAAATATGCCATCAACAAAGCCCGCAAAGAAGGCCTCCGTGTGCAAATGATAACCCGTGCAGAAGATATTGAGGCATTTGTACATCAACACCATAGCCATATCCTTGACGTTCTGCGCCGCCACAACAGCAGCGGCCTTCCCTGTCAGCGCGAGAAAAACATGCTGGCCCTCTGCCGTTCGCTATTCCCCGACTATGTGCTGATGCTACAGGTAGTGGGGCCTGGCGACAACGGACAAGAGATCTCCATGTCGTCGGGTATTTTCACCCTCTGTAATGGTGTCTGTTCTTACTTCACAGGAGGTAGCTACCAGCAATATATGCATCATTGTCCCAACGAGTTGATGGTATGGGAAGCCATCCGCATGATGCATGACCGCGACGCCACTGACTTCATATTTGGCGGTGTAGGCCATTACAAAAAGAAGTTCGGCTCCCGCTACGCCTTTGTACCAGTGATGGTATTCTCCCGCTACCGCTTTCTACAGGACCTCCGCATAACGCTAAAATCATACTATCAGAAGTTTACAAAACTGCTTCGGCACTGATACCACACCTCTATGAACATACTGATTGATATTGGACATCCGGGACATGTGCACCTGATGCATCCTTTGGCCGAAGAACTGAAAAGCCGTGGACATAAGATACATTACGCGGTTCGCGACATCCCTGTGGCCAAGCGGCTCATGGAGCACTACGGAATGACACCCTGGGTTGACTTGGGTGGTAAAAAAGACTCTTTGGCTGGCAAGGCAAAAACCGTCATCAGCCAGGATCTCCAACTGCTACGCTACGTACGCCGCAACCATATTGATTGGGGATTCAGTAGTGGGCTGGTATTAAGCCATGTATCGAAGCTGACCTCAATGCGGGCCTTTATGTTCGACGACGACGATGACATAGCAGAACCTCTGATTACCAAATACGGACATCCCCTCACCGACGTCGTCTTCACCCCCGACTGCATCCGGCGCAAGACTCGCCACGCCGTCTACTACCACGGCACCCATGAACTGGCCTATCTCCACCCCAACCGATTCACACCTAACCCCGTCGTGCTGCAACATGCTGGTCTACAGCCTAGCGAACGATTCTTCATCATGCGCTTCGTGGCGCTCAAGGGGCACCATGACGTAGGACAACAGGGACTCACCCTCGAGCAAAAACAGACGCTGGTGGACTTGCTCAAACCCCACGGCCGCGTCATCATCACTTCCGAGCGCACCATAGAGCCTGAGTTCGAACCCTACCGCCTGCCGATACCGCCCGAGGAGATACATTCGCTCATGGCCTATAGTTCCATGTTCCTCGGCGACAGCCAGACCATGACCTCCGAAGCCGCCGTGCTCGGCGTGCCAGCGCTCAAATGCAACACCTTTGCCGGACGTTTATCGGTTCCAAACATGTTGGAAAACAATTACCAACTTTGTTATGCCTATACCCCCGACCACTTCGACGACATGCTCCAACAAATCACCCGTCTGCTGTCGATGGAACCTGACGCCCTGCACAATGAATGGCAGTCGCGCCACCAGCTGATGCTCAACGAGATGGTCGACCCAACCGCATTCTTCGTCAACTATTTAGAACAACTCTGATGGATTTTACCCTTGATAAATACAGCGAATTACTCACTGCACTAAAGTTACATAAAAGCCATAGAATCAGGCATGATGTAGATTTGCGGCCAGAATATTCGCTACGCGTGGCGCAATTGGAGGCCAACATGGGGATGCATGCAACGTATTACTTTCGTTCCATGCACTTTGAGAGCCATGCTGACACTATCCGCGCCATCGTCGCCCTTGGACATGAGGCCGGCTACCATTACGAGAGCCTGACCACCTGTCACGGTGACCTCCAGGCAGCCTACGATGACTTCTGCGCCAACCTCGAACGGTTGCGCGTCCTGGCACCCGTCCACACCGCCTGTGCCCACGGGAGTCCGCGCTCGCCATGGAACAGCCAGGATATTTGGAATCAGCATGATATCCATTCTCTTGGCATCGACTACGAGCCCATGCTCGACACCGATTTCTCCTCCACCCTTTACCTCACCGATACAGGACGTCGTTGGGACGGCTACCGCGTCAGCGTACGTGACAAAGTACCACAATACCAAGAGCAGTGGGAACGTGAAGGGCTAGCCTTCCGCACCACCGACGACATCATACATGCTATCAGCAACTTGGATCATCCCATACACCAGAAGAGCCTGCTCCTCAACACGCACCCGCAACGGTGGATGCCCTTCGGACCCCAATGGATGGCCGAAGCCTGCCTACAATACTGCAAAAATATTGCCAAACGACTGATAGTAAAGCAACAAAGAACTACTCCGTAGTTGTTGCATAGCGCTCTTTGAAGCGGCGATTGGCACCACACAGCGCATCATCGGCATTGATGCCATGCTGTCTAGCCCAGTCGACCAGCGAAAACAGCAACTCTCCAAACTTCTCCTCCGACATCCCATCGTCCAATCCTTCAAGCTCGGGCAACGCAGAATGCAACATAGCATTCCCGCTGTCCGGGCTTTCTTTTTTCCCCATGCCTGCCACTTTCTCCTGCATCCTCACCGCCTTCACCAGCGACGGCAGGCTGTCGGGCACCCCCTCCAACACATTGCGTCGTCCCTCTTTCATCTTCAACTGCTCCCAGCTCTCGCCGTGATACTCCTCCTTGCGGTAGATGAACGGATGCCTGTCTATCAGCTTCTCACAGATGGTGTTATAGACATCTGCCGTGGAGAAAAGTCCCTGTTCCTCGGCAATTTTACAGTAAAACAGGATGTGCATGGCCAAGTCGCCGAGTTCCTTCTTGATATCATCTGCCGACTGACTGACGACGGCCTCGGAGAGTTCGTGCACTTCCTCAATGGTCAAGTACCGCAAACTCTTCATGGTTTGCACCTTGTCCCACGGGCATTCGCGCCGCAGCGTATCAAGTATCTCACTCAAGCGGTGGAAAGCGGTCGCAGCTTCAGATTCGGTGTACGTCTTCGACTCCATCGATGGATTTCAGTTTCTCTATCAGACCGTTAAGACTCTCCACATCCTCCACATAGAGCATGATGATGCCTCGCGCGACACCCTCAGACGCCTCCAGCGTGATGGCACGCATGTTGAGGTCGAGTTCCTCGGAGATATGGCGTGTAATCTCCTGCAGCAGGCCCTTGCTGTCGATAGCCGTGAGGGCAATACCGGTGAGCAGCGACAACTGTTCGCCCGGACGCCACTTGGCACGTACTGTGTGGTTCTCGTGGTTGGCCATCTCGTCCATCGCCTCCTTGCAGTTGGTGCGGTGCACCATGATTTTCCCGTCTTGCACGATACCGACCACCTGATCGCCAGGCACCGGCTTGCAGCAGGGCGCCGTCTCTGTGGGATAATTCTCGTACTCTTTATCAAGCAGGAAGGGGCGTGAGACGTGTGCACTCTCCTGCGACTTTCCTGCCAGGGCGGCACCGTTGAAGAGGTCCTTGTAGGGGTCGAGGAAGAACAGCTGCGGTGCAGGTCGCGCCTTGCCAAAGCACTCCGCCACCTGGTGTTCTGTGATGGCGCCCACAGCCAAGTCGTAGTACAGGTCCACATCCGACTTCTGGTTGAAGAAACGCTTCAACTGACCGAAATTCTGCGGGTTATTCATCAGGTGCAATCCTGACAGGTAGCCCTCCAATTTCTTCTTGCCTTCGATGGCGTATTTCTTCTTCTGTTGCCGCAGGAAGTCTTTGATAGCATCCTTGGCACGCGGCGTATGGCACTGCTCTATCCAATCGGGCTGCGGCAGGGTCTTCTTTGATGTCAATACTTGCACCTGGTCGCCCGTATGTAGCCTGTAGCCCACCGCCACCGGCCGTGCATTGACCTTGGCGCCAATACAATGCAGGCCCAAATCGGAATGGATGGCGAAAGCGAAGTCAAGCACCGTGCTGCGGCTGGGCAGCACGATATTTTTCCCCTGCGGAGTGAATAGGTAAATCTCCTTGGTATAGAGGCTTTCCTTGAACTCCTCCACCAGATCCAGGGCGCTTTTGTCGCTATTCTCCAGCGAGGTGCGTATTTGCTGCAACCACTCCTCCACGGGACTGTTTTCAACCTGTTCCTCGGGGTGTGCCTCTTTGTATAGGAAGTGTGCCGCCATTCCCTTCTCGGCAATGGTGTCCATGCGATCGGTGCGTATCTGCACCTCCACCCACACTCCCTCGGGCGTCATCACGGTAGCCTGCAGGCTCTCATAGCCGTTGTTCTTCGGGTGGTTAATCCAGTCGCGGAAGCGTGTAGGGTTGGGGGTAAACTTACCCGCTATCAGCGCGTAGACCTTGAAACACTCCTCCTTCTCGTGTTCGCGCGGCACCCCGTGCAGGATGATGCGCATGGCGAAGAGGTCGTAGATCTCGTCGAAGTCCACATGCTTGTTCTCAATCTTCTTCCAGCAGCTGTAGACCGACTTGATGCGGGTCTTGACGGTGTATTGGTATCCGGCGGCGTCGAGCATCTGGCGCACAGGAGCATAGAGGCACTCCTCCAGTTTCTCTGCCACGCTGCTCTTGGCAGCTATCTTGGCCTCGATCTCGGCATATTTCTCGGGGTTGGTGTAGCGCATCACCAACTCCTCCAACTCCGTCTTGATGGCGTACAGGCCCAGTCGGTGGGCCAAAGGTATGTAGAGGTATGACGTCTCGCTGGCGATGATGAGTTTCTTGGTGTCCTTCATCGAGCCCAGCGTGCGCATGTTGTGCAACCGGTCGCAGAGCTTGAGGAAGATGACATACGCATCGTTGCACATCGACAGCAGTATCTTGCGATAGTTCTCGGCCTGTTTGCTCTCGGCCTGCTGCATCACCATCACGTCGTCGATCTTGGTCACCCCGTCCACGATGGTGGCCACCCTGTCGCCGAAGAGCATGCGCAGCTCTTCGAGGGTAATCTCGGTGTCCTCCACCACGTCGTGCAGCAAGGCGCAGACCACGGCAATGGGGCCAAGCCCCACCTCCTTGACGGCAATCAATGCCACTGCCAGCGGGTGGAAGATGTAAGGCTCGCCGCTTTTGCGCCGCGTGCCGGCATGGGCCGTCTTGGCCAGCTGGAAGGCACGCAGTATCTGTGCCTCTTCTTGGCGTGTCAGCGGCTTCAGGTCGCGGCAGGCAGCCATCAGCTCTTCATACCGCTCCTGTATCTCGCGCTCTTCGCGCACCTCGTCTATCACATATTCCTCTGCCATGTTCCTTTATCAGTAGAGCCACGCCATAATCGACAGGACGGCCAGCATGTCGAGGCTCACGCCAAATGTCATGCACACGTCGCCGTTGAGCGCCAGCACGCCCATCGACACCGATGTCCAGCAAAACTCACCTCTCACCTTGGGGAGCGCCATGCGGAGACCGCCTTCGGCGCCCAAGTGCCGCTCGCCCAGCACCAGACCGCAATACAGATGCCAGTCCATGCTGCTCTCCGGACCCGACAGGCGCAACGCCGGACCCAACGAGAAATGGCTTCCGTCCACTCCGAACACCGCCGACCCGTAGCCGCCCCATCGGTTGGGCAGTACGGTCAAGTTGGCTCCCACCCCCACATTGCTGGAGCCCATCAACAGCTCGCCTTCGACGAAGATGGAGCTGTAGCGATTGTCCAGACTGTTGAGATAGTGATGCTTCGGACGATGGTAGACTCCGTTTGCCGGCGTCTCACCCGATGCCACGCGCCTCTCGCCCAGCACATTGCCGTTCAAGTCATAGTAGACGGGAGCACCCAGCACATTGGCCTCCTTGGCTTTATGCCGCTGCTGCACCTGCTTGGCGCCGATGACATTCTCTTCGACATCGATAGTGTCGTTGTCGTCAACAGCAAGGCTGTCGGTGCCGACAGTCACACTGTCACGCACCACGTCCTGCGCCATCGCCGACAGGGACACCGTCAGCAGCAAAGCCATCAGTATCGTCAGTCTTTTCATTCCTCAGCCTGCTTTTCCTTCAAGGCGGCGCGAATCTTCTGATCGAGTTCGTCGGTGAGTTCGGGATTGTCGCGCAGCAGCTGTTTCAGCGCCTCACGACCCTGTGCCAGCTTGCTCTCGCCGTAGCTGAACCACGAGCCGCTCTTGCGGATGATGTCGAGGTCGACGCCCAGGTCGATAATCTCGCCCAGACGTGAGATGCCCTCGCCAAACATCAGGTCGAACTCGCAGGTGCGGAACGGCGGCGCCACTTTGTTTTTCACCACCCTCACCTTCACGCGGTTGCCAATATTCTGGTCGCCGTCCTTGATGGCCTGGGTGCGGCGTATGTCGATACGCACCGAAGCGTAGAACTTCAGCGCGTTGCCGCCGGTCGTGGTCTCGGGGTTGCCGAAGAGCACGCCAATCTTCTCACGCAGCTGGTTGATGAAGATGCAGCAGCAGTTGGTCTTGCTGATGGTGGCCGTCAGCTTGCGCATAGCCTGGCTCATCAGGCGCGCCTGGAGGCCCACCTTGCTGTCGCCCATGTCGCCGTCGATTTCGGCCTTGGGCGTCAGGGCCGCCACCGAGTCGATGACGATGATGTCGATGGCACCCGAGCGTATCAGGTTGTCGGCAATCTCGAGGGCCTGCTCGCCGTTGTCGGGCTGCGACACCAACAGCTCGTCGATGTCCACGCCCAACTTCTTGGCATAGAAACTGTCGAAGGCGTGCTCAGCGTCGATGAAGGCCGCTATGCCGCCCTTCTTCTGGCATTCGGCGATGGCGTGGACGGCCAGCGTGGTCTTACCACTCGACTCGGGACCGTAGATTTCGATGACGCGTCCGCGCGGGAAACCTCCGACACCCAGTGCGTTGTCGAGGCTGATACTACCCGTCGAGATAACCTCCATCTCCTCGTTCGGACGGTCGCCCAGTTTCATAATCGAACCCTTGCCGTAGCTTTTCTCAATCTTGTCGAGCGTGCTCTGGAGTATCTTCAGTTTTTCCTGCTTCAGGGCAGCCGCTTCATTCACTTCTTTTGCCATATCTATCAATGTTTTAGTTTATATTTCACCTTTTCCGGCCCTCGGGTCGGTATGTGCAAAGATACGCTTTTTTTTCCAATCTGCGGCGACTTTTTTTTCAACCGCCTCTCTCCCACCCTCCGACGCACCATCACTGTATCATCACCGACCGTCCTCGGAGTTGGGGCGGAGTTTACTCGGAGTTTACTCGGAGTTAGGCTGTCGTTGATACGGTGTTGATCAGTGCAAAGGACTGATTTACTGCCCCTTATACTACTCGTATAAGGAGCACCACAAATACCTACATCTGGCTGGTTATCAGCTCGTTGGTAAAAACGAGGAAATGGAGCACCTATGAGACTGGAAAATATTTTTTGGCGGTGTGGGTTTTAATTTGTATCTTTGCATTTTCAAAAAAACGAACAATGGAGATATTATCGAATCGAATTCTGAATATGGCCGAGAGCGAGACGCTGGCCATGACCGCCAAGGCCCGCGAGCTGAAAGCCCAGGGCAAAGATGTGATAAGCCTGTCGATTGGCGAGCCCGACTTCAATACCCCCGAGGTGGTGAAAGAAGCCGCCAAGAAGGCCATCGACGACAACTTCACCCACTATCCCCCCGTGCCGGGCTATGCCGACCTGAAGGAAGCCATCTGCACCAAGCTGATGCGCGACAACGGTCTGGAATACAAGCCTGAGCAGATAGTGGTATCGACCGGTGCCAAGCAGAGCCTGTTCCAGGTGGTGCAGTGCCTCATCAATCCGGGCGACGAGGTCATCATTCCCACCCCCTTCTGGGTGAGCTACAAGGAGTTTGTGCGCCTGGCCGAAGGTAAGTGCGTCTTCGTGAAGACCAAACTGGAGAACGACTTCAAGGTGACCCCCGAGCAGCTCGAAGCTGCCATCACTCCCCGCACCAAACTCATCATGTTCTCCTCGCCTAGCAACCCCACGGGCATGCTCTACACCAAGGAGGAGCTGAAAGGCATCGCCGAGGTGGTGGCCAAACATGAGAACCTCTTCGTGATGGCCGACGAGATCTACGAGCACATCAACTTCGTGGGCAAACACGAATCGATCGCCCAGTTCCCCGAGGTGAAGGACCGTGTGATTACCGTCAACGGTGTAGCCAAGGGCTTTGCCATGACTGGCTGGCGTATCGGCTTCATCGCCGCCCCCACGGTCATCGCCAAGGCTGCCAACAAGCTGCAGGGCCAGGTGACCAGCGCCACCTGCTCCATCGCCCAGAAGGCCACCGTCTGCGCCATGCTCATGGATCCCAAGACATCGAAGGACATCATCGACATGCGCAACATCTTCCAGATGCGCCGCGACATGGTCTACAAACTGCTGTGCGACATTCCCGGCCTGAAGGTGCGTCTGCCGCAGGGTGCCTTCTACTTCTTCCCCGACGTCAGTTCCTACTACGGCAAGAGCTTCAACGGCAAGAAGATTGAGAACTCGACCGATATGGCCTTCTACCTGCTCAACGAGGCCAACGTGGCCACGGTGATGGGCTCGGCCTTCGGCGACGACAGCTGCATCCGCCTGAGCTATGCCACCAGCGAGGACCTCCTGCGCGAAGCCCTCCGCCGCATCAAAGAGGCGCTAGCCAAGCTGCAATAAAGTTGCAAGATTATAAAGAGAAAGCCCCTCACGGCGCCGCTGTGAGGGGCTTTCTCTTTTTATTATCCATTTATTCCTGATAGGTGTCGAGCTCAGGGGCCGAGGAGGCGTTGGGCTGCACCCAGGTGGAGTAATTGCTGTTGCCGCTGCCGTTGAGGTTGGTGGTCAGCGTGGCAAAGTTGGTCGTCGGGTAGCTGCCGACGGTGGTAACGCCAGCCTGAGAGCCGTCGACGAGGTAGCAATGGTCGTAGGTAGCCGTTGTCGAGGTGCCGTAGAAGACGTTGTAGTCCTCATAACTGTAGCAGTAGCTGAAGGCACCGCCCGTAACCGCGCCGGCAAGGCCGCCGATGACGGCGTTGTTGTTGCGGCGTATGAGGGTTATCTCTTTGACGTAGCTGTTGTTGACCTGGCCACCTTTGACGTAGCCCACCAGTCCGCCGCCTACGCTGGAGGCGGTGGTGACGGTAATCATGGCAGTGTTGTTGTTGAAGCAGTTGCGCACTTCACCGGCGACGAGGCTGTCGACGATGCCGCCCACCGAACGGCCCTGCAGGGGGCCAGACACATAGCAGTAGTCCACCAGGCTGCTGGCGCCGATGTTGTTTCTCACGATGCCGCCCACACCCTTTGAGGTGTAGATGTGGCCCGTGGCGCTCATGTAGCAGTGTTTCACAATGCCGCTGTTCTCGTAGACGATACCGCCCCAGTCGGCGGTGCTTTCCGTGATGTTGGCAGCGAAATAGCAGTCCTTCACGGTGCCGGTGGTGCTGTTCTGATAGCAGATACCGGCGGCCTTGGCGGTGACGTCGCGCAGCGTTATGTCGGACGCCTGGCAGCCCTGAATGGTACCGTTGTTGATTAAGCAGATACCGGCGAAGTTCTTGTTGCTCTGCACCTGGACCCTGGCGTCGCAGCGGCAACCCTGTATGGTGCCGTTGTTGGTAACGCAGATGCCGGCGAATGACGAGAAGATGGAGATTGTGTAATTAGAGTTGCTGGGATTGGAGGTGAGGGCGCAGTCGATGATGCGGCCGTCGTTCTGAGTGCAGAAAGGCGACACACCGGTGGCGTTGGTCAAGGTGTTGCTCCCCGAACTCTTGACGGTGAGACCTACCACTTCACCGTTGGATCCAATGGACTCGAAGAGCGGCACGTTGGGGTAGGTGTTGGTGATACCGGGGTTCGACTGCTGGTTCATGGTGAGGAAGTGGCCCTCGAAGTTACGGATACCGGCCGCCCAGTTGTCCTGCGTGAGCACGATATCGGAGCGCATGAGCTTGATGTAGGTGTTCGCAGTGATGGGCTGACCGTTGATGGTGCGCGTGCCGCTGTTGTAGCAGTCGCGCAGGTACTTCAGGTCATTGATGTCGTAGACCTTGAAAGGACGGTCTTCGGTGCCGTTGCCCGCGATGGTGGGCGTCGGTGCACTGGCCCATGCGTCAATCGACAAGGCTGGCATGTAGGAGATGCCGTTGCGGCGTGTCTTGACAGAACCGATGGTGCGTGAACACGACTGACTCGAGGTATTGGTCACGGTGACCGTGAGGTTGTTGTACTGCGTGGTGTTATCGCGGCCTGTGAAGGCGGGGAGCACCAGGTAGAAGGTGAGCAGCTTGTTGTTGGGGAAGGCTACGCCCGACGAGCCACAGTCGATGGTGACGCTCCTCTTGGAGGATTCGAGTCCTGTGAGGTAGGGGTCGTAGGTATTGTAGTTGTTGACTAAAAAGAGGCCGTTGAGCTGCTTGTCGGGTGAGGTGACGGTGATGCTGCGGATGGCCGAAGTGGCACCAGTGCCGTTGACGAACTGCAGGCGCACGATGGATGCGAGAGAGCGGAAGTCGAGGTTGAAGGGGGTGCTTTGGGACGAATTATCCCAGACACCGCCGTACCAGGCCACCATGGGGAACACCTGCTTGTCGAAGGTGCTGTCGTTGCGATAGGTCTGGGTGGCGGGGACGTCGATTTTGGCGGTGAAAGCAGAGCCGCTGCCGGCGGAGATGATGTTGTTGTCGCTGGCGGGGTGCAAGCCGAGGAAGTACTGGGAGTTCTCGGGCAACGTGGTGAGGAAGATGCCGTTGTAGGCGCCCCAGTCCTCGTTGTCGGGGGTGGAATAGTAGAGCCAGGCTCTGTACTTGTCGTCGCCGCTTGTGTTACTGCCGATGCTTATCTCGTCGTCATACTCCCAGAGGATGTATCGTTCGTCGACAAGGCGCACCTTGGCGTCGTCGTTCTGGGGCCGCTCGGTGGTGGCCGTGAACTGGAACTGATGGATACGGTTCTCCTTATGGCATGCCACGGGGATGAGGGCCAGTGTGAGCAGTGCTATGGCTATTGTCAGTTTCTTCATTGCTGCAGTCATTTTAGGGGTTGGTGTTATAGCCACAGGCCGCGCTCGTATTCGCCGCTTTCGTCGGTATACTCAGTCACCTCTTCGGAGGCGCGCAGTGTGCGGTTGTCGCTCTCGCCCTCGACGAGCACATAGTCCTTGTGCAACGCCACCGAGAGGGCAAAGCCCTCTTCGGCGCCGTATACAAAGACCTCTATGAACGGTTTTATGTAGCTTCTTTTCATTGGCTTACACTATTTTTTAATCAACTTCTGTATGGTAACCCCGTCGGCAGCATGTACGCGGAGGTAGTAGATACCGGTGGAGTAATGCTTGATATCAATGGTGATTTCGTCGTTGCCGTAGGTGTCGTAGTCGGCCAGGCGACGACCGTCGTTGTCGTAGAGTTCCACATGCTTCATGCTTTCGGCCTCGACGGTGACGCGAGCGGTGGTCGGGTTAGGATAGACCAACACATGGCTCTTGGTCACCTGCGGGATGCTGACGTTGGCGTAGAAGGTGAGGGTGAGGGTGATGATACTGTCGCAGCCGTACTCGGTGGCGAGGGTGTCGCTCAACACGAGCGTGGCAAAGCCGTAGTTCTCGACCGTGGATTGCAGGAGGGCGGTCTCGGCAGCGGTCAGGGTGAAGCCGTAGCCGCTGTAGGCCTCGCCCACCAGGGCGCTGTCGGCATACTGCTCGTGCGACGAGAAGTGAGCGGCGAAGTGGATGGTCATCATACTGTCAACCATCTCGACGGTGTCGATGACACGGTAGCTCATGGTTTCGCCGTCGGCATAGTAGTTGCCGTTCCACTCAACGCTGTCGCAGCCATAGACGGTCATGCTGTCGCGCAACGGTATCAGGTCGGGCGTACCGAAGATAGGATAGCCGCCGTTGGTGCTCTCGAGGTCGCTGCGCCAGGTGTGGTAGTCGCCGCCAGCGGCGTTCTGCTCACGCACCCAGGCGTTGAGGACGCGGGTGAGGTTGTTGCGGCCGTGGACGCTCTGGGCCAAGGTGACGCCGTTGCCGGCACCCTCGAAGGTCGAGATGTTGTCCACGTAGCTGCCGTTGATGCTGCTGCCCACAGACTGCTTGGCGGCACCCTGCTCGTAGTAGTTGCCGTCGGCGTTACTGTGGTTCAGCGAGGAGGCTACACCGCTACCACCGGCATTGTTGATGTCGCCGTAGAAGTAGTTGTTCTCTATCTCGCTGTTCTTGGCATAGCCAGCGATACCACCCACGCGGGTACCTTCGCTGTTCTCCAGGCGCACAAAGTTGTTGGCCACCACTGAGGGGCTGGCGCTCTTGCTCTTGCGGAAGAGGCCGCCCTTGCTGCCAGCGGTACCGTCGAGGTAACCGGCCACACCGCCTATGTAGAGGCCGTTCATGCGGTTATCGTTATAGCCATAGCTGTTGGTGACGGTCGTCGAGACGCCGTAGCCCACCATACCGCCGCTGTAGACGGCATCGCCGATGAACTTGGCCTTGACGCTCGCGTTGGTCACGACGTCGTGCGTGGACTTACCAATCATACCGCCACTCGTGTAGTTGGTGGCGAGGATGGTGGTGGCGCTGCTCAGCTCGGCGGAGTCGGCGACAACGACGTTATCGAGTTGGGCATCCTTCGAGCAAGCCGCCACGGTACCGACATACTGTGAGCCGCGGATGAGGGCAGACTCAAGCTTGATGCCGCAGATGCGTGCCGTGTCGATGTTGCCGAAGAAGCCGGTGTAGTTCATATTCGGCTCGTTGACGATGATGTTCTTGATAACGACCTGCTCGTCGCGGAGGCGTACCGTATCGGTGGCGTTGCTGCCCACGCCGAGGAACCATCCGCGGAAGGGCTGGTGGTTGGTACCCACCGGGGTCCACAGGTAGTTCTTCATGTCGTAGCCGCCGCTCTTCTGGTGCAGGAACACCTTGTTGAAGTAGAACTGGCGGGCCTGTGCGCCATTGAGACCGTTGACCACGCTGATGAACCAAGCAAGACCGTTCTCGTCATAGATATGCACGTCGCCGTGCAGGGTGGTGACATAACTGTTGCCGTTGTTGCCAGCGTAGTAGTAGTTGTCGTCATACGCTGCGTGAGCCGTGGCGACGCTGTTGACATGCTCAGACCAGTACTCGTCGGGGCCATAGTAGGCGGTGACGGTGGCGTCGTGGGCAGGCACGGTGTAGAGGGCCAACGGACGGTAGTACGGGTCGAAGTCCCACATGATAAACTTGTTCGTGCTGCCGCGCGGCTCGGTGTAGAGGTAGATGGTGTCGCCCGGGCAGAAGTTCAGGTCTGCGAGTTCGTGGCTCTCGCTCTCACCGACGTACTGGTAGACGTAGTCGTTGTCGGCACCCGCCACGGTGGCGCTGATGGTACCGTTGCTGCGGTCAACCCATACACGCGGGGTAATCTGCACGCCCGAGAAGTTGCGGCTGGCGATGGCAAGCACGCTGCGCGCGGTGTCGGTCCAGCCGGAGCCAACGGTATCACTCATCCACGGCGAGTTGTTGTCGCGGTGGCTCGCCGTGTCGGCGGCTGCCGTAGCCTTGGGCCAGTAGGTCGCGGGATTGGCGGTCTCGTGGTCCATCAGTATGCGCAGGTCGATGTTCTTGTAGAGGGCGCACTCGCCGGTGGCGTCGGTAACGCTTACCCGCAGGTGGTTCCAGACGCTGGAGGTAGAGGTGGTGATGGCCTCGTTGGGCAGCAGCAGGGTGTCGGCTATCGAAGCCGCATACTTGGCGTAGCGGTCGTCGCCGGTGACAGCGGTGCCGTTCTCGCCACCCGCCAGGTCATACTGCACCTGTGCGTTGCTGTAGGGGGTCGTCGTGGTCTGGATTGTGGTGCTCTTGCCGAGGTCGGTCCAGGTGTAGGTGTAGGGCATCATACCGCCCTGCACACGGTAGATAATACTGTCGCCGCCGGTGGGGCACACATTGTTCTTCACGCCGAAGTGGAGCACGTCGCCCGAGGCCAGCGTGAGGGTGTTGTCGCGCTCATACAGCGGTCCGATATACATGTCGGAGGCCAGCTGGTGACGGAAGGTGGCGCAGCGGAAGAAGTAGGCGTTGGTGAGGTTCACCGACGGGTTGTAGAAGATACTGAAGTCATCGTCGCTAAGGAAATTCTCGTTTTCTCTCACTGCATTGGCGAGGACGGTGTTGTTACCGCCCACAACAGTGACAAAACGGATGGTGTCACGTTCGTGGATGCCGGGGAACCACTTGCGCACGCCTATCTTGGTATTGTCGCCCAAGATACCGCTGACCACAATCATGTCGCTCTGCGTGTCGTTCATCACCTGCTCATAGTGGGTGCCCGAGGCCGCCTCGCGGGTGAGCAGCACGTTGGCGCGATGCCAGGTGCGGAGGTCTGCGGTATCGATGGTGTAACGCTCGGGCACACCTTCAATCGTTATCTCATTCCACCAGGTCACGGCCGACGGGTCGCTATCGATAATCGGATCCATCAGGTAGTTGCGGGTAATGTCGATGGCGGTGTTGCGGTTCGACTCAGGCAGTTCGATGGAACCGCCGTCGACATAGATGGCGCCGCCGCCGGGGGCTTTCTGTATCGAGACCGAGTCGTGCGGCGTCAGGTCGTCGAGGCCAGCCATGGTGTGGCTGAAGTTGTTCTCGACGGTGATGTTACCGCCAAGGGTCAGCCATGCGCCGTCGGTGACGCTGATGGCACCCATCAGGCTGGCGTCGGTGGGCATGCCGTTGCCGTCGGTCTGACCGCTCTGGCTGCCATATTCATTCCAGTTGTGCTGCACGATGGTGCCTTCACGCAGGTTCACCTTGGTACCGGTGCCAGTGGCCAGGATGATGGGGGCGTAGGCGCGGTTGGTGTCGGGCAGCTTGTCGATGGTCTTGCTACCATAAGTGTAGCTCCAGAACTGCAGGTTGTCGCCGCTGAGGGTGGCGTTGTGGCTGCCGTCGTAGTCGTCGGCACCGCCTTCACGCTTGACGTGCTTTACATGTGAGCCGGCTCCGCCATGGAAGGCTATATTCTCGGCTGTGAAGCTACCGCCATTGCTCACCACAATCATCGGTCCACGGTAGACGCTCTGCTCGTCGGGCAGCTGGTGGTGGTGACCGTCATAGCGTATCACCTCGATGGCCGGGCCGTTGGGTCCTGTGATGTGTACAGGCGTATTGTCAATTACTATCTCATCCATGATGCACAGCACGTCGCCCTCCTGATAGATACCGTCCTCCAGTGCTTTGCGGAAGCTCTGCACATACAGGCCGGGCGTCTTGCCTATCTCGCTCTTCTGGAAGCTGGTACCGTTGTGGGTCACATCGCTGTAAGGATATACCGTGACGCTCTTGTTGGGAGCTATCTGGCGTGTCACCGAGTTGGCTGAAGCCATGTAGATGGTGTCGCCGTGCGAACGGGTCTTCACATAAATGGTCACGTCGAAGGTGCCGCGCGAGATGTCGTCTTCTTCGGTGAAGGTCTCCATGGTGAGGATGACCTTACCCACATAGCCCTTGCCGTCCATGTTGTCGTAGACGCGCGAGCCGTCGAAGGCGAGTTCGACGTCAATCATGGCCGAGCCACGTCCGTCGAGAGTGCCCAGGAAGTAACCGTGGGCATCGTTGCCGTTCACGCTCTGCAGCGAATAGGGGGCTACCGCGCTGCCATTCCATGTGCAGGTCTTCACCGGTGCCGTGCCGCTCGGATAGGCCAGCTTGTAAAGGTTGGTGCGCACGCCGGTGCCGCGGATCCAGCCGTTGGCCATACCGGCATCCTCCGACACGTTGTTGGAGGGGATGATGGACATGGCGAAGCGGTTGTGCGAGTTGTGGTTGTTGTCGCCCGGGTGGCCCACACTGACTGCGTGCGGATATTCGTCCGAAGTGGCGGTCACCTGTGACGGCTCGGGCAGCAGCGAGAAGCGGTCGCCGTTGCCGAAGGCTGACGACAAGACAGCCGCCGTGGTGTCGTCACCGTCATTTTCGGTGGGCAGCCAGCGGATGCCGGTGATATAGAGATTTCGTTCCTCACCGCAGGGCACAAGCTCCAGCTTGCGTGAGAAGGTGTTGCTGCGACCGCCGTTATACATGGCGAGCACATTCTGTTCCATATCCTTCAACTCGTCGATGATGGTCTGGATATTGACCTTCACCTGGATGGGGGCCACCTCTCGGCCGTTCTCGTCGTACTCCATCATCTTGAAGACCACGTTACCGTTGAAGGTGTTGGTGAATGTGGTGTCATAGGTGAGGTAGAGTCGCATCGAGGGTTTCAGCTGCGGGTTGGCAGGGTCGTGGTTGTCGTACACCTTCGGCGAGCAGTAGTGGTTCACACTGTTCACGCGGGCGTTACCATTGATGACAAAGTATGCCCAATCCTGACCGACAACCTGGTCGGCGGTTTCGGGATTGTCGTCATGGTCTATCGACGGCATGTCGAAAGTCGTAGCGCTCGCTGCGGCGAAGTTGCCATTAGGCACCATCACCAGTCCGAAGGTATAGTCGGGCTGCTGACGGATCTGGGCCGAACCTTCCATCTCGGTGGGATTACCGTTGGGAATGGTTATCCATGTACCGTTAGCATCGGGGCTCTGGTGGCCGGTGGCGTACCAGTTGTCGATGTCGCTGAGGGCATTGGTCATGTCGACGATGCCGCCGGTGGTAAGAGTGCTGTTCAGCGTGGGATGCCAGGCCGAGTCGACGAGGTCAATTTCGCCGTTGCTGCCCGTCATCACAAATCCTTCGCCTATGAGTTTATAGTAATGTCCTGCCTCGGTGGCGGGCATCTCGAAGGCTGCCTCGGCAACGCCGAACTTGTGCAGCTCTGTGTTGGGCGTGGCACCAGCGGTAATCTCCATCGACCAGTCGAGGTTTAGCCTATCGGGAGAGGAGTGTGCCAGCAGGGTGGCCTCCACCTCACGCAAGCCCATCTTGTCACCCACCTTCCACTCACGGTATTTGGTGCCGCTGGTATAGCCGCTGGCATCGGTGGTGGCATGGTTGGTATAGGGCAGCTCGTCGGCGCCGTCGGCCAGCCAGTCGGTGTTGATTTGCGTGTAGTCCGTAGCCACAGTGCGCGTCTTGTTGACAGTGTCGCAGGTGGTCACAAAACCGCCGTCGTTTCTATTGAAGTTGTCTGTGAGCTCCATCTTCGGACGTGCCGTAATGGACGACTGATAGCCGCCTGGAGTGGTCACATAACCGTAGCCGACGACGGGTCCGTAGGCAGTCGTGGAGTTCTCGGTCTTGCCAATGTTCAGCGAGACACCGTTGTCGAGAATAATCAGTGTGTGGCGCTTCGTAGCCACCGAGGGCGACACCATATATTCCTTGTCGCAGATGTCCACATTGTCGCCGCAGGCGCTGCCATCAACCAACGAGTTCAGGTCGCTCAAGGGCACCTCCACAGTGTCAAATTGCTCGCCGCTGTGCAAGCTCGACGAAGTACCTTGCTCATAGAAGCCGAGACTCTCCACATTGTTGGCGGCAGCCTGCAGCTCCGTCACGTTATAGCCGCGGTAGTTCATCTGCTTGATGTTCATGAACGAGTAGCGGTTCGACATATACTGCTGGCTGGCGTCGGTGGTACCGGTGAGGAGGATAGCGGTGTTGTGCAGCCACAAGCTGTCGGTACGCTGTATGGTCTCGAGGCTCTTGGAGGGCATGCAGGTCTCCATGCCACCGTAGTTGCGCACCTCGATGTGGCTGTGGATATCGCCGCCGAGCACCGATGTGCCGCTACCGAAGAGCGAGCGTATGATAATCATTTCGGGGTCGGCCGACACCATGTCGTTGGTGGTGTTGTAGCCCTTGCCGTCGATGTACATACGGCTCTCTCCGCCCATGAAGCCGGGGTTATCGAATGACACTGCGCCGCTGGCGTTACCCCAGTTGGCGCCGCTGTATACCGAATTGTCCAATGCCAGCGTATTGGTCACCAGCGCGTCGCTGTAGCCGCCCTGGTAGCCGGGTTTGAACTTCTTGTAGGTACTGTCCTGCGTGTCGTTGCCGTAGCTGTTGCGCCACACCGTGCAGCTGTCGATGGCGTCCATACCGATGTTGACATACGTCGAACCATAGACGATACCTTGGTAGCCGGCGCCGTAGAAGTTGGAGCCCACGATACCGCCGGTGAGGTTCACTATCGACGAGGGGCGCATGGTGCTCACCGCCAAGCGGTCGGCGCGCGTGGGATTGGCACCCGTCGCCGGCTTGCACTCGGCAATGTAGCCGTCGTTGACGAACTCCGAGCCGCCATAGAGGCTCTCGTAGATCTCGCCGCCGTCCATGTTGACCACCTTCAGACCGTAGACGATGGGCTTCTTGGTCTTCTTGTTACCGCGGCCGCCGCCGAACACGTTGCGGTGGAACTTACCGTCGTGGACATTCAGCACCACATAAGCCAGGTCCTCGGGATCGCTCACCGTCTGGGCCTTGGTGCGCGTAGTGTCGGGTATGTAGCGGTAGACGCCGTCGTTGGTCAGGCGCGTCTGGTCGTACTCGTATTCGCTGCTGCTGTTCTTCTTGAGGGGCAGCACGGTGCCGAGCTTGCCGCCACCGTAGAGGCAACTGTCGACCTCACCGTCGTTGAAGGTAATGTGGATATACTCCGTGTTGGGTCGTTCGATGCTGTCGCCGCCGGCATAGACGGTCGACGAGGCGTTCATGTAGGCGTACTGGGGCGACAGGGCCAGGCCGTGCTGCGTGTGGTAGTAGCTGTCGGGGTAATCGCCGTTGCCGCCGCCGTAGACGTTGTAGAAGTTACCGTCGTTAACGAGCATCTCGGTGCGGTACACGTTGCCGGAGAAGTCGTTGCCGCCGAAGAGGTTGTTCACCAGCGTGTCACCATCAAACTCCAGGTAAGCGGTGCCGTGGACATCCGAACCCCAGCAGCCGCCGTAGATGGCCAGGAAGGGGTTGTTCCAGGTGGGATAGGTCTTGATGTAGGTGTTCGTCACGTCGCCGCCGCTACCGCCGCCGTAGGCCTTGGCCGTGGTCACATTCTTGGCGTGATACAGGTGGACGTAGGTCGAGCCGGTGACATTGCCCCAGCGCTTGCCGTCGAAGTCGCGGAGGTTGAGGTCGTCCCAGCGGCCTTCACCGCCGCCGAAGAGCGAACCGTTGACGGTGACGTTGCCGGTGCTGACGCCGTTGGAGGTGCAGCCCTTCAGGTCGTCGACCACCAGGCAGGTGGTGCGGCATTCAGCCATCGAACCGCCGGCGTAGACCGAAGCGTTTACCGTGCCGCCCCAGAGGTTGACGTTCGAGCTGTCCACGTCGGGCTTGGCAGCCGTGGCTATCAAACCGGTCTCGGGATGCGCCTGGTCGTAGGTGCCGTATTTGTACACGTTGTAGCGCTCGTGGCCCACGGGCACATAGTCGTAGCGGCCGTTCGAGCCGCCCCAGATGCGCTGGATGAGACCGCCGGACACATCGACGCGCGTATTGCCCTTGATGCTACCACTGATATCGTTGCCGCCATAGAGGTACTGGATGCCTTCGGCCGACGTCCTGCGCACGTCGACGTATGACATACCCTCCGTGTTGCTCATGCGGCAGCCGCCGAACACGGTGTCGGTGACCGTCACATAGTCGCTCTCCGAGAAGACGTAGGTCGACACATCGGGCACCTCGTTGCCGCAGATGTCATAGAGCACGTCTTTCTTGGTCATGTCGCCGCGGTTACCGCCGCCGTAGATATTCTTCACGTTGCCCTTCACCAGGTGGATGTTGGGCACGACGTTCATGTCGTCGAAGTTGTTGCCGCCGAAGATGGTGCCCACATAGTTGCCCGTCTTGCCGCCGGCAAAGTTGGAAGGCAGCGTGGCCATGTTGAAGCTGTTGGTCACACCGGTGTTGTTGAGCAGTATGGCCACCTTGTCGCTCACCGAGCAGCCGGCGCCGCCGCCGAAGACGGTGTCGATGAAGCCGCCGTCGGTATGCAGGTCGATGAAGGTGCTGGCCTGGTCGGGTCGGTCACCCTCCGTGCCGGGGCATACCGCCACAGCGGGGAACTCCGGATGGGTGCCGTCGTAGTCATACTTGCCGTTACCCGAACCGTAGACCGAGTTGATGACCGGCGAGCCCTCGATGAGGACGTAGGTCGAGTAGCGCGGGTTGTACTGCTTGATACCGCCCTCGGTGGTGGTGTAGTAGTTCAGCGAGTCGCCGTTCGAGGAGAACTGATTGGCCTGGTTCTCGCTCTCGGCCCTCAGGCTGTCGGTTGCGTTGGTGCAGCCGGCGTAGTTCACCACACTCTGGTAGGGCAGGAAACTCTGCACGCTGCCCACGCAGTCGTTGCCGGCGAAGAGGCTGCCCAGGATGGTGGGCGTCTCTTTCACATAGATCTGCGACAAGCCCCAGATGGAGGCGTTGGCGCCGCCGCCGAACACGTTGCCGCGTATCTCGGCCGTGCCGCCAATCTCCAGGCGCACGGTGCCGTTTTTCTCTCTCGTCGACAAAGTCCGCTCGGCCTCGCCGCTGGGTTTGATGCGCGCATAGGCGCTGCTGCGGAAGCCTACGTCGGCCAACAGGCCGCCGCCCACCACGTCGCCCTTGACGAGACCGCCGTTGATGAAGACGTTGGTGTGCTGCACCGTGGGCATCAGCAGGCCCGCGAAGTCGTTATACGGGTCGTTGCCGGCCGTGCTGCTGAAGGGGTTGGGTATCTGCGAGTCGCTGTAGTGGCCGGTGCCGTCGTCGCAGTGGTAGTAGCCATCGCCACCGCCATACACGTTGCCCTGCACCACAGCTTTCTTCGTCACCACAAGGTAGGTTGCGCCGTCGTGCTCCGAGCCCACGTCGCCGCTCACGTCGTTACCGGCGATGATGTCGCCATAGCAGCCGCCGGCCGCATAGATACCGCACGAGTTCGTGACATTGGCCCTACGGCAGCCGCCGTAGACATAGTCGGCGATAACCTTCGAGGATGATAAGGCATAGATGACCGAACCAATCTTATTGGGCACCGTGACAAGGGTACTGTAGCTAAGAATGTCCGACATGGTGTCGAGCAGCGGGCGGATGTCGAAGTAGTTCATGTGCTCCGCTGCAGCCTGCGCCAGGGTCTTGTTGTTGGTCATGTCGCCCTGGCTGCCGCCGCCGTAGACCGAGCCGATGCCGCCCGAGCGGAGGTTCACGAACGACACGTTGTCCATCGGCGCCAGGTTGTTGCCGCCGTAGAGGTAGTGGACGTTATAGATGCCGTTGTCGGCGTCGTAGTTGTTCCACAGGAGTCCGTTGTTGGCGGTGTCGGTCGGGCTGGTGATCGAGTTGTTGGTGTAGATGAAGTGGCCGTTCATGAAGCTGCCGCCGCTCTCGCCGTTGACGTCGTACACCGTGCCGTCACGCTGGCAGTCGACGAAGCAGATGGGGTTCTTCACCGTGGCGTTGTTGCCGCCCACGAAGGCCGTGTCCACCATACCGCCGTTGAACTGCACCTGGACATACGAGCAGTCCACCCTGTTGCCGCCGCCGAAGAGGTGGCGGATACCGAAGTCGCGACCGTAGCCGCCGAAGTAGGTATTGTGCGTCAGGGCGCGGTCGTTGACCAGCTTGGTGCAGCCCACGTTGACGAAGGTCATCGAGGTCTGTGCCACGGCGCCGCCGTAGTTGTTGCCGCCGAAGGCAGCCAGGATGGTGCCACCGTTGATGTCGAGGGTGATGGCCGACGCATAGTCGCCGCTGGTCGAAGTGATGCCTATGAAGGCGTTCTCGGCGCCGCCGAAGACGGAGTCGATATAGATGTTGTCGTTATGATCGTGGGCGTTGTGTCCCTCGGCGTCGCTGTGGCCCTCCACCTCGGGCACGCCGATGTTGATGTGCGAGGTCTTGACGTAGGGTATCGTACCGGCCAGCTTGGTGCCGACCGTGCGGTTACCGTCCTCCACCGTGGCAAAGTCGGCACCCGTGTAGGGGTTGTAGTCGAAGGTGCCGGGGGCCACCACTTCGCGGGTCGGGTCGTTCCAGTCATAGACGCCGCCCTTGAAGCAATACTCGCCGTAACTGACGGTGGTGGTCTTGTAGTCGGCGGCGTTCCATGCCGTGTTCACGGCATCATAGGTCTGGCCGTAGCGGTAGTAGCCGCAGCCGCCGCCATAGAGGTAGTCGATATTGATGGGATGGTCGGCGTTGGTGTAGCGCGAACCCACCTGGATGGTGGCGCCTTCCTCGCCCTGCACCCAGCCGGCGATATCGTTACCGCCGTAGATGGCATAGATCGAGTCGGCGTTGTGCACCGCCACATAGGTGTTGCCCGTCACGTTGGCCATACGGCCGCCGCCCACCACATAACCCTTGATGACGGGAGCTTTAGTGGATGCCACCTCGTGGCTCAGGTCGGCCGCCGTCACGGTGACGGTGGTCGACATCTGCTGCGTGGTGCCGTTGTTGTAGTAGACCGTGGCGGTGATGGTGGCCGTTGTCGGCACCATCGGGATGTCGCGGCAGGTGAGGCTGGTCGTCCAGGGGTGGTAGTGTATCGGGCCGAGGTTTTGCGTGGCGCCCTCGACGGGGTTCGCCACGCTGAGGTAGCGCCGCGCGCGGTTGTCGATGCTGAAGCGCACACTGTCGATGGTCAAGTTCACGGTCTGTGCCGTCGGCGGCGTGGTGTAGCGGTTGCCGCCGTAGTAGTACCAGTTGCTGTAGGTAGGCACACCGGCGCTACCGAAGACGTCGCTGGTGCGGAGCGAGTAGTCCAGGTTGATACCGCGGCGGTAGGTCTCCTCGTTGTATTCGGTATAGGCCTCGGTCACCGTGGCGGTGACGTAGTCGCTTGTAGCGGTGACCACGTTGGCCTGCAACGACACGGCCTCGCCGTAGCCGATGGTGGCCGCAGCGGCACTGAGGTCCACCAGACCCTGGCCATCCGTCACGCCCGAGATCACGCGGTCGTGTTCCGTCTTCTTCACCTCCATATAGGTGGTGGCCGCACCGGCGGGGTAGTTCAGGGTGCCGCCCACGCGCACGTTGTCGTAGTAGCTGATGCCCTTGTCGGGGTTGCTGGCGTTGTCCCAGGTGTTGCCGCCGGAACCGTCGGCACGGTAGTTGCTATAGATAAGTTCGTTCGGACGCTGGTAGCTGCTTACATCCGACATGCGCCACTGCGGGTTGGCGGCGCGGGTGCCGTCGGCGTCGTTCAGCGTGTCGTAGATCATCCAGAAGTAGTACTCCTTCGTGCCGCCGGGCACCGACACCTGCTCGGTGATGGCGCAGCCGTGGTCCCAGTTATACCATGTTGTCTTCTTCTGCAACGGGGCGTCGGCCGCCACCTTGTAGATGCTCAGGCCCTCGCTGTGCGAGGCGATGATGTAGTAGCGGTAGCCGTTCCACTCCTGGTAGTAGTTGCCGGTGTTGCCCGTACGGAGCCACACGCACAGCGGGTTGAAGCCGCCGGCGGTGCTGAGGCTCTGGATGCTGGGCGGGTTGGTGGTGGTGTCGAGCGCCAGGTAGGTGTCGCCCTGCGCCACGATCTCCGTCGTGCTCGCCGAGGAGTGGGTGCCTCGGGTATAGATCTTGGCCCAGCTGTTGGCCTGGTCGTAGCCCGTGAGGTACTTCCCGTCGTCCGAGTCAATCTCGCGGCCGTCGAACCAGTAGTAGTTGCCGTTGGTCAGCGTGAAGTAGCTCTGACCGCGCAGCCCCGTGGCTCCACAGCACAAAATAATTGCCAGCAGTACTAACGCCCGCGCACCTGCGGGTGTTATAAATTTATTATTTGCAGTTTTCAACATGGTCTCTATAATATATTTATGCGGCCCACACCAAGCATCCCTCTGTAGCACAGCGCTGTGCGGCAGGAGACTTGGTCTGGTCCATTAGGCAAATATACGAATTTTTTTTCATTCTGCAATTTTTGTATTTTTTCGTCCGCTCCCCTCCGGTTCCCCTCCGGTTCCCCTCCGGTCCCCCTCCGCTCCCGCTCCTATCAAAAGGCATGGAAATGGGGAGGGGGTCCCTGGGGTGTCCCTAGGGGGTCCCTAGGGGTTATTGTTTAGGGTGTTGGTCGAGTCGCCACGGCAGGTATTGCGGTTATATGGTAAGCGTTGAGAGCCACGGCCTTAACGTACTCGCCGGTGCCGAGCGTAGGCTTGCTGGCCGGGTTGTACAGGTTGCCGTTGGTGGGCAGGCCGGTGGAGGTGGAGTAGGTGAACTGGGCGTTCTCGTCGTTGGAGATGAGGTAGTAGATGATGGCGTCGGGCATCACCGTGGAGAGGGTCACCTCGTGGGTATTGTTGTCAACCGAGATGCCCGGAGTGGTAACCACATAGTCGTTCTTGACGCCGATGGCCTTGACGGTGGTGCCGGCGGGCGTAGGGAATGGAGCGGTGTAGTGGGTGCTGGAAGTGGTGGGAGTGCTGCCGTCGGTGGTGTAGTAGATGGCGGCGCCCGGGGTGGCGCAATAGATGTCGGTGGTGCCGTCGCTGGCGATGGTGATGGAGGGCTGGGCGCAGATGAAGTTGAACTCGTAGCCCACCTGCACGTCGGTGCTACCATCGAGGATGGCGGCGTTGCCGGCGCCGTAGACGGAGCCGTCGACGACGGTGGCGTCACCGAAGATACCCACGGTGGTGTAGCCGGTGACCGTAGCCGTCTGGCCATAGCCGCCGCCGAACACCGAGCCGCGCACATAGGTGCTGTCGTGGTTGCGCGTGGCGCGGGTGGTGTCGGAACCACTGATATTAGTGATACGCGAGCTGTAGAGGAAGACGGTGGGGTCGCCCTCGACGGGAGCCGCCTGGCCGCCGCCGTAGATGTTCTCGTCGATGATAGCGATGTTGCGGCGGTAGGCCTGGGGCACGACGAAGGCATCGGCCACGGGACCACTGGTGAGGTCCAGCTTGCGGTCGAGGCCGCCGAAGTAGATGGTGGGGTTGGCCTTCATGTAGCCCGTCAGGGTGTCGCCGTGGGTGGCGACGCCGTCGACAAGGTTGGTGCCATTACCCACGCTGCCGCCGAAGACGTTCTGCAGGCCGAAGGTCTTGCCGTTGGCGCAAGAGTCGTTGATGATGTTGATGAGCGGCGAGGCGAGGTAAGGATCGTTGGGCACATAGATGGCCATGTTGCTGCCGCCGTAGATGTTGCCGAGCATCAGACCGTCTTCACAGTCGTAGTCGGGGTCGAGGTCGACGTTGATGGTGATCTGGCCCGTGATGTTGCCGTTGATATCGGAACCGCCGAAGAGGTTGCCGATATGGCCGCCGGTGACGTTGACGGTGACGTTGCCCTTGATGTTGGCGGGACGTGCCGTGGTGCCCAGCGAGCCGCCGAAGACGTTGTCGAAGGAACCGCCGGTGATGTTGAGGATGACGTCGCCCACAAGGTCGGCATTGCGCGAGCCGCCGTAGAAGTTACCCATGTGGGTACCGCAGCCTACGGTGACGACACCGCCGCCGCCCTCGGCTTCGTTACCGCCGCTATAGGTGTTGGCCACCATCATCGGACAGGAGGTGTTCTCCATCTCGAGGCGGGTGTCGTTGACGAAGCCCTTGGTGTTGGATCCGCCGAAGACGTCGTTGATGAGACCGCCCTGGATTTCCGTCCAGGCAACGCCCGCGACGTCAGCACCCGGGTTGCCGGCACCGGAACCGTTACCGCCGCCGAAGACCTCGTAGATGCGGCCGCCTTCGACGATGATGTGGTTGTTCTGGGTGTTGGCCGCGTTACCGCCACCGTAGATGAACTTGATGGTGTTCTCGTCGCAGTAGTGGATCTGGACGAGGGTGGTGCCGAGGGCCGACACGGGGCTGTGCGGAGCCTTGTTGCCGCCGCCGTAGACGGCCTGCAGGGCGAAGGCATCGTCGGTGGTCGCGAGGGCCATCACGTCGTCGCCTGTCAGCTGGTCGTTGGGACTGGCGAGGGCGGCCCAGCCGCTGCTGGCGGGGCAGGTGTTGGCCACGGTATGCGCGGTCTTATAGATGTGTACGTTGGTGTTGCCGTAGACAGTGCCGTCCATGTTGTTGGCGCCGTAGATCTCACCGTCGATAGTGGCCGAGCCGGTGGCCTGGCTCTTGTCGGTCGGGTCGACACCGGGCAGGCCGATGTTGACCATGGTGTTGCCGGTGGAGGCGTTGCGCTCGTCGCCCACAGAGGCCATCTGGGCGCCGCCGTAGACGGAGCCGTGGATGGCGCCGCCGGTGATGTCGACGCGGACATCGCCGTAGGTGCGGCCGGCCAGGGTGAGCGGTGTCGTGGAGAGGCTACGCGTAGTGGAGTCGTGGACGGCGGCGGAGTTGTTTTCGGTCTCGTCGTCAGAGCCGTAGCCGGCGCCGTAGATATCGCCGGTGTAGGCCTTGGCGAGGCTGGCGTGGAGAGCGCCGGTGTAGCCGAAGGTGCCACCGCTGATGTTGACACGCGTGTTGCCAATCACAGCGCCCTGCTCGGCACCGCCGAAGACGTTGCCCTTGACGGTGGTGGTGCCGCTGATGTTGACCACGGACTGACGCGAGCGGCCCATGGAGACCCAGTGGGGTGCGGTGATATCGACGTCGCCCTGGCTGGCGCCGTAGACGTTACCGGTGCAGGTGTGGATGAGGGTGTCATTGTCGTCGTTGTAGATGGTCCATGTGCCGGGATGACTGTCGGGATCCATAGTGTATTCGTAGTCGGTACCGATGGTGCCGCCGCTGAGGTCGAGCGTAGAGGTACCGGTCTGTGCCACGAAGGGATGACCCGCCGCCTCGGTCCAGTAGCCCACGCTGGCCATCTCGCCGCCGCCGTAGACGGAGCCGCGGATGACGGGGCTGCCGCTGACGGTGACCGCAGTGTTGGCCACACGGCCTGCCAGGATGTCTTCGTAATTGACAATGTCGCCCTTGCCGGAGCCCATGATGTCGCCGACGCTCCAGTCGCAGGCCAGTAGTTCAGCCGGGTCGGTGGTACCGATGGTGCCGCCGGTGACGGAGACGGTGGCGAAGCCGTGGTTGATGGAGTCGTAGAGGTCGGTGTTGACGAAGGTGCTGTAGTCGCCGTCGACATCGACACCCGTGAGGGCCAGTTTGCCGCCGCCGAAGATGGAGCCGTGTATCATACCGTCGGTCATGGTGACAGTGGTGTTGCCGCCCACACGGCCGCAGGTCTTATTGATGCGGAACTCATTGGCGGTGGAGGGGTTGCTGTCGTGGTCTATGGCGTCGCCGCTACCCTTGCCGCCGCCGAAGACGGAGCCTTGGAGGAAGGCGGTGCCGCCGAAGCCTACAGTGGCGCCTGTGGCGATATTGACGTCGGTGTTGCCCACTACGTGACCATCCTCGCCGCCGCCGTAGACGTTGCCCTTGACGGTGCCGGTGATGCTGACGTAGGTGTGGGGCACGTTGCAGTAGCCCTTGTAGTCGTCGCTGGCGAGACCACGGCCGGCACCGTAGACGTCACCGCCGTAGAAGGTGGTGGTGTCGGCGAGGTTGGTCGGGGTGTAGCCCACGGTGCCGCCGCTGACGATGACGCGCGAATGCGACTGGGCATAGGTGGGATCGTCGGTGATGGGCGGTACCTTGGGAGGTCCGACGGTGGCGAAGGAACCGCCGCCGTAGACGTTGCGGGCCACCTGGCCGCCGTTGATGAAGACGACGGTGGAGTCGGTAACGGAGCCGGAGGCGGTGTTGTACTGTAGGTCGCCGTTCTTGTCGGTGTACTGGCCGAGGCCGGAGCCTGCGCCGAAGACGTTGCCGCGCAACTTCCACATGTCGGCCTCCTTGTCGTCGGTGCCCTGGAGGGTGATGTTGGCCGCGGTGTACTGGCAGCCTATGACGCCGTCGTTGATGTTGACCACGGCATGGCCGCGGACGTGACCGTCCTGGCCGCCGCCGTAGACGGAGCCGTAGATCTGCGGGGTGCTGTTGGCGCCCACGCTGGCACCGATGGTGACGGAGGTGTTGTTGACGTAGCCCAGGAAGTAGGCGGGGCTGTAGAGGTAGCGCGGGGTGGTCTGGTCGAAGGGGGCCGCCTCACCGCGGCAGCCGCCGAAGACGTTGCCCGTGGGCAGGCCGTCCTTCGTGCTGCCGAGGGCGCCGACATAGCCGCCGTTGATGGTCACCACGGCGTTGCCGGTGGTGGCAAGGGAGTCGCGCATGCCCGTGTTGTCATCGGGCCAGCGCTCGCCGTAGCCGGCCTCGCGGTAGTCGCCCACGCCGCCGGCGTAGTTGCCCTTGCCGACGGAGCCGAGGTTGCCGCCGCCGAAGATGTTGCGCACCACATGGCCAGCGGTCATGGTGACGGAGGTGTTGCCGAAGACCTTGCCGGCCACGATGCTGTAGATAGTGGCCGTGGAGTCGTCGCCGGCATGCCAGGAGTTCACGCCGTCGGTGCCGTCGGTCTTGTGCTTGAGTTCGTTGCTGACATAGGTGCCTTTACCCTTGCCGCCGCCATAGAGGCAGTGGCCCACGATGCCGTTGGTGAGGGTGAGCGAGGCGTCCTGTGTCACCTGGCCGTTCTCGGAGCCGCCATAGACGGAGCCTGCCACCAGAGGCACAACGGGGCTGTACTGCTTGATGACGCCAGACTTGATCTGGCTCTCAGTCATGGTGGGGGCGTAGCCGGAAGTGGGCATGTCGAGGTCGACGGTGACGGTGGAGGAGTAGACGTTGGCGTAGCGCGACATCTCGTAGCGGTCGCCGGCCTCGCCGCGGGCGGCGCCGAAGACGTCGCCGTTGTCGGAGCCGGAGTAGCCGATGCGGGCATTGCCACTGATGGCGACATTGGTGTGTCCGGTGCCACGGCGCACGGTCATCTCGGTAGGCCACGAGAGGGCGAAGGAACTGTTGGGGTCGGTGTGAGTAATCATCGGGTTCACCTGGCCCACCCAACGGCCGGTGTTGGCCATGGAGCCGCCGCCGTAGACGTTGTGCTCGACATAGCCGCCGTCGATGACGACGTTGGTGTTGCCGTAGACGGCACCGCCGTAGGGGTTGTAGCGCCAGGAGCCGTGGTCGAAGTATTTGTCAGTACCGCAGCCGCCGCCGTAGACGTTGCCGCAGTTGGAGGCTATGACGAGGAGGGAGTCCATCTCTCGCTTCTCGGCAGCCGTGATGGTGCCATCCTCATTCTTGTCGTCGAGGGCCTTGATGCGGTCATACATGCTGCCGCGGTTGCCTATCTTGCCATCGTGGATGGTGACGTAGGTGGAGCCGGTGGCATGACCGTTCTCGCCGCCGCCGAAGACGGAGCCGTGGACGAGTATCTGCGGGTTGCTGTAGTCGGTGAGTGTCGACGTGGTGCCGAGGGTGACATGGGCGTCGTTGAAGTATGACATGCGGTTGACGATGTCCATGAGGTTGCCCTCGAGACCGCGGCAGCCGCCGTAGATGATACCGTTGTTGATACCGTTGGTGCCGAAGGTGCCGCCGGTGATGGTGACGGTGCAGATACCTGTGGCGGTATTGCTACCTGAATGGTTGGTGGGGCAGTCCTTCTGGTTGTTGAATGTGAGGGGATATATCTCGCCGAGGGTTTCTGTCTCGTCAACGCCGGTACCCACCGTGGCAGGATAAATCCAGAAGTCGCCGACCGAGGCCATGGAGCCGCCGCCGTAGACGTTGTGCTTCACATGGACATCGTTCTTGGTCGCACCGTTGATGAGCACTGTGGCATCGCCGTAGACGAGACCGGCGGTGGTGGACAGGGAGTCGGCCACGGCCAAGGAATCGTTGAAACTACGCGGGGTGCTATAGTAGGTTTCGACAGCGGAGCGGTCGGACTTGCTGTAGGGGATGTCGGTGCGGCCGGTGCCGCTGGCCAGCTGGGCGTTGGTGATGTAGTAGCCGTCGCGGACGAGGTAGGCTTTGAAGGGCTCCTCGCCGCAGCCGCCACCGAAGACGTTGCCTTCGAGCGAGCCGTAACCCAGGGCGCCGTGGCTGCCTATGCGGCCGCGGGTGATGGTGACAGAGGTGGAGTTGTTGACATGGCCGTTGAAGCCGCCGCCGAAGACGTTACCCACGATATGCTGGGTGCCATATGCAGTTTCGGCAGAGACGTTGGGCAATGCCGTGTTGGAGTAGTTGATGATGACCTTGGCATTGTGGACGAAGGTGAAGCCGGTCCAGTCGTTGCCATAGTCTATGTCGACACCTGAACGACCGCGGCCTGCGCCGTAGACGCTGCCGTAGTAGTTCTGGTCGCGGTCGGTGGAGTCGATGCAGATGCCTATGAGGCCACCGGTGACCTCAACCCAGGTGCGGCCGTTGTGGTCGCCGAGACCGTAGGTGTTGTTGTAGCCTAATGTGGAGATACGCGGACCTACCGAGGCCATCGAACCGCCACCATAGACGTTGTGGTGGATGTGGCCGCCGCTAACGAGGACGTGGGTGGCGCCACGCACCCATCCGGCAGTGATGTTTAGCGTGTGGTCGGTGCTGAGGTCGAGACCACGACCGCCGCCATAGACATTGCCGGTGATGGGGTTGAGCCATGCATATTCGTCACGGTAGATGCCGTTACCCACTGTGCCACCCTCGATATTGACCAGGGTGCTGTCGAAAACGTGACCGTTCTCGCCGCCGCCGAAGACCGAGCCGCGCACGTGGGTGGTGCCGCTGATGTCGACGCGTGAGGTGTTGACGTAGGCGAAGTTGGCATAGTTGACGTAACCGGGGTCGCCTGGGTTGCCGACATGGCCGGCTTTACCGAGGCAGCCGCCGAAGACGTGACCCTTGATGTCATTGGCGGTGGGGGACACACTGCTGGGACCCACGGTGCCGCCGGTGATGACCACCCAGGTGTTGCCGCTGTCGGCCACCGAGGCGGTGATGGAGTCGTTGGCGTCGCGGGTGAAGACACCCACCGAGGCCATTTCGCCGCCACCATAGATGTCACCCTTCACCCAGGTGTTGCCCTTCGCGGTTTGCGACATGGTTACCTTGGGGTTGGAAGTGACGAGACCGGCCGAGAAGTCGGTGTTGGTACCCTTGCCGCCGCCGAAGACATTGCTGTCGACGGTGCCACAGAGGATGTTGACCAGCGGCGTGGGCGTGGAGGTGGCGTTGGGGGTGTACTGGGTCAGGTTGGAACCGCCATAGACGTTGACGACCTGATAGTCGCAGGTATTGTATGTACTGTCGATGTCGACGGTGATGGTACCCGTAATGTTACCGTTGATGTTGGAACCACCGAAGGCGTTGTAGATCTTGCCGCCGAGGATGGTGAGGTGGGTGTTGCCGTCGATGTCGGCCTTGACGGTGTCCTTCATGCCAGCGCTTGCGCTGGGGGCGACGATGGCGCCCTTGGAGCCGCCGTAGACCTCGCCGAACTCGCCACCCTTGATGGTGAGGGCGACGTTGCCGGTGATGTCGGCCTGGTTGGAGCCGCCATAGGC